>Ga0209751_10005748_pt1 | contig 11626 bp, 9 predicted proteins | sample RifCSP13_1_FD_184019 | JGI IMG/M metagenome (GOLD analysis project Ga0209751, IMG submission 184019) | Soil microbial communities from Rifle, Colorado - Rifle CSP2_sed 13_1 (SPAdes) (version 2) | ecosystem: Environmental > Terrestrial > Deep subsurface > Rock core/Sediment | place: Rifle...
AGACTGACGATGAAGAACGGCACCCCCTCGATCGTGGCACTGACGTTTTCGATCAAGTCGAGAACGCCGTCGTCGGCCCAATGCAGATCCTCGAACGCCACGACCACCGGCCCGGCCGCTGCCAGCCCCACGAGCAGACTCCGCCAGGAGTCGAACAGGCGCTGGCGCATCAGCTCAGGGGTGGTCGCCGAGCCATCCTCCGTCCCGAAGGTCAGCAGCAGCCCGTCGAGGAGATCCGTCCCCTCCGGCAGGGCGCTCGCCAGCCACTGGGCGAGTTTCGCCCGCACGACCTCGGGCGCGTCCGTGTCCATGAGTCCAGCCTGCGTCCGCAGGACGTCGATCAGCGCATGATACCCGATCTGCCCGCCGAAGGCGATGCCGCGCCCCCGCAGCACCAGCGGCGGGGGATCCCCATCGCGCACCTCGGCCAGGAACTCGCGCAGCAGCCGGCTCTTGCCCACCCCCGCCTGCCCGAGCACCGTCACCTGATGGACGAGGCCCTCCTCGCGCGTGCGCTCGTAGAGGTGCCGCAGCACCCCCAGCTCTCCGTGCCGGCCGATCAGCGGTGCGGCGATGCGGCGGCTCTCCGGCCGCTCCGGCAGCGGCGCCACGGCCTGCCAGACGGCCAGCGGGGCCGCCTTGCCCTTGACCGCCACCGGCGGGAGTTCGCGGTACTCGATGACCTCCCGCGTCAGACGGTAGGTGCGCTCGCCCACGACAACCGCTCCGGAGGAGACGGTCTGCTGCAGCCTGGCGGCCGTGGTGACGGCGTCCGAGACGAGGAAGTCGCGGTCGAAGGTCGACCCGGAAGCGGCCACTACCTCGCCGGTGTTAATGCCGACACGCGTCCCCAACTGCACCGCGTGCGTACCGGCCAGGTGCTCGTTCAGCACGGGGATGGCGTCGCGGATGGCCAGCCCGCCGCGCACGGCCCGCTCGGGATCATCCTCGTGGGAGATGGGCAGGCCGAAGACGGCGAGGACCCCGTCCCCCAGGTAGTTGGCGACGGTACCCTCGAATCGTTCGACGGCATGCTCGACGACCTTGTAGAACTTGCCGACCACGATGCGCGCCTCTTCCGGATCGAGCCGTTCCGTCAGGCGCGTGGAGTCCACCAGATCGACGAAGAGGGCGGTAATGACCTTGCGCGCCTCGGCGGTCAGGACGGGCGCGGCCTCGGCCGGGACACGGGCCGGCCCACCCAGCGGAATCCCGCAGTTGGCGCAGAATTTGGCGCCCTCGGCGAAGGGGGTGCCGCATTCCGGGCAGACGGCCTGCTGTGGTTTGCCGCAATTGGCGCAGAATTTCGCGCCCGCAGGGTTCTCGGAGCCGCAGTTCCAGCAGGGGCGGAGGTCGGTGAGCATGGCTTGAAGTGCAGTGTAGCGCGCCGCGGGGGGATTTGCACCCTCGGGCGGGAACACCTTCGCGGATGAGCGCACCACGCGTGCTGGTCGCCGGCGGCGCCAACGTCGACGTGAAGGTGACGGCCTCGGGCCCCACTGCGGACGGGATCTCCACGCCGGGACGGGTGCACGTCGTCCCCGGCGGGGTGGCGCGGAACGTGGCGGAGGCACTGGCGCGCCTGGGTGCCACGGTCCGTTTGCTCACCGTGGTCGGTGCCGACGCCTGGGGGGAGTGGATGATGACGCAGACGGCCCTCGCTGGCGTGGACACGACGGCTGCCATCCGCGATCCGGGGCAGACCGGATTCTACGTCGCTATCGGCGGCCATGGTGTGGCCGACGCCACGATCGTGGAGGCGACACCGGCAGAGGTGTGGCTGCGCGCTCCCCGCGAAGATACCGATCTCGTGGTGCTCGACGCCAATCCGGCGGAGGCGGCGCTGCCGGAACTGGCGCGCTACGCCGCGCGACTGGCGCTGGTGGGAACGTCTCCGGCGAAGGTCTTCCGTCTTCGCTCTCTTCTGCCGCACGCCTGGCTCGTCTGTCTCACGCTGGCCGAGGCGCGGGCGCTGATGGGCCCGAAGGGCGGCATGCTGGAAGGCGCTGCCCTGGCCCGGGCCGTGCAGGCGCTTGGCCCGGAGTGGGTCCTCCTGACTGAGGGACAGAGCGGACTCGGCCTGCTCGGGAAGGCATGGACGGCGGCACCGGCGCAACCCGGCCTGGTGATCAACGAGACGGGCGCGGGCGACACGGCGGCCGCGCTGGTCATGTTCGGCCTGCTGCGCGGTTGGTTTGCGGAACGGGTGCTGCTGCTGGCCGCCAGGGCGGCAACCATGACCCTCGGGGTATGGGGGAATGTCCACCCCGAAGTGGGAACTGTATTGATAGAAGGGAGGGCCTCATGACCCCGCAGAGTCCCTTTGACGTCAGCGACGAGATCCAGGTCGCGCTCGGCCTCGGCGCCGCGGTAGTCGCGCTCGAATCCGCCGTCGTGACGCACGGCCTGCCCTACCCGGCGAACCTGGAGGCGGCCCGGCGCATGGAACGCACCATCCGGGAGCACGGCGCGGTCCCGGCGGCGGTGGCGCTGATCGGCGGGCGAGTGCGCGTCGGGCTTGCGGAAGAGGACCTGGGCTACCTGGCGGCGCGCGGCGTCGTCAAAGTGGGTCGGCGGGACCTGGCCGTCGCCATCGCGCGGCAGGCGAGCGGGGGGACCACGGTGTCGGCCACGCTGGCGGTCGCGCACGCGCTCGGCGTTCGCGTGCAGGCGACCGGCGGCATCGGCGGGGTCCACGTGGGCGCGGCGCCGACCTGGGACATCTCCGCCGATCTGGACGAACTGAGCCGGCGGCCCCTCGTGCTGGTCTGTTCGGGGGCCAAGGCGATCTGTGATGTGGGCGCAACGCTCGAGGCGCTGGAGACGCGCGGCGTCACGGTGATCGGCTACCGGACTGTGCGCTTCCCGTACTTCTATGTGGCCGACAGCGGCCATCCTGTGCCGTGGTCAGCGGATTCAGTTGCGGAGATCGCGGCGATCTCCCGGGCGAAGGAGCGGTTGGGGGACATGAGCGCGCTGCTCGTGGCCAACCCTCCGCCGGAGCAGTGGGCACTGCCGGCGGACGATGTGGCGGAAGCAGTCGCCCGCGCCGTGACCCGTGCCGAGACCGAGGGCATCCGCGGCGGCGATCTGACCCCGTACCTCCTGAGCGAAGTGGACCGCCTCACTCGCGGCCGCGCGGTCCAAGCCAACCTGGCGCTATTGGAGGCCAACGCGGCTCTGGCGGCACAGATCGCGGTGGCCCTGACAGAGGAAAGGCTTCCCGCGTAGGCAAACACTAGGTAGTTCGTGCGCTGAAAGGCCCTTGCGGTGCGAGTTGTAGCGAGGTGTCCTTTCCGTTTGCCTTGATTTTGCCTTCCCCGAGGAACTGGTCCAGCCTTTCCCCCACACCCTCGAAGGCAGACGGCATCAGGTGCCCGTAGATGTTCAGGGTCGTCTGGATCGAAGCATGGCCCAGGCGGGCCTGGATCGCCTTCGGGTGAACCCCCGCAGCCATTCCTCGGCGTATTCGTCAAAGCGCATCGTCTGTGTCGTGGGCAGGTTGAGGATGCCCAACTGTGCCTCAGCCTCCCGCTGCGCTAGCACCTTCTTGGCGAGACGTTTGCTCTCATCGCCTACCCCTACGGTTTGCCTGATCCGCTGCCCGTTGGCGGCGACGTAGTCGATGAACCAGACAGTCTGGCTTTTGTAGAGTCGCTTGCGTATTGCTCCCGAATGGCCTCACCCCCTAGGCGTGGGCTGCACCGTCGCTGCTGCTGCTGCGATGTCCACGCCGGAGGGCTGCACCGGAATCAGCAGGACGTCGGCACCCGCAGGGCATCGGGGACGCCGGGGGGCATGTTGACGGGGAACTCTTATCTTCCTCAGGTGAAGAGGTGGCGGCGTGGTTCTTGGACCAGGACCACGATGGTCGGACCTTCTTCATTAGCCAAGCCTTTTTCCCCGGCGGGACGAACCCCTGGGAGAAGTTGCAGCGCGCCCTCCGGGGAATCGTGGACGAGGCTGTCTTCGAGACAATGCGCGGTGTTACTTCTCACCCCTTCCAGCCAGGGGAACACAAGCGGATTGCCGTGAAGGTTGTAGACCGGCATATGGCCTCCCGCTGCAGGCCCCACGCGCTTGCCCTCCCAGACCGCGGCCCGGCCGTGCGGGGACGCACGCACCCGGCCCGCGCTGAGGGGCACGGTAGCAGGCCCACCTGGACAAAACCTGGACGGCAGACCGGTGCCGGGGAGGCCTGCGGCCGCGAGGGTTATCGGCCGACCTGGCGCCGCAGCCGTGGATCGAGCAGGTCGCGCAGACCGTCTCCCATCAGGTTGAACCCCATCACGGTGATCATGATGGCCAGCCCGGGGAAGGTGGGATACCACCAGTAATCGCGCAGGAACGTCCGCCCTTCGCTCGTGATGGCGCCCCACTCCGGAACCGGCGGCTGCGCGCCGAACCCGAGGAAGCTGAGCGAGGAGGCGATCAGGATCGCGTTCCCGATGTCCAGGGTAGCCTGGACGATGATCGGCGGGATGGCATTCGGCAGGAGGTGCCGGAACATGAGGCGCTGGGTGCTGGCCCCCAGCGCTCTGGCCGCCATGACGTACTCCGACTCCCGGAGGGCAAGGACCTGGCCCCGCATGATGCGGGCGTACCAGGGCCACCAGATGATCACGAGTGCGAGCATGGTGTTCCCCAGGCTCGGCCCCAATGACGCGGCCAGGGCCATGGCCAGGATGAGCGCCGGAAACGCGAGGAACATGTCGCAGATCCGCATGATGGTTTCGTCGACCTTCCCGCCCAGATAGCCGGCCAGCAGGCCCAGCACCGTCCCGGTGAGCGCTCCCAGGGCGGCGATGGTGACCCCGACCCCCAGGGAGACCCGGGCCCCATAGATGATCCGGCTAAGGAGATCCCGCCCCAGGTGATCCGTGCCGAAGGGATGCGCCCGGCTCAGGGGTTGGAGCCGGCCCACGATATCGATGGCCAGCGGGTTGTATGGTGCGAGCAGCGGTGCCGCCAGCCCCGCGCTGCTCACGACCAGCACAATCACGGCTCCCACCAGCGTGAGCGGGCGGCGCAGCAACCAGCGCCCGACCAGCCGGCCGCTGCGGCGGACCGTGGGAAGGGATCGGGCAGGGCGGGCCTGCGTCGCGACCTCAGTCATACCGGATCCGCGGGTCGACCACGCCGTAGAGCAGGTCGACGATGAGGTTGACGCTGGTATAGATGACGGCGCTGACCAGGGTGATGCCCATCACGGCGGGGTAGTCCAGGTATGTCATCGAGCCCACCGCGTAGTACGCCATGCCCGGCCAGGCGAAGATCGTTTCCGTCACCACGGCACCCTGCAGCAGCGTGCCGTAAGACAGCCCGATGATCGTCAGGGTGGGGATGAGCGCGTTGCGCAGGGCGTGCCGGTAGACGATGAGCCGCTCCGGCAATCCCTTCGCCCGGGCCGTCCGGATGTAATCCTGGCCGAGGACCTCGAGCATGCTGGAGCGCACCATGCGGACCACCGGCGCCAGGGACACATAGGACAGGAGGAACACCGGCAGCAGGAGATGGCGGACGGTGCTGCGCAGCGCCTCCCAGTCGCGTGCGGCCAAGGCGTCGACCACATAGAGGCCCGTGAGGGTGGGCGGAGGCTCCACCGCCATGTCCAGCCGTCCGGTGCCCGGGAGCCATCCGAGGCGGACGAAGAAGACGTAGATGAGCAGCAGGCCCAGCCAGAACACCGGCAGCGAGACGCCGGAGATGGCAATCACCCGGCTGAGGTGATCCGGCAGGCGATCCTTGCGCACGGCGGACAGCACGCCCAGCGGGATCCCGACCACAATGACCACGAGGAGGCTGGTGGTGATCAGCTCGAACGTGGCGGGGAAGTGCTCGGTGATGTCCTGGATGACCGGGCGCTGGGTGCGGATGGAGGTGCCCAGATCGCCGCGCAGCAGCTCGCGAACGTAGACCCACAGCTGGACGGGGAGGGGTCGGTCCAGCCCCATGTCGTGCCGGATCTTCGCGATGGTCTCCGCGCTGGCTTTCGGCCCTGCCCGCAGCAGAGCGGGATCGCCGGGCACGATGTGCGAGATCAGGAACGTGAGGACGAGGACGCCCCCGAACACCACGAACTGCAGCAGGAGGCGGCGCGCCAGAAAATGAGCCATGTCCGGGGTTCTCCCGACGGGGAGGAGGGACGCTCGCGCGCCACTCCTCCCGCGCCGGCGCGAGATGGTGCTACGGCTTCTTCGAGATCCCGCTGAAGTTGGGCATGAACAGCAGCATCGGGTTGTATACGTAGCCCTGGACGCGGCTCCGCATCGGGATCCGGTAGACCGCCTGGTGGAGATAGACGTAGACGGCCTCATCGACGGCGATCTTCTGGATCTGCCGGAAGAGCGCCAGGCGCTTGGCGGGGTCGGTCTCCTGGCGCTGCGCGACCACGAGCTCGTCCATCCGCGGGTTCGAATAGAAGGAACGGTTTCCCGCCAGCCCGCCGTTCTTGGAATAGAACCAGAACCATGTGAACATGTCCGCGTCGGGATAGTCGGGCGTCCAGAAGCCCGTGGCCATGTCGAAGTCGGCCTTGTCGAGCTTGGCGCGCATTGTCGGGCGGGCGAAGCCCTCGATCTTCACCTTGATCCCCACGTCGGCCAGGTTCGCCTGCACGATCGAGGCGATGTCGGCCCATTCCCGGATGCCGGGGTCAATCAGCAGGCTGAGCTCGAACCCCTGCGGGTGGCCGGCCTCGGAGAGCAGTTGGCGCGCGCGGGCCACATCGCGAGAATACTGGTAGACCGTCTTGTCGTGGCCCGCCATGCCCTGGGGGATGGGGCCGCGCATCTGCACCGCCCGGCCCAGCTTGACGCCCCGGATGATGCCCGGGTAGTCGATGGCGTAGGAGATGGCCTGGCGGACCTTCGCATTCGACAGGTACCTGTTCTTGTTGTTCAGGTACAGATAGGTGGCCAGGAAGGACGGCGACTCGGACACGGTGATGCCGGGCTTGCCCTTGATAGCGTCGAGCTGATCGTCCGTCAGCGCCTCTCCCATGTCCACTTCACCCCGCTCCAGCAGGTCCCGCAGGACCGCCGGGTCGGGGATGTTGCGGATGATGACCTGGCGCAGCGCCGGCCTGCGACCCCAGTAGTTCGGGTTGCGCTCCAGCACGATGCGCTCGCCACGTCGCCACTCTTTGAGGAAGAACGGCCCGGTGCCCCCAGTGTTGCCGGCCAGCCAGGCCTGGGCGAGGTCACCGCCCTTCTCGTACTTCATGATGCCCGGGCTGACGATGCTCGCCTGATCGGTCGCCAGCGACCCCAGGAACGGCGCGAACGGCGTCTTCAGGGTGAACCGAATGGTGGAGGCGTTCACCACCGTGATGCCGTTCACATCCAGGATGCCATCCCACAGGCCCGCGGCGCCCTTCCCCATCTTCAGCAGCCGGGTGAAGCTGAACTCCACCGCCTTCGCGTCGAACGGCGTGCCGTCAACGAACTTCACGCCCCTCCGCAGCCGGAACGTATAGGTCTTCCCGTCGGGAGAGATCGTCCACGACTCGGCCAGCTGCGGCGCCACCTCCGTGGTGCCACCCTTGAGCTGGACCAGCCGGTCGTAGGAGTAGTAGATGGCCCGCCAGGCGATGTTGTCGACGGTGACCTGTGGATCCATGGTCTCTACGTCGCTAGTAGAGCCGAAGATCAGGACGTCCTGCGGGGTGGCCTGGGCGGACCCTGCCGGCATGGGCAAGGCCAGAAGTGCAAACACTACTCCCAGGGCAAGCGCCCTGGGCCAGCCGAACACTTTCATGACGATCAGCCCCCCTGTGTTCTAGGCGCATTCGCTCCTTTGCCATTCCCTCCGAACCGATGTGCGGCATCACTCCTTCTTCAACCACCTCCCTCCCGGCTCAGCCCAAACCTCAGGTATAATCAACCAGCTGTACTGGTGCAGTTAGATGTCTACACGTTTATCCCCTTTCCTGTGTGTGGCGCCCACAGTACTCCTGGGGCCTAAGATAGGATAGGGTGCCTCACACGCTCAGGGGTGCCGCGCCGGATAGGCGATGGGGAACAGCTCCTCTACATCAGGCTTTTCAACTCGCCGAGCAACCGGTCGATCTGTTTCGCCGCGTGGCTAGAGAAAACTACTGCACGGAGGACCCCTTCGGGGCCTCCTCCAACGTAGTGGGCCCTTTGGATGCAGATACCGCGGTTCATCAGCTCCTTGTGGACGCGGTCCATCTCCTGTGACGACCTTAGCCTCCACGCGGCGATTGGGACCGGCGAATCGTCGATCGCAAAACCCATCTGCCGCAGGCCAGCCTTCAACATCCGGGCATTGTTCCACAGCTGGGTGCGCCACTCGGGATGCTGCGTCAACAACTCCATGCTCGCCAGTGCTGACGCTGCAGCCGGCGAAGTCGGCGAGGTTGCACCGTTCATGACGTGACCGGTTCGGATGGTCTGTATGAAGTTCTTCTCGCCGGGAATGATGCCTCCGTGGGAGCCGAAGGCCTTGCTGAAGGTTCCTCCAAATAAGAGCCGATCCGATTCCAGGCCATAGTGTTCATAGGTGCCACGCCCCTTCGCGCCCAGAACACCGACACCATGCGAGTCGTCCAGCCAAATCGAAGCTCCGTAGGGCGCTGAGATTTCAACATATGCGGGAACAGGAGCCATTTGTCCCATTAACGGGAAGATGGCATCACTGACCACAAGGGGCTTTTGCCCGGCCTTCAGGTGCGCGCGGAGTTTCTTCCGGAGGTCTTCCGGCTCGGCGTGGGCGAACGTGACTACGGGCGATTGGAGCAAATGGACAAAGTCGATCACGCTGTAATGGGACCCTTCGTCGACGAAGACTGCGTCGAACCCCGCCGTCGCCGTCAGCGCCTGGAACCCCGCTATGTTGCAGAGATATCCGGAGGCGATGTAGGCTGCATCCTCAGTGCCGAAGAATTCGGCCGCCTTCTTTTCCACAGCCACGTGGAGAGGAGTGGTCCCGAAGCCGCTTCGGGACGTGGCCGAGTGCATTCCGTACTTTGTCAAAGCCTCGACCGCCGCCTTCATCAATGTGGGATGATTCTGTAGCGAGTAGTAACCGGTCCCTCCAAAATAGAGATACCGCTTCCCGTCGATGACGGTTTCGGCAGCGGGCGCGCTCTCCATCAAGAAACTCGACATCGCTGTCTCCTTTCGATTCAATCCTCAGCCATCCCGATGGATGGCTGCAACCTGCAATCCCCGTGGGGAGTGTAGCGGATGTTTTCAACCTTACCTTCTCTTCGAGGGGCATCGGTGGGACCCCCCGCTGGAGGCGACGACCGCCGGCCGAGTCGCGGGAGCGGGACAGCAGGCGCAAGTCTGGTGCGGGTTCTAGCTGTCGGCCCAGGCTGCCGGGGCGGCAGGACTACCGAATCTCGTCCGTGTTGACTTTCCCCCACCGCGCCAAAACGCCCCATTCCCGAAAGTCTCCATCCCGCCAGGAGCCGCTGCAGTCCCTTGGACGGCCGGGGCGGTGCGGCCCACCGAAACCTTAGGGGCGGGTGCGGGGGCCGACCCTGAGTTGGGTTCTTGCCGCGTCCGCCTTTCCGTTTGCCTTCCCGTTGCCTTAACCACCCCCAAAAATCCAGCACTCAGCCCAAACGAGGCACAGCGACCCGAAAAGTGAGTCGTCGGCTGAAAGCAAAGCAGGGAGCGGGATTGCGCTCCCTGCCTGGGTTTGCGCCGCCAGGAGGAGAATCCCCGGCGGGTACGCAAACACTAGGGCGTGCAGCCTCCATCCGGCATCGGAGAGACATTCCGCCGGGCGCGGGAGGCGCGGCGCCTTTCGCTGGCCGACGTCGAGCGCCTCACGAAGATCCGCGGCGCGTATCTGGCGGCGCTGGAGGAGGAGCGGTTCGACGCGCTGCCGCCGCACCCGTATTCGAAGGGCTTCGTCCGAGCATACGCCCGCCTGCTGGGGCTGGACGCGGACCGTCTAGTGGCGGAGTTTGAGGCCCAGCTTCCCCCAACCCTTGCACCCGGCCTGAGCCGCGCCGTCGAGATCCCCCTCGAACCCGCGGCACCGGTGCCGCGGTGGCGTCGCTTCCTCACATACGCCGTCTGGGTGATCCTGGTGCTCGCGCTCTACGCGGGCTACGTTGGCTACACGCAGTTGAGGGAATTCTCGCGTCCGGTTCCTACGGGGACGCCCGCTGCGTCGCCGGGATCTCTCTCTACGCCCACCGCCGCCCCGGGGGCGACGCCCGCGCCTGCCGAGAGCCCAGCACCACCGACCGCCGGCGTCACCGTGGCGCTGACGACGACGGGAAAGTCCTGGGTGCGCGTGACTGCGGACGGCGAGCGGGTCTTTCAAGGGATTCTCGACGCAGGCGCGGCCCGCACATGGAGCGCGGAGCGCGAACTAACCATCCGCATCGGGAACGCCGCCGCCGTGGAGCTGACCGTGAACGGGCAGTCGCTCGGACCGCTCGGTGGACCGGGCAAAGTTGTGGAACTGCGCTTCCCGCAGCCGCAAGAGGAACCCTGACCGTGCGCGCCGAGATTCTCTCGGTCGGCACGGAGCTGCTGCTCGGCCAGATCACCGACACCAACGCCGCGTATCTCGCCCAGGTGCTGGCCGACTCCGGCGTCAACCTCTTCTTCAAGCAGACCGTAGGCGACAATACGGCCCGTATCCAGATGGCGGTGCGCCTGGCACTGTCCCGCGCCGATCTCGTGCTGATGACCGGCGGCCTCGGTCCAACCGAGGACGATCTGACGGTGGAGGCCGTCGCCGGCGCGCTGGGGCTGCCGCTGCGCACCGACCCGGCGGTGGTCGCGCACATCCGTGCCTTCTTCGAAGCACGGCGGCGGCAGGCCCCGGAGTCGGTGTACAAGCAGGCGCTGATCCCCGAGGGCGCGCAGGTCATCCCCAACCGCCGTGGCACCGCGCCCGGCGTGGTCATCTCCCCTGGCGGCGCGACGATCGTCATTATGCCCGGCGTCCCAACCGAGATGAAGGGAATGGTGGAGGACTTCCTCACTCCCTGGCTGCGGGAGCGGACGGGTGGGATCGTCATCCGCTCGCGCGTGCTGCGGGTCACGGGGTTGGGCGAGTCCGCCGTGGAGGAGAGAATCAAAGATCTCCTGCACCTGGAAGCCCCGACGATCGCGCCATACGCCAAACTCGGCGAAGTCCACCTACGGCTCACGGCCAAAGCCCCGCCGGAAGTCGCCGATGCGCAGTTGGCGGTAGGTGAGGCCGCAGTACGCGGGCGTCTGGGAGATCTAGTTTTCGGCACGGACAGCGACTCGCTCGAAGAGGTCGCGGGCCGGCTGCTCCTGGCGGCGGGGAAGACCGTAGCCGTGGCCGAGTCCTGCACCGGCGGGTTGATCGGCGACCGGCTGACCAACGTCCCCGGGAGTTCCGCGTATTTCCTGCACGGCGTCGTCGCGTACAGCAACGCGGCCAAGGTGACCCTACTGGATGTGGCCCCGCATCTGCTCGAGGAATACGGGGCGGTGAGTGAGCCCGTGGCGCTGGCGATGGCGCACGGCGCGCAGCGGCGGGCTGGCAGCGATCTCGCCCTGGGCGTCACCGGGATCGCCGGGCCCACCGGCGGCACCGCGGAGAAACCTGTGGGTCTCGTCTACTGCGCGCTGGTGGACCGCGAAGGGGAGGCCGTGCAGGAGTG
>Ga0209751_10005749_pt1 | contig 11626 bp, 10 predicted proteins | sample RifCSP13_1_FD_184019 | JGI IMG/M metagenome (GOLD analysis project Ga0209751, IMG submission 184019) | Soil microbial communities from Rifle, Colorado - Rifle CSP2_sed 13_1 (SPAdes) (version 2) | ecosystem: Environmental > Terrestrial > Deep subsurface > Rock core/Sediment | place: Rifle...
GTGCACTGTCATTCGCGTCATCGTGCCTCGCTCGTTTTGGGTAACAGTATTTATGAGGCATCGACTTCCGCTCGGTAACACTTAGAATGAGGCAGATCGAGCAGTTGACACTCTCTTCCCCAACCTCTACACTAAAGCCCTAATTCCATAAAACTGACGCGACGAAGGGGAGCAGTAGCAGTCACGCTAGCCCCAGCGAGCCGGGGATCGGTGCAAGCCCGGCGGCCTCGCAGACCGTGAACTCGCCCCTGAGCAGCCCACCGAACGGGGACCCTCCCCCCAGTAGACTGGGCCGAAGTGGCGCTCGATAGCGCGCTGCAAGTGGTCGCCCAGCGACAACAAGGGTGGTACCGCGGGAGTCTCCCGTCCCTAGTGGACGGGCTTTTTTGTAAGAGGAGCAACCTATGACGATGCGCAGCGACCGGGTGAAGCGAGGCGTCGAGCGCGCCCCAGCACGCGCCATGCTCCGCGCCGTCGGCATGAGCGATGCCGACTTCGAACGCCCCTGGGTCGGCGTCGCCAGCACCTGGAACGAGGCCACTCCCTGTAACTACCACCTCGATCGCCTCGCCGACCACGCCAAGGACGGCATCATCAGCGCCGGCGGCACGCCCCGTGAGTTCACCACCATCGCTGTCTCCGACGGCATCTCCATGGGCTACGAGGGCATGAAGGCCTCCCTCGTGAGCCGCGAGGTCATCGCTGACTCCATCGAGCTGATGATGCTCGCCCACGGCTACGACGCCCTTGTCGGCATCGCCGGCTGCGATAAGAGCCTCCCCGGCACGGTCATGGCCGGCGCCCGCCTCAACGTACCCATGGTCTTCATCTACGGCGGCACCATTCTCCCGGGCACCTTCCAGGGCCGCGACGTCACCATCCAGGACGTTTTCGAGGGTGTCGGCGCCTACGCCGCGGGCAAGATGACCTTGGAGGAGTTGCGCGAATTAGAGTGCAGCGCCTGCCCCACCGAAGGCTCATGCGCCGGCATGTACACCGCCAACACCATGGCCTCGGCCATCGAGGCCATCGGCCTCTCATTGCCTGGAAGCGCCTCGATCCCGGCGGTGGGTGCCCGCATGGAGGCCCTCTGCCGCCGCAGCGGTGAGGGCGTGCTGCAGCTCGTCGAAAAAGGCATCACCGCCCGCGACATCCTCACGCCCGACGCCTTCCACAACGCCATCGCCGTCGTTGTCGCCATCGGCGGCTCCACCAATGCCGTCCTCCACCTCCTCGCCATCGCTCGCGAGGCAGGCGTGCCGCTCGCTCTCGATGACTTCGACCGCATCGCCCGCGAGACCCCCCATATCGCCGACATGCGCCCGGGCGGGCGCTTCGTCATGGTCGACCTGGACCGGGTCGGCGGCGTGCCCCGCGTCATGAAGGAGCTCCTCGCCGCCGGCCTGCTTAAGGGCGACGCCCTCACAGTCACCGGCAAGACCGTCGCGGAGAACCTGGCGTCCTATCGCTTCGACGATGACCAAGAGGTGGTCCGTCCTCTGTCATCGCCGCTGCGCCCGGCGGGCACGCTTGTGGTGCTGAAGGGCAACCTCGCCCCCGAGGGCGCCGTTATGAAGGTGGCCGGCCTCCACTTGCAGCGGCACATCGGGCCCGCCCGCGTCTTCGACAGCGAGGAGGCCGCCTTCGCCGCCGTCGCGCAGCAGCTGATCGTCCCGGGCGATGTGGTGGTCATCCGCTACGAGGGGCCCAAGGGCGGGCCGGGCATGCGCGAGATGCTGGCCGTCACCGGCGCCATCTTCGGCCAGGGGCTCGGTGAGCAGGTCGCCCTCATCACCGACGGCCGCTTTTCCGGGGCCACCCACGGCATGACGGTGGGCCACGTCGCACCAGAAGCCGCGGATGGCGGCCCCATCGCCCTCATTCAGGAAGGCGATGCCATCACTATCGACATCCCAGAGCGCCGCCTCGAGGTGGCCCTGCCCCCTGACGAGCTGCAGCGAAGGCGCCAGGCCTGGACCGCGCCGGCGCCCAAGTACACCAGCGGCGCCCTCGCCAAGTACGCACGCCTCGTCTCCTCCGCGGCGAATGGTGCGGTGTGTAGTTAACATGCCTTTGCTTTATCTCTCTCACGTCGTTGTAGCCGGGCCCCCTAGAGGGGGGCATCCGGCAAGCGGCCCACGTTTCGGCTCGGAGAGCAGAGCCACTTATCAGGAGCACCAACTATGCGCATGAATGGCGGACACGCCGTCCTCGAATCGCTCGTCCGCGAGGGAGTCGAGTACGTCTGGGGCTACCCAGGCGGCGCCAACCTCCCCCTTTACGACGCCCTACCCGACTATCACCCGCGCCTGAAGCACATCCTTGTCCGGCACGAGCAGGCCGCTGCTCACGCCGCCGACGCATACGCCCGTGTCACGGGCAGGGTCGGCGTCTGCTTCGGCACCTCGGGCCCGGGCGCTACCAACCTCACGACCGGCATAGCGAACGCCTGGATGGACTCCGTGCCGCTCGTCGCCATCACCGGGCAAGTCGTCACCGGCCTCATCGGCCGCGACGGCTTTCAAGAGGCCGATATCACCGGCATCACCCTGCCGGTGACCAAGCACAGCCGCTTGGTCCTCAGAGCGGATGACATCCCCGTGGCCATCAAGGAGGCGTTCCACATCGCTCGCACCGGGCGCCCTGGTCCGGTCCTGGTCGACATCCCCCGAGACGTCCTCCAGCAGTTCATCGAGTTCGATTACCCGAAGACCGTGCGCCTCCGCGGCTATCGTCCCCCCGGCGCCGGCGACCCGGCCTTGGTGCAGCACGCCGCCGACCTCATCGCGGAGTCGCAGAAACCGCTCATCCTCGCCGGCCACGGCATCTTGCTTTCCCGCGCCTGGGACGAGCTTCGGGAGCTTTCCGAGCGATGCCATATCCCCGTGATCAGCACGCTGCTCGGTCTGGGAAGCTTCCCCGGCGATCACCCGCTCTACCTCGGCATGCCCGGCATGCACGGGATGTACTGGAACAACATCGCCATGACCAAGGCCGACCTGCTCATCGCGATCGGCATGCGCTTCGACGACCGAGTGACGGGCCGCTTGCGCGACTTCGCCACCCAAGCGAAAAAGATTCACATCGACATCGACCCTGCCGAGCTCGAAAAGAACGTGCCTACTGCCGCGCCCATCGCCGGCGACGTCAAGACGGTGCTGCGCCAGCTCCTGGAGATCGTCCAGCCCGCGCGACACGAGGAGTGGGTGACCTGGATCGAGGAGTTCCGGGCTGAACACCCCTCTATCGCCATTCCTGAGACCGAGAAGCTGCTGCCCCAGACGGTCATCAAGGCCATCTGCGACACGGTCGGCGGAGATGGCTATGTCGTCACCGGCGTGGGACAGCACCAGATGTGGGCCGCCCAGTACTACTGGAACACGAAACCGGGCCACTTCGTCACCTCCGGCGGCCTCGGCACGATGGGCTACGAGGTGCCCGCCGCCGTGGGCACGCAGTTCGGCGCCCCCAATAGCCAGGTCTGGGCTGTCTGCGGCGACGGCGGCTTCCAGATGACCCAGTACGAGCTCGCCACCGTGGCCGAGAACCAGTTGCCCATCAAGTTCGCCATCATCAACAACAGCTACCTCGGTATGGTGCGCCAGTGGCAGGAGCTGTTCTACAAGAACAACCTCGTCGCCGTGAAGATGTTCAGCCCCGATTTCGTCAAATTGGCCGAGGCCTATGGCATCCTTGGCTTGCGGGTCACCGACAAGGCCCAGGTGGACGGCGCCATCGATTACGCGAACAAGCACGCCGGCCCCGTGCTCATCGACTTCCGCGTTGACGAGTCGGAGAACGTCTACCCCATGGTGCCGCCCGGCGCCGCCCTGTTTGAGACCATCGACCAGCCGCCGGTGCCGCAGCCGACAAGGGTCCCGGTGCAGGCATGAACGGCAACAAGCACACCATCGTCGCCCTCGTTGAGGATCGCCCCGGCGTCCTCAACCGCATCGTGAGCAAGTGGCGCCAGCGCGGATTCAACATCGAGAGCCTCGCCGTCGGCCACAGCGAGCACGACGGCCTCTCGCGCATGACCTTCGTGGTCGACACCGCCAACACCGACGTGACTCAGGTCGTGAAGCAGTTGGACAAGCTCATCGACGTCATCCACATCAGCGACATCACCGACCAGGACATGGTCTACCGCGAGCTGGCGCTGATCAAAGTGTCGGCGACGCCCCAGAACCGCAGTGAGATCATCCAGATCGTCGACATCTTCCGCGCCAATATCGTGGACGTCGACCGCGATTCCCTCATCGTGGAGGCCACCGGCACCGAGGATAAGATCGATGCCATCATCGAGCTGCTGCGCGGCTTCGGCGTCCTTGAGATGATGCGCACCGGCCGCGTGGCCATGCTGCGTGGCCCCCGCCTGACCGCCCCTGTCGAGGAGGCCGTGGAGGCCAATTCGACCCCCGAGATCGCCTTATAGGAGTTGCGCCATGGCCAAGATGTACTATGACAGCGACGCCGACCTCGACCTCCTGCGCGGCAAGACCATCGGCGTCATCGGCTACGGCAGCCAAGGCCACGCTCACGCCCTCAACCTGAAGGACAGCGGCCTCTCCGTCATGGTAGGCCTCTACAATGGGAGCGGTTCCTGGTCGCGGGCGGAGCAGGCTGGACTGAAGGTTGGCACGGTTGAAGAGGTGGCCTTCGCCGCCGACATTATCATGATGCTTGTGCCCGACCAGGTCCAAAAGCAGGTGTACGAACAATCGGTGCGCAGCGGCCTCACGCGGAGCAAGACCCTCATGTTCGCCCACGGCTTCAACATCCACTTCAACCAGATCCAGCCGCCGCCCGGCGTGGACGTGAGCATGGTCGCGCCCAAGGCGCCGGGCCACATGATGCGTCGCCTGTACACCGAAGGCTCCGGCGTGCCTGCGCTGCTGGCGGTCCATCAGGACGTCTCCGGCCAGGCCCAAGCGCAGGCTCTCGCCTACGCCCGGGGCATTGGCGCCACCCGCGCCGGCGTTCTCCTCACCACTTTCGCCGAGGAGACTGAGACCGACCTCTTCGGCGAGCAGACCGTCCTCTGCGGCGGCGTCACCTCCCTCGTCAAGACCGCCTTCGAGACGCTGGTCGAGGCCGGCTATCAGCCGGAGCTGGCCTACTTCGAATGCATGCACGAGCTGAAGCTCATCGTCGACCTGATGTACCAGGGCGGCATGAGCCTGATGCGCTACTCCGTGAGCGACACCGCCGAGTACGGCGACTACAGCCGCGGGCCCCGTGTCATCAGCGAGGATGTCCGCGCCGAGATGCGCAAGATCCTGGGCGAGATACAGGACGGCTCCTTCGCCCGCGAATGGATCCTCGAGAACCAGGCCGGCCGCCCCTCCTTCAACGCCATGCGCCGCCGCGAGAGCGAGCACCGCATCGAGCAGGTCGGCAAAGAGCTGCGCTCCATGATGAGCTGGCTCGAGCCGCCGCCTGGGCGGTGAGGAGCCTGCAACTCCAGGTGGCCCGCAATATCGCCCCAGGGGAGTGCGGAAGGAGCCCTCTGCCGGGGGTCTGGGTGTCCCCCAGCACCTTCCAGAGCGGGAGGGTGGGAAAGAACCACGCTTCAGAATACAGAACCGGTAGAGAGATATGAGGCATAGTTGGCATAACCACGCCCTCGTCCTTGCCTAGCCCTCCCCCTCGTGGGTGAGAGGGCTAGGCCGCTGACAGGACCAATCCTTAGGAGGACGAGGCATAATGCCTAGCGACATGGACAAAGTTTACATATTCGATACGACCCTGCGCGACGGCGAGCAGTCGCCGGGGGTCTCCCTCAACGCGCAGGAGAAGATAGAGATCGCCCGTCAGCTCGAGCGGCTGGGCGTCGACATCGTCGAGGCTGGCTTCCCCTTCAGCAGCCCGGGCGACCTAGAAGCCGTCAGGGCAGTGGCGCGCGAGGTGCGCGGCCCTTCCATCGCCGCACTGGCCCATGCGAACCCTGGCGCCGTTGATGCCGCCTGGGAGGCCATCAAGGAAGCGGCGCAGCCGCGTATCCATGTGTTCCTCAGCACCTCCGATATCCACATGGCCCATCAGCTCCGCAAGAGCCGCGAGGAGGTGCACGACCTGGCCGTCGCCATGGTGCGGCGCGCCGCGGGCTACACGAGCGATGTCGAGTTCTCGCCGATGGACGCCACCCGCTCCGACCCGCTATTCCTCCACCAACTGCTCGAAGCGGTCATCGAGGCCGGCGCAACCACCGTCAACATCCCCGACACCGTGGGCTACACCACGCCCGAAGAGTTCGCCCAGCTCCTCCAAGGCATCTTCGCCACGGTCCCGAACCTCGACCGCGCCCGGGTCAGCGTGCACTGCCACAACGACCTCGGCCTGGCGGTCGCCAACTCCCTCGCCGCCGTGCGCGTCGGCGCGCGCCAGGTGGAGGTCTGCGTGAACGGCATCGGCGAGCGGGCCGGCAACGCCGCCTTGGAGGAAGTGGTGATGGGCCTGCGCACCCGCCGCGACTTCTACCGCGCCGACACCGATGTCGATACCCGTCAGATCGAGAAGACCAGCCGGCTGGTCAGCGAGTTCACCGGCATGTGGGTGCAGCCGAACAAGGCCATAGTCGGCGCCAATGCCTTCAAGCACCACTCCGGCATCCATCAGGACGGCGTGCTCAAAGAGCGCACAACCTACGAGATCATGGATCCCCAGTCCATCGGCATCCGCGGCAGCACCCTCGTGCTTGGCAAGCTGAGCGGCAGGCATGCTCTGCGCACCCGTCTGGAGGAGCTCGGCTACACGCTGAAGGACGAGGAGCTCGACCGCGCCTTCCGCGCCTTCAAGGACCTGGCGGACCGCAAGAAGGAGATCAACGACCGCGACCTCGAGGCGCTCGTGACCCACGAGCGGCGCGCCATCGAGGAGGTCTACCGCCTCGACAGCGTCCAAGTGACAACGGGCGATCACATCGTCGCCCTTGCCACTGTGGAGATGACCGAGCCAGGCGGCGCCCATCGCACCGAGGTGGGGCGAGGGAACGGGCCCGTCGATGCCGTCTATGAGGCGATCAACAAGATCGTCCAGCTTCCCGTTGAGCTCGATGATTTCGAGGTGCGTTCGGTCACCGAGGGCAACGACGCCCTCGGTGAAGTGACCGTGCGACTCCACTGCGGCGGCCGCGACTACATGGGACGCGGCACCAACACCGACATCATCGTCGCCAGCGCCCGCGCCTACGTCACCGCCCTCAACCGGGCGCTGTCCGCTGGCCCAATCACTGCTCCGCTATAGGGACTTGACGGCGAATCGGGTGTCCTTTACTATTCCCTTGGTATCCTTTGTCACCCGCCGTGACCTACCGGGGAGGTAACGATGCCCACTGCAACCCTGTCGAGCAAATACCAGATCACCATACCCATGGAGATCGTCCGCTCTCTTGGTCTCAAGCCAGGTGACAAACTGGCCGTCGAACGCGTCGAGGACCGCGTCGTCATGCTCCGAGAGCCAGCAAACTGGGTGGACTATTTCAGGGGAAGCCTCAGGGGGGTGTACGGCGAGACTGTGGAAGAGATTGATCGCTACGTCGCGGAGGAACGAGCTAGCTGGGAACGCGACGAGTGGAAAGAGCAGTTCGAGGACCTGATTGCCACTGACGAGGACGCACGTAAGATAGTAAATCGTCTTCGGGAATGCCCACACCGCACCAGCTCAGAGCACGAGCTGTGGAATATCCTAGGCATCAATAGTGCAACATTCCATGAGGCATTGAACAAGCTCCTCAACCACGGCGCCGTCCGCAAAATAGCCGCCCGTCCCGGGATCGGAGCATACCAGGAGATGTATCGGCTCATCAGGGATTTTGCCGGGCAATAGCCGGTATGACAACTGTCTGGTCAGAACAAGTGCGTCAACTGGCGCGGTTTGCCTTCGATTCCAATGCGTTGATCTACCTCATAGAGGATAGGCTGCCTTATGCCGGCTACGTGACTCAGGTTCTCGACAAGATGCGACTGAGACAAGCCGTGGGAGTCATCTCTAGCCTTGTAGAGATGGAGCTATTGGTGAAACCCACTCGTGATCGGGATCAGAAGGCCATTGACAAAGTGAATCTATTTCTCCGGTATGCACCTAACCTGCTCTTTAGAGACGTGGATCGGTCCGTCGCCCAGCAGGCTGCTCGCGTTCGAGCAAGGACAGGGTTGTCTCCCGTCGATGCGGTGATCGCCGCTACTGCCATTGAAGAGCGCTGTGATGTTATCATAGGCAACGATTCTGCCTTCGCTTCACGTGTCGTCGGCATCCCCTACCTCTACCTGGATGACTATATCTAAAAGGACAATATCCACATGCCTAAAACCCTTTTGGACAAAATCTGGGACACCCATGTCGTCCACCAGGAAGAGGGCCAACCGGCGATCCTCTACGTCGACCTCCACCTCGTCCACGAGGTGACCTCGCCGCAGGCTTTCGAGGGGCTCAGGCTGGCCGGCCGGAAGCTCCGCCGACCCGACCTCACCGTGGGCACTGTCGACCACAACGTGCCTACATGGGAGCGTTCTCGCCTCAGCACCGACGAGATCTCCCGCAAACAGATCGAGACCATGGCGCAGAACGCCCGCGACTTCGGCCTCACTTTCTACGACGTGGACAGCACCTACCAGGGCATCGTCCACGTCATCGGTCCCGAGCTGGGCCATACGCAGCCTGGCAGGTTCATCGTCTGCGGCGACAGCCACACTGCGACGCACGGCGCCTTCGGCGCGCTCGCCTTGCCCATCGGCACGACCCAGGTGGAGCACGTCCTGGCCACCCAATGCCTCGTGCAGGCCAAGCCCAAGACCATGGAGGTGCGCGTCAACGGCGCCCTCCCCCGGGGCGTCACCGCCAAAGACCTCATCCTCGGCATCATCGGCCAGATCGGCGTGGACGGCGGCATCGGCTACGTCATCGAGTACACGGGTGAGGCCGTCCGCTCCCTCTCCATGGAGGGACGCATGACCGTCTGCAACATGTCCATCGAGGCCGGCGCCCGAGCGGGCATGGTCGCTCCCGACGAGACCACCTTCGAGTACCTGCGCGGTCGCCCATTCGCTCCTCAAGGGAAAGACTTCGATGCCGCCGTGGAGCGCTGGCGCTCGCTGCCGACCGACCCACGGGCTACGTACGATAAGGTCGTCGAGATCGACGCTTCCTCCTTGGTGCCCTACGTCACGTGGGGCACCAATCCCGGCATGCTCGCCCCCGTCACCGGCCGCGTGCCGGATCTCGACTCCTTCGCCGATCCATCCGACCGCGCCGCCGCCGAGCGGGCGCTGGCCTACATGGGCCTGCAGCCGGGGACGCCGATGCAGGAGATCACCCTGGACCGCGTGTTCCTCGGCTCCTGCACCAACTCCCGCATCGAGGACCTCCGTGCAGCCGCCGAGGCGGTGCGGGGCCGGCGGGTCAGCCCCACGGTCTACGCCATGGTCGTCCCTGGCTCCACCCAGGTGAAGCGCCAAGCGGAGGAGGAGGGCCTCGACCGCATCTTCAAGGAGGCCGGCTTCGACTGGCGCGAGGCCGGCTGCTCCATGTGCCTCGGCATGAACCCCGACTTCCTCCAGCCACAGGAGCGCTGTGCCTCCACCTCCAACCGCAACTTCGAGGGCCGCCAGGGGCCCGGCGGCCGCACGCACCTGGTCAGCCCCATCATGGCCGCCGCGGCCGCCATCGCCGGCCATTTCGTCGACATCCGCGAGTGGGAGCATTAGCATGCAGCCCTTCACCGTCCATACCGGCATCGTCGCCCCGCTCGACCGTCCCAACGTCGACACCGACCAGATCTGCCCCGCCCAGTTCCTCAAGCGCATCGAGCGGACCGGCTTCGGCCAGTTCCTCTTCCATAGCTGGCGCTTCCTCTCGGACGGCCACCCCAATCCCGACTTCGTACTGAACTTCCCCCCATACCAGCGGGCCACCGTCCTCGTGGCCCAGCGCAACTTCGGCTGCGGCTCCTCCCGCGAGCACGCCGTCTGGGCGCTCCAGGACTACGGCTTCCGAGCGGTTATCGCCCCAAGCTTCGCCGACATCTTCCAGAAGAACTGCTTCGAGACCGGCCTCGTGCCGGTCCTGCTCCCCCAGGAGCACGTGGACAGGATCATCGCGGACGCCCAAGGCGCTCCAGGCTATTCTCTGACGGTCGACTTGGAGCGCTGCGAGGTGTCCGACGACCATGGCCTCCGCCTCCCCTTCGTCATGCACGACGATCCGCTGACTCACGAGTACCGCCGGCACTGCATCCTCAACGGCCTGGACGAGATCGCCCTCACCCTCCAGCACGAGGACAAGATCGCGGCGTACGAACGCAGCGTGGCGCATTAGCGCTTCGCCCTGTATGCTGTGGGCGTCCGGCGGAGCTGACCAGAGGGAGAGCCATTAGGTCAAAATCGATAACCCGGGATAACTAGAGCAGCCGGCATACGGAAGTCCTTTGGGCCACCCAACAACCTTGGCGTCGCCCTTCGGGGCGCAGAGGAGCACGGGATGCCCTTCCAGATCGCGGTGCTACCGGGCGATGGCATCGGCCCAGAGGTCACCGAGCAGGCGGTCCGTGTGCTCGAGACAGTTGGGCGCGTCTACGGGCATACCTTCATCTTTCGCGAGGGCATCGTCGGCGGCGTCGCCATAGACCGCTATGGGACGCCCCTACCGGCCTCCGTGCTCGAAATGTGCCGTGGCGTCCACGGTGTCCTCTTCGGCGCGGTCGGCGGGCCGAAGTGGGACGACCTCCGCGCCGCCGTCCATCCTGAAGAAGCAATTTTCGGCCTCCGCAAGGAGTTGCGCCTCTACGCCAACCTCCGCCCGATCCATGTGTATCCAGAGCTCGCCGCCTCCTCGCCGGTCAAGGACGTGGCCGGCGTCGACATCCTTTTCGTTCGCGAGTTGACCGGCGGCCTCTACTATGGGAAACCCAAGCGCCGCTGGGAGACACGCCGCGGCCGCCGCGCCGTGGACACCCTCCTCTACACCGAGCGAGAGATTGAGCGCGTTCTCCACACGGCGTTTGAGCTCGCCTACCATCGCCATCGCCGGCTGATCCTCGTGGACAAATTCAACGCGCTCGAGTCCTCCCGCCTCTGGCGCGAGGTGGCCCTCGAACTGACCAGCGAGTATCCCGAGGTCCACCTCAAGTGTCTCCTCGTGGACGCTTTCGCCATGCAGCTGCTCCAGCGGCCACGAGAGTTCGATGTCGTCGTCACCGAGAACCTTTTCGGCGACATCCTCACGGACGAGGCCGCCGTCCTCACGTCGTCGCTTGGCATGGTGCCCTCGGCGAGCCTCGGCCCGAGACGTCGCGGGCGTGTCAGGCGCGGGCGTATCTCTGCCTTCGGCCTGTACGAGCCTATCCATGGCTCGGCCCCGGACATCGCCGGTCAGGATAAGGCAAACCCTCTCGGCGCTATCCTGAGCACCGCCCTGCTCCTTCGCCACTCTTGCGGCCTCGAACGCGAGGCCGGCGCCGTGGAACAGGCCGTCGCCCTGGCCCTGGAGCGCGGCTACCGTACCAGCGATATCGCCACTGACGACGAACGAACGGTGAGCACCACCGAAATGGGCCACCAGGTGATGGTCTCGCTTGAAGAGATCGGCGAGCGCCACGCCTGGCCCCGTAGCTGGCGCATCAGCCGCTAAG
>Ga0209751_10005754_pt1 | contig 11617 bp, 8 predicted proteins | sample RifCSP13_1_FD_184019 | JGI IMG/M metagenome (GOLD analysis project Ga0209751, IMG submission 184019) | Soil microbial communities from Rifle, Colorado - Rifle CSP2_sed 13_1 (SPAdes) (version 2) | ecosystem: Environmental > Terrestrial > Deep subsurface > Rock core/Sediment | place: Rifle...
AAACGACCTCGAACACGCCGGCTCCCGTATTCCACTCCTGGACCTGGAACAGCTCGTTGCCCTCGTCGATGCCCTGGGGGACGACGTATGTGAGCTGTCCCCTTTCGGACGAGGTGGAGGTCATCCGGATTGGGCCGTTCAGGAGCCCGTACGCCAGGACGAAGGTGTTCGGCAGGATGCTCGAGGCGGACCGTCCAGTGATCGCGTATTGGATCGTCATCGTGTCGCCGGGCGCGTAGGACAGGCGGTCGAATGTCACAAAGAGGAAGAACCCCGTCAGTTCGGTCAGTCGGACCGACCCTTGGACGGCCCGTCCCGCCTCCATCGCCGTCACGATGAAGTCGTAGAACGAGCTGGGCGCCGTGGGCACGTCGAACTGGAAGCTCGCCGTCGCCGTTCCCGACGTCACGAGGTTTCCGTTCGCGTCCCGGACCTCGTAGAAGTACGTCGCGAGGGCCGGGCTGATCCGGTTGCTCACGAGCTCCCAGGTGATCGTGATTCGATTGCCCGCGCTGTACTCCACGCGGTCCGCGTTCACGAGCAGCCAGCCGAAAACGACGGTAAACGCGCGAGCACTCGTCACCTGGTTGCCCTGACCGTCGTCCACCGTGACGCGGAAACAGATGACCCCGTCGAAGTTGTTGTTGATCGTGTAGGTGAACCTGGCTAAGGCTTGCGAGGACGTCGCGAGGGGGGTACCGTCGGGGAAGGCGATCGTGCAGGTGCCGCTCGTCGTGTCCCGGACCTGGAAGATGTAGGTCAGGGTCGCTGTCCCCTGGCCCGACGGAATCGCATCGACCCGCACGGTGTCGCCTGCCTGGTACTCGTTCCGATCAAACTGGAGTTCGAGGGTCAGGGCGGCGGCCTGTCGGACCATGAACGTGTCCGTCGCACCCCACCGCCAGATCTGGTTCGGGTGGCTGGCGTTCGCCCGCACCTCAAACGTCGATCCGTCCGCGATGTTGGACGCGAGCTGGAATAGGAAGGTGAGGTCCCCGTGCGCGTCCGTCCGCATGCCCGCGGCACCGTACGTGGTGTTGACGGGCGTGCCGGTGATGTCCCATACGGAGATCGCGACGAAGATGTAGGGCTCGGGGGGATCGAAGGGGGACGGACTCGCCTGGTTGTTCGTGACGACCGTGCTCACGAAGACCGTGACGATGCCCTCCGGCGGGTACTGGAACGAACCGACGTTGACGATCACGCCCAGGTTGTCGATGAAGAACGAGATCGGGCAGAAGCCGAGGTTTCGCACCGCGTAGGAGACAGCCAGACCGACACAGGTCCATTGGAACCGGACGGGGGTGACCGCGGAGTTGTTGAACCAGCCCTCGACGATGCCCTCGAAGTTCGGGTCCGCGAGGTCCGGCAGGTTGAAGGACGTGCTTCCGGAGGGGGCCGTGAAGCTGAACGGATTCGTCCGGAGGTCGTCCCCGTTCTCGTTGTACACCCAGATCTGTCCGACGCCGACCGGGGCGAGGGAGCCGTCCTGCAGGTTGTTCGCCGTCCACGTCAAGATGACCTCGTCCCCGCCGATGTACGCGGGCCGGTCGACCTCGATCTGGAGCATGTATTCCTGGATGGCGAACCGCTGGGAGCCGAGCACTAACCCGAGCTGGTTGCTCTCGATGTAATTCGAGTCGCCGACGTCGATCTCGTAGAGGTCCCCGTCCGGGAGGTTTCCGAGCACCGTGTACTCTAAAGTGACCTGGTCTCCGGCGGGAATCATCACGTTGTCTTCGTTCTGCAGGACTTGCCACGGTCGAGGGAAGCCCGGATTCCGGACGACGACAACCGCGTCGTAGATCTCGCCCGCCAACGCGAAGATCGTGAATCGTATCGTCTCGCCCGGGACGTACACGTACGGGTAGCGCGTCAAGCCCGGCCTCGCGTATTGGCCCCACGTGACGTCGAGGCCTCGGAACGGGGCTGCGGCGTCCGGAGACACCACGAAAAGGCTCCCGCCGGCAATCGCCAAGGTCAAAAGAACTGCCAAGATTCTCGATGGTCCACCCAAGATGGTCATGCTTCGCTCATCCCTTCTGAGCCGCGAGGGGGGCTCACGGCGGGCTCGACATCTATAGGTTTATATAAATAGATTTGTGCGAACTTCGAATCGCCCCATCTTCACGCGGCCGCGGGGAATGGCGGCATATGCGGCGGCCCGAGAACGACCTCGAATTGCCATGCGACCGGCCCCACGAACGTCCGATAGAATCGCACTGCCGCGAGCTGCTCTGCGGACGCACCCGCCCTGCCCTTAGCCGCCAACCGACGACGAACGGCCTTGCCCACGTCGATCCGATCGTGGGTCAGGAGGAGCACGACCGCGTGGCCGTCGGGGATTCCGTGTCGCCGGAGCGTCTCGAACGCGCGACGACCTTCCATCGTTTCTCTCTGACCGTCCGGAAGGAAGAGCTCCATCGTCATCGACAGAGCCCGGCCCCGGATGGCGTCGGCGATGCCCTTGCCTCGAGGCGTGAGCGCGTACACCTTCCGCCGTGAGGACGCGCCCGTCACGTGAGCGATCCGAACCGTCACTCGCCCCGCGTCCATCGCCCGCTTCAGTTCAATCGCCGCGTGCGCGCGGGAAATCCCGAGGGACGTTGCGATCCCTCCCTGCGACATCCCCGGCGGGCACACGAAGTTTTCCTGCTGCCGGATGTACTGCGACAGGTGCACCATGATTTGCTCCCCAATCGTCATGTTCGGTATGGCCATCCACTTCCCTCCGATTCTGGAGGTAAATGGCGGCCCGGGGCTACACAAAGTTCGGTGCGTTTTTTTGGGTCTATTTGAGGCTTATGGAAGGGGACGTCGTTTCCGCTCCTGATAGTATGCGCATTCACGCCGAAGCGGACACGCGTCGCACCGCGGACGCGGACGACAGATCTCCTTCCCATGCGCGACGAGGAGGGCGTGGTCCTCCCGATACCGGGCGACGTCGCGAGGGAGGCGGGACTCGAAGAACGCCTTGACGTCGTCGTATCGATCCGTCGTGAACCAGCCGAGCCTCTGCCCGATGCGGACCGTGTACGCGTCGACGACGAACGTGGGGAACCCCGCTGCATAGAGGAGGATCGAGTCTGCGGTCTCCGGACCGACCCCGTCGAGCCCGAGCAACTCGCGCCGTATCGCTTCGAAGTCCCTCGAGAAGAACCGATCGAGGTCCCCGCCCGAGGCTCGAAGAAGGTGTCGGCAGAATCCTTTCAGCCGTCCCGGCTTTTGGCGGTAGAGCCCCGCAGGCCGAACGAGAGCACGGACCGTCCTGAGCGGGGCCGACGCGAGCGCGCGCGGTTCGAGCAGACCCGCTCGCCGGAGATTCTCGATGGCAGCCTCCACGTTTCCCCAGGAGGTCTGCGCCATGAGGAGGGCCCCGACGACGACCTCGAACGGCGTCTCCGCGGGCCACCAGTGCTGCGGCCCGAATCGCCGGGAGAGTCGGTCGAACACGGGACCCAGTTCCGCCACGCGGGATGCAACGCGCGCTCCGGAAAATACTTACTTCGCGCGCATCTTCCGGCGCCGTGGGTCTGAACGAAGAGATGTTCCGCGCCCTCAACGGCGCGGGCAATCCCGTCCTTGACCCCGTGATGATCGCGTTCGCGGTCGTCGGCCTCTTCCCCTTCACCTTCCTCTGGGCCGTCCCGCTCTGGTACCGGAAGCGGCGGGCCGATGCCTTCGACTTCGTCCTCGTGCTCGCCCTGGCCGAACTCTCCTCGCTCCTGCTCAAGCTGACGCTGGCGGTACCGAGGCCGGAGGGCATCGTCCTCGCAGCGCCGTTCGACGACCGTTCCGACCCCGCGTTCCCGAGCGGACACACGGTCCGTGCGTTCGTGGCGGCGACGTTCCTGGCGTTCCGCTTGCGGGACTGGCGGTGGGCCGTCCCTCTCCTGACGTACGCGACCGTGATGGGCCTCTCGCGGATGTACGTGGGCGCCCACTGGCCCTCCGATGTGCTCGCCGGTGCGACCCTCGGCATCGCCTGGGCCGTGGGCTTCGAGCGCCTCGCGACGACGGATCGCTACCGCCAAGCCCGCGATTGGATGCTCCTGCGTCTTCGCGGGGGCGAGGAACCGCGCGTTTGAGCTACGCCCTCGCCACCAGAATGGACCGAATGCCGGCGGTGACGTCGTCCATCCCGCGGAGAATCCTTTCGCGGTCGCTGCCGACGGCGACGAACATCGCCTTTGCCCCGAGTCCGGAGGCGACGAGCGAGGCCTGCTCCGACTCGACGAGGATCCGAAATGGCGCCGCGCGCCCGAGTCCGGCGTACATGACCTCCGCGGCGTTCATCAGGGTTGCCGCCAGACTTGCGAACGTGTCCGCGTTGATCTCCCCCGACCCCTCGTGGGCGATCGACGTGCCCGTGCGGGTCAGAACCATGGAGAGGTCCGCGCCGTTTTCCTTGTTGAACTGCCCCAAAAGGCGACGCAGCTCGTCCGATGCGGTGGGCACGGCTCGCGATTTGAGGTGGGCTATTTAACGATTCTTCGAAAGGGCTCGGACCGCGGGAACCCTTAAGGGCGCCATCGGGATTTGCCGGGCGATGGGCACGGAGGTCGGTGCGCACAGGATTATCGGCACCTGCCTCGCGGTGAAGGACGGGGAGAAGGTCGTCGTCGTCACGGACGCCGGCACGCGCGCGGTCGGGGACGCGCTGTTCGGCGCCGCGATGGGCGCGGGCGCTCAGGTCGTGCTCGCCGTCATCCCCACTGCGGAACGCCCAGGGGAGGAGCCGCCGGAACCTCTCGCGCGCATGATGGCGGACTGCGATGCCGTAATCCTCGCCACGGGCCAGAGCATGACGCACACCGCCGCGCGGAGGGCCGCGAATCGGGCCGGGGCGCGCGTCGCCTCCCTGCCCGGCGTGACGGAGGCGATGCTCGAGGCGGGTGCGCTGACCGCGGACTATCTCGAGATTCAGAAGTCCATGCGCAGGCTCGAGCGCCGTGTACGGAACGCGAAGACCGTGCGCCTGACGAGCGAGGCGGGCTCGGACGTGTCGTTCGACGTGACGCGACGAGAGTGGATCACGGGGGACACGGGCGTCTGCCATCGTCGCTCCGAGACGACGACGCTGCCCGCCGGGGAGATCTTCGTGGCGCCGGTCGAAGGAAGCGCGGACGGGCGGCTCGTGATCGACGCATGGTTCCACGAGGGCGCGCCCGAGCCGGTGATCGTCGTCGTGAAGGAGGGGTACGCGTCCAAGGTCACCGGCGCCGCAAGCGCGGTGCACGAGATGAACCGAGGGGGGCGTGACGGTCGTGCGTTCGGCACCGTCGGCATGGGACTCAACCCGAACGCGCGGGTCAGCGGCAACCTCCTGGAGAGCGAGAAGGCCTTGGGCACCATTCACATCGGGTTCGGAGACAACGCCGCCTATGGTGGCAACGTCCGATGTGGCGTCCGCGTCGACGCGCTCTTCACGAAGGCGACCGTCGAAATCGACGGGAAGGTGATCCTCGAGCGAGGTGCCCTCACTGTATGATCGGGACGCTTCGGAAGTGCTCCCACCCGCGCGGATGGAGCGAACCCCGCTTCCCATCGGCGACCAGCGCGTTCGGGCCGGACGGCAAGACCCGGCCGCACACGGTCAGCACATGGCGCTTCTCCTGGAACATCCGTAGCAGCTCGTCGAGCCTTTCGGGCCGAACCGTGGCGACAAGCTCGAAGTCCCCACCCCAGTAGATCGCGAGCTCTTGCTGCTCCGTGACCGGGAGGGCCTTAAGCTCACGGAACAGGGGCAGCCGCGCCCAATCGACCTCGAAGCCCACGCGCGCGAGGGCGGACATCTGCGCGAGCGTCGTCCCGAGACCGTCGCTGATGTCCATGCAGCTCGTCACGGCCCCGCTTTCCGCGAACAGCTTCCCCTCCTCGACGCGCGCGGTCGGACGCACGAGGAGCTCCGTCGCGCGGACGACGTCCGTCGCCGCCCGGATCTGGCGGGCGCCCCACCCCGCCCGGCCGAGGTCGCCCGTCACGACGATCGCGTCGCCGGGCCTCGCGCCCGTCCGGAGCAGCACGCGTTCCTTCTTCACACGACCGAACGCCGTCCCCGCGAGAGTGATCTCGCCGGCCTCTTTCGTGTCGCCGCCAAGGATCGCGATTCCGAACTCCTTCGCGCATTCGTCCATCCCGCGCGCGAGCTCGCGCAGATAGTTCACGTCCAGCGTCCGCGGGAGCGCGAGGGCGGCCACGAAGCCCAGCGGGTACCCGCCCATCGCCGCCACGTCGGAAAGGTTCGTCGCCACAAGGTACCATCCGATCTGGTATGCGGTCGCCGTCGGCGGGAGGTGCGCGCGCTGGCTGATGAGGTCCGTCGTGACGAGCAGGTACTGGTCCCCCCAGTCGACGAGCGCGCAATCGTCCCCAATCCCGAGCGCAAGGCCGCGGTCGAAGATCCTCTTGAGGACCTCGATTGCGCCGCGCTCCCCCAGGTCCTGAAGACGCATCGGGGGGCGGGCAGGCGGGTGGCCCTATTTACGGGGTTCGGTCAGCACCGCCAAACATCGCGGTCCCGGCGGAACTGCAGGCTTCGTTCGCGGCGCTACCCGAGGAAAGTGCGCGGACCGGGGTTTGAACCCGGGCTATAAGCTTGGCAAGCTTATGTCCTACCAGCTAGACTATCCGCGCGCGAGGGGGCCGAAGGCGGTGGGGCTTGAAAACCTTCCGGCTACCGATGCGAGAGGACGCTGTAGTATCGTTCATCCTTCGCGGTCTTCTCGAGGGAGCCATAGATCGGGAGCTTGTAGTCGCACTTCTTGCAGCGGTTGTCCTTCGTCAGCTCCCACCCCGTGATGTCGAACCCGTACCGGCGGACCGCGATCGCACCGCACGATGGACAGTACGTGTGCTCGAGCGGGTGGCCGGGCACGTTGCCGATGTAGACGTACCGGAGACCTGCCTCCTTCGCGACCTGGCAATGCTTCTCGAGCGTCTCGACGGGCGTCCACGGCAGGTCCATCATCTTGTAGTCGGGATGGAAGCGCAGGAAGTGGATCGGCGTGTCCGGCCCGAGCTCGTCGTAGACGAACTTCGACAGGACTCTGGCGGCGTCGAGGTTGTCGCCGACCTGCGGCACGATGAGGTCCGTGATCTCCGTGTGGACCTTCGTCTTGTCCCGGATCTCCTTCAGCGTCGAGAAGATCGGGTCCGCGTTCGGAATCGAGATGAACTTGCGGACGAACTGCGTCTCGCCGGAGCCCTTGAAGTCGACCGTGATGCAGTCGAGGAACGGCTTCATCTGCTCGACGACCTCCGGCGTGTCGTAGCCGTTCGAGACGAAGATGTTCATGAGCCCGGCCTTCCGCGCGAGGATACCGATGTCGCGCGCGAACTCGATGAAGATCGTCGGCTGATTGTACGTGTACGCGAGGCCCTGGCATCCCTGCTCCAGGGTCATGCGGACGATGTCCTCCGGCTGCGCGTCGATGCCCTCGATCTTCCGCCGCTGGGAGATATCGTAGTTCTGACAGTTCGCAACCGCCAAGAGGTTCGCGGTGTAGCTGTGATCCTCGTCGACCTCGATGTTGTAGACAGGGCCCGCGTACTCCTTCTCCTCGATGCTCCTGATGGGGATGAGGAAGAACTCCCTCGTCCGCACCACGCGCACTTTGGCGGTAGTCCATGAGGTCCTCTCCGGCTCGAGGGAGGCCTGCTCGACACGAAGGCGAAGCATTACGTCGTTCGCTCGGTTGACAGTTCGCCCTTCGATCTCGTACACCGCGGGGTTTTCGGCATGATACACTTTTGGCACATCGCCAAGTGTGAGGAACACTTGAGCCACTCCGTACGTAAGCGCCGGAGAAACTGACGAGCTGCCAAGAAACTGACCGTTTCCTGAACGCGTGACGTACCCATCACCGTTCAGGTATCCCGTCAAGAACTCCTTGAGAATGACACGATTCGTAGATTGAAGGATGACCTCGGGGACCCGTTTGGTCGCACTGGAGTTCCCGCACAATTCCTCGAAGAACGCCGTTAGAGAAGCACCCGGGGCGATTACCGCGACGCGGTTGTCCTGTCGAACCTTGCGCACGCGCACGCGAAACGCCGTACTCAAAAGGCGGGCCACGTCTCGTATTCGCGTCTGTTCGTGTCCTCCGAGGCTGAACCAAACGGAGCCGCTATTAGGCCGCTTGGGATGCCACGACACCGAGCCCTCGGCGCAATAGTAACCGAGCAGGCGGGCCACGTCGGGCGTAACGGTCAGGCGGACGGGGAGGCCCGACCCCCGCTCGGATGACCACCGCACCCTGCCCTGTCGAATTGTGAGACGATGACTCCGCCGGTACGCCGGAGACGCTCGACTCCTCAACAGGGATACTACATCCACGGTTTTCCCTGAGGAGCCACGAGGACGCGGGATTGCAAGGAAGTCGCCCACCTTGAGGTCGTTCGCCTTCACGCTACGGACGGGGGCTCCGCCGATAGACCCGTAAATCCTATGATCCGGCGTGCACTCGAAACCAGGAAGGTAATACGGGCGGATGCTGAGGACGCGACCCACGTATAGATGTTCAAACGCTTTGCGAATGCGCCGCCATCGCCCTCTATGCGTGAGCGCAAGCCGACCTCCGAGGGTGCGGATTTCAGGGTTCGCCGTCAGATGTGCCTCGCCGAAAACGCGTTCGATGGGCTCATGCCCTCGCTCCGTGAGAACCAGGGTTCCAGGAAGGAAGCAGTACTTGCAATTGTGAACGAGCACGTTCGAAGCCACATAGTTGTGGAAGGGTACGCATTCGAAGCTGAACACCGATTCCCTGCGGGACTCCTGTGAAATCTCCCGAACTTGTGCCCATCGGAAAGAGGGATGCGGTCGATCCTCGCCCTGTGTCAGCCGCCAAAACGCTCGCATCGAACCTGGGTGCGCGATCGGACCATGGTTCGGAACAAGCAATGATTTCGCATTCCAACCCTCGGGCTCGATCCCTTCTTGCGCTACCAGGACCGAATCGTTTGGTTTCAGACTACGGAGGGCGACCCATCCTCTCGCCGTGAATACGGGATGCTCCGGCGTGCCGAGGAGCGGATCCCTCTGACCGGTTACCACCGCTCGTAGGACAGACGCACGCCGGTGGCCCGCCTCTGTCACAATGTCGGGTACCGTTCGGAGATCGTTCGCCGCGGACCAAAGGGCATCGCCAGCGCGAATTTCTTCGACGGGTTTCGTAGAAGCATCGGCCATGAGGATCTGCGTCCCCGCGGGATGGCAGAGCCAATTGCATCCGGTCGTCGCAATGCTGAAGATCTTCGAACCGGGCCGATAGTGCGATACGGGCTTCTTCTCGATCGGGTCGACGTGGCCTGTGATGACCTTCCCGTACGTGTAGAGCCACAGCTTCCCCTCGTGGACACCGCGGATCCCGCACAGGCCGACCTGGCCCTCGCCGATCTTGCAGTAGCGCGCACACGCCGTGCACACGACGCGCCCGCTCTCCGTGGGCCGCCACAGCTCCGCGACCTTGCCCATCGCGCGGCCCGGGGCCTCGCGGACGTCGAGGGGCTCCTGGAGAGCCATCGGGTCCATGACGAGGCACCGCAGCTAATAAAGGAAACGGGAACGGTTCGCACGACCCGCACGTTTAAACGAACCTCGGCGCTCCGGCGCCGCGTCCATGCCCCGTGTCATGGAGGTGCAGGAGGTCCCCGGCGTCGAGGAGGCCCTTGCGTCCGGCAACCCCCTCGCGTGCGCGACGCGGATCGCGGAGATCCTATCCGGGGGAGCGGACCGGCGGGAGGTCGCACGGACCGCGGCGTTGGCGGCGGCACGGCATTTCCATCCGTCGTTGCCGCCTCCTCACGGCCTTCCGACTCTCGGCGCCGCCCTTGAAATCGCACCTCAGCTCGACCCGCCCGCCCTACCCCTGATCCAGGCGTGCGGGCTCGCCGCCTCGGAGTGGCGGAGGGGGGCCCTTGCGCGCGCGAAGTACGCCGTGAGCGGGGATGAGCTCCATCTCGCCCGCTCCTTCCTCGAGGCGGTCCGGACGTCCCAGGCCGAGGAGGCGGACGCGATCTTCTCGGGTCTGCTCCGGGAGGGCGACGAGCGGCGGTTGGCGGGGGATGCCCTGTTCGAGGCGTGCGTCCAGGATTCCGCGGGCGGCGGGCACAAGCGGATGTTTGCGGTCGGTTCGTGGCGGCTCGCGCGTGCGCTCGGGTGGATCCGCGGACCCGTGATCCTGGCCCCGGCGGTCCATCTGGCAGTCGGACCTTCGAGAGAACTCTCGGACCACTCCATGATGCTGCGCGAGGTCGGGCGTGCGCGGCTCGACGTCGAACTCGCTGCGCGGAACTCGTTGGGCATCGACCAGACGGCGAGGAACGCGTACGCGATCGCCCTCCAAGCGGGACCGGAGCGCCTCGTCGCCGAACTCATCGCGGGCCTCAAACGCGGGCGCACGCTCGCGGGCTACGCGGACCTGGTCGCCGCGACTGCAGCGGAGAGGACCATCGCGAACCCCGAATCGCTCGAACCCTTCCTCCTCTCTCTCGCGACCCGATTCCTCATCGGCTTCTCCCGCACTTCCTACCGCGTGCTCGCCCTCCTGACCGCGGGGAGGGTCGTGGCTGCCGCTCCTGGCGGCGAGGTCCCGCGGGCTTCGACGATCGCCGACCCGGTGGCCGCGCTTAACGAACTCGAATTGGCGGTGGAAGGAGACGATTCCCACGAGGCGGCGAGCCTCGCCCTCGGCCTTGCGGAAGCTTTCGAACCGCAGGAGGTCGCGCGCGTGCTCCTGCGCCAAGCAACGCTGCAGGATGCGCACGGGGACGGAGGGCATGGCCTGGTGTTGGCGGCGTGGGCCATCGACCTCGCGGCCGTCGCGCCCGGGCCCGCCCTCGCGGCCTTGGCGGCACATCTCGCCCGAACGCCGAAGTCGCGGACGATCGCCGACGGGCTCTAACCCTTCCGAATCTCCTGCCCGAACAGCACGAACCGGGCGAGAAGATTCTCGAGCTGGATGCGTTCGTTGCTGCCCTGGACGAGCCGGTACTCGACCTCTCCGACCGTGTCGACGAGCTTGACCCGGTACGTGTCGGGGAGCGAGACCTCGAACACGGTTCGATGAATCTGTCGGAGGATGTCCTCGCCGGAGAGGCCGTACTCGATGAGGAGGTGGTCGAGGGCGTCCCGCGCGCCGAGGAAGTCCCCCGCCAGGGCGACCTCGATCAGCTTGCGGACCTCCTCCGGTCGCGCGGTGCTCGCGGTCTTGTACAGCGTCTCCTCGTCGATCGTCGACGAGATGGACGCGGCGACCTGGAGGGCGTTCACCGCCTTCCGCATGTCCCCGGACGCGACATACACGAGCGCGTCGACGGCTTTCTCGGAGACCTTGAGGCCCTCCGCTTGCGCGATGCGCGCGAGGTACGTCCGGATCGCCTCGGGCTTCTGGGGACGGAAGCGGAACACGGCCGTGCGGCTCTGGATCGGCTCGATGATCCGGCTCGAGTAGTTCGCGCTCAGGATGAATCGGCTCGACCTCGTGTACAACTCCATCGTGCGGCGGAGCGCGGCCTGCGCGTCGCCCGTGAGATGGTCGCACTCGTCGAGGAAGAGGACGTTGAAGTTGCCGCCAAGGGGCACCATGCGGGCATACTCCTTGATCTTGTTCCGGAC
>Ga0209751_10005755_pt1 | contig 11616 bp, 11 predicted proteins | sample RifCSP13_1_FD_184019 | JGI IMG/M metagenome (GOLD analysis project Ga0209751, IMG submission 184019) | Soil microbial communities from Rifle, Colorado - Rifle CSP2_sed 13_1 (SPAdes) (version 2) | ecosystem: Environmental > Terrestrial > Deep subsurface > Rock core/Sediment | place: Rifle...
CCCGGCGTAGAACTCCAATCCGTGAACGAGGTGGTGAATTTCCAAACCCGCTTCGAACAGCGTCTTGCCTTGCTCTTGCGTGAGTAGCTGGGCGATCTCGCCGGCATTCTTCTTGATCAGCTCGCCGGCGATTAAGAGAGCGTTGCCGCGATCCTCCGGCGTCACGTCAGACCAAACCTTGAAAGCATCCTCCGCGGCTTGAATCGCCTGCTGAACGTCTTTGTCATTTCCTTGCGGCACGGTATCGACCGTCGCCCCCGTGGCGGGATTGCGCACTTCGGTTGTGTTTTTGGTTACGGAATCGACGGACTCGCCGCCGATAAACATCTTAGCCATCTGCTAACCTCCATGAAAAAACTAAAAGTTCCAATCGTTCCAACCGTTCAAGTCGTTCCAATCGTTCGCTCGGATCAGAACGCTCACACAAAAGAAGCGAATAGCTTACTTGCCTTTGAATTGCGCGGTTCGCTTTTCGAGATACGCTTTGACGCCTTCCTGTCCGTCCTCGCTGGCGAAGGTCTGAGCGAGAAGTTCTCTCTCGAAAGCGAGGCCGTCAGGTAGTGACAGTTCCAGGCCGGTGTTGATCGCGCGTTTCACTTTGCCGACCGCTAGACTGCTCTTGTTGGGACCGATGAACTGGCGCGCGTAGTCCATCACTTGTTCCATGAAGTTTTCGCGTTCGTAAATGTAATGAACGAGGCCCATGTCGACGGCTTCCTCGAAGGCAATGGTCTTTCCGGTCGCGCAGAGTTCCATGGCGCGGGCCTTGCCGACCAGGCGCGGCAGTCTCTGCGTGCCGCCCATGCCGGGCATGACTCCGAGATTGATCTCCGCCAAGCCGACGCGCCCACCTTCCTTTTTGGCGATGCGGATGTCGCAGGCCATGGCGATTTCAAGCCCACCGCCGACGGCGTGGCCGTTGATCGCCGCGATGACGATCTTGGGCGTATTTTCCAGACGCATGAGTACTTCGTGGCCGTGCAAGGCGAAGTTGTTTTTGAAAGAGAGAGGCTTGCTCGACAACATGTTGATGTCGGCCCCGGCGGAGAAAAACTTTTCCACTTTGCCGGTAATGACGATGGCGTGGGCGTTGTCGTCGAACCGGGCCTCGAGAATCGCCGCGTCCAGTTCCTTGAGTAATTCCGTGGTATAGCTGTTGACCGGCGGCCGGTTGATTTCCAAAACGGCCACGCCGTTGTCAACGCGGTATTCGATCAGTTTTCCGTCTGCCATAAATCAATCCTCCTATGTCGGAATCACTGCATTGAATTAGCTGGCATCTCCGCACAAGTCAAGGCCGAAACCGGTGGTTTCGAGTCTCGTGTTTATGTTCGAAGTTCAAACCGTTTCAGCCAAGCAATTTGGGGCTGATCCGTCCTTTGGCGGACAAAGCGTTCAAAACGTTCAAGCCCCCTCCTTCGTCTCCCCCGCGTCCGCCAAAGGACGGATCAGCCTCGGGCTGACGCGGGGGAGGAAAGGGGTGGGGGAGTTGAACCACTTGAACTGTTTGAACGGCTTGAACGGTGAAAACTCGTCGCGCCAAGACTTCAAGTGCGCCAAGAACGCTTTTGTGTCTGCTCTTCACGGCTGATCCATGCGGTCTACAGTCTGTGCGGTTGGAATGTCGCTGGAACTATGGCATGACTAATCCAACTTTACAGCTAAGGAGGCAGTATGAAAGTTAGACCGAAAAGAAAACCGATCCAATGGCCGGACGGCGCGCGCGTGGCGCTTACCCCTTGCGTGGCGTTTGAAACCTGGCCGGAGGATCTTGGCGGGCCGAAGACGCAGCAGCACCAAAATCGCCGCGGCTTTCCCAAAAACGCGCTGACCAAGAAGGACCTGGGAGCGATCACCGACCGGGAGTTCGGCGAGCGGGTCGGGATTTATCGCTTTCTGGAAATCTTTGAGACGGAAAAAATTCACACGACGTTCTTCCCGACGGGTATCACGGTGCAAAACTACCCGGAGATATTTAAGGAAGCGGTCGAGATGGGGCATGAGGTCGGCACGGAAACCTGGATTCATGACTACAGCTACATGAAAAAGCGGGACAAGGAGAAAAAAGATCTCCAGCGGACCGTCGATATCGTCAAAAAAGTCGCCGGCAAGGCGCCGGTGGGTTATCTTTCCACCGGCATCGCGCCGAGCGTCAATACCCCGGAAGTGATCGTCGAGTGCGGCTATACCTACTGGATGGACCCGCAGCACCAGGAGACGCCGTACACACTCAAAGTGAAGAACAAAGAGTTGACCGTGCTCAGTTACTTTGCCGATCTTAACGATTACTCAAGCTACCAGCGGGCGGGAAGAACGCCGCGGGATTTATTGCAGATGTGGAAAGACTGCTTCGATTGCCTCTACGAAGAAGGCGCTACCGATCCCAAGTTCATGATCTGGGGCAACCATCCCTTCGTCGGCGGCAGGCCGTTTCGCGCACACCTCTTGCGCGAGTTCATTCGCTACGCCAAGAGTCACGGCAAGGTCTGGTTTGCCACCGCCGGCGAGCTCGCCAAGTGGTACCGCGAGAATTACCACGACGCCCAGGTGGAGAGCTGGCCGAATTTCGCGTTCGCCGGTCGAGCGGGCACACTGAGCGACTTGACCAAGCCGTAGGAAGGTTTCCATCTGCCAAGATCGTGCAAAGGAAATTCCCTCTGACGAAAAAGAAATCCCACGAAGAAGCGATCCGGAGAGGTGTCGAGCAATTGCGCCAATCAGGGCTGGCGATTGACGATGCCTCTCCGGTTCTTATTCCGCGCCTACGAGAGCAAATGGACAAGGGGAAGGACACCGCCCTCGCGGTTGTCTTTGTTCTCGGTAGAATATCTGACACCGCTACGATTGAGACCCTGAAGGCCATTGAAAGGGAGACCACCGATAAGGAGGTTAAGAGAGAGGTTAAACGCTCCTTTTTCAAGTTGGCTCAGAGAGGGCTGGCGGTGCCCAAAGACCAACCGGTCGAAGCAAAGGCAACAGCGTTCTTCGCTTCCACACCGGACATCGAAGCCTACATGTCTTCCGTTGATGGCGGAGGGAGCCGCCTGGTATGGATCGCCAAGGTGCAACCGAACCACGGGCTCCAGTTGATCCAGGCGATGCTGGGCGACCGTGAAGGATTGCTCCGAATCGGCGGTACGCAGGTTCGCCGTAAAGAGCTGCGGAAAATGGCCGACGATATCAAGCAGCAGCACGACGTCACGATGATCTCGATTCCTTGGGACTATGCTGATCAAATCCTCTATGAGGGATACGAGCGGGCGAAAGCGCGGGGCCAGAGCGGCTTGGAAAACTTCCATGAGCTCCGGTCGATCATCAATACCGGCAAACCGAAAGAGCAGGCTCACCCGATCTATCGGCGGTTGAACCAAGATGAGGTGCGGGATGGCGCTTGGCGCGAGCAGTCGCGCCGCCTCCTCGACGAGCCGGAGCTGCGCTACTGGATTTTGACCGACGAGTGGTTGCAATCGTTCCTGCCGCAGATCGAAGAAGCGCAGGCGAGCCGTCTTGTGCTCAACCCGGTTCAAAAAGAGGAGCGCCTCGCCGCCATCGTGCGCGACGCCGTCAAAGCGCTCTGCGCGGGCGAAAACGCCAAGCTGTTTCAGCGCCGGATGGAAGACACGGCGCTCTATTTTGTCGAGACCGGACGCTCCGAGGTCGCGAAGCTCGCGCTCGCCATTGCCCTCCAGACCGGCGAGGGCGATCCCGGTCCGCTCGATGTTTCCTTTCTCACCGGCCTCGTGCAGAAAAGCTTCGCATTCTTTCTGTCTGAGCAAGAAGCCAAGAAAGAAGACGAAGAAGAGCCTTCGCTGATCGTCAGGCCGTAGCGCCAAGCCCATCACGGCGATCTGGACTGTTTCTGACCGAGTTATCATCTCTTTTTTCGCCGCTATTTGCTTAGCCATCCGCGTTTGACATTTTCCTCGCGGACCACTATAAAAACCCCTCATCGCGCGTTGGCGCATCCGCAAGAAACCGGAACAATCCATGATTTACCGCGTTCTTCGGCGGCAGGCCGAGAGCCATCCTGGGAAGATTGCCATAACTGGCGAGCGGCGTTCTCTCAGCTATGCTCAATTGCTGAAGGAGGTCGAAGCGTGCGCGGTTTTTCTGCAACATTTGCATTTAAAAGCCGAAGACCCCATCCTTCTCGGCATTCCGCCATCCCTTGAGTTTTATATCGTCTTCTATGCTGCGTGCGCCATTGGCGCCACGGTCATTCCGTTATTGCCATCGGGAAAGATTCCGCCGCACATTAGGGAAGTCAGGCCGCTCTTAGCGGTAGGAGATAGATCGTTCCTGAACGCAGTCGAGAGAGACTACCCCAGTCTCAGAGGAACCGTTGTTTGGGATAGAAAGATTGGCCTTCACATGTCCGATGCCTCTCGTCCATTCAAGAGAAAAAGATTGATCCGTAAGGAGAGGGTCATTGCCGCACTGAGTTCAGGAACCACGGGAATTCCCTCCCTTCATTACCGCTCGGCCGAGGTGTTACTCGACCGGGCCGACTTAAGGATCAAACTCTCGGCCATTACCGCCAAGGACGTCTTGTTGTCCTGTCGGCCCATCAATACTTCCAGTTTCAGCACCCACGTCATTGTCCCCATTGTGACCGGCTGCAAGGTTGTGGTGCAAGAGCGGTTCCAGAGATTCCACGCGGCCGACGCCATCACAAAAGAGAGGGTTACCTTCTTGAGTGTGGTGCCGCTTATTATTGAGCAGTTGGCGTCCATTCCGGTCTCCTATCGAGTTGATTTTTCTTCCCTGAGGCTCTGCATCTCGGGTGGCGCGCCTTTACCCAGATATGTTTATGATCGCTTCTATGAGCGCTTTGGAATCCGCATTCGGCAACGCTACGGGGGAAGGCATATTTCTCCTGCTGGCGCATACAACCTCTCTGACATTCCTGAGGCGATAGGCCAAGTATCAGGGCCGTTTCCAATGATTGTCTTGAGCGAGGAGGGTCGCGAGCTTGGACCCGGGGAGATCGGAGAGATCGCCTTTGATTACTCAAAAATGGTGGCTCGCTGGAAGAAGCACTTAAAACACAATCCGAACCGGCTGGGCAAATACATCTATACCGGCGATTTAGGAAAAACGGATGCCACAGGCAACGTTTATATTGTGGGCAGAAAGAGCAGGTTTATCAAAGTAGGAGGCAATGGCGTGGCGCCCGCGGAGGTGGAAAATGTACTTCGCTCTCATCCGCTCGTCCGTGAAGCTCTGGTTTTTCCTCTTCGGTTGGGGCAGTCCGACGAAGCGGTGGGAGCCATAGTTGTTCCTGGCGACGGACTGACCTCTGCGGAGCTCCTTAAATACTGTGCGAGATATCTGGACGGATATAAATGTCCTCGGCGAATCGAGTTCCGCAACAGTTTGCGTCGCAACCCTCAAGGAAAGGTCATCAGACATCTCTTTGAGAGCGGCCGAGTTTGAGCGAGTCCCGGGTCGAGAGATAGCTGATTTGGAGAATCCGTGACCAGAGTGCCGTTCATACGCCTCTGCCAAAGGGCGCCGGGACTCAGATGGATAGCCAGGCGCATCCCTGTGCATTGGTTTTTCCATTGGGTCAAAATGGTTGTCCCGCTAGTGGGATGGTGCTCTCTGCATGCGAGGAAACAGCGTCGATACATCTGGCAGGCGATGAATGGAGGTTTACAGCGCGACCGACTCCGGGAGATAGGCAGAAACCATCTCATCTACAGAAAATGGCGAGTTTGCTTGCAATATGCTTGGCCTAACATCGTAGACCGCTATCAGAATTGGATCTTTCTGGAGGGAGAGAGGCATTTAAATGGAGCACTCGATGCCGGAAAGGGAGCGATCTTGCTATCCGGCCATAGTTATGGATTTGGTGGGATGGTGGTGCGGGTTTTAGCGCAGAGGGGGCACGAGGTTATTAAAACGGGCATGGGACTTGATCCCGCCGGGCGGATAAAGCGCTGGGGAAAAGGCTCCTATCGAAGGTGGCAAAGCCTAGACTACGACGGAGATCGTTGGCATCGCGTTCGCGTACTGAACCGGGTGCGACAGGCGTTGGAGAGGAACGCAATTGTCCATGTCGGCATACGGGGCTTTCCCCGGGGTGATGCCGATCTGGAGATTGACTTCTGCTATAAGAAGTTTTTTCTCGATCCTCAGATCCTTCGCTTAATTGAGATTTTGCGGGCTCCGGTGCTGCCTTGCTTTGCCGTCTGCGATTACAAGGGTAGAGTCGTCATCAAGATCTATCCTGCCCTGGCTGCCTCCACGAAAGAGATCATGAGCACCTTCGGGCCCCTTTACGCCCGTTATCTGAGAGAATTCCCAGAGTACGCTAACATCTGGGCAAGGGTCATTCGACAGGCGGAGTTTTAGCGTGAGTCGCAACGCGATCCGGCGGAGAATCGAAGCGCTGGTGAGACGGCTATATAACGCCGAGGAGGACGAGCCCCTGAGTGAGGAGCTTGTTCTTTTGGGCGAGGACGGCTCTTTCGATTCCGTCGCTGCGCTGCAGCTCTTGCTTGCCGTAGAGGAAGAATTTGGGATTGTCGTACAAGATGAGGAGATCCGACCAGAGAATCTGAAAAGTCTCTCATGCCTGACGAGATTCATCGAAGGCAAGCTTTGCGAGCCTTAGCCTGGTTCCCGCTCACGGCTGCAGATGTCCAACGCGATGAGCGCGTAGATCTGTGCGGCTTTGAGCATGACGTCGATGTCGATCTCTTCATTGCGCGGGCCGATGCGGCGGCCGCGCGGGCCGATCTTGATCGCCGGGATTCCTAATTCATTGTAGATATTCGTGTCTGTCCAGATGCTCGCCCGGTCGGGCGCTTCCGGTTTGATCTTCTCGCCGAAGAGGTGCTCGTAGACTTCCTCGGCTGACTTGACCAACGGTTCAACGTTTTTTCCCTCGTGGCCGAGCAGTGACTTGTAAATGTCCAGCTCGTAGTCGAGGCCGAGGCTGTTCAGAGCGCGCTCCATTTCATACTTGATGGTCACGGGCCGCACCTGCGGCGGCATGCGCACGTCGACGTAGATCGCGCAGACGCCGGGAAAATAGTTGGGCCGGTAGGGCGCGCCGCCCTCGATGGCGCCGATATTGACCTTGGGATAGAGCGGACCGGTGGGGGAGTCGTAAATATATTTCTCTTCGAACTCCGCGCCCCAGCGCTCGATGGCGTCGATAATCTTCGTCATCTTGACGATGGCGTTCAGCTTTTCCATCGGATGCGTCGCGCGCTTGGATCCCCACGCGGCCTCGGCTTTCCCGAAGGTCTGAATCCTCGCTTGAACCACGCCGGTCTGCGTCCAGACGATGTTCAAGTCCGATCCGTCTGCGACCACCGCGTAGTCGGTGTGCATGCCATGAGTAAGTAGATGGCGCGTGCCCGCGCCCTCGCCGCGATATTCCTTGGTCTGCCAGGGGCCGATGGGCGTGCGCGAGATCTCGCCGACGACGGCGGCGAGAAAGACATCTCCCTTGAGCTTGATGCCGCTTTTTTTAAGCCCCTTGCCCGCAATCATGAAGGCCGCCACGCCGCCTTTCATGTTGGAGATGCCGAGGCCTTGAACTTTGTTGCCGACGATTTTGCCTTTGAGATCCGACTCTGGCTCCATGTTGGCGACCATGCGGCGGTCTTCCTCTGTGCCGGTGAAGCTCGTGTCCGTGTGGCCGTTGAATCCTAGACTTAGTCCCGTGCCCTCGCCTTTGACGATGCCGACGGCGTTGGGCCGGTCGAATTCGACGTCCTGGCGCACGGCCTTAATGCCGTTGGTTTCGAACCAGTGCAGAATAAACTCGGCGATCGCTTTCTCCTGACCCGTGGGGCTCGGAATGGTGGTCAGGTCGCAGCCGAGCTGCGCCAGCTCATCGCGATCGATCTGGGCGAGGACTCTTGTTGCCGCCTGTTTATCGATTGACATTACGTTTCCTCCGACGTGAGTTGAAATAACTATAGGCCCGCAGGGAAGTCAAACGATCCTTCGCCTTGAAAAATTCGAATCTGCCGTCTACAGTCGGGAAGCCATTCTCAACTAAGATTCCACCCATGTCGCTGCGCGATAAATTCTGCGTGATAGTAAGGAGGTCCATGGATACTTCGACCTTCGTGATGATGGCGGCGGCGGCGATCGCGCTGATCGTCGTCTATTGGAAATCGCCGGAATCGGCCGGCAGAGGGCTTACCGCCACAGGCGTGCTCATCTTGGAAATCGGTCCGCGGATGATCGCGGCATTCACGCTGGCCGGTTTGATTCAAGCGGTGGTGCCGCAAGATGTGATCGTCGGCTGGATGGGACATGGATCGGGATTGAAGGGAATGTTGATCGGCATGTCCCTGGGAACCGTGACACCGGGCGGGCCGATGACACATTTTCCCGTTGTGGCCTCGCTGTTCAAAGTCGGCGTTGGCGTGGGGCCGTTGGTTTCCTACCTCACCGCCTGGTCTCTTTTTGGCCTGCATCGCGTCATCATGTGGGAAATCCCGTTTCTCGGCGCCAAGCTCGTGGCGGTGCGCGTGGCCGTCAGCTTCTTCTTTCCGCTTTTCGCCGGCTGGCTCTGCCAGAATATCTGGGACCGGTTACACGTCTGATGAAGGTGACTCGCAGAGAATTCTTGCGCCTTTTGAGAAACGCCGGCATCGCCATGCCGGCGCTGCTCGGACAATCGGCCTGCACTCTGCCGGTCGTGGACACCGCAGACCCGGGGACCGGATTGTCGCTGGGATATACGGCCGGGGACGTTACAGCCAACGGCGCGATGATCTGGCTGCGCGCGGCGCCTGATTCCGCCGTGTCAATTCAATACGGCAAGGATGAGGCTCTCCAGCAGTTTGCCGAGACGAAATCTTTCAAAGTGAGAGACGACGCCGATTCGACCGCTCTTATCCCGCTCGACGGGCTGGAGCCGAAATCGACATACTACTACCGCGCGGTCGTTGAAGGGCGAAAACCCGGCCCTATCGCGCGCTTCGTCACTGCACCGCCAAGCGAGTATCCGGCTAAGGTCAGCTTCTGTTTTAGCGGCGATTCCCGAGAAAGTTACAAACCCTTCACGATTATGGATGCGGTGCGCGCCCAGCGCCCCGATTTTTTCCTGCACCTCGGCGACACCATTTACGCGGACCGAGGCGGCAGCGCCCGCCGGCTCGACGAGTTTTGGTCGAAGTATCGGGCCAACCGCGATGACGCCGCGAGCCATAGATGCCTTTTGGAAACCAGTTGGTATGTGGTGTGGGATGATCACGAAGTGGAGGATAATTTCCTGCCGGATCATCCCCTAGCGCCCATCGGCAGAAGGGCCTTCCTGGACTATTGGCCGATCAGGCGGAACCCACAGGAGCCGGAGCGGATCTATCGCGCCTTTCGCTGGGGAAAGGCATGCGAGCTGTTTCTTCTCGACGCGCGCCAATATCGCAACCCGGTAAAGGGAACGATGTTAGGGCCGGCGCAGAAAAAATGGCTCCTTGAAGGTTTAAGCGAGTCATCCGCGCTGTTCAAGTTCGTCGCGACTTCGGTGACCATGGCAGGCGGCGGCAGAGATCGGTGGGATGGTTATCCAAAGGAACGAACGGAAATTTTGCAGTTCATCGCCGCAAACAAGCTTCACGGCGTCGTATTTCTGAGCGCGGATATGCACTACGCCGGCATTACCAAAATCCGTAAAGGTGCTGGCTTGAAAGACATTACGGCCGGGCCTTTGGCGGGGCCGTTAAACCGGATCACCAACAGCGCCGCCAAGCGTTTCGAGTATTTCTTGGCGGAAAACTTTAACTTTGCCAAAATCACGGTTGATCCCACCGTGCAACCGGCGCACGCTTTAATCGAATTCATCGATCAGGACAATCAAATTTTTCACCGCGCAAAGATTGCTGCTGGGTAATCGAATTAGCTCGTGGCACCAAGAGACATGATACGATCCCACCCTCGCCCTTTGGGAGAGGGAAGGGTGAGGGCTGTGTTAGCCAGGAAAGATTCACCCTCACCTCAGTCCTCTCCCAGAGGGAGAGGAAGCAAAGCGGAGAGCCGTGGAAACATGCCGGCATAGCCGGCCAGTCAGCCTTGGGCTGATCACAATTCAAGCCTCCGGCTTTGCCGGAGGTACACGACTTAAGTCGCTACGCGGCGGTTCTGTAAGGCATCGGGGTTGATTACCCGCGTCAGTTTGCCTTCCATGTAATCGAGGATGTTGTTCACTGCATTCTCGGCGAAGCCTTCGAAGCCCGAATCCGTGGGCCAGCCGAGGTGAGGTGCGAGCACGACGTTATCGAGATCAAGCAGCGGGCTGTCGGCAGGCAATGGCTCTTCGACGAAAACATCCAAAGCCGCGCCGGCGATGGCGCGTTCTTTGAGCATCCGCGCCAGCGCGTTCTCATCGACAATGGCGCCGCGGGCGGTGTTGACGAGATAGGCGCTCTTTTTCATCAGCCGCAGTCGCGCTTCGTTCAAAAGATCCCGGCTCTGATCCGAAAGCGCTAAGTGAATCGAGACAACGTCAGCTTGACGCATCACATCATTCAGAGCCATATATTTCACGTGGGATTTCGCCGCGCGCTCAGCCGTGAGGGTGGGGCCCCAGGCGATGACTTTCATGCCGAAAGCGCGGGCAATGGCTGCGACTTCGTTTCCAATCTTACCAAGCCCTAAAATTCCCAGCGTCTTTCCCTTGAGAACGTAACCTAAAACCATCGGCCACTCGCCGCGGCGCATGGCTTGATCGCTCTGCGGGATGCGGCGCATCACGGCGAGCATGAGGCCGAAGGCCAGTTCCGTGGTGCTGTTACCGCCCGGCGCCAGGGCGACGATGATCCCCGCCCGCGTGGCGGCTTCGATGTCTATGTGATAGGCGTGATTGCCCGTTTGCGAGATGAATTCGAGATCGGGCAACGCTTGAACCAGCGGGGCTGGAAACTTGGTGCGCTCGCGAATCGGTATGATCGCCTGCGACCCTTGCAGCGCTTCGATCAGCGCCGGTTGCGTCGCCAGCTTTTCGGTGAAGACTCGAACCTCGGCCTTCTGCCGCAGCCGTCGGATCGCATCGGTGCCGTCGATGGCGCGCTGGTAATCGTCGAGGACGGTGACTTTCATTTTGAGAACGACAGCAGACCGAAGACGGAAGACCGATTAGCGTGCCCGGTCGTTGGTCCGCAGTCCTCGGTCCTGGCTACCTACAGCACGGCGATGCTGGCGATCTCGATCAAGTAATCGGGATGGGCCAGTCCTTTGACGATGACGAGAGTGCTGGTCGGAGGCGTCTTCTTATATTGCTGGCGACGCACTTCGTTGTAGCCTTCGCGGTATTCTCGATCGACGATATAGGTCGTGGTCATTACGAGATTGTCGATTGTCCCGCCAGCGGCTTTCAGGACGGCCTTGAGATTAGCGTATACCTGCTCCGTCTGCGCTCTTATATCTCCTTTGCCGACAACGTTGCCGTCTTTGTCGGAGGCGGTCTGGCCCGCTATGAAAAGCAGCTTGCCTCCGCTATTGAGGATCCCCTGGCTGTAGCGCGGCCGTGGGTCGTTTAACGTTTTGGGTTGAATGACCTTTCTTGGCATGTCGCACCTCCTTCTACTTGGTCGGATACCGCTTCGCCATCTCGTTGAAAAAACCTTCCTTCTCCAGTTCCTGCAGAAA
>Ga0209751_10005756_pt1 | contig 11615 bp, 11 predicted proteins | sample RifCSP13_1_FD_184019 | JGI IMG/M metagenome (GOLD analysis project Ga0209751, IMG submission 184019) | Soil microbial communities from Rifle, Colorado - Rifle CSP2_sed 13_1 (SPAdes) (version 2) | ecosystem: Environmental > Terrestrial > Deep subsurface > Rock core/Sediment | place: Rifle...
GGACGGGTGCATCACAATGCAGGTCGGCCCCGAAATCGGCGTGGCCTCGACCAAGGCCTTCACCGCGCCGCTGGTGGATCTGTACATGCTGGCCATCCTGCTCGGCAGCCTGCGCCAGACCCTCGAGGCCAAAGAACGAAAGCGATTGGTGGCCGACTTACGCCGCTTGCCGGACCTGGTCGGCCAGTGTCTCGACCGCGAGCCCGGCGTGGAAAGCGTGGCGCGGGTGTTGAAAGACACCTCCCACTGCCTCTATCTCGGGCGCGGGATCCAGATGCCGATCGCCTACGAAGGGGCACTGAAGCTCAAGGAGATCTCCTACATTCACGCCGAAGCCTACCCGGCCGGGGAGATGAAGCACGGGCCGATCGCGCTGGTCGACAGGACGATGCCGATCCTGGCGCTGGCACCGCGCGACCCGTGGTACGAGAAGACCATCAGCCAACTGGAGCAGGTGAAAGCGCGCGGTGGCGTGGTGGTGGCCGTCGCCAACGACGGCGACGAACTGCTGCCTCGTCTGGCCGACCATATCTTGTGGGTGCCGGAGACGCCGTGGATGTTAGGTCCGGTGACGACGGCCATCCCGCTTCAGTTGTTGGCCTACCACATCGCCGTGCTGCGCGGCGCCGACGTCGATCAGCCGCGCAACCTGGCCAAGAGCGTGACAGTGGAGTAGAGCATGAAGAAGCCCGGGTTTCGCGGAAAACCCGGCTTCTCATCTCGGCACCTCCCACCCCCAACCCCTACCCCTCCTCCTGCGCACGCGGGCTCTCGCGATGAGGGGTTCAGAGCAGGGGGAGGGTGGCCACTCAGGGGGATGGGGGAGCTCTGCTCCCCCCATCCCCCTATACAAAACACTCCCTCCCCCTGCAAGAATCGCCGTTCCCCGATTCCACGCGGTCGCAGGGGGAGGGTCGGGGTGGGGGTAGCAGAGCGAGAGGAGCTTTGCGCGGGCTTCTAACCGCGCACGATCAGCACCGAACACGGGGCGTGCGTCAGCAGCTGATCGGCGACGTCGTCCAGGAAAGGCGCCAGCCGACCGCTGGCTTCCGGCGCACGGTGTGCGCCGATGATAAGAAGCTGGTGCCGCGCCTGGCGGATCTCGGCCAAGACCTCATCGACGACGAGCCCGTGGCGAAGCCGCGGCGTGACGCTGACCGTCGGCACCGCCGCTAGCAATCCTTCCATCCCCTGGAGCAGGAACACGCCCTCGCGCGATTTCCGCTCGATCGCCGACTCGGCCGTCGCCGCCAGATCATCGGACGGGCTCTCCCACGACAAGGCCACCTGGGACATAACGTGCATCAAGGTGATGGTCGCGCCGGCGCTGGCCGCGACGACGCCGCCGACGCGCAGCGTATCGGCCGACGGCTCCTCTCCGCTGACGCACAACAGGACGCGATCGACCGAGGCCGGAGTCTGTCGGCACGCCAGCAGCGACGTCGTCAAGTGCCGGGCCAGCCGGCCGGCGGTCGAGCCCAGGCGGAAGCGGGTGAGTCCCCGGGCCCCCTGGGTGCCCACGACCACCAGATCGTAGGCCGACGACTCGGCCTCCGCCAGGATCTCCTCGGCCGGATGCCCCCGACGGAGGCGGATTCCGGGCCGGCTCCCGGCCACTTCGAGTTGGACGGCCAGGTCCTGGAGGGCCCTTTCGAGGCGAGTCGAATCGTGGCCTTGCTCGCGAACTCCCAGAATCGAGATCTGGGAGTCCTGCGTCAGCCGAAGGGCGATCAGCATCGCCGCCCCCGAGGCAGAGGCGGGCGAGCCGTCACTGCATAACAGGATGCGCCAGGTCACGGAGCCCCTCCGAACAGGAGAATGAGTGGGAGCAGGAACATCGCCACCAGGTAGACCGCCAACGAAACCCGCCGTGCGCCGATGGCTGAGGCGAGCCGGACCAGGAGACGCTGGTAGAAGCGATACCCCAGGAGCAGGATGGCCAGCGAGACCACCGCCACGCTAACCATCTGGACCAAGACGATGGTTAGGCCGGTCGGATTCCCAAGCAGGGCGGCGGCGATCAAGGTGTCGTCGAAGGTTGTGATGTTGGCGCCCATGACGTAGGGGATGATGTTTTCCTGGCGGATGTAGCCGCGCGCCGAGAGAGGCACGAGCAGGCTGAGAGAGACGCTGACAGAGAAGGTCAGGGTGGTCACCAGGGCCCCCAAGAGGAAGCTGACTTCCGGTCGGTACAGGAGCCTGTTCAATCCGGAGGCGCGACTTTGCTCAAGGTGGAGCTCGGGGAGCAGCCGGTCGAAGACGCGGAAGGTCGGCAGCAGGAGCAGAAAGCCGACGACGATCAGGCTCCACGGTGGAAGGTCGGCCTTGATCAGTGCGACGATCGGATCGAGGAGGAGTTCGAAGGGTGAGGCGACATGAGCGGTGGGAATCCACGATGGCGCCAGCCAGTCGCGGCTGAGGATCAGCCACCCCAGCGGCAGGACGAAGAGATAGGTTGTTTGCGTGACAAGCAGCGACAGCAAGCCGGCGCCCAGCGAAAGCATGCGGTGACGGCCGCGCAGCAAGTGGATGAAACCGACGACCAGGACGATGAAAGCCGCTCCCAAGCGGGAACCGGCGATCATGGCGAAGGTCTGGCTCGGATCCAGGATGCCGGCGTCGTGGAAACTGAGGGCGGTGGCCGCCACCGGCGAGCCGGAGAGGAGAACAGAAGCTGAAAGCCAGCCGAAACCGAGGGCGCGGGCAGGCGAGTCGAAGGGCAGGACTTGACTCAGCCGACCGCCGATCGGCACGACCCCCTCGCGGATGAGGAACAAGGCGAGCGCGAAAAGCAGCAGGGCGGCGGCGAAACCCGCCAGGCGGAGGCCGAGACGGCGCAGGTCGACGCGGCGCAGGTCGACGCGGCGCAACAAGCCTTCATCCGTCCACCGGATGCGGGACGTCCTTTTCACTCAGGTTGCCTCGGCCAGCTGCTTGCCAAGCTCTTCAGGCGACGTCGTTGGTTGGCGGCAGGTGAAGTCGTGGCAGTAGTATGCCGTCGGTTCCGCGCCCAACATCGTCTTCTCTTGAAGGAGCGCCAACGCCTCGCTGCCGGCCGGTCCGGCGCCGGCCATCACCAGTCGCGGCAAGAATCGACGATGGGCCTCGGAGGCCAGCTTTCGAAATCCCTCGGACTCCGTCGGCCCAACGATGGCCAGTTGCGGCATGGGTGTGACGGCGAGCCCCACGTTTTGCAGCCACGCGGCAAACGCTGTCGGGTGGCGAGCGCAGGTCGCTTGCATCGCGGCCAGCGGCGCCACCGCCGCCTCTCGGTAATGCCCGCTTCCGGTGAGGGCCTCCAGTCGCAGGAGAAGGCCCACCGCCATGGCGTTTCCGCTGGGGACCGGGGAGTCCTGGAGCGATTTCGGTCTGGCCGGCAGCCCTGGCTGGGCCGCCGCGACATCGAAAAAGCCACCCAACGGATCGCGGAAGTCGCGCAAGATGGTATCTCCGAGCTCGAGGGCCGCCTGAAGCCATCGGCGGTCGAAGTCGACCTGGTATAGATCGAGAAGGCCTTCGGCCAGGGCGGCGTGATCGTCGAGAAAGCCCGGCTGGCGCGCCTGACCCTGCCGGAACGTCCGATGCAGCCGGCCGTCGGGGCGCAGGCCGCCGAGGAGGAACTCGGCGAGTTGTTGCGCCGTTGGGAGGTCCTGCGGCCGCTGCAGGACGCGCGCCGCTGCCGCCCAAGCGCTGAGGGCCAGTCCGTTCCAAGCCGTGATGACCTTGTCATCCAGCGCCGGCCGCACGCGGCCCGCGCGAATCCCCAGCAACCTGGCCTTGGCCGCCGTCTCCTCCGGACGGGAGCCGGACGAATCGCCGACTTCGCCCGGCCGGCGCCGAAGGACGAGGCGGCCTTCGAAGTTGCCTTCCGGCCTAACGTCGAATGCCAGGCGGATGGCCTCCAGCTCATCCGGTGCGGTGAGCGCTGATTCGATCTCCTGCGCGGTCCAAACGTAGAAGCGGCCCTCCTCTCCTTCGGAGTCAGCGTCGAGCGAGGCGCTGAAGCCGCCCTCTGCCGTACGCAGCTCACTGCGCATGAATTCCAGGGTCCCCGAGGCGACCTGGCGAAAAGACTCGACACCGGTGACCTGCCAGGCCTCGAGGTACGCCCGCGCCAGAAGGGCGTTGTCGTAGAGCATTTTCTCGAAGTGGGGAACGGTCCATGTTCGGTCGACGGCGTAGCGGTGGAAGCCTCCCCCGAGTTGGTCGAAGATCCCGCCGGCCGCCATCGCCCCCAGGCAATGCGTCGCCATCTCCAGCGCCAGCCGATCGCCCTGGCGATGATGGCGCCGCAGCAGCAGTCCGATGACGCTGGCGGCAGGGAACTTCGGCGCTCCTCCCCAGCCCCCTTGTTCCCAGTCGTACTGGCGCAACAGCACCTCCATCGCCTGGTTCTCGGTGCCCAGGTCGATGTCGCTCTCGATGGCCGAGAGCGGTGCCGCCCGCGCCAGGTGCTGGGTGAGGCGGGCGGCGGTCTCCGCCAGCCGCCCGCGGTCGCCGCGCCAGGCGGTCGAGATGGCCTGCAGGACTTCGGCGAAGGACGGCAGGCCGTGGCGGCGCGCCGGCGGAAAGTACGTGCCGCCGTAGAACGGTTCGCCGGCCGGCGAGAGGAAGACGCTCAGCGGCCAGCCGCCTTGGCCGGTGAGGGCCACGACCGCCTCCATGTACAGCGTGTCGACGTCCGGGCGTTCCTCGCGATCGACCTTCACCGGGATGAAGTCGCGATTGAGGGCGGCAGCCGTCGCCTGGTCTTCGAAGGACTCGTGAGCCATGACGTGGCACCAGTGGCAGGCGGCGTAACCGATGCTGAGGAAGATCGGCTTGTCTTCGCGCCGCGCCCGTTCGAACGCGGCTTCTCCCCACGGCAGCCACTCGACCGGGTTCTCGGCGTGCTGCAGCAGGTAGGGGGAGGTCTCGGAGGCCAGTCGATTGGTCATCGGCTTAGGTTCCCGTTCCTGAAGTTCGCGTCAGGATTGCCGCGGTCCTTAGGGAACCGTGGGTCAGATGTGGGAGTGGCGCAACAGGGAAAGCGAGCGGCGCGGCTCCCGCAAGAAGGCAGATACGATGGATGGCCCCGGATGCACTCCAGACGCAGGAGGTTCGCTTATCCCCGGAACGGGACACTGTGCCGCCGAAGGTCGGCGCCAGGTCGGATGTTAGAATGAGCGACATGACCCGTGAGTCGTCATTGTGGCGCTGGTTCCCCGCGTTGGGAATGATGTTGGCGATCTTCGCCCTTTCGTCGCTGCCGGCCGAACGGATTCCGTTCTTCGGTGAGTACGATTTGCTGGTCAAGAAGGGCGCCCACGCCACGGGCTACGCCCTGTTGGGTGTGGCCTACTACTTCGCGCTGCCCGGCCGCCTGGCGCCCGCCTACCGCGCCGCACTGTCCTTCCTGATGGCGTTGCTCTTTGCGCTGAGCGACGAGTTCCACCAGTCCTTCGTGCGCGGCCGCCACTCGGCCCTGCGCGACGTCGGGATCGACTCGCTGGGGGCGGCCGCCGCCCTGCTGGCCGCGATGCTCTACTCGTCGAACTCCAACTCCAGCTCGGCCTCCTGATCCGGGCGCCAGTCCGCACCCGGGACGATCTCGATCTCGCCGAAAAGGCGCTCCTGGTTGGCCAGAACCTGGCGTTGCTTGATCAACTCCAACACGGCCAGGAACGACACCACGACTTCCAATCGCGAGCGCGACTGCCGCAGCAGTTCGCCAAACCTCAGATGCCCCTGACGGCGCAAGGCATCGAAAATCAATCCGATCTTTTGCCGGAGGTTGATGCGCGGCGCGGTGATCGAGCCGGTCAACGCGGAATCCGGGCGGGCCGTCGCCAGCACCTCCAGCAGCGTGCGATGCAACCTGGCCGCGGTGAGCCCGCCCAGATCCAGATGGGGCTCGGCGCGCGGTGGAGGCGCCCGGCGGGTGTAGCTGTGGAGGCCGGCGGCCACTCTCTCGGCCAGCCCACTCGCCACTTGCTTGAATTGTCGGTACAAAATCAGCTGGCGCGCCAGCGCGTCACCGGGATCTTCCTCGCCGGGCTCTCGCTCGGGAGGCCGGGGCAGCAGCGCCTCCGATTTGATCTGCAGCAGCCGAGCGGCCACGACCAGGAAGGACGCCAGCTCGGCCAGGTCGCGCTGCGCGACCTGGCGCAGGTGCGCCAAATACTGGTCGGTCACTTGGGCCAGGGCGATCTTGGTGATGTCCAGCTCGGCGCGCTCGATCAAGTCCAAGAGCAAATCGAGCGGCCCTTCGTAGACCGAAAGCCGTACGGTGTAGACGGGATTCTCCGCGGAGGCGCCGGCGGGCAATGCCATCTAGGCCCTCACCTCCGTGCCGAAGTCGGCAACTTCTGCCACGGTTCGAACCGATGACTTGGCGCGGTGCAGGCGAGCCACAACGGGGGAGAGGTGGCTGCGTTCCCGCGAATCCGCGCCGAGGCGAGCGCCCGGCGGAATGCTCTCTTCAGGGGACGTCGAGTCTTCGATTCGACGGCTTAACGGCTCGAGGGCTTGTGTCGTCGTATTCAAGGCGGGGATTCACTGGAGGACGAGCGCCAGGGCGACGCCGGCTGCCATGGCGGCGATCAAGACGAACACCGCCGCGGCAATCAGCATGGTGCGCCGTTCCCGCGCCTGGGTCTGAAGCGCGCTGGCGCGCTCGTCTTCCAGCCGGCGGCGATCGATCTCGAGGAACGACTCCATGCGTTGATCGGAAGACTGAGTCTCCGACTTGCGCAAGTCCGAGGCCCGTTGCCGGTTCTGCGCGAGCCAGCGCGGCTGGCGCGGTGCGGCAGGCGAGGTCAGGATCCGTGCGATAGATGTGAGAGGTTCGCCACAGCGCGGGCATATCTCCGCGCCGGAGGCATAGCTCTCTCCACAAGCCGGGCAGGTGCCGATTGTCACGGGGAAACCATGCGGTTCGCAGGCGATTATAGCATCCGCCGGATGGTATACTGCGCCGCTCGCAGCGGCGCAGGGGAGGCAGTGTGTCGTCGGCGCATTCGAGAGTGGTCTGGTCCGGCGAAGGTTTGTACGTCGGCATCGACACCAACAAGCATTCCGTCGTCATCTCCACCCAGGACGAGGAGAATCGGGTGGGGATGAAGCCGTCCGATTTGCTGCTGGTGGCGCTCGCCTCCTGCACCGCCGTCGATGTGGTCTCGATCCTGCGCAAGAAACGGCAGACGTTGCGCCAATTGGAGATCCTGGCTGACGGGGAGCAGGAGGCCGACCCGCCGTGGCGTTTCCGCCGAATCCACCTGACCTACCGTGTGCGTGGGGAAAACCTGACTCCGGAAGCGGTGGGGCGGGCGATCGAATTGTCCGAGAGCCGATACTGTTCCGTATCGGCCAGTCTGCGGCCGCAAGTTGAAATCACGACGTCCTTCGAGATTTGGCCCGAGGACGGCCAGGTCGGCCACGGAGAGGTAGAATCGCATCCTGAGAGGTTGGGAGGTATGGTTAGATGATTTCCGAGCCGATTCATGTGAACGACGAGGCCTTCGAGAAGGCCGTGCTGCAATCCGGTGTACCGGTGATCGTCGACTTCTGGGCGCCGTGGTGCGGGCCGTGCCGGATGGTGGCGCCCGTCCTGGAGAAGCTGGCGACGGAGTATGCCGGCCGGCTGATCGTCGCCAAGGTCAACACCGACGACAACCCGGTCTGGGCGCAGAAGTACGGCGTCCAGGGGATTCCAACCATGCTGTTCGTCAGCCGGGGCGTGGTGGCGCACCAACAGGTCGGCGCGCTGCCTGAGAAGTACCTGCGTCAGATGGTCGAAGAGTTCCTCAACGTGGCCGAGACCCAGCCTTCGCCCAACTGAGGTTCCCGTATCCTTGTCCCGCTCGCATCCGCCCGGGTGTCCCGGGCGGATGTCATTTCGGGGGTGCTAGACCACGCCCCTCGGCCACCGTCGCCTCCGCCTCCACGCGCGCTGAGGCAGAGCGGCGATCAGCCGCGCGCCATTGCACTAGGGCCGTGCCGGCGCCGGCCAGAATCAGTCCCGCCACGGCCTTCTGGGTGAGCGTCTCTCCCAAGAAAAGCCAGGCCAGGATCGGGATCCAGATTAGCATCGTGGCGTTGATGACGCTCGATTCGACGGCGGTCAGCACCCGCAACGTGCGATTCCACAGGGTGAAAGCCAGTGCGGTGTTGACGATCGCCAGCCACAGGAGGATGGCCCATCCCTGACCGCTGATCGCCGGGAGGCCTTCGGTGCCAATCCCGATCGACACCAAAACGGCGGCGCCGATGCTCATGCTGACGGCGGTGACGACCAGCGGCGGCCACTTCTCCGAGCGATTTACCTGCCTGCCGAGGACGGAGGCGCCGGCGTTCGCCACGACCCCAAGGACGGCAACCAGCAGCCCGAAGCGCTCCCCACCGGCAAAAGCCGCAGGGTAGAAGTAGAGTACGGCGCCGGCCGCCGCCAACAGGATGCCGGACCACTGCAGCGGCGTCGGAGATTCCGAAAGCCACACGATGCCCATCACGGCGACGATGATTGTGCTGAAACTCCACACCAGGTTCACCGTGACCGCGGGCAAGGTCGAAAGAGCAAGGAAGACGGCCCCTTGCGTCACCGCGTAGAGAAGAATCCCGAGAAGGGCGAGCTTGCGCCAGCCGAAGGCAGGGATCGATCGCAGCGCGGTTGCGCCGCGTGAGATATGGACGGCGCCCAGCAACGCCAGGGAGGCCAGGGCATAGCGCATGCCGGCGAAAGTGAGGGCAGGGATTTCCCGCAGGCCGATCTTGATCAGGACCCAGGAGGTCGCCCACAAGAAGACGACGAAGAGCGCCAGGGCGACTTCCAAACGGTGGCTTGGAGGGGATGGTGCAGCCCCCCGATGGGGGGGCTTGAGCCTGCGGCTGATGCCCACCGTGATGGAACGCAGGTGGTCGAAGTCCAGGCGAGGCATCGGCGGTGGTCTTGGAGGAATTCGAACGCTATTTGGTGCCCCGCTCCCGACCGCCCCACAGCACGCCCTCGATCCGCCGGTAAACGCGCCGGAAGAAGGACCGCAGGTGGGCGAGCCAGATCAGGATCGACCGCCGTCGGCGGAGCGCCGGCCGGGCGCGCTTCTCCGGCTCGACCCACTGCAGCGCCAGCGCACCCCAGGTCAGCCCTCCGCCAAACCCCACCATGACCAGGTTGTCACCTGGTCGGATGCGCCCCGCCCCGACCGCCTCGCACATCGCGATCGGGATCGAGGCGGTCGAGGTGTTGCCGTAATTGCCGATGTTCACGACGAACTTGTCCATCGGCAGTTTCAGGCCGCGCGCCGCCGCCTCGATGATGCGCAGGTTGGCCTGGTGCGGGATGATGAGAGAGATATCGCTCAAACGCAAGCCGGAGCGAGAGATCGCCTCGCGCGTGGCGGAGGCCATCACGTGCGTGGCGAAACGGTAAACTTCCTTGCCGTTCATGTGGATCGTGTGCATCTTGCGCTGCAGAGTCTCGACCGTCGTCGGGTAGCGGCTGCCTCCGGCCGGGATGCTCAGGAGCTCGCCCCCCGATCCGTCGGAGCGCATGACGCACGACAGGATCCCCCCGGGCCGCTCGCTGGCCTCCAGGACGATGGCCCCGGCACCGTCGCCGAACAGCACGCACGTCGTGCGGTCTTCCCAGTTGATCATCCGCGACAGCGTCTCCGAACCGATGACGATGGCGTTGCGGATGGATCCGCTGCGAATCGATTGGGCGGCCATGTTGAGGGCGTAGATGAAGCCGGTGCAGGCCGCCGACAGATCGAAGGCTCCGGCCCGGCCGGCGCCGAGCGCGTCCTGCACCAGGCAGGCGGTGGCCGGGAAGAAGTGCTCGGGAGTCGAAGTCGAGACGATGATCAGGTCGATGTCGGGCGGCTCGAGCGCCGTCATCGCCATGGCGCGCGCGGCGGCCTTGGTCGCCAGGGACGCGGTGGTCTCGTCTTTCCCGGCTATGTGCCGCTGGTGGATCCCCGTGCGCGAGACGATCCACTCGTCGTTGGTGTCGACGATCTGGGCGAGGTCTTCATTGGTCACGACCTTCTCGGGGACGGCCATCCCCCAGCCGGTGATGTGGGCGAAGGGAGACACTAGGCGGGGCTCTGCGCGTTGGGGCGGCCGAGGATCAGGCAAGCGTTGTGGCCGCCGAAACCGAAGGAGTTCGAGAGCGCGTAATCGATGGCGACCGAGCGGGCCTCGTTGGGGACGTAGTCCAGGTCGCAATCGGGGTCCGGCGTCTCATAGTTGATGGTCGGCGGCAGAATGCCCGTCTGCAGCGACTGGATGCAGAAGATGGCCTCGAGGGCTCCGGCGGCGCCGAGCAGATGCCCGGTCATCGATTTCGTCGAGGACACCGGGATGTTGTAGGCGGTCTCGCCGAAGACGGTCTTGATCGCCGTCGTCTCGCTGGCGTCGTTGAGGCGGGTGCTCGTACCGTGGGCGTTGATGTAGCCCACCGAGTCGGTGGTGAGTTCGGCGTCGGCCAGCGCCAGCCGCATACAGGCGGCGGCGCCGGCGCCGTTCTCGGCCGGGGCCGAGACGTGGTAAGCGTCGTTGGTCGTGCCGTATCCGACGATCTCGGCCAGCGGTAGGGCCCGGCGGGCGCGGACGGCATCTTCGGATTCGAGGACGATAAAGGCGGCGCCCTCGCCGATGACGAATCCGTCCCGATCCTCGTCGAAAGGGCGGGAGGCGCGCTGAGGATCGTCGTTGCGCGAGGAAAGGGCGTCCATCACGCTGAAGCCGGCGATGGCCACGTCGACGATGCCGGCCTCCGACCCGCCGGCCAGCATCACGTCGGCGGCGCCGCGGCGGATCATTTCGGCCGCTTCACCGATGGCATTGGTGCCGGAGGCACACGCCGTGACGACGCTCATGTTGGGGCCGCGCACCCCCAGCAGGATGGCGATCTGGCCCGGCGCGGCGTCGGGCAACATCATCGGCACCAGGTAGGGGCTGACCCAGCGCGGGCCGCGCTCGACGATCTTCCTTGTCTCGCTGACCAGGGTGCCGGCGCCGCCCATTCCGGTGCCCAGAATGACGCCGATGCGGTCGCGATTGGCGTCGCTGATCGTCAGTCCGGCGTGCTCGACCGCCTGCTGCACGGCGACGGCGGCCAACTGGGTGTAACGATCCATCCGCCTCGCATCACGCCTGCCCAACGCTTCCTGCGGATCGAAGTCCTTGACCTCGGCGGCGAAGCGCGTCTTCAACTCGCTCGGATCGAAAATCGTGATCGGGCCGACGCCGGACTTCCCGGCGATGGCCGATTCCCATGTGGCGGCGAGCGAGTTGCCGAGCGGGCTGATACAGCCCATGCCCGTAACGAGCACGCGCTTCCTTGACACGTTCCCTCCGGGGGCGACAGCGGTCGCGCTGATATGGAATTTTGCAGTATAACACCCCGCTCGCCAGCGAGCTACGGGCCTGTGCTAGAATGACCTGGCCCCGCAGGACCCCGGGACCTTCCATACGCGACGAGAACGGTGGGCCGTGCGGCGCACCGGGCCCTCCTTTCCCTTGGTTCGCATGGAGGCCGTTCGACTGTGCGTGTCCTTGTCACCGGTGCAACGGGTTTCGTCGGCCGCGCGGTCTTACCTAAGTTAACGCAGGCCGGTCACCAGATTCGGATTCTG
>Ga0209751_10005758_pt1 | contig 11614 bp, 10 predicted proteins | sample RifCSP13_1_FD_184019 | JGI IMG/M metagenome (GOLD analysis project Ga0209751, IMG submission 184019) | Soil microbial communities from Rifle, Colorado - Rifle CSP2_sed 13_1 (SPAdes) (version 2) | ecosystem: Environmental > Terrestrial > Deep subsurface > Rock core/Sediment | place: Rifle...
GAAAAAAAATGATTATCTTGATAACATTTCAGTTGCTCTGATAGGAAGTTGTACAAACTCTTCATATGAAGACATGTCACGTGCTGCAAGCATGGCAGAGCAAGCAAAAGCTAGAGGGATTAAAACCAAAATACCGCTTCTTGTGACTCCTGGTTCAGAACAAATTAGAGCCACAATAGAACGCGATGGTCAGATGACTTCTCTCAAATCCATCGGCGCAACCGTTCTTGCAAACGCATGTGGACCATGCATAGGACAGTGGAATAGACCAGAACTCAAAAAAGGAGAACCAAATACAATTGTCACCTCCTATAATAGGAATTTTCCAGGAAGAAATGACGGAAAAAGAGAAACAATGAATTTCATAGGTAGCCCAGAATTAATTATAGCACTAGCTCTTGGCGGAAGATTATCGTTTAATCCACTAAAAGACTCACTTGTTGCCTCAGATGGTTCCAAGTTTAAACTTGAACCTCCGAAAAGAGCACCAGAAGTGCCTAGAAAAGGATTTCAAAAAACTGAGGGCATATACATCCCACCCGCTAAAGATCCTGATTCTATTGAGGTCATCATTAGCAAAAACAGCGAAAGACTACAAAAATTAGAACCATTTTCACAGTGGGACAAAAATGATTTTGTAAACTTCCCAATATTAGTCAAGGCAAAAGGAAAATGTACCACTGATCACATATCGCCTGCAGGACCTTGGTTGTTTTATCGTGGACATCTTGACAAGTTAAGCGATAACATGTTTCTTGGTGCAGTTAATGCGTACAACAACGAAGTAGGAAAAGGCAAGAACATGCTTACTGGAGACATGCAACCATTTCCTGATATTGCAAGACAATACAGGACTAAAGGGATCAAATGGATAGTTATTGGAGATAATAACTATGGTGAAGGAAGCAGCAGAGAACACGCTGCCATGTCTCCAAGATTCATGGGATGTGCTGCTGTTATTGTAAAAAGTTTTGCTCGTATACATGAAACCAATTTGAAAAAGCAAGGCATACTTGCTCTTACATTTACTAATCATGATGACTATGATAAAATAAAAGAAAAAGACAGAATTAGTCTTGTTGAATTAAATCATTTGGAACAAGGAAAACCAATCAAATGTATCATACACCATGAAAATGGAATAAATGAAGATATCTTGCTTAATCACTCTTACAATAAATTCCAGATCCAATGGTTTCGTGTTGGGTCTGCACTAAATGTTCTAAATAAAAATAATCTCTAAATCTTACATAAAAATAATCTAAATGATCTAAATATTATGTTTAATCTAATTTTCTTTATAATCAGAGCATAAAATAACCCACTAGATTAAAATATTTTGAAGTCTATTAGAATATATGAAGATAATCTCTCGCCAAGAGATTTACGGAAAAGCAAAGGTTGGAACCGTAGCAGGGCTTGTTGGTGGATTTGCCCTCTTTGTGTCGTTGTTTGGAATAGACTCAAAGCTAAACGTTGCACCAGGAACATTCTACCAGATGTTAGGTATTGCAGTTGGATTGGATGGCATGCCCGCAATTGTGTTTGGTTTTATGGCTCACATGCTTACTGCTGCAACTATCGGTGCTGTGTTTTGTGTATGTTCTACACTACATAGAGTGCTTAATCTGACAAGTATATGGAAAGGCATCTTTGCAGGTGGTGTTACTGGTCTTGAGGTATATGTGATATTTTTCATGCCAATCACATTGTTTCTTATGATACCAACAATCGACTCCACAATAATTGATGGAAGCCAGTCCGTAGTAACGGCCCAAGAAAGAATGGCAGCGACTGTACTGAAAGAAAACATCAATCTGATCATGTGGGGTGCACTACTGCTTCACATACTTTATGGAACAATAATGGGGCTGTTTAGCGGAATGGTACTACACGAAGACTACCAGATTCCAAAGAAGACTAGTTCCGAGCATGAATCGGAATCTATGCCGTCTACATAGATTTCCTTCTTTTTTGTGATTGTTATGTTGAGACAAAAATTTGATCCAAACGCACTCTACAACAGAATTGTACACTATTACATAGACAAAAAGAGTTATTCAAAAGAAAGTGCAAATGAAATAGCTCAAACAATAGTGCAAAGAGAACTATTGCGTCGCATCTGCAAAAATATCAAATGCAAACATTCAATGGATGAACACGTTAGATCTCAAGAAACATGTCTTATACTAAAATGTGATTGTAGACATTTTGTCAACTAAATTTTAATAATGATCTTGCCAAACTGATTACTAGACTCCATTTTTTTATGTGCTTGTTTTGCATCTTTCAAATTAAATGTACTATCGATTATTGGTTTGATCTGTTTTAGCTTCATAAATCTATGAAGAGAAACAAGCTGTGATTTTGAACCAAGGTACGCTCCAATAATCTGAGCTTCTTTACTATATAGTGTACGTATGTTTATTGTTGCTTCTGCTCCTGTTGTGGTACCGCATGCAAGCATTCTGCCCCCTACTTTTAGAACCTCAATACTAACAGGCCATGTCTTTGCCCCTACATGGTCTATTACCGCATCTACTCCATAATTTTTGGTATGTCTGAGAACCTCAGTAATAACATCTAATTTGTTCCTGTTTATGATGAAATCAGCACCTAATTTCCTTGCCAAGCTAGCTTTTTTTGAATCTGAAACTACAGTAATTACATTGATTCCTTTTGCTTTAGCTAAAAGTATGGCCGCAGATCCTACCCCACTATTTGCACCCCAAATTAGTATTGTATTACCTTTCTTACAATTTGATCTTTCTAACATATTCCAAGCAGTAAGATAGGATACATTAAGCGCCGAAGCTTCTGCATCGGAGAACCAACTTGGTTTTTTAATAATGTTTTGCTGAGGAACTTGAATAAATTCTGCATATCCTCCTTTGTATTCTCCAAATCCTCCTATGATTGTAAATGAAACTCTTGGAGTTTTACTTTTTATTGCAGGACATACAACAACTTTATCTCCTTTCTTGAAATTTCCAAAATCACTAGTCAAAGTACCACAAACATCACAACCCAAAATGTGTGGAAAAGAAACTTTTCTACCTGGAAGACCATTTCTGACCCAAATATCCAAGTGGTTTACTGCACAATAATTTACCTTTACAATTACATGACCTTTCTTTGGTTTAGGATCTTGTATGTTTTCATATGATAAAACTTCTGGCCCTCCATGTTTTCTGATAACAGCAGCTTTCAATGATTAGATGATTGTAAAATAACTATTTTAGGTTGTGCATCGTTTTGAGATCTTTTGTAAACTGTGAAAGGTTTGACGGAATTTCAAAATCAACTGAATCTTTTAATGATAGTTCTAGTTCCTTTTTCTTGTTCCACACATTGGAATTGAATTCTACTACTTCCTTTGTGAATTCTGTCCAGTCTTCGTAATTTCCTTTCTCTGGAAATCTTTCTCTATGTATGGTTTTATCTGAATAGAGATTCTGCCACAGATAATCTGTGATAAATGGGGTTATTGGAGCAAGCAGAAGCAATAAGGTAGAAAGAACTTTGTGAAGTGTGTATATGGCACCATCTCGTTCTTCTTCTGAAAATCCTGTTCCATACGCACGACCCTTTATCATTTCTATATAATGTGCTGCAAAAAGATTCCAAGTAAATTCTCTAAGAGCAGTAGCAGGAATGAAAAAATTGTATTCATTATATCCTTTCATACATTCTGCAACGACCTTGTCAAGCTCAGAAAGAATCCACTTGTCAGCAGGACTTGGTTTTCCTGTATTTAAAACTGGAAAGCCAGAAAGAAATCTCGAAACATTCCACAGTTTACTGAGGAATTTTTTTGTTGATTCAATTTTTTGTTCAGAACATCTAAAATCGTACCCAAGATTAATTTCACTTGCACTCCAGAATCTAAAAGTATCAGCACCAAATTTTTGTATGACTGGCAAGGGATCTACCACATTTCCTTTACTTTTACTCATCTTTGTACCGTGTTCATCAACTCCGTATCCCATTATCCATGCTTCAGACCATGGAGCTTTGCCAGTTAGCTGTTCACATCTTAAAAGAGTGTAGTATAACCAAGTTCTTACGATGTCCTTTGACTGTGGTCTTAATGTTGTAGGATACGTTTTTTTAAAAAATTCATTATCACGTTTATACTTTGAAACAAAAAGTGGTGATACACTTGAATCCATCCACGTATCAAAAGTTCTTTCTTCACCAACAAATTCATTTGCACCACACTTTGTACATTTTGTAATTGGACTTTTGTTCTTCCATGGCATGTAATATTTTCCCGGTTCTGGTACATGTGGTTCAGAGCAGTTTTTGCAATACCATATTGGGATTTCAGTTCCATAATATCTTCTTCTTGAAATGGGCCAATCAATAGAAATTGAATCTAACCAGTTCATCAAAATCTGTTTATGCATAGGAGGATGAAAGGTAATCTTTGAACCAAGTTCCCTAATTTTCTCAACAGAATCCTTTTGCTTTACATAGTATTCTTCCATAGGTATAATCTCAATTGGGATTTTGCTTCTCTCAGAAACAGGTGTACGATGATTGATGTTTTCTATCTTCTCAACAAAACCCTGACTCTGCAAATCCTCGATTATCTTTTCTCTTGCCTGTTTTACCTTTAGTCCTGTATATGCTCCAGCAACATCAGTCATACGACCATCTTTTCCAATGGCGACGATTTCTTGCAATTTTAGTTCCCTAAATAACGTAACATCATTTTGGTCACCATAGCTACATACCATGACAATACCAGAACCAAATTCTTTTTCTGCAGAGGGATGTGTCCTGATCTCTACCTCTCTGTTAACTAACGGAATTGTTGTTTTTTTACCAACAAATTCAGTATATCTTTTATCATCAGGATTTACAATTATCGTCTGACATGCACACAAAAGCTCTGGCCTAGTACTTGCTACTATTAGTGAACTTCCGGAATCTTTTATTTTGAATTTCATGTGAACCAATTTTGTAGGAATTTCTTGATACGTTATTTCTGCATCTGCAATTGTAGTACCTGTAACCCAGTCGTAATTGTTTGGCCTATTTGCAAGATATATCAAACCCTTTTTCCAAAGTTCGATAAATGTTGACTGTGTAAGTGTTCTATATTCCTCAGAATCTGTTCTATAATATTCTGAAAAATCTCCACTAAGGCCAAGATTTCTCATTATCTGAATCATTTCTGCTTCTAGATCATCTAACGCAGTTGCACAAAGCTTTAAGAATTCGCCACGTTCCGTTTCACGCATTCTAATGTTGTATTTTTTTTCAGTATACATCTCAACGGGTAAACCGTTTCTGTCTATTCCTATTGGGAAAAGGACATTTTTACCAGACATCCTTGCTGTTCTGGCAATCATATCTATCTGTGCATAATGCGCTGCGGCTCCTATGTGCCACGGCCTTCCTGACGGATAGGGAGGCGGAGTGTCTATGACAAAAACATCACCTTCAGGTTTGAAATCATAAATATGCGCATCATTCCACTGTTTTAGAATCTGTTTTTCAATCTCTGGGTTCCATGCAGTATCATTGATCTTATGTTCCATATCTTAAGACTTGGAGATATGTGATAGAATATGGGCTCCTTTGTTGTATCCTTCGTAAATATAGACTCCTACTGCCTCTATGTTTTCTGGCATTTTTGGAATAAGAAGCTTGATAATTTCGGTGGATAGGTTTTCTACTGTCGATTCACCATCGAGCAGATACGTTGTATTTTTTGGAACCTGTAAATCAAACATACCTTTTGGACCTTCAAACACAATTTTGTAATGTAAACTGTCTTCTTTGATTAGATATTTTTTATTGATGAAAAATTTGTGATCAAGAATAGAAATGATTTCTTTGATGATTTTTTTTGCTTCACTAAAATCTATCAACATGTTATTCTTCATCTCACCAACAAGCTCGACCATCACAGAAGATGTATGTCCATGAAGTATTGAACACTTTTCAACTAATGGAAGAATATGGGCATAATCAAATGCAAATGATGGATCTTCGATAAAAATAGATCCTGTTTGAACATCTCTTGTTTTGTAAAATACAACGTCTTCCAATTCTTTTATTTGTGCAGTAAACTTTGGATGACCAATCGCAATAATCTTGGTTTCAGGAAATTCTCGTTTTATTTCCTTGTATTTTGTTATGTCTTTTTCATCATCTATTACTTCAATAAACCCTTTTTCTGTTTTAAAATCTACTACCACATGCTTTCCGTCTTTGAGAGTTAACTTGTGATTGTATTCATATTTTACATCCAAAAATGATAGCATCTCAGCGATTGAAAGCTCCGTTCTTGTTCTCAAAAGGTTGCCCTTTCTATCTGTATATCTAAAATCAGAATCCAAAATTGCTGAACCACTTGCCATTTGAAAATTTTTGATATTCTTCTGTATATAAATTCTGTACAGCAAAAAAATCAAAAAATGAGATTACTGAATGCTTGTCTATATCAAAGAGTTTAGAATTCTTGCAAGATTGATATCATTTTGAGTTATTCCGCCTGCATCATGGGTTGTTAAATCAACTTTGATCTTGTTGTACACATTAAACCATTCTGGATGGTGATTCATCTTTTCTATGTGTAATGCAGCTGTGCTCATGAACCCAAATGCTTCGATAAAATCTTTGAAGACAAAATCCTTGTGTAGTTTCCCATTGACTAGACTCCAACCAGGCAAATTTGTTAATTCTTCTTTGATCTGTTCATCTGATAATTTGGTTAAACCCATGAATCTTTTTGGTGATTCCTCTATTTAACTATCAAAACATCGCAACTAACTTAGGGCGGATTTTTACAATCTATAGAATTGACAGATCATAAAGACAGACTATACGAAAAGATGAACGAATCAATTCAAAAAATGCTTGATGACAAAAAAATAGGTATTGCCTTTTCAGGTGGTGTAGACAGCTCACTTTTAGCGAAGCTTTGTACTGATCTCGGATACGATGTGACACTATTGACTATAGGATTTGCAGATTCTCATGACATTCAATTTTCTAAGGAAATATCTCACTTGTTTGGCTACGAACATAAAATCGAAAAAATTTCATCAAGAATATTTCCAGAAATAGCAGAACAGATCAAAAAAACAATAAAAACAGATAATCTCTCATGGAATGAAAATTGTATTGCGTTTTACTTTGTATCTAAGCTCGCAAAGCACAACAGTATTGATAGAGTACTCACAGCAAATGGAATTGATGAGCTTTTCTGCGGCTATAATGCGTATAGAGATGCAATGAAACATGGCAGTGAAAGTGTTATGAATCTGATGGAATCAAAAATTGAAAATGAACTCAACATGATGAAGGCAGTTAACACGATTGCTTCAGAATTTGGTGTCAAGATAATGCAACCATTTCTTTCAAAAGAATTTGTAAACTTTGCAAAAAAAATTCCTATTGAAGAAAAAATACATGGGCCTGATGATCTAATGCGAAAACACATTGTTAGAGATCTTGCTTTAAAGATTGGAGTTCCAAAAGAAGCTACACTCAAGCGTAAAAAAGCTCTTCAATATGGTTCTCTTATCCACAAAGCCTTGATGAAAATCAAGTAAATTTAGAGCATGTCTTGTTTACCTTGTTGAAGACATTTTTGATTATTGTACTGGATGCTCCGAGATGATTTTCTGGAACAAAAATTCTTTCTATTTCTTTTTCAGTCAGGTGTGCTGATATCGCTTTGTCATTTTTTACAGCATGTAAAAACTCCATTTCTGAATCAGAAGCTGCAAAAGCCACCCTCTGTATGTCTCTATACGCGTTAAAGCGTGGCACGCCTTTTTTAATTAATGCATCAAGTACAAATTCTGCAAAAATTTGACCTTTTGTAATTCCTAGATTTTTCTTTATTTTGTCCTTATTTACATAAAGATCAGAAAGAATCTTTGTCATTGCTTCTAGCATCTCATCTAACAAGATGGAACTTGTTGGAAGAGTAAATCTTTCATTTGCAGAATTTGACAAGTCCCTCTCATGCCATAATGGTATATTTTCAAATGATACGCTTATCTGGCTTCGTAACATCTTTGAAAGTGACGTTACACGCTCGCTTTTTACAGGATTTCTCTTTACAGGAACAGCACTGCTTCCCATCTGGCCTTTTTTGAAAGGTTCTGCAACTTCACCAATTTCTGTTCTCTGAAGATTTCTTATTTCTACTGCAATTTTTTCTAGTGTAGAACCAATTAATGCGATACAAAACACATATTCTGCATATCCTTCTCGTGGAACAATCTGTGTAGTAACATCTGCAGGATATAGAGAAAGTTTCTTTGCAACTCTTTTTTGAACATCTAATGCTTTTGATCCCATGAGGGATCCCGTTCCAACAACACCAAGTGTCTTGCAGATCAAAATTCTCTTTTTGCACTGTTCAATTCTCTCTATGTGTTTTGACATTTCCAAAGCCCAATTTGCAAATTTTAAACCAAATGCTATGATACTTGCATGTTGTCCATGAGTTCTTCCTACAGCTGGAAAATCCTTGAATTTCATTGCTAGCTTTGCTAAAATGATTGCCAGTCTTGCAACCTTTGGTTCTATAATTGCAAGCGCATCTTTGATTTGCATAGAAGTACTTGTATCTACCAAATCGTTACTTGTCAGACCATAGTGTATCCACGGCTTTGCATTAGGTGTACAAAGCTCGCTTAATGCTTCCACTAAAGCAGCAGTATCATGATCACTTTTTGCTTCAAGCTGCTTTACTCTTTTTGTAGTGATCTTCCCAGATCTTGCCATTTTTGCTATGTTTTGGGCTGCTGCTTTTGGAATTATACCTATTTCAGATTGAGATTCTGCTGTAGTTGCTGCTATCTCAAGTTGATAATGGATTTTCTTCTGCTCATCAAAAATTTCACACATTTCTTTGGTACCATATCGTCCACCATCAATTGGCAAAATAGGCATAATGAATTTGAACTGAATTAGGAAAATAAACTTACTTAAAGACTCATCTCTGAGACAAGTCTATGTTCTTTATTGCTCCACGACAGTCCTTATGGTACCATCTGTCGCCATAAATTGTGTCACCCTCAATGAATTTCATTTCCTTATTGCAAAGGGAACAAAGTGGTTTTGCTATAGTTTGCTCAATCACGTTCTTCATTTTTATCTTATATCACAATAATAAGCGCCAGTATGTTCTAATAACAACGTACATTTCTATTTTACAAATCTTCTTCTCACGATTCTTGTGCAACTCATTTAATTGAAAGGTCAGGTACTCTGTTGTTTGCCTCTCATGAGCTCAGTTCTTAGATCATAAATCTATACTCCTGATGTGTGCATTGCACTGCATTCCTACTGTTTTATTAATTAGGGCAAGCTAATCGTTGATCGTGGATGAATTAATCATTCCAAAATTTTCTTGGGGAAAAACATTTGACCATAATCAAGGTCATACAAAAAACGAATGGGGAATGAATGATGGGGAAAAAAAGGAAAATACAAATCATTGAAGCCTATACGGTATTAGGCAATTTGGCAAAAGTAAAAACCAGTGGTTTTGTCTATTCACATTATAATTGATGAAGAATCGATTAAGCAAAAATTTACTCATTTACTTATGATTTAAATTGTGCAAGAGCAACGTTTGTTCACTGATACAAATGTCATCACTTATTCCAAAAAAAATAGGCAATATGCAATATCAAATTGAAGCTGATTCAAATCGTGGAATGAAAGTTCCTGTTACCATTTATGCAGATGAAGGGCTATTGCAAAAAATGATGACAGATAGAACAATTACTCAAGCAATTAATGTGTCTACTTTACCAGGAGTTCAAAAACATGTAGTAGTTTTACCTGACGGACATGAAGGATATGGATTTCCTGTAGGTGGAGTAGCAGCTATGGATGCAGAAGAAGGAATGATCAGTCCTGGTGGTGTGGGATATGACATTAATTGTGGTGTCAGATTAATACGAACAAATCTTAATGAAAATGATGTCAGACCAAAATTAAAAAATCTCGTTAACGATCTTTTCAGCTCCATTCCATCAGGTGTTGGTTCAAAGGGAGCAATAAAACTAAGTTTCTCACAACTTGATGAAGTATTAGTAAAAGGAGTTCAATGGGCAGTTGACAATGGATACGGATCTAAAGACGATGCAGATGTATGTGAAGAAAATGGTCAAATGAAAAATGCTGATCCTGGCAAAGTATCGGCAACTGCTAGAAAACGTGGCGCACCACAACTTGGAAGCCTTGGTTCTGGAAATCACTTTCTTGAGGTACAAAAAGTTGCAGAAATACATGACAAAGAAGCCGCAAAACGAATGGGAATATACAATGAAGGACAAGTGACCATCTTGATTCACTGCGGATCAAGAGGTTTTGGCCACCAAATATGCAGCGATTATCTTAGAGTTTCAGAACAGGCGCTTAGCAAATATGGTATAACTTTGGCAGATAGAGAACTTGCTTGTGTTCCAAACTCATCAGAGGAGGGAGAGTCTTATAGAAAAGCCATGTTTGCTGCACTAAACTTTGCATGGAGTAACAGGCAGATGATTACACATTGGACAAGAAAGACATTTGAACGTGTTTTCAAACAATCTGAATCTGATTTGGATATGAAACTTGTTTATGATGTAGCTCATAACATCGCAAAGGTAGAAAAACACAAAATTGACGGACAGCTAAAATCTGTCGTGGTTCATAGAAAGGGTGCCACTAGAGCATTTCCTGGAGGTAGGGATGAAATACCACAAAAATACAGAGACATGGGACAACCTGTTTTCCTTCCCGGTTCAATGGGAACAGCTAGTTGGATTCTTTTAGGTAAACCAAATTCACTTGATCTAAGTTTTGGTTCTACAGCCCATGGTGCAGGAAGAACAATGTCGCGATCTGCAGCACGTCGAAACTATACTGATGTCCAAGTACAAAAAACACTTAGCGACAAAGGAATTTTCATAAAAGCTCTTACAAGAGAAGGAGTTGTGGAAGAAACACCTGAAGCATACAAAGATGTAGATGCGGTTGCAAATGTTTCTCACGAACTTGGTATAGCTACTAAAGTTGCAAAACTTGTTCCTATGGGTGTTATAAAAGGATGAGCGAAGAAGACAAAGAGTTAGATCTTCTAAAGGCAAAACGTTTGCTTGAGATGCAAAAAAACATCTCATTACAACAAAAACAAGAAGAGATAAAAGCAACAAAACAAGATCAAAAAACTACTGCTCCAAATCCAAGAGAGATTCTAATAAAACAACTAGGTTATCGTGGTCTAGAAGTTCTACAAAATGCAGAATCTCAATTTCCAGAAGAAACTAAAATGGTTGTAGACAAGCTTGGGGATCTAATTCAATCTGGCGAAGTTACAGAAACAATTGATGGTGGAAAATTACTTACGCTTTTCAGGTCTATTGGCATCCGTGTTCGTGTAGCTACTACTATAAACGTAGAACAAGATGGAAAGATTGTTTCTTGGTCTGATAAACTAAAGGAAAGTACATCTATCAAAGAAAGTTCAGAAAATCAAACTGAATAAATAATCTAAAATTATAATCTCAAGCACAACAAGTGGGATCAGTGCATATTGCTACAATTTTTTTACTTGCCTTTGTAATGTCGCTAATAAGTCGGGATGTTT
>Ga0209751_10005759_pt1 | contig 11614 bp, 8 predicted proteins | sample RifCSP13_1_FD_184019 | JGI IMG/M metagenome (GOLD analysis project Ga0209751, IMG submission 184019) | Soil microbial communities from Rifle, Colorado - Rifle CSP2_sed 13_1 (SPAdes) (version 2) | ecosystem: Environmental > Terrestrial > Deep subsurface > Rock core/Sediment | place: Rifle...
CACCGTAGAGGGTGAATTCAGGACCCGGCTGGAAAGACTCGCCTCCGAGATCGCTGACCCCCAGGTCAGCGCCGCCGTTGTTAAGCCGGAGCACGACGTCCCTCGGGCCGGTCGCATGCTCGATCCGCCCGATCGGCGTCCCGATCGGCTCATTGCTGGGCGACGGGGTGACGACGTCCGCGTCGAGGGGGACGTCGACCGGGACGCTGCTGCTCATGCACCGCGTGCGGGTGCCGAGCTGGCCCAGGTAGTTGTCACCCCAGCACTTGACTCCGCCGCCCAAGTAGGCAGCGCAGGTGTTCGAGCCGCCCGCATCGACCGCGCTGACCCCGCCCGCGAGGCCCGAGACGTCGACCGGGACGCTGCTGTCGGTCGTCGTGCCGTTGCCGAGCTGGCCATACTCGCCGTTGCCCCAGCACTTGACCCCACCGCCGCTCGTGAGCGCGCAGGTGTGCTGCCCGCCCGCGGCGATCGCGCTGACCCCGCTCGCGAGGCCCGGGACGTCGACCGGGATGCTGCTGCTGTAGGTCCACGTGCCGTTGCCGAGCTGGCCATACCAGATAGCGCCCCAGCACTTGACCCCGCCGCCGCTCGTGAGCGCGCAGGTGTGGAGGCCACCCGCGGAGATCGCGCTGACGCCACTCGCGAGGCCCGAGACGTCGACCGGGACGCTGCTGTCGGTGTTCGTGCCATTGCCGAGCTGGCCATACGTGCCGTTGCCCCAGCACTTGACCCCACCGCCGCTCGTGAGCGCGCAGGTGTGGATCTCGCCCGCGGCGATCGCGGTGACGCCTCTCGCGAGGCCCGAAACGTCGACCGGGACGCTGCTGCCGGTCGTCGAGAGGTTCCCGAGCTGGCCACTGTAGTTGGCGCCCCAGCACCTGACCCCGCCGCCGCTCGTGACCGCGCAGGTGTGCTCGTAGCCCGCGGCGATCGCCGCGACTCCGCTCGCGAGGCCCGCGACGTCGACCGGGACGCTGCCGTAGTTGGCGCCCCAGCACTTGACCCCGCCCCCGCTCGTGAGCGCGCACGTGTGAACGCCGCCCGCGGAGATCGCCGTGACCCCGCTCGCGAGGCCCGAGACGTCGACCGCGACTGGGACGGCGGTCTGGGTCGTCGTGCCGTTCCCGAGCTGGCCATACTGGTTGGCGCCCCAGCACTTGACCCCGCCTCCGCTCGTGAGCGCGCAGGTGTGGTCGCCGCCCGCGGCGATCGCGGTGATCGCGGGACTGACGGCCGGCGGCGACGATGTCGGGGGCGGGATGGTGGCCGGCCGCGACGATGTCGGGGGCGGGATGGTGGCCGGCGGCGGGCTCGCGGGTGACGCGCAGGCAACGACCAGCAGTCCCACCACGACCGTTGTTGCGACCCGCGAGAGCGAGAAGCGCATCCCATGTCCTCCGGACGGTATGTCGGGTGAGACGTTCGGCGGTTGCCCTTGTTACCTGAGAGTAGGGACCGTCCGACGTCGCGCGTGGCGCCCATCGAGGACGACACGAGAACACCACGATCCCGTCACCGGCGGATCGGGCGACGCTGGATGCCCGCTCGAGTCAGCGGTACTGCAACACGTAGACGCGGGCCCCACCACTCTCCCATCGGATGTAGGCCACCAGGACTGCGCCGGTCAGCGGATCGCGACGGATGGCGGCGTCACGCGGGCCCGGGATGTCGAAGGTGCGCCTGCTCCACGACCGGCTCCCCGGCCCGGAGAGGTAGACGAGTCCGCCCTCAGCGCTGACCAGCACGTGGACGCGACCGGCATCGACATCGAGGGTGAGCGACGCGACACCCTGGATGGGCGTCAGCCGTTCTGACCGCCACGCGTCGCCGACCTTCGTCCCGTAATACGTGCCGTCATTCGGACCAGGATCGGGCTCCGCACAGCCACCTCCGTGATAGCCACGACGCCACAACAGATACGGCCGATCGCGGGCACCGAGGACGAGCACCGGACCGTAGCCATTGCTGCTTCCCTCGATCTCCGTGCTCGCGAACCCCGAGCCGGTGAACACCCCGTACCAGATCGCACCGTCCGCCTCATACGCGATCCGGGCCTTCCCGTCGTCACCGATCCGGAGCGCGACGTCGCCTGTCGCGTAGGGGATCTCGTACCGGCGGAAGGACCCACCATTCAGGGTTTCGTAGTAGATCTGCCCATCGTCGGCGTTCTTGACGGTCGCGTGGATCGTCCCGCCCACGACCCTGAACGAGTGCAGGCCATCGGCGAGCTCACCGAGGAGCTCCGGATCGGACCACTCACCGTCAGGCAACGCGCGAGTACGGACGTAGACGCCGACGTCCCGTCGACCGGAATCCCCGCAGCCTCCGTCCTCGATGGCGACGCGCGTGTATGCCAGGTAGAGCACGTCGCCGTGGACCGCCAGCTGAGGCTGATACTCCGCACGCTCGTTCGGTGGGGCAAGTTCGGTCGTGTTCCAGTCGGTACCGGTCTGGACGGAGTACCGGATCCTGGCGTCGCATCCCACGGCGATGTGTTCACCGCCTTCGGCGTCGATCACGGCCGCGATGGCGTCACACTGACCGGACGAACCCACGACCGTGGGTTCGGACCACACGGCCGACGACGACGAGGCGAAGTCGACCTCCACCGGGACCTTGCTGTTCGTCCTGGTGCCGTTGCCAAGCTGGCCGTAGCTGTTGTCGCCCCAGCACTTCACACTGCTGCGGCTCGTAAGCGCGCACGTGTGGCCGTAGCCGGCGGAGATCGCCGTGACGCCGTTCGTGAGGCCCGCGACGACGACCGGAACGAGGCTGGTGGTCGTGGTGCCCGTCCCAAGCTGGCCGGCGCCGTTGAAGCCCCAGCATTTGACGCCACCGCCGCTCGTGAGTGCGCAGGTGTGGCTGCGGCCGGTGGAGATCGCGGTGATGCCGCTCTCGAGCCCCGAGACGTCGACCGGGACGCTGCTGTTGGTCGTCGTGCCGTTGCCGAGCTGGCCGTGATCGTTGTAGCCCCAGCACTTGACCCCGCCGCCGCTCGTGAGCGCGCAGGTGCGGCCTCCGCCCGCGGCGATCGCCGTCACGCCGCTCGTGAGGCCCGAGACGTCGACCGGGACCACGCTGATGGTCGTCGTGCCGTTGCCGAGCTGGCCGGCGCCGTTGAAGCCCCAGCATTTGACGCCACCGCCGCTCGTGAGTGCGCAGACATTTCCTCCGCTCGCGGCGACCGCGCTGACGCCGCTCTCGAGGCCCGAGACGTCGACCGGCACCACGCTGATGGTCGCCAACGCGGTGCCGAGCGCGCCGGAGCTGTAGGTGTAGCCCCAGCATTTGACCCCACCACCGCTCGTGAGCGCGCAGTTTTGGCCGTCACCGGCCGAGATCGCCGTCACGCCGCTCGTCAGGCCGGAGACCCCGACCGGGATGCTGCTACTGGTCGTCGTGTCGTTCCCGAGCTGGCCGGTCCTGTTCCAGCCCCAGCACATGACCCCGCCACCATACGTGAGCGCGCAGGCGTAGAAGGAGGCCGCCGAGATCGCGCTGACGCCGCTCGTGAGGCCGGCGACGCTGACTGGCGTGCGACTGGTGGTGGCTGTGCCGTTGCCAAGCGCACCGTGGAGGCCATAGCCCCAGCACTTGACCCCGCCGCCGCTCGTGAGCACGCAGGTGTGGGCGTAGCCCGCCGAGATCTGGGCGCTGTCCCGACTGGGGGCCGGCGGCGACGATGTCGGGGGATGGATAGTGGCCGGCGGCGCCGATGTCGGGAGCGGGGTGGTGACCGGCGGCGCCGATGTCGGGAGCGGACTGGTGACCGGCGGCGCCGATGTCGGGAGCGGACTGGGGGCCGGCGGCGGGCTCGTAGCTGACGTACAGGCAACGACGAGAAGGCCCACGACGATCGTGGTTGCGACCCGCGAGAGCGAAGAGCGCATCAGACGTCCTCTGGCCGGTACGTTTGCAGGGGAACGTTCGGTCGTCCCTACGATGAGTTGGGTCAGCGGGTGAAACCGGCGTAGTCCTTGTAGAACTCCTACCCGGCGAGATTCGGCGGGTCGTTGGACGTGGCCTCGCCTCATTTTGAGGTTGTCCCCAGCCTCTCCGCTAGCTCGATCGCACTGGTCGCGACCTCATCAAGCAAGTCGTCGAGGAGTCCGGCGCTGATTACAAACGACCGACGATGCGGACTGCGCCGTATTGGTCGGAGGCCCACGACGTTCCTGCAATCGGGTCGAAGAAACCCATCATGATTGAGCCTCCACGATAGACATACGGGCTGCTCGAGCAACACAGCAAACTGCCTTCGCCGCCGTCTTGGGGAGCGAACAGGGCGAAGTAGGTTCCCGCTCCAAGAGTCAGGTTGGGCGCGACTGACTCATAAGAGAAGAGCAGCGGGTCATTATCGTTGGACAGCACATACGTTCCTAGAACGGTAGCCGGATCAGGAGCCCCATTCACCGAAGGACGGATTTGAACGACGACTGGCATGGTGCCGGTCATGACATTTATGAACCCACCAATCTCAGCAATGACCGTTCGCTGAGTAAGCGGAAACCGTGGGCCAACGAAATTAGAGTCAAGTATCGAGGCCCCACCCGCTCCATAGACGCTAAATGAGGTGGCCGGGCTCGCCACTCCGAGCGTGTCGAGAATCGTGAGAGAGAGGCGGGGTTGCCAGGCCGGCGATCGGATCGTGCCGTCGTCGTTCCCCAGCACGGTCAGGTTGCGGCTGCCTGGATCGACCACCGCCACCGGCGAACCGCCTTCGCCGCCGAGCAGCAGCCAGCGACCATCGGGCGACCACTCAGGCGCGGTGGCGAAGCGCAGATCGCCCGAGACACGCCGGAGGCCGCTCCCGTCCGAGGCGACAACGAACACGCCCGGGGAAGCCGAGCCGGTCGTGGAGAAGGCGATCATCCCGCCAATGGACCAGGCCGGCATCGACCCGGGCTCCGCTGTGAGTGGCGTGATCGAACCGGAGGCGACCTCGATGAGGATGAGCCCAGACGAGGAGACCACAAGGTGCTGCCCGTCCGGGGACCATGCGGGCGGCGCCGACGCAACGGAGGCATCGCTGACCTGCCGCCGGTCTCCCCCGCCGGCCGCCTGCGCCCAGATTCGGGTGAAACTGCCGTCCCAAACCGTCATCGCGAGCTGCAGCCCATCCGGCGACCAAGCTGGGTTCGCGCCGGGTCCGAGCACCCTAGCCCCGGACCCATACGCGCCGATCACGACCACCGAGGAGTCGACGGGTGCGGAGGCATCCAGGTCCGCTTGGCGGAACGCGATCTGTGTGCTGTCGGGGGACCACGCTGGGCTGTCGTCGTCGACCTCGTTCTGGGTGAGCTGGACGAGGTTCGATCCGTCGGCGTCGATCACGAAGATCTCGGAGGATCCATTGAGTGAGTCGGCGAGCGTCCCGACGAAGGCCAGTCTCCGGCCGTCGGGCGACCAGATGAGCTGCTTGTAGTGGACCAGGCTGGGGTCAGCGAGTAGCAGGGCCTCACCTGTTGTCGCGTCGGGACCGACCGTGTAGATGGCCTCGCCCGAGGCGTCATTGGCGTCCCGCACGAACGCGATCAGCCCGTTGCGCACTGGCGCCAGCCAGGGCTCTCCATCCAGACTCGCGGCCGCAACCCAACCCTCGATAACGCCGAGTCGGACGCGGAACCAGGGATAGCCGGACGCCTCGACGGGCCCCTCGATGGTCAGGACACGCTGACCGGGGTAGAGCTTGGTCTTGAAGATCGCGGAGTTGGCGCCGGTCTCCGGCTGGCTTCGGATCACGAGCCGGCCGTCGCTGACCATGGCGGCGATCTCGCCCGCCCGGAGCGGGCCATCGCCAACCGGCAATGGGCTGAAGGCTGGCGCAGTTTCGGCAGGGGAGGAGGGCACGGGCTCGGTGGGGATTGGCGATGCCGTGGGGCTCGACTGCGCAGCGGCACTCGGCGACGCCGGGGGGCCTGCCGGAGCCGCGGCCGTCTGGATCGGAGCCGACCCCGCCGACGGCGGCAAGATGTTCAAGCCGTGGTTGCCGACGATGACGGCCGTCCCGCCGAGGACGACGAGGAGAGAGAGGCTCGCCGCCAGGAGCGAGCGCCATGGGGGTTTCCGGCGGCCACTGCGAAGGGCGGCACCGATGACGACATCGCGAACGCGATCCGGGGTTCCGATGTCCGAGGGGCGCCTCAGGATCGTCGCAGTGGCGCGCATCTCGGCCGCCTGCCGCCGGCAGAGGTGGCAGGTCTCCAAGGCCGCGTTGAGTTGCGAGCGCTCAGCCGGATCGAGCTCGAAGTCGATCGCTGCGGCCGCGAGCGCCAGGATCTCGCGATGGTCATGCATGGCGGTCGACGTCTCCGGAGAGCCGCGCCTGCACCTTCATCCGGGCGCGCGTCAGCATCGTTCGCGTCGCCCCGTGGCTGCGGCCGATGACATCGGCGATTTCCGGACCGTGGAAGCCGCCCGCCGAGAGCAGCAGCCCCGTCCGCTCGTCCGCAGACAGGTCGGCCAGCGCGGAGGTGAGTTCGGCCCCGAGCTCGAGGCGAAGGTGGCGCGCCTCCGGTGTCTCGCCGACCTCGCGCGAGGCCAGGAAGGGCAAATACCGCGTGGCGATCGTCGCCCGCCGACCCCGGCTCGTCGCGAGATTCGCGCACACCCGATAGAGCCACGCCCGAATGTTGTCGGGCGGTCGCCCGGCCTGGACCTCGCGGACGAGCCGCAGAAAACTCTCCTGGACGAGATCCTCGGCGGCGGTTCCGCTGTGGGTGATCCCGAGCGCGAAGGCGTAGAGGGCTCGTTCCAGCGAATCGTAGGCCGCGGAGACGATGTCGACCACCGCGGCATGATCGGCAGCGCGCGGTCGCACGTCCCCGAAGACGACGTTGGCACCGGCAGCGGACTCAGGCACAGGCCCAGGACGCTCATCGCCTCCCGGTGTTACAGCGTCCGATTCCCCCGGCCGCTGATCGAGCAAGCGGCCACCCTATTCGGACGGTATCGCCGGTGGCTAGCGCGCCTGGCGAGCCGTGGGCATCAGTCTCGCCGTTGGTCGGCCGGTGTCAAGCGGCGAATGCCGCCCTGTGAACGGAGGACTGCGCCCGAGGGTGGATCTGGTGGTCGTGAGTCCGGATCTGCAGACCGCGGAGCCACGGCTTCAACCGCGGGCTAGCGCTCCTTCGAGCGCCGCGTACGTGAGGCGACCGACGCGGGACTGGACCACGGTGATCGCGATCAGGTCTCGCCGCATCTCGGCAAGGCGCAACAAGCGGATGAGTCGTTCGAGCTCGCGGGTCACGTGAGACCTCCTGTGCCTCTCATCGAGCAGACCTGGATGACATCGGTGGTGTGACGCGAAGCGCCTGGAGGTGTTACCGGGACTCCGAGGGGCCAATCCCTATTCAAACGACCCACATGTGTTCGAGTCGGGCGCCGTTGCCGAGCTGGTCGAGCGGGCCGGCTGGGCCAAGGTCGAGGTCGTCGTCGCCGACGGGCGCGAGCGTGGTGCGACCGGCGGCAGGATCGCCTTGAACCTGGGGCACCCGCTTGGTATGCCGTCGAGGCTGCGGCCGGCTTTGGCGGGTTGCTCCACGGCGAAGCCGTGGCCTACGGGCTGCGCGCGGCGGTGCGGATCTTCGTGGAGGTCGGCGTCACGCCGCCTGAGCGGACGGACCGCATCTCGCGCCTGCTGGACGGGCTGGGTCTCGCGGCCGAGCCGCTCTCACTCGCTCGAGGCGATCCCGGGCCGCCTAGGGAACGTGCCGGCGGACGCCTGCGCGGGGTCCTCCCGGCGGCCGATGGGATCGTTGTGCGCGACGACATCGAGCCCGCCGTCGGCGAGCGTGTCGCGTCGTCGCTGCTGGCCGTCGGCCGGTCATCGGTTGGACTATAGGTGGCTCGAGCCGCCCCGGGGAGCCTCGGGGTAGACTTTGGAGCCCCAGCGCCACAGGGCACGGCCGCTGTCCGTCTCCGGACCGATCGACCCGAACACCAGGGAGCCTGCCGCGTTGTCCATCCTCGCGACCATCTCCGGACCGGCGGACCTCAAGCGCCTGAGCGACGTCGAGCTTGTCCAGCTCTGCGCGGAGATCCGCACGGCGATCATCGAGACGGTGGCCAAGACGGGCGGCCATCTCGGCAGCTCGCTCGGCGTGGTGGAGCTGACGGTGGCCCTCCATCGGCTCCTTGACAGCCCGACCGATCGCATCGTCTGGGACACCGGTCACCAGGCCTACCCGCACAAGCTGCTCACCGGTCGCTTCGCCCGCTTCGGGACGCTGCGCCAGCTGGGCGGCATCGGCGGCTTCCCGCGACGCTCGGAGAGCCCACACGACGTCTTCGACGGCGGGCACGCCGGCACGGGCCTCTCCATCGGGGAGGGGCTGGCCATCGCCCGCGACGGAAGAGGGACGGCGGAGCGGATCGCGGTCGTCGTGGGCGATGCGGCCGTCATCACCGGGCTCTCGATCGAGGCCCTCAACGACATCGGCCACCGCGGCCTGCGGCTGCTCATCGTGCTCAACGACAACGAGATGAGCATCTCCCCGTCGGTCGGGGCCTTGAGCACGTACCTCTCGCGCATCAAGCTGTCGGGCACGTGGCGCGGCTCGAAGCGGGCCTACGATCACCTTGTCGAACGGATCCCGGTCATCGGCCCCACCGTCCTCGAGCTGTCGCGCCGGCTGCGTGCGTCGGTCGTGCGCTTCGCCCAGCCCGGGCAGCTCTTCGAGGACCTCGGCATCACCTACGTCGGCCCCGTCCCCGGCCACGACCTCCGCGCCCTCGACGCCACCCTCCGGCGTGCGCTCGAGCAGGAGGGCCCGGTGCTCGTCCATGTGCGCACGCAGAAGGGCAAGGGCTACCGCCCCGCTGAGGCCGACCAGGTCAGCTTCCACGGCGCCGCCTTGCCGCCCATGGCGCTGCCCGGCAACGGCAGCGACGGAGACGCCACCCTCTCAGCCGCCCAGGCCGCCGCGGCCCGGGGCAAGCCCCCGAACTTCACCGCGGTCGTGTCGAGCGAGCTCATCGCCATCGCCGAAGAGGACCCGCGGGTCGTGGCCATCACGGCGGGCATGCCCACCGGCACCGGCCTGAACCGCTTCGCGGCCCGTTTCCCGGAGCGGACGTTCGACGTGGGCATCGCCGAGCAGCACGCGATGACGCTGGCCACCGGCCTCGCCCTGGGCGGCCTGCGGCCCTTCGTGGCCGTCTACTCGACCTTCCTCCAGCGGGCCTTCGACCAGGTCGTCCACGACGTCTGCCAGAACGACCAGCCGGTCGTCATCGGGGTCGACCGGGCCGGCCTGGTCGGCGAGGACGGCACGAGCCACCAGGGCATGTTCACGATCGCCGCCCAGCGTCAGATCCCCAACCTCGTCGTGGCCTCGCCGAAGGACGAACAGGAGGCCCGCCGGCTGCTGCGCACGGCCTTCGGGCAGGCGCACCCCTTTGCGCTGCACTACCCGCGTGACCCGGGCCTCGACTTGCCGGCCGTCGCGCCGACCCCCATCCCGGTGGGCCAGGGTGAGCTGCTGCGCGTTGGCGCCGACGTCCTCATCGTCGGCTTCGGGCCCATCGTCATGCGGGCACTCGCGGCCGCCGATACGCTCGCCGCGGAGGGCTGGTCGGCTTCGGTCATCAACGCGCGCTTCGCCAAACCGCTCGACCGCGAGCTGATCCTCCGCCACGCGGCAGGCAAGCGGCTGGTGGTCACGGTCGAGGAGAGCGTGGTCAGCGGTGGCTTTGGCGCCGGCGTCCTCGAGTCGCTCGCCGCAGCCGCCCTGGCCGACCCGTCGCTGCGCGGTATCCCCACGCGCATCGTCGGCCTCCCAGCGGACCGCTTCGTGGATCACGGCTCGGTGTCCGACCTGCGCCACCTCTTGCGCCTGGACGTCGAGGGTCTGGCCGCGCAGTTCCGCGAGGCGCTCGCGTCGGTGGCGTCGACGCCGCTCGAGGTCACGTCCGCCTGAGCCGCATCCGTCTCGACCAGCTCGTGACCGAGCGCGGCCTCGCGGCCACGCGATCGCAGGCGCAGGCGCTCCTGCTCGCCGGTCGCGTCCGCGTGGGCGTGGGGGATGCCGCGCGCACGGACCGCAAGCCCGGCGACCTGGTGGATCCGGCCCTCACGCTGGAGCTTGTGGCGCGGGCGCCCTATGTCTCGCGGGGCGGGGAGAAGCTGGCCGGCGCGCTCGACGCGTTCGGCGTGGACCCGGCCGGCCGCGTGTGCCTCGACGTGGGTGCTTCGACGGGCGGCTTCACCGACTGCCTGCTGGCACGCGGTGCGAGCCGCGTCTATGCTCTCGATGTGGGTCGCGGACAGCTCGCCGAGTCGCTCCGGGCGGATCCCCGCGTCGTCTCGCTGGAGCGGACGCACGCGCGCCGCCTCGACCCTGCCGACCCCGAGGCGATCGCCCTGCCCGAGCACCCGAGCCTGGCCGTCGTGGACGTCTCGTTCATCTCGCTCACCCGCGTCCTGCGTGGCATCGTGGCCTGGCTGGAGCCGCGCGGCGAGATCGTCGCCCTCGTCAAGCCGCAGTTCGAATCGGCGCCCCGGGATGTCCCGAAGGGCGTCGTACGCGACGCGGGCGTGCAGCGGACGGCCGTGGACCGCGTGCGGGCCCATGCGCTCGAGTTGGGCCTGGAGGTGCTCGGCGAGGTCGAATCGCCGCTCGTCGGACCATCGGGCAACCGCGAGTGGTTCCTGCACCTGGGGCTGCCCGCATGACACGTCTCGGTTTCGCTTACAACCCGACGAGCGAGGCAGCCGTTGCCCTGCGCGAGCGCGCGTTGGGCTGGTGCAGCGTGCACGAGGTCGACGCCTGGGTGTCGGAGGCGGAGGAGACAGACCGGCTGGTGGACGGGCTGGCCGGGACCGACGTCCTCGTCGTGCTCGGCGGCGATGGCACGTTCCTGCGCGGCGCGCGCGCCGTGGCCCAGGTGGACGTGCCCATTGTCGGCATCAACTCCGGCAAGATCGGCTTCCTCTCCAAGGCCGAGGCGGTGCAGATGGAGTCGGTGCTCGGGCTCCTCGTCGAGGGCTCGTACGAGCTGGAGGCGCGCATGGTGCTCGAGGCGACCGTCCTGCCCGGCGGCCGCCGCTCGTCGAACGCGCCCATCGTGGCCCTCAACGAGGCCGCCATCGTGCGCGGCTCGCAGGCCCGGGTCGTGCGGCTCAAAGTCACCGTGGACGACTCGCACCTCGCCACGTACATCGCCGATGGGCTCGTGGTGGCTACCCCGACCGGCTCGACCGGCTACTCCTTCAGCGCCGGCGGCCCCATCCTCGACCCCACCAGCCGCAACATCGTGGTCACCCCCGTGGCCGCCTATCTGGCCGGCATCCGCTCCATCGTGGTCAGCCCGCGGCATACCGTCACCGTGCACGTGGAGTCGGCCCACGACGTGCTCATGAGCATCGACGGGCGGCAGGACACGCCGCTCGCGGTGGGCGATTCGGTCATGGTCAGGCCGCGCGAGCAGCCCATCCGCTTCGTCGAGCCGCGCGGTGCGCTGCCCTTCTGGGACCTGCTGCGGCAGAAGGCCGAGCTGCTGCCCTCGTGAGTCCGGCTCCGGCAGCGTTCGGGGGCGCCGTGGAGGCGTACCTCGACCACCTGCGCGTCGAGCGCGGCCTGGCCCGCAACACGCTCCGGGCCTACGCTTC
>Ga0209751_10005760_pt1 | contig 11612 bp, 9 predicted proteins | sample RifCSP13_1_FD_184019 | JGI IMG/M metagenome (GOLD analysis project Ga0209751, IMG submission 184019) | Soil microbial communities from Rifle, Colorado - Rifle CSP2_sed 13_1 (SPAdes) (version 2) | ecosystem: Environmental > Terrestrial > Deep subsurface > Rock core/Sediment | place: Rifle...
CTCAAGCATGGTCATGTCTCAGTGCCTGCCCTATCTCGCCCAGGAAGCCGGGCTGTTTCGCAAGCATAATCTCGATTTCCAGCTTGTCTACATTTCCTCGTCCGGCATGGTCACAGCGGCGCTGCTCGCCGGCGAATCTGAGGTCGCTTTGACCGGCGCCGTCGGCTTGGTGCGGGCCTTCGCCCAAGGTGCCACCGACTTCGTCTTTATTGGCAGCAACAAAAATATCCTGACGCACAGCATCATCGCTGGACCGGATCTCAAGCGGCCGGAAGATCTCAAGGGTAAAAAGATCGGCGTGACGCGCATCGGCAGTAACACTCATTACTTTACGATCCAGGTTCTCAGGCGTCTGGGTTTAGACGCCGGGAGAGACGTTACTTTCATTCAGACCGGCGGCGCGACGGAGAACCTTGCAGCGCTGCTCAATGGGTCTATCGACGCGGCAGCGATGACGGCCCCCGCCGAGGCGCAAGCCATCGCGCGCGGCTACCGCTATTTGATCTATGGCCGGGACCTTCGCTTGCCCTACGCGGCCGCCTCTTTCGCGACGCGCCGTTCGCTGATGGCGAAGCGTCCTCAAGCCATCGGGCAGTTCATGCGCGCGATGGCGGAGGCTGCGAAGATTCTCCATACGGATAAAGAGTTCGTTTACAAGGTTCTGGGCAAGCAGTGGCGAGTCACGGATCGAAAAGTTCTGGACGCGGGTTACGATGCCGAGATTAAAGCGCTGGAGCCAAGACTGGAAGTCAAGACGGAAGCGTTCAAGGCGATTCTGGAGGAGGTCGCGGAGATTGACCCGCGGGCAAGGAAAGTGAAACCGGAAGATCTCATCGATCGGCGTTTTTTGGATGAGATGGAAAAGAGCGGCTTTTTCGACAAGCTTTGGGCAAAAGGTTAGCCAAACATATTTGAATTTTTCCGACGAGAAGAAGAGAAGATAGGACAAGATGATATCTCGCGCAAAGAACGCAAAGGACGCCAAGATAGATTTGGATAAAAATCGGGGAGGGGCGAGGCCTTTGCGAGCTTAGCGTGCTTGGCGCGATAACTTTTCTTAAACTCGTCCTGTTTAACAACTCCCTGGTTAATATCAAGCGATGCTCCCGAATCCAACCTGGAGGAAGTCAATGGCCGATTTGAGAAGCCGAGTGAGTCGTCTGCTCGGTCTGTTTTTTCTCTTACTTGCGATGGGTCATCCGCGGGCACAAGCGGCTGCCCCGCTGACCCGCGTCCTCATGACCACCGGCGCTTTCAGTGAGAGAGAAGGCGTCGTATTTGTGGCTCAGGACCAGGGCTTCTTTCGCAAGTACGGCTTGGACGTGAGATTTGTTCACGTGCGCAGCGGGCCTGTGGGCATGGCCGCGCTCGCCGCTGGCGAGTCTCAATTCCACGTCGGATCAGTCACGGGCGCCACCCTCGGCGCCATTGCGGAAGGATCGGACGCGGTTTTTGTCGGCGGACTCATCAACAAACTGACCGGCACGTTCATGGTGAATACCAAGATCAAGAGCCCTGACGACCTCAAGGGAAAAACGCTCGGTGTCAGCAGCATGAGCGGCGGCAGTTGGATCTTCACCATGCTGGCGCTGGATCATTGGGGACTGGAACCGAAACGAGACGGGATCACGATAAGAGTTGTCGGCAATGACTCGGTGCGGGCTCAGGCGATCGCCTCGGAGGTCATCGACGGCGCTCAGCTCGGCTACACGTTTTCCGCGGTTCTCAAGAATAAGGGCTACCGCCCCCTCGCCGACCTTGCTCAGCTGCCCATTCCGTATCAGGGGACCGGTGTTCTGGTCCGACGCAGTTTCATCGCTGCTTCGCCCGACGTCGTGGAAGGTGTTCTGAAAGGTCTCGTTGAGGCGATCGGTTTTATTCAAGATCCGGGAAACAAACCCCTGGTCATGAAGAGTCTGGCTCGGGGGCTTCGCTTTCCCAAGGTTGAGGACGCAGCCGAAGGCTATCAAAGCATGACCAACCTGTACGAGCGGCGCATCTATCCCAACGTCGAGGGCCTGCGCAATGTGATCCGCCTTCTGGGGGCGGGCAATGAAAAAATTCGCCGCATCAAAGCTGAAGAGATGGTGGATGACCGGTTTGTCAGAAAATTGGAAAAAGAGGGCCGCTTTTAGACTCCGTGGGAGATGGTGCCAGGCTTTGGTTGCGTTTGCTACAAACTATTAGGCGAATACCGAATCATCATCCCGGATTCCGCAGTTGAAGTTACAATCTCTACTGAGCGAGGTGTGAGATTGGAGTAGCGAAGGCACCGAGATCCGCAGAATCAAAGTCCTTTTTGGTGCTTGGCAATCTGTTGCAAGCAGGTTACGGATTCCACTCACGGCACCGGTGGTGTCAACGCTCTTAGAGGCAGAACTCCATTGCCTTCGCTACGGAAGGCTCGCGCCTCGCTCTGTGCATTAACTTTCAACTCCGGAATACGGTTGAAGCGAAACTCGTTGGGCGTGCGGTCACTGGCGTATTTTGTCTAAGATGCGCGTATCGTAAATCTGCTTGGGGGACGCGTTTTTGGCGGCCGGAAGCACGGTGGAGCCGAGGAAGCTCAAGATCTGCTGAATACCTTGCTCTGTCACCGTCAGATCCTCGTTGAAACCGGCTTGTTTGGTAAAAAACTCGTGGGTCTTTTGCAGTCTTTCCGGATCTCTTTCTTTGGTGTACTTGGCCAGCACGTCTCGCGCCAGCTTAGGGTCGCCATACCAGCGCCGGATGCCTTCTCTGGTCGCACGCACGAGCCTGACCCAGACATCCAATTTCGCGTCGATGTCGGATTTTCGCACCACGATACCCACGTTTTGATAGGGGAGATGATAGGTGGTGACCAACCGGTTAAAACCGAGCGCGTCCGCACTGAAGCTCTGCGGCGGTGTTAGCGGCGCCGCGACGATCTGACCGGTCTGCAGTGCAGGCCAGAGCAAATTCGATCCACCGATGCGCAGTACCGAGACGTTGCTTTCCGGCTTGATCCCCAACAGAGACATCGACATGCGGCTCCCATAATCCGACGCAGTCCCGACACGATCGGAGCCCACGACCTTGCCGCGCAGTTGCTCGGCGGATTTGATATCCTTGTGCGCGTGGTAGGAAAAAATCATCTTATTGAGAAGCCCGGCAATCATGGTGATGTCACCCCCGGCGATGGCGGCGGGAATAATCCCGGGCGCGGAGATTTCGAGTGCGTCGATTTCTTTGGCGATCAGCGCGGCAATGGCAGCCCTGGCTTCAACGAGGATTAATTCCACCTCAAGTCCCTCTGCTTTTAAGGCACCGGACTCGGCGGCCATCCATACGGGCGCCATCACACCGATGGGAGCCGCATAAGCTATTCTCAACCTGGCTGGAGGGGGTCTGCTGGTTGGCGTCCCTGCTTCACTGGACAGCGGCAAAGTCGATAACCCCAATAGCAACAGCAGCGGATACAGCCGGCGCACGACGTTCATGTTCCGATCCCTCCGATCTGGTTTTTGTTTTTCGCCGCCGGGAGCTCCTACGAAAGCAATATTAACTACTGGAAGCTCTTTGAACCCCACTCAAGAAAAATCAGTGACGCTTCCCCTTCACCCACCTCCGTGTGAACGTGGAGCTAGAAGGACGAGGGCGACGGTGATTCTCTCAATACTCGGTTAGATTATCTCGCTGTCTTAGCGTTTGCCTGACCACAGCTGGTCGAAAAATCCGCTCTTCTCCATCTCGTCGAGAAAACGGGTATCAACGAGATCCTGCGGCTTTATTTTCTTGGCACGCGGGTCAATCTCCGCGACCTCGTCAAGAATCGCTTGAAGCGCTTCGGGCTTGAATACCAGTCTGGGCTCGAGAGCTTTGATCTCCGCATTGTAGGCGGCGTCCAGGATCTTCCTGTCGGTCAGGCGTAACTGCTTACCTAAAACCTTATAAGTGAACTCCCTATCGGTATGCAGAATCATCCCTGCTTCCGCCATCACGCGCATGAACCGGCTTAAAACCTGTTGACGCTTGGCGATTGTGGCCCGGCGTGCGACAAGGGTTGTGGCTGCATAGGGGATACGGAGTTCAGGACCATTGATAACGTAGTGATAGCCTAAATCAATCGCTTGGGCATCTATCGGCGGGAGCAATACAGCGGCGTCGATACCTCCGCCAATCAGCGCGGCGAGCGTCTCAGCCGTGCCTCCGGTCTGGATGAAGACAACCTCTCTCGCTTCGACCCCAAAATGACGCAGCGCTTGAACCGCAAAGTAATGCGGGTTACTGCCGATTTGCGTCACGCCGATCCTTTTCTTCCTTAGGTCCTCCGGTTTTTTGATGTCCGACTTGGCAAAAATGCTATGCGTCAGGATGTTTTTTACCGAGCCTATGAATGCCAGATCTTTGTTTCCCTGCACAAAGGGTCGGACGATCGATACCCCTCCCACCACCGTGACATCAGTATCCCCGGCAATTGTCGCCGCACCCGCCCGCGGGCCCCCTCCTACATAAACCAGCTCCATATCGAGGTCGTACTTTTTTAAGAGACCGGCCGCTTGTGCGATCCAGGGCATGGCCTGCGACAGTGAGCGGGCCGAAAAGAGAACGACCAATTTGTCTGCCGCCATAGCCCCGGAGTAACTAAACACGGCCGCAAAAAACACGGATATCGCCAGAACGCGGATTGGATTCTTCGCCAATCGTATCTTCATGACCATCCTCCTGGAAAAATTTTCACAAACAATGGTGACCATGGTGTCAGGCTTTGTTTAGTGGCGCCCTTGAACATCTTCAAGCAATCGCCCAAAGCGACGGTAGTCCTCAGCGTCTCTGAAAACCGTCTGCTTTTGATTGCCCCGGCTGATGACGTGGTATGGAGCCCCTGAGAAGTGGACGCGAGGGCTACGAGCCATGCCCGCCCTTTAGCACCGCGTTCTGACAATATCAAATAGCCAAAGCCTGACACCGGCTCATCTTGCGTTTTATCCCCCGTGGGAGCAAGCAAGCTCCGGGAAAATCCCGGCAGCAGCGATGAGGGGAATCAGAAATGTTGGACTACACCGCGGAGCCGCACCTACGTTGCGACCACGGGGTCTGCGTTACGACAGTATATGATTGCAGGGCCTGTCCACTCGTAGGGACCGATTCTGCACAACCGGACGTCGCTTGTTCGAGTAGGGGGGATGAACATGAAGAGCGATGAACGAGCCCGAAATCTCAACGTAAGAAGGACGAGGAGTAGGTTTATATCAAGAACATACGAACTGTAGGATTGTGAGAGGGCGAACAATTCTACTGCTGAGTCCGCTGCCCCGCAGTCAGTGACGCGGTCACAGCAAATTGCTGGGGATCTGATTTTCGTTTTCGCTCCGGATTTCATCCGGGAACAAGTATTCTATTCCCGCTGGACCAAAATCGACTAGGATCAGCGTTCTGCCCAGATTCTCGATGGAGTTAATAAAGGTTCCTTCCCTCGGCAAAATAACCCCCGTCTTTTGTGACCGAATCGACTTGGTCGTTGATAATGTTTCTCCCGGCCGCATGATTGTTCTCGTCCCTTGTTGTAATTCCTTTTCGTATCCTTTTGGGAATTGTAGAAAGCAATGCGCGTGCCACTGAAAATACTTGAGAGTTCTGGAGGAGTTCCAATTTTAGCGCACAGAATGTTTCCTGAATTCTAGAGTGGCGCAACGGCGTGTTCTTAGCTATAAGAAGACGGAGATGGTGCCAGGCTTTTGTTGTTTGCTTTTACCCTCCTTCGCAGAAAGCCACGGGTGTAAACCCGTGGATGAATGCGAGGTGGGTACCCGCCGTAGCCTTGGCGCCCGGCCTTCGCAGCCGAAGCGGCTGCTTCGGCGGAGTAGGCAAGGAGGGTGCACTTCGGCCTTCGCCGTCCGAAGTCGGTTCCGCCTGACGAAGCGTGTGGAGAGGCGCCACGGTCGCCCGGCCTTCGTAGCCGAAGTTACTTCGGCGGAGTAGGCTAAGGCCGTGGGGCTCCACTAGAAACCATTAGACAACCTCCACAAAATAGCATTAAGGTTTGCCTGCCCCTTTCTTTGGCCTTACTTGCGCGCGGTTACTCGGCGAGAAGTTTTTTCACTTTCTCGACCACCTCGGGGCTCTGGTCCATGACCGCGCGCGCCAGCTTTTGCAACTGCTCTCCCGGCGTGTAGTCGATATCCAAGTTGCTCTTTTTAGCCTCGGCGAGCAGCTCGGGGTCCTTGAGCGCTTGAGCATAAGCGGTGCGCAGGAGCCTCACGAGCTCCGCGCGCGTGCCCGGCGGGGCGATCATCGCTCGGCCAAAATCATTCGCCGTGAGAACAGTTTCGGCGACGCTCCGGCTCACCTGCGGTGTCTTGTATTCGTTCATGATCTCCCAAATCGTCGGCGTCTCGGGCAGTCTCGGGTCGCGCGTGCGCGCGTCCTGCACTAGATGGCGGTCGTAACGCTTCGCGTGCCAGGTGTTAAACGGTTCGCGACCGAAGTGAGATGCGATGTCATGACCGCGGCAAACTACCTCGCCCTTCTCCACGGCAAGATCGATTTCCTTGCCGCCCGCGTAACCGACGATGATGTTGAATCTTGCGCCGACGGTTTCTTCGAGAACTTTGGGAAGAATGTAGCCGGAACTGGATAAGCCCGAGGCGCCGCACTTCGGCGACTCTTTCGCCTTGATGACATCGCCGATCGTTTTGAACGGAGCGTCGGCGCGAAAATAAAGCATCTGCGTCCATTTTTCCTGGGTGCCGATCCACTCGAATTTGCGCACGTCGAACTTGACCTCTGCTCCTCCGATCAGTTGGGCAAGGGAAAGGCTGCTGTTCGGTATGCCCAGGGTGAGGCCGTCGGGTTTGGCAACGCTGTAAACGAAATTGGACGCCACCACGGAGCTCGCCCCGGGCATGTTTTGCACGATGATGTTCGGGCTCCCCGGAATAAATTTCGGCATGCTGCGCGCGAACATGCGCGCCCATTGATCGGACAAACCGCCCGCGGAGAATCCGACGATAATCCGAATCGTCTTGCCCTGGTAGTAGGGCTCGGTCTGGGCGTGTCCCGGAGCAGTTACGGCTCCGCAGAGCAGAATCGAGACCCGTAGCAGGTCAATTTTTAACAGGTTGCCGCGAAAAGGCATCGCACGCTTCGCCGCGCTCAACGTAATTAAAAATTTTTTAAACATTCTATACCTCGCTCGGTTTGTCTTGACCTTGCGCAAAAGTGAACCGCTACTTTGCGGCGTAGACTCTTCTGAACCGGTCCTAGGTTTGAACGTCATGGGGTCGTCGCGGGGCCGCGCCTTTCGGCTCACGTCGCTAACTCCAATAGTTCGGATATCAAAAGTAAAGACTTGCCCCTTTTTCAATTTTCGCAAGTCTGACTCCGACACCAGACGAAGCGTATTTGCTATGTATCGAGACCCCAACTATGTACTGACCCCAGCTACCTCGGCGTGAGGTCACATCGATGCCCGCTTGGTCACCAGAGGCGTTTGCTTGCGATCTTTGCGCCTTCCGCCATCGCCTGGAACTTTGCCCACACCACAGTGGGGTGGATCTCTGGCGTAAACGTGGCTTGCGATGAGAATCCGCAGTCACTGCCGCCGATTACGTTCTCGCGTCCGACTAGTTTCGCGTAGCGCCCAATCCGCTCGGCGACCAGTTCGGGATGCTCGACGATATTGCTGCAGTGGGTGATGACGCCGGGGATGAGGATCTTCCCCGCGGGAAGTTTGACGTCCTCCCATAGCCGCCACTCGTGTTCATGGCGCGAGTTTGCGGCTTCAAACGAAATGGCCTCGGCGTTCACCTTAAGCATGAGACCGACGATATCCTTCAAAGCGATATCGAAGATGCGCGGACCTTCGTTGATACCGTAGCAGGTGTGATAACGGATCTTCTCCGGGGCGATGCCACGCAGCGCGTGGTTGAGCGCCTCGATGTAAATCTCCGCGTCTCGGACTCGCTCCGAGACGGTCAGAGACGGATCTGTCCGATAAAGCCGGGTTAGCGAGGGGTCATCGATCTGAAGTATGAAGCCGGCGTCGACAATGGCCAGGTACTCCACGCGCAGCGCTTCGGCCAAAGCAAACTGAAACTCCTCGTCGGTGCGATAAAATTTATTGCTCCAAAAACCCGGAGCGATAGCCGGCATGAAGACCTCTTCATGCCTATGCCCGGCGAGGCCGGACTTTAGGTTTTCGATATCCGTGCGCACCGCATCTTGTCCTTTGTAAGAGATGGGCCCGGTGCAGGCCACCGGCTGATTAGGGCCGACGCCGCACATGTGCTCGGCGAAATATTTCTCGTAATATTCCGGAAAGGCCCGCGCCTCATCGATCTTCATCCGCGCCGCGATTCGCTCCTCTGAACTCGCGACCGGTTCGAAGCCGCTGAGCCGTTCGACCAAATAAGCATTGAAACTCGGCTTGCTCTGCTCGCCGTCGGTGCCAATGTCAACACCGCATTCCACTTGCCTGCGCACCATCTCGGCCACGGCGCTGCGAATTCGCTTGCCGTAGACCTCACGGTCGTAGGGCTGCCCTCGCAGTTTTGCGTCCATCGTCTCGAGAAGATCCATCGGCCGCGCCAGGCTGCCGGCGTGAGTGGTCAGTATTCGATTCGTGCTTCGCTTCATTTGGCCTCCGTGATCACGCCTTACGAGTTTCGGGGGCTCGCGTCTCGCTCAAAACCTACAGCCGAGAATATGATCCATGAAAGTTAACGGTAGAGCGCATCGATAAATCCCGCGCGGTCCAACTCTCCCAGCAAGCTCGCGTCGATGAAATCCTTAGGATTGGCGGTCTTGGCGGCCGGAATTCTATCGGTCGCGTCCTTGATGATCGTGCCAAATCCTTCTACCGATGGATAAGGCTTTGGCTTTACGACCTCGCGCAGCGTCTGATAGGCGTCTTCTAGTTGCTTTTCGTCTTTGGTCTGGCGGTACTTTGCGAAGGCCCGTTTGGACACTCCCGGATTGGTTTTTACCAGATGGATCGCCTCGACGAATGATCTCATGAAGCGTCTCGCGACATCGCGCCGCTTGGCAAGGAGACGCTGAGTGGTCACCAGACCGGTGCCTTGGTAGGGGACATTCAATTCCCGCAGATTGAGTATGAGTTTCATGTTGTTGCGCAGCGCTTGCAAGTGGTCTGGCGGCGGCAGGAGGGTCGCATCGATGGCGCCGCCGAGCAACGCGATCAGACGCGCCGGATTATCCCCGATCTGCAGAAATGCGACATCCCGCTCGCTCAAGCCGTAGCGCGGCAAGATGTTAAGGACGCGCAGGTGTGACGCAGAGCCAAAACGAAAAATTCCGATGCGTTTTCCTCTCAGCTCCTCCGGCGATTTGATTGTCGGATGGGCGACGAGCCGATCGTCAAGCTGATCCTGGACACCCGCGATCATGATCGGATCCGCCCCTTGCAGCCTGGCGGAGGACATGAGGGCGCCGGTCATTTGGCCGAATTCAACTTCGCCGGCTACCAACGCTTCGATCGCGGCGCGTGTGAATATGATTTCAACGCTCAGTCCGTTTCGTAAAAACAGTCCGCCCACCTCCGCTACCCAGAGCACGCCTTGAGTCGGGCTGGGCGAACTATATGCGGCGCGCACTCGGTCTGCGGCTACGCTAGCGCTGTGCGCCCGACACGGGGAAAAGAACCCGCTGGCGATGAAAAGCCAAAAAGTGATCCAACGGAGCGATCGATAGTTGTCCATGATCGGACGTGAAATTGAACCGAGCTGTTGACGAGTGTGGCGACGGCTTGCCGGAAAATAGGGAAAGAGGTTGCATTTGCCCCCTCGTATTCCCAGCTAATTTAAAAGCCTCTTACCCCAGTTGGGGGCACATGTCCAGCTCTCTCTTCGGGCCAGGCCGCTTGTTGCGCTCCGCTCTACGAGCTTCCTCGCCCGTCACTGTCACGGCAGCGCGATGCTGATCCCATTCCAACAATGGACTCTTCGGACCTACGTCCCACTTGCCGTCCCACTTGCCGTCCCACTTGCCCTGACACCGACAGTGGTCTTCAGGGCAACGGGCGCTTTCCGCCCGGCACCGGCGCGTCGAAGGCATTCAGGGTCATGGCAACCATGGTGTAGAATCCGGCGGCGGCAATCAGCTCGATCAGCAGATCCAGGCCGAGCGCCGCGAGCGCACGGTCGTAGGCAGGCTGGCTCAAGGTGTGCGTTTCGTTGATCGCGGTAATGGTGTCGTAGACCAGGCGTTCATCGTCGCGTGCAAATTCCGGTGCGCGCCGCGCGCGGATCGCATCCACGACTGCCTGTGTAAGCCCCGCTTCAAGTCCGTTCTTTTCGTGCACGAACCACTCGTATTGCGCGGACCAGTGGCGCGCAACCACCAGCACCATGAGCTCGAACAGCCGCATGTCGAGCTTGCCACCCAGCCTGAGTGCGTTGCCGACCCGGTTGGCATGGTCTGCGATTTCAGGATTTCTGAGCCAGATAGCAAAGGGCCCGCGCACGATACCGCCGCGGGCGCCGCCGATTTCCTGGTAAACACGCCTTTGTTCCGCCGTCATTTCTTCCAGCACTATGTCGGGTACACGTGCCATCCAAATCTCCTTTGCATCAAGGGTCATTCGCATCGAGCATCGAGGGTCAGACATCGAGGGTCAGGCCTTTACCTTTGCTCTTGGTTGACGCCCTTCACCAATCGGCTGATCGACGAGTAGTGCAACTTCAGATGCCGGGCCACTTCCATCTGACTGTAACCGTGCTCGTTTACCGCCTTCGATATCATTCGATCCCGTTTCGCTTTTCCTCTCCCCACCTCAGCAAACAGTTTCTTTAAGCTGGCCCGCCCGATCAGTCTTTGCCCTTTCGGTATCTCCCGTACCCTCTGCCTGCCCGTGACATGCCCCCGCAACGCGTCGGCGAACCCTTCCAATCCCAAAAGGCTCTGCGCCTCCAGATCCTCCCAGATCGTAGCGTTTCCTATCCCCTCTCTCACATACTCCCGGTACTTCGCCTGGGCCGGTCCTCGCCTCTGTCCAAAATGGCTGAGTATCTCCTCGACCGTAAGACAGCGGGGGGCCGCGGCTAGTCCGCCAGTTGCGCGATAGCTGCTCCAGGCCCACTCTCTCGGGTGTTTGACGGCTTTGGCCCTTACCGGGTTGAGCACCACGTAGCGGCACACTTCCAGAAAATGGCTCTCTTTCTGTACCAAAATCCCCTTAAACCGCCCCTGAAATAGATGCCCCACCCGATGGTGGCGTCGATTGAACGCTTGAGTGTAGACACCGTTTAGCTGACGCATCCCCTTGGATAAATTCCCATCCGGCGTCTCGATCACCAGATGATAGTGGTTGTCCATCAAACAGTAGGCGTGACAGAGCCAGTGGAAACGCTTGCTCACTTGCCCAAGCGTGGTCAAGAACAGCTCCCGGTCGCCGTCGTCCTTGAAGATCGGCTTTCGCTCGTTGCCCCGGGAGGTGGCGTGATAAAGCGCTCCGTCGTATTCAATCCTTAACGGCCGTGCCATAACAACGAAAACCTAGGACGACAAACAGTGATTGTCAAGAGTAGATTCTGCTGCAAAACCCCCCTATTTTTTCAAGTCCAGTTTTTCTTCAGAAGACGTTTTTCCACTGTGGGATGGAAAATCGTCATGGAACCCGAAAGGAGGTCATT
>Ga0209751_10005763_pt1 | contig 11609 bp, 7 predicted proteins | sample RifCSP13_1_FD_184019 | JGI IMG/M metagenome (GOLD analysis project Ga0209751, IMG submission 184019) | Soil microbial communities from Rifle, Colorado - Rifle CSP2_sed 13_1 (SPAdes) (version 2) | ecosystem: Environmental > Terrestrial > Deep subsurface > Rock core/Sediment | place: Rifle...
TCTTTCGCCGGCCCCGCCGATCTGGCACCCTGAAGGCTCCGGCCGTGCGGCTCCGGCCGTGCGGCAGCGGTCGCGCGGCAGCGGTCGCCGCGGGGAGTCGAGGGGTCCAGGGGAGTTGCGGATGTCCGGTCCCGTTCCGTGTCCAAGCTGCGGGCAGCCAGTTCCGCCCGGGCGGCTCGCCTGTCCCTCGTGCGGTGCGCTCGTCGCCTCCGTGACGCCGCCGCAGCCCGCCCCGGCGATCGAGATCGAGGACGTCGTTGTCGAGGTCGACGGTCCGGTCGGCGACGCGCCGTCCGACGCCGGCCTCGAGGCGTCGTTGCCGGCCCCCGAGGACGAGGCGGTGCCCGAACCGGCACCGGAGCACGAGCCGGCACCGGAGCACGAGCCGGCACCGGAGCACGAGCCGGCACCGGAGCACGAGCCGGCGACGGAGCACGAGCCGGCACCGATGACCGGGGCTGCCGCGACGCCCTCGCCTGTCACACCGCCCTCGTCAACTGCCGCGGTCGACGCCGCGGTGCCGGGCGCCTACCTGCCGCCCTCCACAGTGCATCGAGCAGGTCCCGCGCCGGCCTCGTGGGCGCCGCCGGGACCGCCCCCGGCGCCGACCGCGACCGGGGCCTGGATCCCGCCCGCACCGGCTCCGGTGACTGCTCCCCCCCCGGCCGCGCCTCCCGTCGCAGCCGCGCCGGGCGGGTCGCCGCGAGGCGCTCGACCGCCCGTCCCGGGCCGAGCCTCGATCCTCTCCGACCTCCCCTTCGATGCGCCCGACGAGCTCGAGGGCTGGCTGATCGCGCTCGGCAGCGGGCTCGGGATCGTCGGCTTCTTCCTGCCCTGGCGATCGTCGCTCGGCAGCGGGCTGGAGGGCTACTTCGGGAGCTGGGGCCTCGGGATCTCGTCGAACCTCCCCGTCTTCGCCTTCCTCGTGATCATCATGGCCCTTGCGGTCCTGCCGAACCGGGTCGCGACGTGGGTCCGAAGTGGGGCCTGCGGCACGGTTGGTGGCGGGGTCCTGTTCGGGATCGTCTGGCTCTACCTCGGCAGCGACGCGTCGCAGCTCGGCGCCCTCCTCTGCGCCGTCGCCGCGGTCCTGCTCATCGCCGGCGGCATCATCGCGGTCGCCCCGGGCCGCTCCCAGGAGCAGGGCAAGGACGCCTGACGCGTCACGCGCGGGCCTGCTGCCCCGTCCGAGGTCGGCAGGCCGAAGGGGCGAAGGCCCCTGCTACACTGCCCGGCGATCCGCGTGCCTCGCGCGCGGTGATCGTCACGGTCCACGGAGGCACCGCCGCGGCCAATGGATGAGATTCTCAAGACGATCGGCGATGCGATCGGCTCGATCTTCGGGAACCCGGTCGTCCAGCTCGGGTTCCAGGTCGCCCTCGCCTATCTCGTCCTGCTCTGGCTCGCCGCGGCCTACTGGGCCTTCCGGGACATGCAGCTCCGGACGGAGAACCCGATCGCCCCGTACTTTGCCGCCGCCGCGATCATCATCTCGCTGCCGCTCTTCCCGCTCGCCGTCTTCGCCTACCGGATCATCCGGCCCCAGGAGCGGATCGGCGAGATCTACGAGCGGAACCTGGCCGAGGAGGCGATGCTCGCCGAGATCGAGGCGATCCGGCACTGCCCGTCCTGCGACCGGCGGGTTGACGCCGAGTGGATCATCTGCCCCACCTGCCGGACGCGCCTCAACCGGGTCTGCCCGAACTGCACGAAGCTCGTCGGCCTCGACTGGTCGCTGTGCGCCTGGTGCGGCAAGGACTTCGAGCGGCCCGAGCTCGTGGGCGTCCAGGCGCCGCTGGTCCGCGCGCCCGTCCGCGAAGCCCTCCCGGAGCCCGCCCCGCGCCGCGTCGCGCCGGCCTCGCTGCGGAGCTCCGTCCGGGCGACCCGCTCGCCGAGCGGCGGCGGGCCGGCCGCCGCCCGCAACCCCGACCCGCTGACCGAATCTTGACTGACCCCGGGCCCGCAACCGGTCCCGGGACCATGCTCAGCCCCGGGACCACGCTCGGCCTGTTCAGGTTCACGATCGAGGGCCGCCGGGCCCCGGGCCTCTTCGGGGCCGGCTGGCTGGCGACCCTCGTCGGCGCGATGGGCGTGATCGTCGGGTTCCTTGCTGGGCCGACATTCCCCGGGATCGTGCTCTACGTGGCTGGCCTGGGGGTCCTCCTCGCCGGTCTCGTCCTCCTGGGCGGCTCGCAGTCGATCGAGCGCCGGGCGGTTGCCCACTCGTACCAGGGGCCGTCGCCGATCCTCGTCCTGGCGGCGATCGGAGCAGGCATCTACTTCGCCGGCGCCCTCGTCGGGACTCCCCTCGCGCTCATGGGGATCCTGCAGGAACCTGCCGACCGGCCGTACGTCGACCTCATCGGCGTCGTCCTCCAGGCGTTCGTCGTCGTTGGCATCATCCGGATCCTAGTCGTGGGCACCGGTGCCCTGACCTGGACCGACATGGGCCTCCGGATCCACCTCCCGACGACCATCCGGGACCTCGTCTGGGGTGCGGCCCTCGCGCTGCCGGTAGTCTTCGTCACGGCGATCGCGGTCGCCGCCCTGGTGACGATCCTTGGCAGCACCCCTGAGAGCCCTCTTCCGCCGACCGGCACGCCGGGCGGGATGGCCCTCAACCTCGTGGCCGGGGCGATCGTCGCGCCACTCTACGAGGAGCTCCTCTTCCGGGGTTTCGCCACGACGGCCTGGGCGCGGGTCGTCGCCCCGGCGACGGCGATCCTCCGGACCTCGGTGCTCTTCGCCCTCGCCCATGTCCTCACCCAGGGCGGCGAGGATTTCGGCCAGGCCCTCTCCGTCGCCGTGGTCGGTGCTGCGGGGCGGCTGCCGGTGGCCCTCGTCCTCGGCTGGGTGTTCGTCCGACGCCGCTCGCTGTGGGCCTCGGTGGGGCTCCACGCCGCGTTCAACGCGATCCTCCTCGTCATCGCCGAAGCGGCCGTGGACGGCCTGCCCGCCGGGTAAGTCGCGATGCAGCGCCCGATGACCGGCCGATGAGCCCTGCCCGCTAGGCTGCGCCGCGTCCTCGGGTCCGGATGGCGGGAGGAATCGGCGGGCTTCCGTCGTCCGGGCCCCGGGGACGCCGACCGCCAGGAGACCTCGAACCGGAGGCGACCATGACCCACGCTGGCGTCGAGCCCGGCGCCCTCGTCCCCTTTCCGCGGGGCCGCGTCATCCGCGAGCTGCCGGTGGCCGAGCGGCCCCGCGAGCGCCTCGAGCTCCGGGGCCCGTCGGGGCTCTCCTCGGCCGAGCTCGTCGGCCTCCTGTGGGGCTCGGGCAGTCGCGGCCGGTCCGCCGTCGACCTCGCCGAGGACGCCATCGCCCGGTTCGAGGGCCTGACCGGCCTGGCCCGCGCCTCTGGCCTGGAGCTCGAGGCCATCCCGGGCGTGGGCGGCGCGAAGGCGGCCCAGCTCCAGGCGGCCTTCGAGCTCGGACGGCGGCTGCTGGCGGACTGGCCGGCCGCCCGCTGGACGGTCCGCTCGCCACGGGACGTCGCCGACCGACTCGTGCTCCAGATGGGTCGCCTCGAGCGGGAGGAGCTGCGGGTCGTCGTCCTCAACACGAAGAACGTCGTCCTCCGCGTGACGACGACCTACCAGGGCAACGTCAGCGCCTCGCTCGTCCGGGTGGGTGAGCTGTTCCGCGACGCCGTGCGCCTGACCGCCAGCAGCGTCATCCTCGTCCACAACCACCCGAGCGGCGACCCGACGCCCTCGCCAGACGACCTTCACCTGACGGCCGAGGCGCTCGCCGCGGGGCGGCTCCTTGACATCGCCGTCCTGGACCATCTCGTCATCGGCCACGATGCCTTCGTCTCGATGCGCGACCGCGGCATCGACTTCGACCGGCCGGGCATTCCGCCCCCCACGGCCGCCTGACGCATCGGGCTCACGCGACGCTCCTCGCTGCCGCCGGCGCCGCTGGTCGCCCTACCTGAGGTGGCGGGTATACTCCTCGGGCTCATCCGGGCCGCAGCGGCCCGCCCCACGAGCCACGACCCGCAGAGGACCCTCTCCGTATGCTCGATCGTCTGCTCGGCATCTTCTCCCGCGACATCGGCATCGACCTCGGCACCGCGAACACGCTCGTCCACGTGCGGGATCGCGGGATCGTGATCAGCGAGCCGTCGGTCGTGGCGATCGAGGCACGGACGAAGCGGGTCCTGGCGATCGGGGCGGAGGCCAAGCGGATGGTCGGCCGGACGCCGGCCAACATCATCGCCGTCCGGCCGCTCCGCGACGGGGTCATCAGCGACTTCGACGTGACCGAGCAGATGATCAAGTACTTCGTGGACAAGGTCCACGACCGGATCGGCCTCATCGCCCGGCCGCGGATGCTCGTCGGCATCCCGTCGGGCGTGACCGAGGTCGAGAAGCGGGCGGTCAAGGACGCGGCCCTCAACGCCGGCGCCCGCTGGGCCCGCCTCATCGAGGAACCGATGGCCGCCGCGATCGGGGCCGGCCTGCCGGTCAGCGAACCGTCGGGTTCGCTCGTCGTCGACATCGGCGGCGGCACGACCGAGGTCGCCGTCATCAGCCTCGGCGGGATCGTCGTCTCGAAGTCCATCCGGATCGGCGGCGACGAGATGGACGTCGATATCGTCAACTTCGCCCGCCGCGAGTACAACCTCTTCCTCGGCGAGCGAACCGCCGAGGACATCAAGATCGCGATCGGGTCGGCCTATCCCGGCGAATGGGACCAGGGCCGGGTGAACCTCCGCGGCCGCGACCTGCTCACCGGCCTGCCCCGCAGCGTCGAGGTCGGCGCCGACCAGATCCGCGAGGCGATCGAGCCGTCCGTCCAGCAGATCGTCGACACCATCCGGGACACGATCGAGGAGACGCCCCCCGAGCTCGTCGCCGACATCATGGACCAGGGCATCGTCCTGGCCGGCGGCGGCGCGCTCCTGGCCGGCCTGGACCGGCGCGTCGCCGAGGCCACCCAGATGCCCGTCCACGTGGCCGACGACCCGCTGACCTGCGTCGTCCGGGGCACCGGCCTGGTCCTCCAGGAGATGGACCGGATGGAGCGCGTCCTCGTCACGGAGACCTACTCGCGACCGCCCCGCTGATGCTGCGGCCGGGGCAACGCCCCGGCCGGCCTGAGCCGAGGATCATCCGATGAGCGCCGTCTTCGCCAGCAAGGTCGCCCGCCGCCGGGCGATCGCCTTCATCGCCCTCCTGGCGGCTTCGCTCGTGCTCATGGCTGTCTCTGGCAGCCGCGTCGTGGTCGATCTCCAGCATGGCCTGGGATTCGCCTTCCGGCCGATGCAGAGCGCCCTCGACGGCCTCGGCCGGAACCTCGCCTCAATCGGCTCGGCCCTCGCCGAGATCGACCAGCTCCGGCTGGACAACGAGGCCCTGCGCGCCGAGAACGAACGGATCCGGATCGAGAACCGCCAGGCCGAGGAGCTGCGTCGCGAGAACGAGCAGCTGACCGGCCTCCTCCAGCTGCGGAGCGGGTTCGAGTACGAGACGATCGCCGCCTCGGTCATCGCCCGCGATTCGTCCGAGGTCCAGCGCCGGATCACCCTCGACCGGGGGACGGTCGATGGCATCGAGGTCGGCGACGTCGTCATCGCCGGCGGCGGGGCGCTCGTCGGCCGGGTCGTCGACGCCGGGGCGACGTCGGCGACCGTCCAGCTCATCAGCGATTCGGGCTCGACGGTCATCGGCCAGCTCCTGACCTCGGCCGCCACCGGGGAGGTCACGGGCCAGCTCCCGGACGACCTTCGCATGGAGAACATCGCGGCGGCGGTGACCGTCACCCTCGGCGAAGAGGTCGTCACGGCCGGCATCGAGCTGGCGGGCGGGATCCGCTCGCCCTACCCGAAGGGCCTCGTCATCGGCCGCGTCGTGGATGTCCGGCGGGACGCCAACCAGATCGTCCAGACGGCCTTCCTCGAACCGGCCGCGAGCCTCGACCGGCTCGAGTACGTGCTCGTCATCCTCGACTACGAGGGCGGCCTGCCGCCGCCCGAGGAGCAGCCGACGGACTGCCGGCCCGACGAGGGCGGGACGCTGCCGGATGGCGAGCAGCCCTGCATCGAGGCCACGCCGACCCCGGCACCAACGGGATCCGCCGCGCCCTGACCCGGGAGCCGCCGCGCCCTGACCCGGGATCCGCCGCGCCCTGACCCGGGATCCGCCGCGCCCTGACGCCAGGTCCTCCGCGACGCGGCGCGACCGCCGATGTGACGCGATCCGGGGCCCCGGTGCACCGGCGCGTCACCCCACCCCGTCGGCCCGCACCGGTCCCGACCTCACCGATCCCATCCGGGTCGCCCGACCATGGAGCCATGGTCGCTGGTACCCCCGCTTCATTGAGTGGCCCGGTCCGCCGGCCGAGCCTTGCTCTATCTCGTCTGACCCCGACGCGGTCCGCCCTGAGGCGGGCATGGATGGAGCCCTCAATTGCAGCACGCGGCCCGCGCCCTCATCGTCGCCCTCATCGCCGGCCTCCTCGCCGCGGCCCCCGCGGCCGCCGGCACGACGGCCTCGGGCGCGGGCGCCACGTCCGTCACGGTGACCGCGGTCGGTGACCCCGTCCTCTCCACGGCCAAGGTCGTCATCATCGTCGGGGCGACGCACTCGGCGACCTCGAACTACCGGACCATCGCCGATTCGGTCTACGCGGAGGCCATCAAGCACTCCTCGAACGTCGTCAGGATCTACAGCCCCAACGCGACCTGGTCGGTCGTCAAGCCGGCCCTCCAGGGCGCGAGCGTCGTCGTCTACCTCGGCCACGGCAACGGCTGGCCCAGCCCCTACACGTACGACCCGAACTTCACGACGAAGGACGGCCTCGGCCTGAACGCGACCGCCAACAACGGCGACAACAACACGAAGTACTACGGCGAGCCCTACATCGCCAACGAGATCGACCTCGCCCCGAACGCGGTGGTCCTCCTCAACCACCTGTGCTATGCGTCGGGCAACTCCGAGCCCGGCTACGCCGCCCCGACCCTGAGCGTGGCGATGCAGCGCGTCGACAACTACGGGGCGGCCTTCATCAAGGCCGGGGCACGGGCCGTCATCGCCGAGGGCCACGGCAGCGTCAACGGCATGGTCCGGGACCTCTTCACGACCCACCAGACCGTCCTCGACCTGTGGCGCAACCAGTACGACTACAACGGCAACGAGTTCTCCTTCCAGTCCGGCCGAAGTCCCGCCCACCGGGCGTACATGGATCCCGACAGCCCGACCGGCGGCTACTACCGCTCGCTCGTCGGCAGCCCCGACGTGCGGACCGAGGACGTCACCGGCGTGCCGTTCACCCCGACCGACACGACCCCGGACACGCTCCAGTCGCCCGGGGCCGCCTCCGTCGCCGCGGGCGGCGTCACCCTCTACGACGATCCCAACCTGACCCAGGCCGACGGTGGCCTGTCGGACGGCGCCGCGGTCCGGGTCGAGGACCTCGTCGTCGAGTCCCAGGCGAGCGAGGGACTGCCGAGCGCCGCCTTCGTCCGGGCGCTCGACGGCTGGGAGTCCGGCTGGGTCGACGCCGACGGCCTCGCCCCCCAGGACAGCTCCGGGCCCCAGGTCTGGGGAATGGACGGCCCCCGCACCATTTCGCCCAACGGCGACGGCAACGGCGACACCCTCAATCTCACGATCAGCTTTTCAGAGGTCGTCGACTGGAGCCTCGAGATCCGCGATGGCTGGAACGTCGTCTGGCAGGCCTCGGGCTCGGGGGACGAGGCCGGGATCGCCTGGGACGCCAAGGTCGGCAGCGAGGCCCTCGCCGACGGGACGTACACGATCAACGTCGAGGCGACCGACGAGTGGGGCAACGACCCGCTCGACACGAACGTGACCTTCATCGTCGACACGGCCGCCCAGGTCCGACTCGCCGGGGCCGACCGCTACTCGACGGCCGCCGCGATCAGCGCGGCCACCTTCGCCCCCGGCGTCGAGGTCGCCTACCTCGCGACCGGGTCCAACTTCCCCGACGCCCTCGCCGGCGCCGCCGCGGCCGGCAGCCAGCACGCGCCGATCCTCCTCGTCACGAAGGACTCGATCCCGGTCAGCGCCGCGGCCGAGCTCCTCCGACTCCAGCCGAAGCGGATCGTCATCCTGGGATCGACCGGTGTCGTCACGAATGCCGTCGCGACGGCCGCGAAGGACTACACCGCCGGGACGGTCAGCCGGATCGCGGGCGCCGATCGCTATGCGACCGCGGCCGCCATCAGCGCGGCGACCTTCGCGCCCGGCGTCAGCGTCGCCTACGTTGCGACCGGCGCCAACTTCCCGGATGCCCTCGTGGGGGCTGCCGCTGCCGGGTCGCGTGGCGCGCCGGTCCTGCTGGTCACCCAGAACTCGATCCCCGACGCTACCCGGGCCGAACTTGCCCGGCTCCAGCCTGGGAAGATCGTCGTCCTCGGGGCGCCCGGCGTCGTTGGCGACAACGTCAAGAACGCGCTCCAGGCGTACACCGCCGGGACCGTCGCTCGCTACGCCGGCACCGATCGCTACTCGACCTCGGCCACGATCAGCGCCTGGACCTTCCTGCCGGGTGCCGACGTCGTCTTCATCGCGACCGGCGTGAACTTCCCGGACGCGCTCGCCGGCGCCGCCGTGGCCGGCTCGCAGGGGGCCCCGATCCTGCTTGTCACGAAGGACACGGTTCCGTCCGCGACGGCCGCGGAGCTTCAGCGGCTCGATCCCGGGCGGATCGTCGTCCTGGGGTCGGCCGCGGTCGTCTCGGAGGCGGTCCGGATCCAGCTCGAGCTCCTGATCGGCGGTTGACGGGCGCACGGCACCTGGGCCGGCCCGGGGCCGCAGGGGTGTCGATGACCACCGCACCGGACTCCACCAGACCACCCGGTACCACCCACCACAGGACCATCGTCAGGCTTGGCCGCGGCCGGCAAGGCGCCTAGCGTCGGGGTCCGCGCTCGAACCGGATCGACGGGGCGGAAGGCCGCCCGGGCATTCGCCGGTCACCGGAGAGGACCTCGCTTGACGCAGTCTCGACGCCGCCTCGCCCGCCTCGCGTCCCGTCTCGGTCCGGCCGTCCTCATCGTCGCGCTGGCTTCCTGGCCGGGTGGAGCCCTGGCCCGGAACGCCGCGCCGACTCCAACCGGGGCCCCCGCCGGGGCGGACCCGACAGCCGGGTCGGGGGACCAGCCGGGTGTCCAGCCATCGATTCACTACGAGGAGGCGCTCGCCCACGCCAGCGACGTCATCGAGTTCGCTCCCGGCGATCGTGTCACGATCGGGTTCACGCCCCGCGCCGACGACGCCTGGCTCGTCGGTGGCGAACGGCCGCGGGCCCTGCCGTCCGGGAACGCCACGGGCCGCCAGATGCGCGACGCACCACAGGGCTCCGTCTGGTCCGCGACACCGCCCACCGAGCTGGCCGACCGCCTCCCGGCGCCGGACGCCGGCGTCGATGCCCCGATCGATGGCGCGGCCGGGTCGACGATCCCCGCGAAGGCCGCCTCATCGAGGTCGACCCCGGTGGCGGAGCCCGCGGGCTCCGACGCGGTCGTCAGCGCGAGCGGGCTCCGGCGCGAGGTCTTCGGATTCCTGCCCTACTGGGAAGTATCGGACAGCTCGACGAGCTTCGACTGGGACGTCCTCTCGACCGTGGCCTACTTCAGCGTCGGGGCCGACAAGAACGGCAACCTCATGAAGCTGGACCCGGACGGCACGTCGACGACCGGCTGGGGCGGCTGGACGAGCTCGAAGATGACCTCGGTCATCAACGCGGCCCACCAGCGCGGGACCCGGGTCGTCCTGACGATCAGCTGCTTCGCCTGGACGACCGGCCAGAAGACGACCCAGTCCACGCTGCTCGGCAGCGAGACCGCGCGCTCCAACCTCGCGAAGCAGGTGGCCGCAGCGATCCGCGATCGGGGCGCTGACGGCGTGAACCTGGACTTCGAGCCGATCGTCAGCGGCTACGCCGAGGAGTTCACGGCCCTCGTCCGCTCGGTCCGGGCAGAGCTCGACGCGATCGCCCCGGGCTACCAGCTGACGTTCGACACGACCGGCTACATCGGTAACTACCCGCTCGAGGCCGCGACCGCGCCGGGCGGCGCCGACGCGATCTTCATCATGGGTTACGACTACCGCGGCTCGTCGGCCTCGACCGCCGGCTCGATCAGCCCGCTGTCCGGGCCCGTCTACGACCTGACCGACACGGTCAACGCCTACGCCGCCCGGGTGTCGCCGTCCAAGCTCATCCTCGGGGTGCCGTACTACGGCCGGGCCTGGTCGACGGACTCGGATGCGCTCCACGCGAACAACATCTCGGGCACGAAGTACGGGACGTCGGTGACCGCGATCTACGAGACGGCCGCCGACCTCGCAGCCCAGCACGGGCGCCGGTACGACAGCGTCGAGCAAGCCCCCTGGACCGCCTACCAGAAGGAGACGTGCACCTCGATGTACGGCTGTGTCACCGCCTGGCGCGAGCTCTACTACGACGACGCAGCCTCCCTCAAGCTTCGCTACGACCTCGTGAACTCCAAGAACCTCCGTGGCGCCGGCATCTGGGCGCTGGGCTACGACGGCACCCGGCCCGAGCTCTACGCCGCGCTCGCCGACAAGTTCCTGCACGACTCGACGCCGCCGAAGGTCGGCGTGATCGCCATGGCCGCCGTCCAGCGCGACCAGGGCTTCGAGGTCCGCTGGACCGGCCTCGACGAGAGCTCGATGGCGAGCTTCGATGTCCAGGTCGCGAAGGACGGCGGGTCGTGGACGGACTGGCGGCTCGGGACGACGGCCACGAGCGCGATCTACCTGGGCGCCGACGGGCACAGCTACGCCTTTCGGGCCCGGGGCCGTGATTCGCACGGCAACGTCTCCGCCTGGGGGGTGATCTCCAGCTCGACGGCCGCCACGCTCGCCGCGGGTGGCTTCGGGTCGGTCCAGGTTGACGGCCTGAAGCTCCGTGCCGGGCCCGGCACGTCGGCGTCGATCCTGGCCACCCTGAACGCGGGTGACGTCGTCGCGGTCACTGGCGGCCCCACGGCCGCCGACGGCTACACCTGGTACCAGGTCACCGCGCCGGTCCGGGAGTGGTCGCCGGTCGCGGACGTCACGGTCGGCGCATGGGTCGCCGCCGGCAGCGCGAGCGAGACCTACGTCATCGCCCGCGTCCCGATCAACGCCACGAGCGTCGACCCGATGATCGCCGGCTACACGGTCGGGGCAAACGGTAGCCGAATCGTCAGCCCGAACGGCGACGGCGTGACCGACTCGATCCCGCTCGGCTGGACGAACGGGACCACCTTCGACGGGCTGACGCTGACCGTCATCCGCGACGACGGGACGGTGCTGGGGAGTCGGACCCTTGGGGGGACCGGTGCCGGTGCCCACAGCTATGCCTGGGACGGCAAGGTCAACGGCGCGGTCGTGGCCGACGGCGGGTACATCCTCCAGCTCGTCGGGACGAAGGGCTCGGCGATCTACAGCGCGCCATCCGCCCAGCCTGCAACCGCCGACCAGGTCGCGCTGTTCGGGGTGACGGTCGACCATCTGCCGGTCAGCCGCCTCGCCGGGGCCGACCGTTACGCGACCGCGGCCGCCGTCAGCGCCGCGACGTACGGTCCGGGCGTGCCCGTCGTCTACCTCGCCACCGGGGCGAACTTCCCCGAC
>Ga0209751_10005765_pt1 | contig 11606 bp, 10 predicted proteins | sample RifCSP13_1_FD_184019 | JGI IMG/M metagenome (GOLD analysis project Ga0209751, IMG submission 184019) | Soil microbial communities from Rifle, Colorado - Rifle CSP2_sed 13_1 (SPAdes) (version 2) | ecosystem: Environmental > Terrestrial > Deep subsurface > Rock core/Sediment | place: Rifle...
GTTACGGTTCCCTAAAAACCCTCCCTCTTGGTCGCTACCTCAGATCCCGATGAGGGCATCAGCCCCTACAAATCCAAATCGAGAATTATTTGTACTATCACCCAATTTAGGGCTCGTTCCCCGAACGAGCTTTAAGGTTACGGTTCCCTAAAAACCCTCCCTCTTGGTCGCTACCTCAGATCCCGATGAGGGCATCAGCCCCTACAAATCCAAATCGAGAATTATTTGTACTATCCCCTAATGTAGCGCCTGTTCCCCTGAACGGGCAAAAATATCAGGACTGATTGGGAATCAGTCCCTACAATCACATCTTGATAATTCCATGTAGTGTATATGAATTCATGCGAAAAACTGTGTATAGTACCACTTTACTTAATATATTTCGCGACACTTGCAATAAATTAACATATATGTTAGGATTTATATGGTAACACTTAAAGAATACGTTAATGAAAACGGACGAAGCCCCTTTGCCGAATGGTTTGACACGCTTGAACCAAGAGCAGCCGGTAAGGTTACCACAGCCATTCTCAGAATGGAGCAAGGCAATTTTTCTAACGTTAGTGGTATTGGTTCTGGCATCTACGAGTACCGGATTGACTATGGCCCAGGATATAGGGTGTATCTCGGCAAAGACGGTGAAAAAATGATTATCTTGCTTGGCGGTAGCACCAAGAAGCGCCAGCAAAAGGATATAGACAAAGCAAAGAGATGCTGGGAAAACTACAAAAAACGCAAACAAAAGGAGCGTTAGCGATGATTTTAACAAGAGATTATAAAGAGACAATCCGTGCTAGAGTACAGCGCGACCCTGCATTTAAAGAAGCGCTTTTAAAAGAAGCAATTGAATGCCTGCTTGCCGGTGACGTTGGTACCGGTAAATCCATTTTAAAGGATTTTATAAAGGCGACAATTGGCTTTGAAGAGCTATCCAGGATTGTTGATAAGAAGTCAGAAAGCCTTATCCGTATGCTTGGCCCAAAAGGCAACCCTACGGCTAATAATTTATTTCAAATTATTGCACAAATTCAGAAACAGGTAGGGGTACAAGTGGAAGTCAATGTGGTCAGATAAGTCCGACTTACCGAAGCCGCCTGAGAGCGGTTCTATGAGCTAGGTCGTTATCCGAAATGTAGCGCCCGTTCCCCTGAACGGGCATCATGTTTAGGACTGATACGGGCATCAGCCCCTACATTATTAACCGGACAAATGTTAATTGCGCAGCATTTTAATTCATAATGTGCATATAGCCAAATTTGAAAGACCCCCACCTTAATCCTCCCCCACTTTTGGGGGAGGAAAATACTTTCCTTCCCCTTTGAAGGGGAAGGTTAGGATGGGGTTCAAACAGGGACCTTGGTGAAAATGGCGACCTGAAGGTCGCCGCTACATTCTTATTTCTATAGATTGTAGCGGAGGACTTTAGTCCTCCACATGATGTCATTTCGAGTGCAGCGAGAAATCCTTCTTTTTAAGATCTCTCACATTCGTTCGAGATGACAAGGGGGTTGTTTCATTGCTTCTAGCTACACTGTCATTTATGTAAGCTGGGCTGTCATTCCGAAAGTAGTGAGGAATCTAGATCTCTCACATTCATTCGAGATGACAGTTGTGTTTGTTGTCATTTCGACCACTTCGACTATTCTCAGTGCAGGCTCCGCGAGAAATCTAGATCTCTCACAGCTCCTTCACTGGAGTTAACCCTGAGCAAAGCAAACTCTCTTTCTGTCATTCCGAGCAACGCGAGGAATCTAGATCTCTCACATTCGTTCGAGATGACAGGTGTGTTTGTTGTCATTTCGAAGAGAGGAATCCGACACTGAGTGTCGTTCTGAGTCCTTCGATACCTCAGGATAAACTCCGTGAGGGATCTCGAGATGACACGTAGTGTCAGATTGCTTCGGGGCTCTGTCCCTCTCAATGACATTTCTATGCTCTCATTGCGCAATTTTTGTCACACATTTGACAAAAATTGTCACTATTTCGGTTTGTGGTTGTAGAAAAAATTTAAAATATTATGTTTTTACAATGAGTTACGTTTTTGAATCAATTCTCCTTTTTATGGCATAAATATTGCAAGTTCTACAACATTAGACATGTTATAGGCTGGACTTTCCAGTCCAGCATTAAGTACGGAGCAATTTGTGTTAATCAGCCAAAATAAAATCGTAGCTCAGGCACTAAAACGAACCCGAAGCCTGCAGCCAGCGAAACTTGTCCATAAGTTTAACGAAGTTCATACTGATTTTTTTTGGATGATTAAATACCTTATTGACATTGGATTTTAAGTGTGCTTTAATCGTTTTTAAAGGAGCGAAGAGATAATCTCATCATATTGTAACCAGTTAGCAAAAAGACCAAGAAATAGCACCACTCTATCAATGCAATGTTTTAAAAACAACGTGACTTGTAAAAAAGTTCATAACTTAAAGGAGGAAACTATGTGTAGCTCGTCAAAAATAAAAAAGTTCTCATCAAGAGTACATTATTTGCAATCTATTCTAGGATTTTTTGTTTTGGCCTACTTTGTCCTATTTATACCTTTTATCTCTCAGGCGAACGCCGCCACTGTTACAACCGATAAACCTGATTACTCACCCGGCGAGACCGTTATAATTACCGGCACCGGCTGGCAACCAGGAGAAACGATAAAATTACTCCTGAAAGAACAACCGAAAACACACGATGAACTTATATTTACCTCACTGGCTGATGGAAATGGCGATTTATTAAACAAAGAGTTCATAGTACAAGAACACGACCTAGGTGCTTCATTCACCCTTATAGCAAGGGGTCAAACTTCTGGTATAATTTTGCAGACGACGTTTACGGATGCCTGCCCAGCGATGAGCGACCCAGATGCAACCTGCGGACAGTCGGGCTGTTCTATCGGATGCCGATCAACGGTGGGCCAATTAGATTGCAAACCGTTTCCAGCGAATTCGGCAACCGCACCGAGCGGCACCTTGTGCCGTGCCTCGGCTGGCGTCTGCGACGTAGCTGAGACCTGCAGTGGGTCAAGCACCACATGTCCTGCCGATGGGTTCCAGTCTTCCACTACGATCTGCCGCGCCTCGGCGGGGCAGTGCGACGTAGCGGAGAGTTGTACGGGTTCATCGGTTGCGTGTCCGGGTGACGGTTTTGCGTCGGCCACGACGGCCTGCGTCGGGTCCTCCAACGGTGGCGCCTGCGACGGGACGGACTCCTGCTCCGGCACCGCTAACACCTGCGTGGACGGTTTCCTGGCATCGACCACCATCTGCCGCGCCTCGGCGGGGCAGTGCGACGTAGCGGAGAGTTGCTCGGGGACGTCGGTTGCGTGTCCGGGTGACGGGTTTGCGTCTGCCACGACGGCCTGCGTCGGGTCCTCGAACGGTGATGCCTGCGACGGGACGGACTCTTGCTCCGGCACCGCTAACACCTGCGTGGACGGTTTCCTGGCATCGACCACCATCTGCCGCGCCTCGGCGGGGCAGTGCGACGTAGCGGAGAGTTGTACGGGTACATCGGGTGCGTGTCCGGGTGACGGGTTTGCGTCTGCCACGACGACCTGCGTAGGGACCTCGAACGGCGGGGCCTGCGACGGGACGGACTCCTGCTCCGGCACCGCTAACACCTGCGTGGACGGTTTCCTGGAGGAGGACCCTGGGTGTGAAGCAGCAATTTGCCGGAGCTCGGGCTTCTATGGCACACATGCCCGTAATAATCCTAACAAGCCGGGGAGCCAGAACATCACCCAAGCGGTGATCAACGCCGGTGGTGGCTCGTTGATGGTCTGCGGCGAGTGCATCAATGCCACCGTGCCGATAAACAACGCCGCCTCTGCGGTGGAGGCGACCTGCGTGAGCCCCTCAGGGGCAATCACCTTGCAGAATGCCAGTCAGCTCACTGCGCTAGCCTTGAACTGCATCGTCAGCGGCTTCGGCGCTGACTGCTTGGGGAGCACCAGCCTCGGGCCGCTGTTCAGTGATTGTAACAATGCTTGCGTTGGCGCTGGGAGCACGCGCACCAACGCGCAGTGCCGGGACGAGATTGAATGCTTCAATATAGGCGGTCAATTCAACTCCAGCACTGGGTTCTGCCAGACGGGGACCTGTACCAACAGCGATCCGTGCAACGACGAGACTCCTTGCGCGGACCTCTCCGTTTGCACGCCGCTGGACGGCAACTGTCATGATCAACCGCTGGAGAACACGTCGCTCGGGATAGACTTCGACCCACCGGGCCCTGCTGGCAGCTCGGCGGATTGTAAAGACGCCATTAAAAACCCGTGCACGGTCATCGGAACGGGTGAAGCCATGTGCGGGACAGATAGTTGCCCGTAAACTGAGACTAACGAGAGGGTGCGCAGCCCTGCTGCGCACCAGGCCGGCTGCTGCTCCTTCAGTAGCCGAGTAGAAATTGGGGTCAGGCATGCATATTGACTTTATTAAGTGCCCGTTCCCCGAACGGGCATCATGTTTAGGACTGATACGGTGATCAGTCCCTACATATCTAAATCGAGAATTATTTGAACTATCCCCTAATGTAGTGCTCTTTCCCCAAACGGGCAATTGTATTTGTACTGATGATGGCATCAGTCCCTACAATTATTTCTTCTGTCATTTCAAGCACTTCTATAATTAGGACAAACTGGGGTCAGGCATGCATATTGACTTTACTCAATTTCCCTCGATAATACGAGTCTCGCTGGTGAGGCATATAGCAACGAGCAAGACTCGTTGCCTACCCTGGGAAATTACAGCCAAAATGTAGTGCCCGTTCCCCGAACGGGCAATTGTAAATGGACAGATGCTCCCATCAGTCCCTATATTTATTTCTACTCCTTCCTTACCCTTTAATCCTCCCTGTAGATTGATTGGGATGAAAGTGATGATTTTGTCTACGAAATATCTAACATCTAAAATGTGATATTGTTTATTTTTTCAGGTTTACTTATCTCTAGTATTTGGTATTTTATTCCTTCCTAAAAATTTTTATTACTAATGGTAATGTAAATAATGTAAATTATGATCAATAAATTACTTAGATTAATTTCTGGAGTAATTCTTTTTTGTTTAATTTACGTTCAGATTGGATGTGAAGAACCTTATGACCAATTAAAAGAAATGCAAAATGGGATAAAGGATCTAATTTATAAGATGCTCCCACTACACGATTCTATGAAGCAACTGTCTGTCAGCATTGAGGCTGTGTCGAACACCTTTGATGGGTCCACGCTTAGCGACTGCATTGTTCAGAACGAAGTTGAGGCAGGCAAGAAGCACGAAACGTGGATTGCCTTTGGTGCGGTAAAGCCTCAGAGGGAACAAGGCTGGGAAGCCGTTGCATCAATCACCCGTTGTGGAGACGGCTCCTTCGACAAGGTTAGTACGCTCGTCGGGCGCGCTCTCGCCATTCCCTACCTTCTCATCGGCATCGAGATGGTTTCCTCTGTCGGAGGAGACCGGGCAGATCTGCAAACGACGCTAAAGATTCAAAAGCTGTCTTCATTTGACGACAAGGGCCGGCCTGTCTATGCGCGTAGCGAGCAGAAGCGGAACTTCAGCATTGGACCGGGCGATTACGCGATTGTTCCCCTGCTCGTGGCGGATCCGCGCGAGAGAGATGGCTTCAACATCCACGAACTTTATGTTCGACTGACCGCACCCATCCTGGGGCGGGAAGTAGCGGCGTACGGCGCCGTCTCGGTTACGGTAGATTTGCCGGGCTTAGACATCCTTATCGATGGAGGCGTGGTGGGCCGCAGTCTAGAAAAACGCCCCACTGTGCTGAAAAATATCCGAGTAGGCAAGCGCGAGGTGCGCGTGAAAGACTACTCTGAGCGCGGGGCATCGAAGCAGGTGGTCGTAGAGAAGGATCGCACGGTCGAGGTGAACCTAAAGATTTTGAACTTGCCGTCGCCGCCGGCCGCTCCGGCTCTCGTTCCCATCGGCAAGAACCCGCAGGGTTATGACGAGTATTGGCGCGCGCGGGATGGCGCAGTGGTTGTCAGTGTGCCGGCAGGCCCGTTCCTGATGGGGAGCGCTGAAGGCGAGGGCGAGTCGAATGAGCGTCCTCAGCGTCTGATGTTCGTCTCAGAGTTCCTGATGGACAAAACCCCGGTGACCTGGCGCCAGTTTCGCCGCTACGCCGAGGCAACGGGAGCGCCCTTACCTCCGGCGCCGCCCTGGGGACGCCTCGAGGACCATCCGGCTACCAGCGTTCTCTACAGCGAAGCGAAAACCTACTGCGAGTGGGTGGGAGGGCGGCTCCCGACTGAAGCCGAGTGGGAGAAGGCAGCGCGGGGAACAGATGGAAGAAAGTACCTGTGGGGAAACCAATGGGATCCGGACCAGTGCAATTCGCAAGATGGCGGGCCGCACCGTCCCAAGGGCGTGGGCAGCTTCCCGGGCTGTGTCAGTCCCTATGGCATCGTGGACATGGCGGGAAGCGGCTGGGAGTGGACCGCTGATTGGTACGCAGCCCAGTACCCAGAGGTGTCCGAACTGGACCCGAAGGAGGGGCCGCCAAGCGGCACGAGGCGCGTGATGCGCGGCGGTTCCTGGCTTAGCAATAGATTCTATCTGCGTACCGCCTACCGCCACAACATTGAGCCCAACTGGCGCAACGTTCATAACGGTGTCCGGTGCGTGCAAGCCGCGCCGCGCTGATTGGCTCTAAGGAACTGACGATGAGATTCCATATCCTCTTGCTCACCGTTCTGTCGCTGCTAGCAGCGGGAAGCGGCGCCAACGCGGTGGCTGCATATAAGTTCGCCATCACAATGGACGCCTTGGCAAACTCCACTGAAGCTGGGCGCGGCTCAAGGTGTCAAGCTTCACTGGAAGTCGAAATGGGAAAGCCTAGCGAATGGTGGATTGCGATGGGTGGAGCGCGGCCGAATCGGCAAGGTGGCTGGGAAGGGGTTGACAACACAATCCGGTGCGGCGCCGGTTCCCCCCAAGCTGCCAAAGAATATACTGGCGTCTCGGTGGGGAGTCCTTACCTTGTTGCAACCGTATCGACGGTCGCAGGGGTGTTACCTAGCCGGCTTGGCGCTGATCACGTTCTCCAGGTCGGGATATCTATCTCCATGCGAAAGCTCACATACTTCACCGCCACGGGAGAGCCACGCTACCAGCAATCCGAATTGAAAAGGACCTTCTTCTTTCCGGATTACGGCATCGGCTTTCTTCCCCTCATTAGCACCGACGACAAAGAGAAAGAGGCCTTCAAGCTTCATGAAGTCCTAGTCGGGATTGGGGTGAAGTTCGCCGGGAAACCGGCGGGTGCAGCCTATGGCGGCCTTTCGGTTATCTCAGAGGTGGATGGCGCTGAGATCCTTCTTGATGGTGGTGTTGTGGGCAAAGTATCAGAGGGCAAGGAAACAATCCTCAAAAATGTTCTGGTGGGCGAGCGTGAGGTTTCGCTACGAGGCCGCGCCGGTCGCGTGGTGCGCCGGGTCGTGCGCGTCGAAGAGAACCGCACGGCGATGGTCTCGCTCGCGCTTTCGGAGGCGGCGGCGTACCGCCTCGTCCCGCTCGGCAAGAACGGGCAAGGTTACGCGGAGTACCGGCGCGAAAGAGACGGCGCGGTTGTGGTCAGGATCCCCGCCGGGGACTTCCTGATGGGCAATCGGGAAGCTGAAGGGCAACCTCTGGAGCACAAGGTCTACCTGTCGTCGGAGTTCCTGATTGACAAGACTGCGGTGACCTGGCGGCAGTTCAAAATGTTCGCTGGAGCCACCGGGAGGTCGCTCCCGCCGAACCCACCCTACTGGGGGATTCTCGATGATCACCCGGCGGTGTTCGTCACCTGGGAGGAAGCAAAAGCATTCTGCGAGTGGAGCGGCGGACGGCTGCCCACTGAGGCGGAGCGGGAGAAGGCGGCTCGCGGCACGGACGACCGGATGTACCCATGGGGCAATGAAGAGCCGAACACCGAGCGTGCTGTGTTCCGGCGAGGCTGGGGCGACGTCGCGACGGACCCAGTGGGAGCACATCCGAGCGGCGCCAGCCCCTATGGTCTATTGGACATGGGGGGAAACGTCTGGGAGTTCGTGGCCGACTGGTACGATGTGAAGTACTATGAGGTGAGTCCGCAGCGGGATCCCAAGGGCCCGCGCACTGGACTGGCTCGCGTGGTGCGCGGCGGCTCATGGGATAGCCGCCCCAGTGTCCTAAGCGCCTCAGTCCGCAACTTTGCATACAGAGGATATCGCGAGGGAGACTTCGGGTTCCGCTGCGCTATGGACCCCGTAGATTAGGCGCTTTTTACGAATTGAGCAATTCGATTTTTTAAAAAAGATTTATTTACCCTGTCCTTAGTTTCTGAGCTTAAAACACTCCTGGGTTCTGATTACGTTTGCACATTACAAGGGCAGACGCATTGGTCTGCCCCTACTGCTTTTGTGATTATTTTTAATAGTATTAAACTATTATTCCTTATAGTGTGGGTTCATGCGTAGCAATATCAAATTTCTCTGAGAGATGTTTTACATTTCCTCTCCTGTCATACCCAAGAAAGTATTTGGGGTCAGGTCTTGAAATATAAGATTTATTAATCTATAATTATTTCTATGGCTCGACCTCTTCGAATTGAATATCCAGGTGCTATATACCACATAACAAGCAGAGGCAATGCACGACAGCCTATCTACAAGGACGACAAGGATCGTGAAACCTTTCTTGATGTAAAAATGTTTTCGGGGACAGGCGTAATTGGGCATCCATCCCCGTTAAAAACATACGGGTACAAGTTTATCGGGTATTCTGTGGAAATGATAATAGGTAATTCAGTTTAATCCCGAACTTTGAAGGCGACTTGGAATCTGTTTTTGACTCGTTAAAAAAGAAGGGGCGTTGTACCCCTTTTCTGTAACATACTTACTTTAATCTATAAATTTCTTTTCTATGTCTAATCCTTACAATCTTAGCTTTATTCTTTTCAAGTATAAATCTAACGCGATAAGGCCATACTTCAAATTTCCGCTGTCCCTTGTATTCACCCGTAAGAAGCTCACATTCATGAGCCCTTTCAGGTAAAACTTCCATGATTTTTTTATAAATGCGCTTGGCTTGCTGTGGGTCTATTTTCTTTAGATCTTTCTCTGCGCTTGGAGTTATCTCTACTTCGTACTTCAACTTTCTTTTTCTCCTCCTCTCCTAACAGGCCTAGTTCTTTCATTACTTCAACTAGCGGTCTACTTTTCTCTTTTCTTTTAATTCGGAAAGCTGCAATATCACTGTCTGCATACTTCTGTAAATATAACCCAATTGCTCTTTTTATAACTTGACTTCTTGACCAATTACATTCCTCAGCGACTTCGTCTATATCTTCAACTGTCTCTTTGTTTAATCTTAATGCTACCAAACTCATTTTAGTAACCTCCACAATTCGTTTTATGTTATACAATGTATAACATAAATTGAATTAGTCAAGTAACAAAGGGGGTCAGGCTTTGTTTATTTGATTATCTGTTTATCCAGTTCTTTTCCTTGGCTTTAATGTCATTAGAATTTTAATAATCAGACAAACAAAGCGACCCATTTTTGCTTTATTATTTTATGCAACAGAAAGTAGAATTACTAATATATTAAATACCTGAAGTAGTCAGTTCGAGTTTGAATAGTGTTTTTATAGGGATTTTTTTAGCAGCCTCAAGTATCTCAATAGCAACAATCTCATTTTTTGATGTTGTATGAAGAATAACACCTTCGGCCATCTCAATTGCACCTTCAGGCTTTTTGGATGACATCTGGATATAGGCCGCGTCGGATTCCTTGTCGTATCTTACTTTCATAGTTTTACCTCCACATTTTCTTTTTTAGTGGGTAGGCTGTGATAACAAATAATTCATCTTGTATTTTTTTATATACTACCTTGAGTGGAAAACCGGAGAATCTATCCTGAAAATTTTTGATAGCTATCATCTTTTCACCTTCTTTCTCTGCGATATCAGGTAATTCTACCGTTTTTTGAATATCTTTTATAGATATTTCGTACAATCTCATATTGTTTCTGGCATGTCTTGATATTTTTATCAAACACTTCTCGCTTAAAAACACAAAAGCGGTCAGGCTTTGTTTATTTGATTATTTATTCCTCGTTGAAACAAAATGGTTAGATCTTTTGTTAACACATAATATTCTACTTTAAAAAGAGGATGCATCATTTTTCAAGTATTGCCTAATATACTTCATCATGTGTCCCAATTTCAATTAATAATATATAATTATTCAGAGATCTCTTTCATAAGGTCATCTACCGAACCACGGCGCACTTTTCCTAGCCTATATTCCTCTCTTGCTTGATTGATACGCTCCGCCAGGACTTCTTTTTTGTGCTCTATGAGTCGGCGTCGAATAATTGCGATAAGATTTTCCTGTTGTTCTTCAGGTAATGATTCAATCATATCTAAAACATCTTGAAACGTTACTTTTCTACGACTAGACATTAGAAAACTCCTTTTACGAGAATTTATGCGAAAACCTTATCCCTTTTTGGAGTGTACTCAAAAGGCTTCCCTAATTCAACAGGTATAATAATATATCAAAGGGTTGCAATGTCACACCGAGTAGAAATTGGGGTCAGGTCTTGAAATATAAGATTTATTAATCTATAATTTTTTCTATGGCTCGACCTCTTCGAATTGAATATCCAGGTGCTATATACCACATAACAAGCAGAGGCAATGCACGACAGCCTATCTACAAGGACGACAAGGATCGTGAAACCTTTCTAGAGCTGCTGGGATCAGTTGTAAGTCGCTATGGGTGGATTTGTCATGCCTACTGCTTGATGGGCAATCATTACCATCTTTTGATTGAAACACCAGACGGAAACCTTTCTCAAGGTATGCGTCAGCTGAATGGCATATACACTCAGCACTTTAATCGAAGACATGGTCGTGTGGGACATGTCTTTCAGGGGCGGTTTAAAGCCATAGTTGTAGATCGAGATAGCTATCTACTTGAACTCTGCCGATACGTTGTTTTGAATCCTTTGCGTGCTGGTGTGGTAGGATCCCCTGGGAGATACAAGTGGAGCAGTTATAGGGCAACTGCGGGAATAGTAAGGTCTCCATCATTTTTGACAACGGATTGGGTACTATCGGAGTTTGGTCGGATTCGGAGGAAGGCACAGGATAGGTATAAAGAATTTGTGAAGGAGGGGATTAAGAAACCCAGCCCCTGGGAAAATTTAAGAGGACAGATACTTTTGGGTGATGACAAGTTTGTTGTAAGACTAGAGCCTTATTTAAAGGATGTTCAGGAAGTGAGAGAAGTGCCGAGAGTGCAGAGGTTTGTAAATAGACCTTTGTTAGAGGAATTATTTAGAGATATAAAGGGAAAATCAAAGTCTATTAGGAATAAGATGATTCGTGAAGTGCATTTAAGCTATGGGTACACGCTTGTAGAAATTGCAAGGGTAGCCGGGTTGCATTACACGACAGTGAGTAGAATTGTAAATCAGAAATAATGCACAATTAAAGACCTGAACTTCCCATTTAAAAAATCAAGCTTAAAATAGAGAATATTTTTTAGGCAGCCTTCTTTAGTTCCTCCTTGTAAATATATTCACGGTTCTCTGTTAACATCTTAAAGATTACCTTTATCAACTGT
>Ga0209751_10005766_pt1 | contig 11605 bp, 14 predicted proteins | sample RifCSP13_1_FD_184019 | JGI IMG/M metagenome (GOLD analysis project Ga0209751, IMG submission 184019) | Soil microbial communities from Rifle, Colorado - Rifle CSP2_sed 13_1 (SPAdes) (version 2) | ecosystem: Environmental > Terrestrial > Deep subsurface > Rock core/Sediment | place: Rifle...
CTGGGGGTCCCGCTCCCCCTCACGGGCGTCCCTCCGCTGGCTCCCGAGGGTTCCCTTGCACCCACACATTCTGGGGGTGCGTTCGCTCGGCGCAGTCCATTGACCTCACTCGTGCTCTCTCTACTGCTCCCAGGGTTGGGCCAGCTGTATAATCGCGATTTCGGGAAGGGCCTCCTCCTCCTGTCCCTTTCCCTGTACCTGATCGGCCTCGCGTCATTCTGGTTGGTGACACATTTCATCACGTACCGGTACGGGGTGATAATTCTCATCCCTCTGGTCATCGTCTGGCTCTACGCACCCTGGGACGCCTACGCGCACGTGAAAGCCAGCATTCTGGCGCCGGCGACCTCACTTGCGGCATAGGGGGTTGCTCAGAGACCCAACAGCCCCCTCGCAATCACGATGCGCTGGATCTCCGACGTCCCCTCGCCGATCTCGCACAGCTTCGCGTCGCGGAACATCCGCTCGACCGGGTAGTCCTTGATGTACCCGTAGCCCCCGTGGACTTGGACCGCCTTCGTCGTCACCCACATCGCAGCCTCGCTCGCGAACAGCTTCGCCATCGAGGCTTCGACCTTGAACGGCCTACCCTGATCCCGCAGCCACGCCGCGCGGTAGACGAGCATCCGCGACGCCTCGATCTTCACCGCCATGTCCGCGATGTGCCACTGGATCCCCTGGAACTGCGCGATCGCCTGCCCGAACTGCTCGCGCTGCTTCGCGTACGCGATCGCTTCCTCGTACGCCCCCTGCGCGATTCCGAGGCCGAGCGCGCCGATCGCGATGCGGCCGCCGTCGAGCGTCATCAGCGCGTTCACGTACCCCTCGCCCTCCGCCCCGAGGAGGTTCTCCGCGGGCACGCGGCAACCCTCGAGGAGGACCTGCGAGGTCGCGGACGCGCGCATCCCGAGCTTGTCCTCCATCTTCCCGACGTGGAGCCCGGGCGTCCCCTTCTCCACGATGAACGCGCTCACGCCGCGGCTCCCCTTGGCGGGGTCCGTCTTGGCGGTGAGGACGAAGGTGCCGGCGACGGGCGCGTTCGTGCAGAAGTTCTTCGAGCCGTTCAGGACATACGCGTCCCCGTCCCGCGTGGCGGTGGTCTTCATGCCGGCGGCGTCGGAGCCGACGGAGGGCTCCGTGAGGCCCCACGCGCCGATCTTCTTGCCCGCCGCCAAATCCGGGACGTACCTGCGCTTCTGTTCCTCGTTCGCCGCGATGAGGATGTTCCCCGTGCACAGCCCGTTGTGCGCCGCCATGATCAGCGCGTGGCTCCCGTCGACGCGCGCGACCTCCTCGATCGCGACCGCGTATTCGAGCGAGCTCGCCCCCGCGCCGCCAAGTTCCGTCGGCACAAGCATGCCGAGAAGGCCGAGCTCTCCCATCTTCACGACAGTCCTCGACGGGAATTCGCCGGAGGCGTCGAACTCGCGCGCGATCGGCTTGATCTCCTTTTCCGCGAACTCCCGCACGTTCTTTCGTACGAGGTCCATCTCGGGCGTCGGTCGAAACTCCACGGCGCGGAGAAGGAACGGGGATAGATAGGACTTTGCCGACCTTCCCAGCGACAGGCAGCGGTCGAACCCCTGCGTGCCCCCGAACTGGGCTCGGCAACGTCTCGTCCGAGGCCCGCCCGAATCGCCTCCGTTCAGGCCGCGGTCCCGTACCTGATGGCGAATTCCTCGCTCGTCGCTGAGCGCAAATCGCGAAGTCGCTCTTGGTTGCCGGCATTTTCCGGCCCGAACCCGATCTCCACGACCGGGGGATCCATCAACTGGGAGAACCAGATCCGCATGGAGAAACCATGGGCCTTTACGTCCAGGTACGTGATGAACAGGGTGCGGGTCCGCCGAGTCCTCTCCTCCCACGCATAGCCGCGTCTCGTTAGGATCTCGCGTGCGACGGCCAGCGTCCCCTCGTGCTGCAGCCTCGGATCGTGCAGGGCGGCAAAGTGCCAGTTGGCCTTTTCCCTGTCCATTTGGCGGAGCTTCCCGATGAGCAACAGCACTAGGCCGAGGGTGATGGCGGTGGCCACTCCGGCCACTTCGGTCAAACCCGGCGAGAAGACGGGCGCCGCGACCGCATAGACGGCAAAGTACACAACGACCCACAGGAGGGGGAGCAGCACGGCAACGGCCGCGACCTTAATCCGACGCATCTTGCGGGCGTCGTGGAGCTCCCACTCGTTCCGCAAAAGGGTACTGAACCGCTCGTCATCGGCGCTGCGACCGAGGATCTTCTCCGCTCCGCCAAGGAAAGCTTGGCGGGCGATTAGAGCTTGCCGCGCGCCCGTTTCCGATCACCGAACGTCGTCAAGAGTGCGCGCAGTTCCGCGAGGAGGGCGAGGGTCACGTCCCTCTCGTTCTCGATGTACCCGAGGATCTCCTGGAACTTCCCCTGGCGGTAGAACACGGGCACCTCCGCGCTCGCGCCCTTGTCCGCGAACTGCCGGATCCCGGAGCCGTCGAACCTCCCCGCGTTCATCAGCACGAGCACGGGCCCGAGGTCGAGCATCGGCTTGTCGAACCAGAACCGCCGCACCTCGGGCGGGGACCACTCCCACAACTTGTAGTGCTGCCCCCGCTCCATGAGGAACGTGAGGTCGAACCGCAGGCGGTTCCCCACGGGCACGAAGTCCCACGTGACGTCGAGCACACCCTTGCCGAGGATTGTTCGCAGGATCTCCCGCTCGCCCCATTCCCATTCCGTGAGGACCTGCAGGTTCCCCATCGGCCGGAGCTCCTCGGACAGCTGCTGGAACTGGACCGTGACCACGCGGTCCGACTGCGGGTCCTCGCCCTCCGTCTCGATGTCGAAGTAGAAGAGGGGCACGCGGAAGCGATGTAGGGGACGCACTATCTAGGTTTGGCCAGACATGCCTTTATGTGGGCCCGACGGTTTCCGCGCGGCACAACCATGGGAACGCCGCCGATGCCGTCCTCCGCCTGGAGGCTGCCGCAGCCGGGCTCTCGTCCCTTCCCGACGGGCGGCGAGGTGGAAATCTCCAAGTCCTCGAAGATCCTCTTCGTAGCGGCGGTCCTCCATGGCGTCGCCGCGCCCCTCACGTGGATCGTCACGGACCTGCTCGTTCGGGACTCCGTCATGCCCTCGGAGCTCATCCCCATCCTGTACCTCATCGCGGGGATCGGCGTCGTCGGCCAGCTCGCCTTCGCCGTGACCGCGGGCGCCGGCGGGTACCTTGTTTCGAAAGGAGGACCGAACCTCGCGATCGTGGGCACTAGCCTCCTCGTCCTGGGCATCGTGGCCCTCGTCTTCTCCGTGGCCATCGCCGGGGGGATCCTCGGCCTCATCGCGGGCGTCCTCACGGCGTATGCGGGGAACAAAGTGCGGAAGCCGGCGATGCCCGCATGGATCCCTCCGACGAGCTGGATGCCGCCGCAGCCACCCGCATCACCGCCATCCCCGTAGGGCGCAGTCCTTTTATCGCGAACGGCCTTCCGCAGCTCGGGGCCCAGTCGTTGCGCGTCGGCATCATCGGGATCGGGGTCGTCCCCTTCCGTCCCGCGACCCCGGAGTACAGCTGGAAGGAGATCATGTACGAGGGCGCCAGCCGCGCGTACGCGGACGCAGGCGTCGATCCTCGGGAGGACGTGGGCTCGTTCATCACGTGCGCGGAGGACTACTGGGAGGGGTTCGGCATCTTTGACGAGTTCACGCCGGACCAGCTCGGCGCGGTCCTCCGCCCGGCGTGCACGGTGACGGGCGATGGCATCCAAGGGCTCGCGCAAGGCGTGATGCAGATCCAGGCAGGCCTTGCGGAGGTCGTGGCGGTGGAGGCGCACAGCAAGGTCTCGGACCTCCTCACCTACGAAGGCGTCGTCCGCCACGCGATGGACCCGATCTGGAACAAACCTCTGGGCGGCAGCCCGTACTACCTCGCTGGCCTCGAGATGGAGGCGTACCTCCGCGCCGCCAAACTCTCGGAGCGCGACTGCGCGGCGGTCGTGGCGAAGAACCGCCAGAATGCGATGACGAACGAGCGCGCGGCGCACGGATTGAAGCTCGACCCCGAAGACGTCCTTGCATCGCCGCCAATCTCGACCCCGCTGAAGGAGCTCGACGTGGCCCCGCTCGCGGATACGGCCGTCGTCCTCGTTTTGGCGGCAGAGCCCCGCGCACGGAAGCTCTCCTCGGAGCCCGTGTGGATCCGCGGCATCGGCTGGAGCTCGGACTCGCCCTGGCTGGAGACGCGCTCGTGGACCAACGCGAAGTACGCGGAGGACGCCGCCAAGATGGCGTATCGCCTCGCGAAGGTCCGCGCGCCCGCGAAGGAGATCGACGTCGCCGAGGTCGACGACAAGTTCTCGTACAAGGAGCCGCAACACCTCGAGGCGCTCGGACTTTCGAGGAAGGGTTCCACCGCCAAGGCGATCCGCGAAGGAACCTTCGGACTTGGCGGCACGCTCCCTGTCAACGCGAGCGGCGGTTCGCTCGGGTGCGGGAACGTGATTGAGGCGTCCGGGTTGCATCGGGTCGCGGAGGTCGCGCTCCAGCTGCGCGGTCACGCAGGTCGAAACCAGGTCAACGGCGCGCGGACGGGTTTGGCGGCGTCGTGGCGCGGGCTTCCGACCGCGACAGGAGCTGTGGCGGTCCTGGGGGTGGGCAAGTGAGAAAGGTCGCGTGCATCGGCGCGGGGATGACGCTGTTCCGACGGCGCCTCCTGGAGACGGGCAAGGAGATGTGCTGGGAGGCGGCGAGGATGGCCCTCGACTCCGCGGGGCTCACGATCGACGATGTCGATGCGGTCGTCTTCGGCTCGGCGCCCGACGCGTTCGACGGCATCCACATGAAGGGCGAGAACGTTCTCGACGGGTGCGGCGGCGTCGGGAAGCCGTACACGCGCGTGTACACGGGCGGCGGCACCGGCGTCTTCTCTCCGATCGCCGCGTACTGGCACGTCGCCTCCGGCATGTTCGACTGCGTCCTCGTCGTGAACGAGGAGAAGATGTCGTCCTGCCAGCCGCACGCGCAGTCCGTGTTCGGCTACATCTGGGACCCGATCCTCGACCGGCCGCTGAAGCCGAACCTCGTGTGGATCTTCGCGATGGAGATGAACCGCTACATGACTGTGCACGGGATCAGGTACGAGGACATCGCGGCCGTGGCGGTGAAGAACAAGCGCAACGCCGTCGCGCACCCGTGCGCGCAGCTCGCGGACGCGAACATCACCGTGGACGACGTGAAGAACTCCGAGATGATGGCTTGGCCCGTCCGCCGCCTCGACATCTCGCCGCCGAGCGACGGGGCGAGCGCGCTCGTGATCGCGTCGGAGGACTTCGTGCGGAAGCGCAAGGTCGAATCTCCCGTGTGGTTCGGCGGCGTCGGCTGGTGCATCGACACGACGATGTGGACGGACCGGGACCTCTACTTCCCGGAGTACCTCGCGCGCGCCTCCAAGATGGCGTACAAGCAGGCCAGGATCGACCGGCCTCGCGAGCAGATCGACTTCGCGGAGCCGTACGACCCGTTCGACTACAAGGAGCTCCATCACATGGAGGGCCTGCTGCTGTGCGGAAAGGGCGAGGCGCCCGTGCTTACGCGCCAGGGGGTCACGCAGCGCGACGGGGACCTGCCCACGTGCCCCAGCGGCGGCCTCCTCGGCGTCGGGAACCCGATCGCCGCCACGATGGGGATCAAGGTCGGCGAGCTGTACTGGCAGCTGTCGGGCCAGGCGGGGAAGCGGCAGATTCCCCACGAGATCCACACGGGCGTGACGAACGCGTGGGGCGACCTCATGCAGTTCTCCTCCGTGGTGGTGATGCGCGCATGAGCGAGAAGGTCGAGTCCTGGCCGGGCGTGGAGCTCAGCGCGAAGGAGTTCTACGGGAAGGTCACGTCCGTCAAGTTCCGCCCGGAGGCGAAGTTTTCCTGGTCCGCGGGGGAGGCGATGTCGCGGTTCCTTGCGGAGCTGAAGAACGGACGCCTGATCGCACGAACGTGTAGGAAGTGCGCGCGCGTCCTCTTCCCGCCGCGGATGTTCTGCGAGGAGTGCTTCCGCCCGACGGACGTATGGACGTACGTGAAGGACACGGGGACGATTGAGACCTACAGCATCTCCTACATCGACCTCGACGCAAAGCGCATCAAGGACCCCGTGTACGTCGGCGTCGTGAGCGTCGACGGCGCGTCTCCGAAGATGGGACTGATGCACTACTTTGGCGGCGTGACGCCCGAGACGATTCGCATCGGGATGCGCGTGAAGGCGGTGTGGAAGCCCCCGGCACAGCGCGAGGGCAGCGTGCTCGACATCGTGCACTGGCGGCCCCTGAAGGAGGGCGAGGGATGACGTTCCTCGAGCGGACGACGAAGCCGGAGAACTACCGGTCCTGGCGGGGGGACGTCGAGGCCGACTACCTGTACACGAGCGGGGTTGCGGGCGAGCGGTTCTTCCTCGGCCTCCGCGACGCGGGGAAGATCTTCGCCGCCAAGTGCGACGCGTGCGGGCTCACGTACCTGCCGCCAAGGATGTACTGCGAGGTCTGCATGGGCCCGGTCGCGAAGTGGGCGGAGGTCACGGGGCCGGCGACAGTCGAGGGCGTGACGGTCACTCATGTGGACGAACATGGCGGTCGCCTCGCCGTGCCCCAGGTGTGGGCGATCCTCCGCTGGCCGGGCGTCCGCGGCGGGTTCGTTCACCGTTTGGCGGTGGAACCCGCGAAGGCGAAGCCGGGGCTCAGAGTCCGACCCGTCCTCAAGCCGCGCAAGGAGCGCGTGGGGAACATCACGGACATCCGTGAATTCGCTCCGTAGTCGCCGCGAAGAATGAGACGGAAAGGTTCATAGTACGCCCCCGGGCTTTCCGAAGGGAGGCGCCCCAACGCCCGACGTCACGACCCGATCCGTCAAGATGAAGATCTGCATGGTCGGGGACGAGGGCGTGGGCAAGACCTCGCTCATCCGCCGCTTCGTGTCCTCGCAGTTCGACGAGAAGTACCTCCGCACGGTCGGCACGATGGTGAGCAAGAAGGTCGTGGAGCTCGGCCCGATCGACGGGATGAATTACACGCTCCACATGCTCGTCTGGGACATCATGGGCCGCCGGGACTTCATGAGCCTCTACAAGGAGGCCTATTTCTCCCGCGCCCGCGGCATCCTCGCGGTGTGCGACCTCACGCGGCCGGACACGCTGGACGCGCTCGGGGACTGGATCGAGGGGATCCACACGACCGTCGGCGAGAACGCGCCCGTCTTCGTGCTCGCGAACAAGAAGGACATGACGGAGCACGTGAGGCTCGAGGACGACGCGATCCTCGCGTTCTGCGAGCTCCACTCGGCGCCGTATCTCCTCACGAGCGCGCGGACGGGGGAGAACGTGGAGGTCGCGTTCACGAAGCTCGCGGAGATGGCGGTGCGCTCGCGGTTCGCCGCCGAACTTCCGCCCGCGGAATCGTAGGAGCATGGTCTCCTGCACGGGTCGCGAGCGTGCCCATTGCCGTAGCGATCCCTTCGCCGTCCGTCACTTCACGAACAGGACGTTCGGGAGGCCTTGAAACGCGTCGTCCCCGGTGAGGAATCGAAGGGAAAGACGCCGAGCGAGCACGTAGCCCAGTGCGTCGACGTACGACAGGAGCCGCCGGCGGCGGCGTTGGGCCTCTCGGAAGACAGCCGCCTGAAACAAGTCCTCATCCGAGGGTTCTTGGCACGCGCCCAGGAACCGCGCGAAGTGGCGTCGGGCTGCCGCCTCGTCGTGCTCCCTCAGGTCGAACAGGAGGAGTTCGGCGAGATTCCATCTCGACGTCGCGAAACCCTTCGCCGAGTAGCGGAGGAAGTCCTTCCTGCCGAGGAGCTCGATCAGAGCATACGTGTCGAAGAAGTAGCGCACCCGTCACCCGCCCCAGAGCTTGCGGAGCTCGTCCTTGTAATCTTGGGCCTTCCTCTTCCATTTGACGGTGCCGGCGAGGTCTGAAAAGTCGTCTGGCCCCGCCAGCGGCTCGACCTTGACCTGGACCCGCTGCCCCGGCCTCAGGCCTTTCCGGACGACCTCCTCGCGGGGGATGACGACTCCCAGGGATCGACCCCATCGGCGGACGGTCGAGATCGCCATGGCTGGTTATTCCCGCGGTTATACTTAACCGTTCCGCGCAGAACAACGTCGTGTTCAAGTCGGCGCACACGCTCCCGTGATCGCCTGAATCTGCGTGAGTGGCCTTCCCCTCCCGGTTCAGTGCCACATGACTGGCCGAAAAGGCGAATGGCCCTGGTCGCAGGTTATATAGCCGCCCACCATATTCAAAGGAGGATCCCATGGGAAAGGACCCGCTCGAGGCCCTCCGCGAGCGCGTGAAGGCGTGGGAGAAGGGCGCGCTCAAGCGTTCCCTCGACAGCGTCCCTGAACGGAAGAAGGAGTTCACGACGACCTCGTTTATCCCAGTCCAGCGGCTGTACACGCCCCTCGACGTCCCCGCGTTCGACCCCGGGAAGGACCTCGGCGCGCCCGGCGAGTACCCGTTCACGCGAGGCATCCACCCGACGATGTACCGCGGCCGCCCGTGGACGATGCGGATGTTCAGCGGGTTTGGCGGCGCGGAGGACACGAACAAGCGGTTCAAGTACCTCATCGCCCACGGGGAGACCGGGCTGAGCGTCGCGCTCGACATGCCCACCCTCTACGGGTATGACACGGACCAGCCGCCGGCGGAGGGCGAGTTCGGCACGTGCGGCGTCGCGGTCTCCTCGATCCGCGACATGGACCTCCTGTTCGACGGCATCGACGTCGCCTCGATCTCCACGTCGATGACGATCAACTCGCCCGCCGCGATGCTGTGGGCGATGTACCTCGTCATGGCGGAACGGCGTCGCGTTCCCTGGACGAAGCTGCGCGGGACGATCCAGAACGACATCCTCAAGGAGTACCAGGCGCAGAAGGAGTGGATCTTCCCCCCGGAGCCGTCCATGCGCCTCGTCGTGGACACGTTCGAGTTCGGCGCGAAGAAGGTGCCGCAGTGGAACACGATCTCGATCTCCGGCTACCACATCCGCGAGGCCGGGGCGACCGCGGTGCAGGAGCTCGCGTTCACGCTTCGCAACGGGATCGAATACGTGAAGTGGGGCATTGAGCGCGGTCTCGGCGTCGATGACTTCGCGCCCCGCCTCTCGTTCTTCTTCAACTCCCACAACGACCTGTTCGAGGAGGTCGCGAAGTATCGTGCCGCGCGGCGCATCTGGGCTCGCGAGATGCGCGAGCGGTTCGGGGCGAAGAACCCGCGGACGTGGTGGCTCCGGTTCCACACGCAGACCGCCGGCGTGTCCCTGACGAAGCAGCAGCCGCTGAATAACATCGTGCGCACGACCGTGCAGGCGTTGGCGGCGGTGTTCGGCGGCACGCAGTCCCTCCACACGAACTCCTACGATGAAGCGTACCAGGTGCCGCACGAGGAGGCGGCGCGCCTCGCGCTCCGCACGCAGCAGATTCTCGCGTACGAGTCCGGCGTGGCGAACACGATCGATCCGCTCGGGGGCTCGTACTTCGTCGAGTGGCTCACGGACTACATGGAGGACGAGGCGTACAAGTACTTCGACCGGATCGAGGCGCTCGGCGGCGTCATCCCCGCCATTCGTAAGGGCTTCTTCCAGCAGGAAATCGCGAACTCCGCGTACCGCTACCAGAGGGAGGTCGAGGACCGCGAGCGGATCATCGTCGGCGTGAACGAGTACGTCGACGAAGAGGAGACGGAAGTCGAGCCGCTGCGCGTCACGAAGGCGGCTTTCAACCGCCAACTCGCAAGGCTGAAGGCGATCCGAGAGAAGCGCGACGCGAATAAATGGCGGAAGTCCATCGACGCACTCCACAAGGCGGCGGAGGGCGATGCTAACATGATGCCTCTCATCGTCGACTGCGTGCGCGCGGAGGCAACCCTCGGGGAGATCTGCGACACGCTCCGCGAGGTGTTCGGGACGTGGGAGGAGCCTCTTCTCTACTGACGCTTCTTTGAGTGACAGTCTGGTCCTCGCGACCTCTCATTCGCGCGAAGTGCACCGAGGTCCTTACACAGTGGCAAGCGTACATGTAGCCGGAACTCTATTCTTCTTCGGATGACGAAACCACGACGCATGGGAGAGGTCTACGCGGATGTCGTCCTGAAGGGGGCCGCGGGCACAAAGAGCATGCGCCTCCTCGTGAACACGGGCTCCACCTTCACCTGGATCCATTCGAAGGTTCTCCGGGCCCTCGGAATCCTTCCGCTGGGTCGCGACTCCTTTGAGACGATCGAGAATCGCGTCGCCACCCGGCGCATCGGGGAGGCGGTCTTGGAATACGAGGGCGACGCCAGGACCACCATCGTCGTGTTCGCGCGCCCCGGGGACGGGGAGGTCCTCGGACTGTACGCGCTCGAAGGTCTGGGCTTGGAAGTCGATCCCCGCGGCCGTCGGCTTCGGAAGCGGGCGAGACTTCTCGCGATGTAGCCCCCGAACGAGCCCGCCGCTCCGAACGGTTTAAGCACGGCCTCCGCCTGTCGGCGGCACGATGACCGCTAAGGCGCGTTCCTCTGAATCGCGCGCAGGCCCCACCCGAATCCGCGTGCTCGTCGCGAAGCCGGGGTTGGACGGCCACGACCGCGGGGCGAAGGTCATCGCGCGCGCGCTGCGCGATGCGGGCATGGAGGTCATCTACACGGGGCTGCGGCAGTCGCCGGAGGACATCGTGGCGGCAGCGATCGAGGAGGACGTCGACGCGATCGGACTGAGCTGCCTGAGCGGCGCGCACATGACGCTGTTCCCGCAGGTCGTGCGGTTGCTGAAGAAGAAACGCGCGTCGGACATCGTCGTCGCCGGCGGCGGCATCATCCCGCCGGAGGACGTGCCGAAGCTGAAGAAGGCGGGGCTCAGGGGCGTCTTCGGCCCCGGCACGCCCCTCGCGGACATCGTCGCCTTCTTCGAAAAGAACGCGGGCCGATCCTGATGCCCGCGCGGCCCTCGCGCAAGGCGTCGAGCCCCTCGAACATTGGCGCCAAACTCGTCGGTCAGCTCCGCAGGGGCGACAAGCGAGCCGCCGCCAAGTTCATCTCGATGATCGAGGACGACAAGCCCGGCGCGCGCGACGCGCTGCGGAAGCTCTACCGCCACACGGGGAAGGCGCACGTGATCGGCTTCACGGGGCCTCCAGGGGCGGGGAAGAGCACGCTCATCTCTCGGCTCATCAAGGAATTCCGGAGACGCGGTCGCAAGGTCGGCGTGATCGCCGTGGACCCCTCGAGCCCCTTCACAGGAGGAGCAATCCTCGGGGACCGCGTGCGAATGGCGGAGGCGTCCCAGGACCCGGACGTCTTCATCCGGAGCATGGCGACGCGCGGGTACACCGGCGGCCTCGCGCTCGCGACGTTCGACGCAGTCCACGTGCTCGAGGCGTTCGGCTCCGACGTCGTCATGGTCGAAACCGTCGGCGCGGGGCAGAGCGAGGTCGAGATCGCGAAACGAGCGCACACGACCGTCGTCGTCGAGATGCCGGCGAGCGGAGACGCCGTGCAGATCCTGAAGGCGGGCATCCTTGAGATCGGCGACGTGTACGTCGTGAACAAGGCGGACCTCGAGGGCGCGGACGCGATGGTGTCGAACCTCGAGCTCGTGATCCCGGAGCGGACGACGTGGCG
>Ga0209751_10005768_pt1 | contig 11602 bp, 12 predicted proteins | sample RifCSP13_1_FD_184019 | JGI IMG/M metagenome (GOLD analysis project Ga0209751, IMG submission 184019) | Soil microbial communities from Rifle, Colorado - Rifle CSP2_sed 13_1 (SPAdes) (version 2) | ecosystem: Environmental > Terrestrial > Deep subsurface > Rock core/Sediment | place: Rifle...
ACAAGACTGCGCCGATGCAAAGCATCGGTCGATGCACAGTATCGGTCGATGCACAGCATCAGACGAATATCAGACTACCGGACTATTCGACTTAATAAGGAGAATGCCTATGATACTTAGAAAGCCTGCTCTTGCACTGGTCGCTCTGGCGATCGCCATCGGTGCCCTGGCCGGCAGCCGGGCGAGCGGATTAGCCAAAAGCGAACCCGTCTCCGCCACATTTTGGCTGACATACGAGCAGCCAGCGGAAGTTTACCTGGGCAAGGGCGGTGTGTTTATGGTCAAATCCTACTATAACGGATCAGCGGTCATCTCTCGCATCGAGCCCGATAAAACCTACGCCGACGAGGACTTGAGATTTATCGAACGCTGGCTTGAATTCCACGTGTTTGACGCTCGTGGTGCGACTGCGGCGAGCTTTCTGGGTTTGAACTATGTCTACTTCGACCTCACCAAGCGTGAAAGGCTGGCCTGGGAAGATGGTCAGCTGAGCATTTATTACTATGACCGCTACAAGTTTGAGTGGGTCGAGTGCCCAACGAAATATGTCGCGGACGAGAATCCCCCGCACGGCCGCCTGGCTTGTGTCATGACTGATTTTGGTCTGTATGGTCTGGCCACGTTAAAATAAGAAAATCTGGGCAAAGAGGTGGGTAGCACTGGCTGGAAGGCTCCCCGTAGGAACATTTCCCTTTCCCTGTCATGGGAAGTGGCAGGGGATGGGGTGGATGGGTAGAGGATCAGACTCTTGAGGAGGAATACCATGTCTATAACTCGGAAAATCACTTTTTATTTATCAATATTCGTCCTGTTGGTCGCCGGGCTCGGGTTTACCGCCCAGCCAGCCCAGGCGGCGGCTTGCGCTAAATACCATATTGTAAAAAAGGGCGAATACCTGGCAAAGATCGCCAGCTACTATGGCGTCACCTGGCGCTATATTGCCGACATAAACCATCTAAAGAATCCGTCGCGCATTTATGCCGGCAACAAGCTGTGCGTCTTGCTGGTAGGAGATGAAGCTAACAACGGGGATAATAACGGTGATAATGAAAATGACTATGAGGGCTTTCCCACATTCTCGATCGTCAGCGTCGTGGAAGACGAGGATGTCACCGTCAAGACCTACAATCTGCCCCCCCACGACTCGTTCGACGTCTTGATGGGCGAGATGGGCACTAAAGCTAAGGGCGGGATCAAGGTTGATACCATCAACACCGGCAGCGGCGGCTCCAAACAGTACGTGTTCGACATCCCGAAAGCCTTGCGCGGCGAGTACCAGATCGCCATTCGCCTGCAAAGCAACACCGGCTCCGACTACTTCGCCTACAACTGGTTTTACAACAACACCAACGGTGGCGGTGGTACAGGCGGAGGCTACAAACCGCCTAAAGGCTACACCGGATTCCCAACGTTCTCAATCCTGTCCGTGATCCGCAATGAGGACGTTACCATCCAGGCTTACAACCTGCCACCCGATGACTCGTTCAATGTCTACATGGGCCCGATGGGTACCAAGGGCGTAGGCGGGATCAAGGTCGATGAGATCGACACAGGGAGCGGCGGCTCCAAGCAGTATACGTTCGATATCCCGTCCGCCTTGAAAGGCTCATACCAGATCTCCATCCGCCTGCAGAGCACAAGCGGCTCCGGCTATTTCGCCTTTAACTGGTTCTACAATAACACCGCGGTCGATCCGTAAATCTAAGCGCCTCGCTCATCCCCCCTGTTCGTCGAGATGCGACGCACTTCAAAAGTGCGTCGCATCTGGTGTAATAATCAAAGGAGGTTTCTCTTGACCACCACCATCCAATCGACCCAAGAAAGGCTCCAGCAGTTCTTTAAGTACCTCAACCGCTTCATGCTGCTGATGTGGCGCCTGGGATTTGGATCCTATATGAATCGCCCGGAGCTCAGTGGGCGCATCATGGTGCTCACGCATAACGGGCGCAAGACCGGGCTGCGCCGGCAGACGCCGGTTAACTTCGCCATCGTTGACGGGGAAGTCTACTGCGTCGCCGGGTTTGGCCGCGGGTCCGATTGGTACCGCAACCTCCTGGCTGAACCGCGGGTCGATGTCTGGCTGCCGGAAGGCTGGTGGGCTGGGATCGCAGAGGATATCTCCGACAGCCCACGGCGTATCCAAATTATCCGCCAGGTGATGATCGCTAGCGGCTTTGCGGCGCGCCTGGCCGGGATCGACCCCTTGCGCATGTCCGATGAGGAATTGGCAGACGCATCCGCTTCGTATCCACTGGTCCACATCCGCCGCACCGAGGCCCGTACTGGCCTGGGTGGCCCTGGCGACCTGGCCTGGGTCTGGCCGTGGACCACGGTGATCTTGTTGATCCTGCTGCTGTTTCGTCCAAGATCAAGAAGATCTCACTAGCTGAGCAAATCTCTCGTTAATTATCTGGGTTATAATCTAAGAATTGGGGAAATTCACGGTTACTTTTCCCTCTTTCAATTCTTCCCCTGTCCAGGAGTCGATTTTGACATTAGATTATGAGTATCATGGATTAATGTCGGAGACCTGGGACTTATTCCGCGGCGACACCTCCAATTGGGAGGATCGCTTCTTCTACCTGACGGTGATCAAGGAATATGGCGAACCAGTGCTGGATGTCGGCTGCGGCACCGGGCGCCTGCTGCTGGACTTCCTCGCACAAGGCATTGACGCCGATGGGGTCGACAATTCGCCTGAGATGCTCGCCTTGTGCCGCCAGAAAGCTGAATCGCAGGATTTGAATCCGACGCTCTACCAGCAATACATGGAGTCGCTCGACCTGCCGCGCCGCTATAAGACGATCCTCGTCCCTTCCAGCTCTTTCCTGCTGCTGCTCGATGTGGCGAAGGCGCAAGAAGCCATGCGGCGTTTTTATGCTCACCTCCTGCCGGGCGGCGTATTGGGCATGCCGTTCATGATCCTCTGGAAGGAGGGCGATCCCATCGCCCATGAAGACTGGAAACTAACCGGGGAAAAAACCCGCCTCACGGACGGCGCGCTGGTCCGCCGCTGGTCGCGCGCCTGGTATGATGTTGAGAACCAACTCGAGCACACCGAGGAGCGCTACGAGGTGACCCTGGACGGCCAGGTGATCGCCGCCGAGCTGCACCGCCAATCCCCCGCCACTCGCTGGTACACCCAGGTGCAGGCGGAGGAACTTTACCTGCAGGCTGGATTTAGCGATCTGCGCCTCGTGAGTGAATTCTCCTTCGATCCCGTGAAGAAAGACGATCCGATCTTTACTGTCCTTGGTAGAAAACCGGGTTAAAAATAATTTGAACCACTAAGGCACAAAGACATTGGTAATTCCGAACAATAACCTTCGTGTCTTGGTGTCATCGTGGTATCTAATCAGCTTATCTTGAGGTTTTTTTCGGGAGGCCCGGATGGAATCACAGCAATTTGGCAGCCAATACGTTGTCAGACTGGATGCGGGGGAAGAGATCATCGCCAGCTTAAAACAGCTCTGCCTCGCCAGGGGCATCTGCTCCGCCTGGGTGATGGGCATCGGCGCAGTCAGCCAGGCGACGATCGGCTTCTTCGACCTGGCGTCCAGGGAATATCGCCCGCTGGAATTATCGACCGACCATGAGATCACCAGCCTGATGGGTAATATCTCTACCCTGGAGGGGGAAGTATTTCTGCACCTCCACGTTACTCTCTCAGGTGTGGAGGGGCAGGTGCGCGGCGGCCATCTGTTCTCGGCCGTGATCAGCGCCGCGGGAGAGATCGTTCTTGGGCCGCTGGAAGGGATTTTAGAGCGGAAATATTTTGCAGAGAGCGAGTTGAGACTGCTCGCATTAGAAGGTAATGAACCCTCCCGGTTGCTGGGCGATGATAGAATGAACTGAGCAGTGCAGCAACCGTGAAGTTGAAGCGAGGTGCAGCCGTGAACGATATTCTCTCGACCATCCACCAACTCGAAGCCGAGATCGAAGCCGCCCTGGAATCCTATGAACAGGACGAGCGATTCGATCAAGCCCTGGATAGTTACCGCCAGGTGGAAGGTAAATTGCTTGCTCTGGGGCTTGCGCCGGGCGAACCAGGCTACCAGGCCCAGCAAAGTGTGCTGGCTTACTGCCTGATGCGCCAGGCGAACCTCTTGCGCATAGCCGGACAAAAGGGAGAGGCTCTGGCTCTCGGCCAGCGTGAGATCGCCGCGGCGCGCGCCTCCGGCGACGACCTGGCCCTGGCGCGCAGTCTGCTGAACCTCGGCGCGACGCATATCGCCAGCGGGGGCCTGGCACAGGGGTTGGAATTTACAGAGGAGGCGCGCGCCTTGTTTGAAAAGAGCGACCAGCCCGATTACCGGCAGGGGTTGGGCTGGTACTGGATCCTGCGCGCCGACCTGCTCAACCTGGGCTACCTGCCCTTCGCTCCAGGAGAGGTAATCGCCGCCGCCGACCAGGCCCTGGCGATCCTGCTGCCCCTCGAAAACTTCCCGGGTGTAGCGCGTGCCTATGCCGCCCTTGCCAAAGCCCACGCTGCCCTGAATAACCTGCCTGCCGCCGAAGCCGATCGCCAGCGCAGGAACGCTATCAATAACTTCCCGGTTGCTGGAGCATCAAGAGTGATAAAGCAACCGGGAAGATGGAAAGCTGCTTGTTTTAATCAGACAAATTATGTATAATATTACCGGGTCGGTTGGCTAGAAGATTTACCGGTACGATAGGGGTGTAATACTATAGATTGATCACTCTCCCCACCAAGCAATGTTTTTGTGCTGCTAGTTGGTGACAATCTGCTGATATTATCTATAAGAATAGGGGAGTTCCGGCATGTTGACAATTACGTTGGATGGATATTATCTTCGCTTTGGGGAGCGATTCACGCTTTCTTTTCAGCGCACCTTGCGCATCCCGGATGACGGGAGAGTCTACCCGTTGCCGCCGGGCCTGGATACATTTCCCCTCAAGCCCATAGACGATTATCCCGATAAAGTCCCCGCAAGTTGGATAGAGCAGGGGGGATATTTCATCCCCATGTACCAGCGGGAAGCCATGTGGCTGTCATTCGAGGCCGCCGCCTGGAAGCCCAACGTGGTCAAGATCGGCATTGGGCGGGTTAATGCCTTAACCGGGGAGGCCTTCGACCTGGCGCTGCACGCTGATCCCCAGGATTACCTGGTCTGCCCAAACCAACCCTGGTTGGATGGGTTTAAAACCGGGGAGGATGTGGTCCGCCAGTTCGTCGCCATGCCGCTCGGACAGGGGTACACCGTGGAAGGCCAGCTGACCGGCGGGGAGGAATCCGGCGGGATGCAGATCGTGGTCTTCGAGCCGAAACCTGGGCGCTTCCCCAACCAGCCGCCTCCTGAAACCAAGCGGGAATTCGAAGCATTGGAGACTTTAGCGCTTGAGGCAATGCCCGCCGGGCAGATGGGCCTGGCGGCGGGCGGCAGAATGGATCAGAAGATTTATCCTGATCCTTACGGGATCGATGCCTGGGACCAGGAAAATTACGGGGCTTTATGCGTTTATATTGTCAACAGCGAACAGTATCAGGAATTGACCGGTGAGCTGCCTCCACCCACCCCGGTGAGCGCCCAACTCTACCAGGCTTTTGATCTGCCCTGGTTCGACCTGTACGATGAAGCGCTGGGAGACATCAACCCAGCAGAAAAGCTGAAAGGGATAAAGTCAGTCAAGGAAATCGATGAGGAAAAAGAGAAAGCGCCTGGTGAAGATGAAACCTCACTGGATGTGAAGCAAGACCAAATCAAGAAAATCAAACCCTCTTGAATTTTATTCGTTCTCTGTTAGGCAACCAAACCTGGCTTTAAGACCAACTACGAAACCATGCAACTATTAAACTATCCAACTAAAGGAGGAGTCTTTTATGCAAGCCCCAAAAAATCTCATTCGACAATTGCCAAACCTTGACCAGCTCTCCGAGAGCCTGAGCCAGGATACCGGTAGTATCCTCGCCAGGGCGTTTCCAGCCTCGGGCCGACTTCCAGCTGCGACTGAGGAGGTATCGTTTGGGATCGGTCCGGGGGTCTTGGGAGTTACCGGGGTGCCTGAAGTGGAGGAGACGAACCGGGAACGCTGGGTGAGCGCCGGCGTGCGCGCCGTTAACAAGTTAAAGGCCGAAGGTGAAAGCGCTGACCTGAGCGGCGAGGAATTGATCGGCTTAGAGGCTATTGTGCATATCGAGGGCCGGCCGGCGATCCTGGTCCAAGATCGGCATTTCTTCCCACCCCCGGCCAAGTGGCAATTCCTGGAACAGGAGCGGGAGAAGATCGAGGCCAACTGCCTGCGCGTGGGTCGCATCGAAGTCAACGGCCATCCCTCCTATGAATGGGTAGGGACTGGTTTCCTGGTCGCCGAGGGCGTGATCATGACCAACCGCCACGTGGCGCAGACTTTTTGCAAGATGGGGTCTCGGCGTCGTTGGAATTTTGAACCTGGAATGACCGCTCGCATTGACTACGTGGAGGAGCTGGGTGCGCAGGTGTCGGAGGAATTTGCCTTGACCAAGGTGATCGGTGTGCACGAGGATTTTGACCTGGCTCTCTTCAAGGTGGAGAGTGTCTCATCCACCGGGGCAAAGGCACCCCAACCCATGACAGTTTCGGCGAAATCGCCGGGCGATCTCGTCGGACGCGTGGTGTACTGCGTAGGCTACCCGGCCTGGGACGGCTACCGCAACGACCCCGAAACCATCCGCAAGATCTTCTCCAACATATTTGATGTCAAACGCCTGCAGCCAGGAGAAATTATGGCCTACATGGATCCGCAGAAGCAATTCATGCACGATTGCTCCACGCTGGGCGGCAACTCCGGCTCGTGTGTGATCGATCTGGAGTCGGACCACGTGATCGGCCTGCATTTCGGCGGGCGTTACCAGCAGGGCAACTTCGCCGTAGCCCTGTGGGAATTGACCAATGACCCATTGATCAAGAAAGCGAAGGTGAATTATGTCTGACCAAGAACTCCACATTTGTTACGACCGCCTGTTTGAGCCAGCCTCTGAGGAGGAGATGGCGCTCCTGGAAAGCACGCTCTGGAACCCAGGGGCAACCCTGAGAGTACGCTTTATGGATGGGTTAGCAGGCGTGCAGGCCAAAGTCGAGCAGGTTGCCAAACAGTGGAGCGAGTTTGCTAACATAAAGTTCGATTTTGGCAGCGATCCAGACGCCGAGATCCGCATCTCGTTCACTGCCGATCCCGGTTCCTGGTCTTACCTGGGCAATGTCGCCCTGGCGATCCCTAAGGACCGGCCTACCATGAACTACGGCTGGCTCAGGCCTGAGACTTCGGATGATGAGTACTTACGCGTGGTGCTGCACGAGTTTGGCCACGCCCTGGGCTGCATCCACGAGCACCAGCACCCCACCGCCGGCATCCCCTGGAACAAGCCCGAGGTCTACCGCCGCTACGCCGGCCCGCCGAACTTCTGGTCTACGGAGAAGGTGGACTTCAATCTGTTCAAGAAGTACAGCGCCGACCAGACCCAATTCTCGGCCTTCGATACTGCCTCGATCATGTTGTACCCGATCCCCAAGCAGCTGACCGACGGCGTCTTCGAAGTGGGCTGGAACAAGCATCTTTCGGAGATTGACAAATCCTATATCGCCACGATCTACTCCTTCGATCTGACGCCGGTAGTCGACCTGGCGATCGGCGCTCCTCCAGTCAGCGCCGATATCGGCCTGCGGGGCGAAGAGGACCTTTTCCGCTTCAGGGTGTTGACCCAGGGCGCTTACGTCGTCGAGACAGAGGGCACTACCGATGTGATGATCGGGTTGTTCGGGCCTGACAGCCGTACGCAGCTGGTCGCCGGGGATGACGACAGCGGCCGGGGTTTGAACGCCCGGGTCGTGGCCGACCTCAAGCCAGGCGACTACTTCGTGCGCGTGCACCACTACAGCAAGTTCGGCACCGGCAAATACACCATCTGGGTACGCGCAGCCACATAATAGATACCAGAAAGCTGACCGTACTTCGCCGGCAAAGTAAATCTGTGTAATCCGTGTCCCAATCATCAAGGAGGACTCAGATGTCCCTGCGAGAAGCCTATATTGGCGTCCGCATCATGGAGACAAATGATAATTATTCCCGCGCCGACGCGCCACTGATCACACCGCCTGAAACGCGTTCCAGGAGCGCCTACCAGTATTATGATGCGGATGAGTATGTATGGGAGCGAATCCTGCGGGATCCTGAAGGTCAATGGGGAATCACATTCCATTTTGACCCCCTGGCGATGTCGGAATGGGTGGCGCGCGTCCCAGGCTTATATTGGAAACCCGGTTCTAAGGAAATGCGCCTGCTCAGCCCTGCAGCTCAAGAACCTACGGAGAGCCATTGGACACAGTACCGCCCGTGGGGTAAATCCCAGGTAGTTGCCATGGGTGGCATAGGGACGTTGCGTCTGCCGCCTGCCAATGATGGTATCCGGTTAGTCACCCTGACCACTTCATTAAACGCTTCGGCAGGAGTCCCAGCGTTAGTCGCCCCAGCTGTATGGGACAAGATTTGTCCAACCCCTCCTTACCAACCCGAAGGCAAGGTGCTGAGTGGGGAAGCGCGCTGGCAAGCGATGTCAGAGACATGGGCATCCCGTTTTCTAAATACCCGCGGCATCCCGCGCGGCTATTTAGTGCTTGACAATCCAGATGCCATCCAGGTTGGGGAGGAGGTTTCGGCAACGCAAATCCATCCCTTCACGGTTATGGAATATCGCTCCGGTGCCAAGGAGTTGTTCGATTTTGTTTATGCCACCGCGGATACGAAATCCTCAGGCTATCGAGGCGAGCTAGAGGAGTTCTTTGAGAAGTATAAAAAGGATCAGGGACGCTACGGGCGATATTTGTTGGCGGGTGATGTGGCATTGCCACTTTGGGATTCAGTCCACAACAGTCCAGAAGATTTACGTCGGGCCGATCCTACCGCAGGTTCACAGTTAAACCTGCTGGAAGCGCGCGTGCATGAGCACATGCTGGGAGGAGATACAATAGAACGGTTGTTGGAAGCGCTCGGATCCACCAGCACGAGCAAGGAAGATGTGGAGCGGATCTCGAAGGATATTGGCATCGAGCCTTCGAGCTGGTTTCGAGGTGGAACATTGGCGGAGGTGTGCAGCCAATTAATGGATGTGGTTGTACAGGACAAAAAATTGGAAGAACTGGTAGAGACATTTGTTGCCTACTATCCGCAATTGTTCACGCCCCAGGAGGGTTAAAACCATGGCTTGGGATAGAAATTTGTCCAATTTACGCAACGTACTGGCCGGCCTGTATTGGAACGTAGAGGAAGCCCGCCGCATCGTGCTTGATGTTGAGCTGAATCCGGTGGTTATCAGCTTCACCAACAAATCCATCAATACCTGGCAGAGCATCCTGGAAGAAGCCCAACTCCAAGACAAAGTGGGCGATATCATCACAAAAGCGCGCCAGGATTACCCTAAATTGCAATCCCTGGCGCTGGCTGAACAGAACCTCTTGTTGTCAGTCGAAGCGCCGGAAATCAAGGAAGGTGAATGGCAGGGTCCGACCGATGCCGGCCAGCTGGAGAAGATCATCGGCACACTGAGCACCCTGCGGCCGATCAGCTTCCTGGAACGCGGCTTAGAGATGGCGAAATCCGTCGCCAGGGTGGTGCGCGCCGATGGCGGCCGGGGTTCGGGGTTTCTGATCAAGGATAACCTCTTGATCACCAACCATCATGTGATCCCCTCCAAAGAGATCGCCCGCGGGGCGACCGTCGAGTTCAATTACCAGAAGACGACCCAAGGGCTTGATGCAGAAACGGTGCCATTTAAGCTTGCCCCAGACGAGGGTGATAAAGGATTTGCGACATCTCCGAAAGAGGATCAAGGCGGGGATGACTGGACGGCGGTCCGGGTAATGGGGAACCCTAACGAGAAGTGGGGCACCCTCCCTCTGACCCGCGCGGATCCCAAGGTGCAGGATGAAGTGATCATCGTTCAGCATCCAGGCGGCGGACCCAAACAGATCGCCTTATCGCATAATACGGTCGCTTTTGTAAATGAGAAACGGCTTCAATATCTGACCGATACCATGGAAGGCTCATCCGGGTCGCCGGTTTTCAACACTGACTGGCAGATCGTCGCGCTGCACCATAAAGGAGGCGATATCCAGGAACCCGGTTCGAAGCTGCGCGTCTTCCGCAACCAGGGGGTGCATATCAATGTGGTGATCGACGGTTTGACTGCTGCGGGTCTGATGTAAAGGGGCAAACTAAAAATGAACCAGCGAGACCAGGTTTTAGCGAAATTAGCCAAAGCGCTTTCAGGGATTTACCTTGATTTGGAGCGAGCCCGCGGATTGGCGAAGGAGGTTGGCCTGGACCTTGCAGTCATCGAGCAAGATCGCACTTCACTCAATTATTGGGGGAAAATCCTCAAGGAGGCCGAACACCAGCGAGCGGTCGAAGATATACTGGAAACCGCGGTTAGGGAATATCCCAAAGAAGCGAGTCTGCTCAAAGCGCGCGACGAATACCTGGCATGGGCCGCGGCTGGCCGTCCTGAGGCGTCTCCCCAAACTGGCGGGGGTGATCGGTCCAGGCCACAGGTCTTGTTTGACGAAAGCCATGGTCAGGATCTATGGTGGTATCTGCCGCCAACGGTGGATCAAGGCTTTCACAGGCTGAAGGAGATCGCCGCTAAGCATTTTCGGGTTGAGTTTTTAGGCGGGGAGGGCAAGACGACTGCTGCACAACTGGCAGATGTGGCGGCTTTTATCCTGGCAATAGGCCCGCAAGGTAAGACTCGCCTGGAACCAGATGAGATCGACGCTATACAGGACTTCGTAAAAAAAGGGGGCGGATTGTTTGTAATAGGGACATACACCGGTGACTGGCATCATGAAGCCAACCTGAATCGCTTGATAGAGTATTTCGGGATCGCTTTCAACCGCGACGTGGTCCTGCCAGCCGGAGCCGGTCCGGACGACTGCAAGGATCAAAGCCCTCAATACTTGCCGAAGGCGAAGTCGGTCGTCGCGGCACGACCTGTCCAGGCTGTACCCAGCTCAAACGCGAAACGCACCTGGTCAGCGTTAACCCGCAATGTGGATGAGGTGTTGACGCTATCTTCCTGTTCTCTGTATGTTGAAGATTCTAAAGCGGTCCCGCTGTTAGAATCTGAGCCCACGAGCCTGGTTCAAGAACCTGTCCCAGTAGGGATCACAATTCGCATCGAGAAATGCCAGGCGCGGGGCAGCGGACCAGTGACGCTTATGGCGGCCTCTAGATTCTCGAAAGTGGTGGTTTCGGGAAACTATAAAATGTTCCTGAATGATTTCATCGACTATCCCGGCAGCCAGAACCGGAAATTTTGGGAGAACATCCTGAAATGGTTAACCGCCTAAATATGAATTTGTATGATTTAAGAAATCCTATCGTATCGACTGTCATTGCGAGAAGGCGGCAGCTTTGCTGCCGACGACGAAGCAATCACATTGCCGGGTAAAGTGGGAGATTGCTTCGGCAAAGAACGCCTCGCAATGACACCGAGGTTGGGAGATTTTCAAAATTCATTCGATGATCTAATGAGCTGATCTGAGGTTATACTCTCTATGATCAGGCGCGTTGTAGTAAAAGTCGCGCTAGCCTATCTACACGGAATTCC
>Ga0209751_10005770_pt1 | contig 11601 bp, 15 predicted proteins | sample RifCSP13_1_FD_184019 | JGI IMG/M metagenome (GOLD analysis project Ga0209751, IMG submission 184019) | Soil microbial communities from Rifle, Colorado - Rifle CSP2_sed 13_1 (SPAdes) (version 2) | ecosystem: Environmental > Terrestrial > Deep subsurface > Rock core/Sediment | place: Rifle...
CTCCACCGTTGTACGTCTCCGTGCGAGGAGAAGACGTTTGCGTTCCTTCGTCGGCCAAAGGGAGCCTGAATCGCCGAGATTCCCGTCAAGCCTCCGCCTACCGCGGAACGCACGGCGTGGGCCCTCCAGGACCACGCTTGTCCGGACGTTCCGCCCAATGCGCCCGCACGCGCGCCGGACTTCGGCGAACGAAACCGTCACTTCATCCGGACGTCCCAGTCGTAGGGGATGTCCTTCGAGTCCTGCGGAATCCGGAACTCGTCCGGGGCCTTGTAGTCGTACAGCTTCGTCGGGAAGTTGACCACGTAGACCGGCTCCCCCCCGACCGCCTTGAAGCCATGGACGACGAGGGGCGGGATCTTGATCAGCATGGGGTTCTTTTCCCCCGGGAAGAACTCGTTCACCTTGCCCTTCGTCGCCGATTCCGGGCGGTTGTCGTAGCAGACGACCTTCGCGGTGCCGTGCACGATCACGAAGTGGTCCGTCTGCTTCTTGTGATAGTGCCAGCCCTTCACCACGCCGGGATAGCCGATCGTCACGTAGGACTGGGCGAAGGTCTCGAACTCCGGCCAGTCCGTGCGCAGCATCTCCATGAGGTACCCGCGCTCGTCGTGGATCTGCTTCAGCGTGCGGACGACGACGCCTTGGATGAGATCCATGGGATTCGACCCGGGAGCGTATCCCCCGCCGATACAAAGCCTTTGACGTCCGGGGGACGAGTCACGGCAGGCACGGGCGACCGCCGCGGCGATCACGTTGACCCCGCGGACGAGGAGGATTGTGGACTCGGGTAGCGGAGCTGATCGTGGCTCCCCACCTTCGTCCCGAGGGTCTGCTTCACGTAGTTCCGCACAGCGACAAGCATGCCGCCGCGGATGTCCCCCGCGCGGGTGAGACCCTTCGAATCGGCGATCACGGACCGGCCCACGCCGCGGGCCCTGCGGTGGAGCTGCAGGAGGACCTGCTCCAGCTGCGTCTCGAGCCCCTCTTCCTCCGAAAGGGAAGGGGCATCCGTCCTTTCCTCGACGTCGTCGCAGGGCATGGGCAGGGGCCTCAGGAGACTCCTCCGCGGGGGAACGCGGACGGGCAAGCCGGGGGTTCGACGCCCTCAAAGCGCGGAGGCTGCGGGGCGGTCGCATGATGATGAACAGCTCCAGGCTGCCACAGACCATCGCGGCCATGAAGACGATGACGAGCCCGGACGTGACGGCGGTGGGGAGGGAGACCGTGGCGACTGCGGCCACGAAATCGACGGCGATGACGACGAAGCCGGGCGTGACGGCGCCCAGGAACCGTTTCACGCGATGCGACGTGATGAACATGCGAGCGCGGCGGAGGTCGCGGTTCATCCGAGCGAACGCCAAGTACATCACCAGGAAGAGTGCAGCGACCAATGCGAGGATCGCCCCGAGGCCAATCTCGAAGGGGAGGGGGTACAGGTCCGTACGGGTCCCTCGGGACCTTTCCTCGGGATTTTTGGCTCAGGGGGATATGCCCGTCGCCGTCGTATCCAGCCGCGAAATTCGGCCAACCTAACGGCTCCGTCGCCCCTGCCAGGATGCCGTCGTTGGATCGCTGCAAGGGGCATTGAAGCTTTAATCCCACCCGAGCCCTTGTCGTGGGCGTGTCCCGAGTGCTAATCGTCGGAGGGAGCGGCCTCCTCGGCCAGTACCTCTTCCGCGAGGCTCTCCTGAGGCACCACGAGACCGTCGTGACGCACCGGGGTGAGTCGTCGAGGGGCTCCCCTGAGACCCGCATCCCCCTCGAGCTCGCGGACCCCACGGCCATCGCCCGGGCCGTCACGGCGGCGAAGCCGGACGTGGTCCTGAACGCCGCCGCCCTCACGGACGTGGACGGGTGCGAGAAGCGGCCGACGCAGGCGGGGCGCATCAACGCGGCCGCCGTGGGTGACCTGGCGCGCGCCGCGGCCCGGGTGGGCGCCGACTTCGTCCACGCCTCCACGGACTACGTGTTCGACGGGAGCGGTCCGGCGGGGGAGGAGACGCCGCCCAACCCTCTGAGCGTGTACGGGCGGACGAAGCTCGAAGGGGAGCATCTCGCCCTCGAATCCCATCCCGACGCCCTCGTCCTCCGGCTCTCCGCCGTGTTCGGCTGGAACCGCCTGTCCGGCCGGTCCAACTCCGTGACGTGGATCCTTACGCGGCTCGAGTCCGGCCTCGATGTGCCGCTCTTCCAGGATCAGCGCATCACGCCGACGTACGCGGAGACCGCCGCGGCCGCCGCGTTCGACCTGTGGGAACAAAAGAGATCCGGGCTCTATCACGTCGCGTGCAAGGACTGCCTCTCCCGGGTGGAAATGGGGCGCGAGGTCGCCGAGGTGTTCGGCCAGCCCGTCGCCCGGCTCCGGGCCATCCCCATGGCCAGCGTCTCCCTGCTCGCGCCGCGTCCCCGGGCCCCCTGCCTTATCGTCCGCAAGATCGAGGAAACGTTAAAGAGGGCCATGCCGAGTCTCCGCGAGTGCCTCGAGGACATGAAGGCGACGCGATGAAGGGACTCATCCTGGCGGGCGGCGCCGGCACGCGCCTGCGGCCCCTCACCCACACGGGCCCGAAGCAGCTCATCCCCCTCGCGAACAAGCCGAACCTCCTCTACTGCCTGGAGGACCTGCGGGACGCAGGGATCACGGAGATCGGCGTGATCCTGGGGGACAACCAGCCCGAGAAGGTGAGGGATCTCCTCAAGGACGGGCGGGACTTCGCCGTGCACATCACCTACATCGTGCAGGGCGCTCCGAAAGGGATCGCCCACGCGGTCCAGTGCGCGCGGGACTTCATGGGGCCGGATCCCTTCTGCGTCTACCTGGGGGACAACGTGCTGAAGGGGGGCATCCGCGCCATGGTCGAGGACTTCCGGACGAACCGCTTCGACGCGGAGGTCATGCTCTGCCACGTGCCGAACCCGGAGAAGTTCGGGGTCGCCGAGCTCGACGCGAAGGGCCAGATCCTCTCGCTCGTCGAGAAGCCCAAGGCACCGAAGAGCGACCTGGCCCTCGTGGGGATCTACCTCCTCCGGGAGAGCATCTTCCCGATCATCGAGACCCTCAGGCCCTCCTGGCGGAACGAGCTCGAGATCACGGACGCCCTGGACGAGCTCCGGAAACGGGGCGGGAAGCTCATGGCCCACGTGGTCACGGGCTGGTGGAAGGACACGGGAAAGCCCGAGGATATCCTCGAGGCGAACCACCTGCTCCTGGACGACGTCAAGCGGCGGATCGACGGGACCGTCGAGGAAGGCGCGAAGGTCGAGGGCCGCGTGGAGATCGGGAAGGGGACGGTCGTCAAGGCGGGCAGTGTCGTCCGCGGGCCGACGGTCATCGGCCGCGACTGCGTGATCGGGCCGGACACGTACGTCGGGCCGTACACCTCCGTGGGGGACGGCTCGCACCTCGTCGGGGCGGACGTCGAGGCCTCGATCCTCATCGGCGAGGTCACGATCGAGACCCCGAACAAGATCGTGAACAGCCTCCTGGGGCGGTACGTCACGATCCGGTCGGGAAGCCACCACCTGCCCAAGGGGCACAAGCTCATCGTGGGGGAGAACAGCACCCTCGTGCTGTGACCGGACCCCGGGCTAGGCCAGTCGCCCCTCGGCCACGATCGCAGCCTTGGCCCAGAGACGGCATGCGTAGGACCAACCCGTGAGGTCCTGCCCCTGGTAGGACTCCATGAGAACGAAGCCGGAGTAGCGGGCCGACGTCGCGGAGAGGACGAACGTGCCGTTGAATCCGGCGCGGTAGAGGACGACCTGCACGCCGGCGACGCTCACGTAGGGGAGGACGAGCTCTGGCGAGAGCCCGTCGAGGGCGAGCGTGTCCCCCGCTTGCAGGTGGCGGTCCATCTCCTGGACCGCCGCGATGTGGGAGTAGGGCGTGGGGAACGCGACGACAACGAGGTTCACGACGACGAACACGCCCATGAGGGCGAGGAACCGGGACCGGAAGGACCAGAGGGACGGCCGCTCCGGCGATCCGAGCCGTGCGAACGGCGAGGCCTCCCGCATCGCCGCCCACAGGAGCACGGGCGAGGCGATCGAGACGTACCGGAGGTTGTCGTGCCACCAGACCGGCGTGTGTTCGATCGTCCAGAAGAAAGCGGACACGATCCAGCCCATGACAAACACGAGGCCGACCGCGAGCCAGAGAGCGCTCGTCCGCTCCTCCCGCACGCGCCCGAGGGAACGGCGGAGTTCGGGCAGGAACATCCCGCCGTAGAAGAGGAAGATGAGGAGGAACCAGGGCACCTTCTCCACCAGCCCCGTGAGGAGGATCACCGGGTTGGCCGCGCCGAACGCATACGCAGCGTCGAGCTGCGCGCTGGTCTCCCAGTTCGGCCACCCGTAGCGGGCGAGGTTGCGCAGGGTCCAGCCTCCCGCGAGGAGGCAGAACGCGGCCATGCCGCCGAGGTACCATCGGTCCCGCAAGACGCCCCAGCCGCGGTACCGCACGCGCCAGGCGAGGCCCGCGACCGCGGCGATCACGAACACGTAGCCGATCGGCGCCTTTGCGAGGAACCCCAAGCCCGCGAGGACGCCCGCGAGGAGGAGGAAACGCGGCTGCCTCAGACCCTTGAGGACCGCCCACACCGTGCCCACGAACAGGAGGCCGACGAGGTTTTCCGAATAGCCGATCGTGGAGGCGATGAAGAAGATCGGCTCCAGGGCGACATAGGCCGTGGCGAACCAGGCCTTCGTGCGGCCGAAGAGGTCCCGCGTCGCCACGTACACGACCGCGAGGAACAGGAGGGAGAGCGCGACCTCCGCGACCTTCGTCACGGCCACGCCGAAGCCGAAAGCCGCGTAGAACAGGGAGAGGTAGGCGGGGAAGAGGGGGCCGTAGTGGCGGTAATACGCCGCGCCGACGGCGGCGGGCCGCAGGAACTCGCCGTGGTCGAGGAGGGACTTCCCCATGACCGCGTACTCCGCGCCATCGTAGACGATACCCCACGTAGGGAACGTCGCCACGCGCAGGGCGACGCCGAGCACCACAAGTACGAGGAGAACCGCTCGCGTCCGCGCGAGGCGCTTCGAGACGCCGTGGGGGACGATCAGCCCACGGAGTCTCGGGACTCGCACGCGGTAGGAGTGCTCGATCCGATCGATGGGGGACCTTCCTCGGGGCCTGAATGGGAAATCGACGGGTTAATCCTTCCATCGGGGGAAGGGGGCCGGGAAGACGGACGGCCCCTCCGCGGAGGAAACATGCGTCCGACACAGCCTCACGGTTTGAGGACGGTCAGGTAGCCCGTCATCGTGGGCTGGTGGAACAGACACACGTAGGCGTAGAGCCCCGCGCTCGTCGCGACGAAGGGCGGGATCTCGAAGGTCGTGTTCGCGGGGATGATGTAGCTCACGCCGCCCGCGGGCCATCCGGTGCCGTTCGCGGCCCGCTTGAAGGGCGCATCGATCGTGAACGTGTGGTCCTCCCCGGTCGTCTCGAGGTTGTAGTAGTGGATCACCACCGTGTCGCCTTCGTAGACCGTGATCCGGTCCGGGGTGAAGGCATCGTGCGGGATGCCGAAGGTCGCTTCGTCGAAGTCAAGGATGCTCGTGAACAGGTAGAGCGTGCGGGTCACGGGCACATAGTTCGACGGCACGGTCCCGACGATCGTCTTCGGCGAGAAGACGTAGCCCGCGGTCCCGCCGACGAGGGCCGAGACGACGATCGCAATCAAGAGCATGCGCACGGTGCTGGACGGCGCGGGGGCGCCGGTTTCGGCCATGGTATCCGCTCGACCCTCAAGCGTCGGCCGAGATAAGCCTGCGCGTCGTACATGCGGCGTCCCGGGGCGGTCCGGTCTCCGAAGACGGGGCCGGGCGGGCCCATCGAGCTACGAGGGGAACCGCTGCCGCGGCCTCGAACAACCTACATATAGAGTCCTATCCATCGGACCTGACGTGCTGGACATCCGCCTCGTACGGGAGAACCCCGATCTCATCCGCACCGACCTCGCGAAGCGCGGGGACCCGGCGCGGGCGAAGCTCCTCGACGAGGTCATCCGCGCAGACCGCGAGTACCGGGACGACCTGGCGAAGCTGGAGGCGCTCCGCAAGCGCAGGAACGAGATCACGCGGGACGTCGCGGCCGCGAAGAAAGCGAAGCGGGATGCGGCCAAGCTCATGAAGGAGGCTGCGGACCTCCCGAACCAGATCAAGGCGCTCGAGGGACGCATCGAGGAACTCAACGCGAAGGTGCGGGACGGTCTCCTGCGCCTCCCGAACCTCCTTCACGAGACCGTTCCCTTGGGCAAGGACGAAACGCAGAACGTCGAGGTCGCGCGGTGGGGCACGCCGAAGGCCGTCGACTTCGAGCTCCGGCCCCACAGCGAGCTCGTCGAGGCGACGGGCGCGGCGGACTTCGAGCGCGCGAGGAAGATCGCGGGCGCGGGCTTCGTCTACCTCATGGGGGACCTCGTGCGCCTGGACCAGGCGCTCCTCGCCTTCTCCCTAGACTACATGGTCAAGCAGGGCTTCACCCCGGTCTTCCCGCCGTACATGATGCGCCGCGCGGCCTACGAAGGCGTCACGGACCTCGGGGACTTCGAGAACGTCATGTACAAGATCGAGGGGGAGGACCTCTACCTGATCGCGACGTCGGAGCATCCGATGGGCGCGATGTTCATGGACGAGATCCTGGACGAGGCGCGCCTGCCGCTCCTCCTCACGGGGACCTCCGCCTGCTTCCGGCGGGAGATCGGCGGGCACGGTGTCGACACGAAGGGCCTCTTCCGGATGCACCAGTTCAACAAGGTCGAGCAGTTCGTCTTCTGCCGGCCCGAGGACAGCTGGACATGGCACGAGAAGCTTCGCGCGAACGGCGAGGCGATCTATCGTGCCCTCGAGATCCCCTACCGCGTGGTCAACGTGTGCACGGGAGACATCGGGACCGTGGCGGCGAAGAAATACGACATCGAGGCGTGGTTCCCGCGGCAGAAGCAGTACCGCGAGGTCATCTCCTGCTCCAACTGCACGGACTACCAGGCGCGTCGGCTGAACACCCGCGCGGGCAAGGTCGGCGGGGAGAAGTTCGTGCCCCACACCCTGAACGCCACGGCGATGGCCACCTCCCGCGGGCTCGTGGCGGTCCTGGAGAACTACCAGAACGCGGACGGCACGGTGACCGTGCCGAAGGTCCTGCGGCCCTTCATGGGCGGGCAGGAGAGACTTCGAGACAGCAGCCCGCGGTCGGAGAGCGGAGCACTCCGTCCAATCCTCCCGAGTTAAGGGGAGGACGGGGCGGACGGTCCCGCCCTCATGGGTTCGGACACTTAGTTGCCCAAGACGACGAGCGTGCCCGTCATCGTGGGTTGGTGGTACGTGCACTCGTACGAGAACATCCCCGCGGTGCTCGCGGTGAAGCTGAACGTCGTCGTCGCGTTCATCGCAAGCACCTTGTTGATGTTGTACGGCGCCCCGATCGTGAGCGTGTGGTCCTCCGGCTCGATCCGACACGTTGATTCCGGACCCCGTGGGAGTGGGGATGCGTGGGCCAGTACTCATACCAAGTTTGGCATGAGTGCAAAACTTCCTCGCCTCCATGGACACCCACTAATGGCTCCTCAAGAATGAGGTCCCAATCATGATATGGCTTGTCCCGCGCGGGGACGTAGTCCAGATGAGTCACCATTGCGACGGCAACAACCAACCCGAAAAGTCGGCAGGCTGTTCGGGATTAGGCCCCCAGTGCTTTGTACGTTCTGCCGGGAGAAGCACCGAAGCAAACAGTACTGCCATCGGGCCCTGGCGAAATCGGCAGGCCGCGGTCTCGGTGCCGTCTCCGGACTGGAGCAACCTAGAGAGCTCCTTCAGCACGAGATTTTGGTCCCGTTGGTCCCGTCTCGTCTTCAGGGGCCCGGTCCTTGCGCGCCCGGCTGGGGGCGTCCCTGAGAGCCATGCCCGGTGGACAAGCACCGGACATGGCGCGCCATGCAGGATGTCCGGCCCCACCCCGCTCGAGCGGCCAGGAGCGGCCCCTCGGCTCCGGCTACGTGCCATGTGACAGATTGTAGTCCTAGAGGACAACGAGGGTGCCGGTAAGCGTCTCGTGGTCAGGATGACACAAGTTCGCTGCTTCATTGTACGGGATGGCGCACCTGAACACATATGTCCCGGCCTTGAGCGCAGTGAACTCGATCGTCACCTGGGTGCCCTGGGGATTCCCGCTGTTGTCCCTACCTTGGACTGTTCCACTGCTGGTGGTCCCCGAGAACGCCCCTGCGCCCGCATCGATGCTGAAGGAGTGGTCTCCGCCTCGCGGGTTCTTCACCGTAAGCCTCACGGTGTCCCCCGCATTGATCATTATGACACTCGGCCCCCATCGCACATACTCGCCCACTACCTTCTCCGTATCTGCCGCCGGAGAGTCGATCTCCACGGCGCACTGGCAGGTATTGTTCCATCCCGTGACGATCAGGCCCTCGTCGATGGTCACGGTGAAGGCCACCGTCCGGGCTGTCGGACCCGGCGCTCTCGTGAGGACCAGACCGACGGCCACGCTCGATAGTAACACACCCAGCACCCCGAGAACGACTGCAATTTTCGCAAGACCAAATTCCGCCATGTTCCTTTCCGCCATGTTCCTACCTCTCATGACAGGTTAGCGAACCTTCCACGCGGCGGCGGAGAGCCCCCCATCCTATAAGACGTGGTGACGATTCCCGCGCCTGACTCCCAAAGGTGGGAACGAGCCTCTATGCTCATCAAGGACCGGCGACTCCAACAGGCGCTGTTGAGGGCCTTGGCCGATGAGCCCAGCGCTCGCATCCTCGCGGCGACCGCCTACCGAACGGTGTCCGTGATGGAGCTGATCCGCCAGGAGGGGATCGCGAGCTCGTCCGCCTACCGCCACATCCATGAGCTCGCGAAGAATGGCCTCCTCGTCGTGGCCCGGACCGTCCTCACGCCCGACGGGAAGACCTACCAGATGTACCGAGCGACATTTCGGGAAGTGACCGTGACCTTCCACGCGGGGGAGCTTGTGATCCACGCCACTCCCAACCTCGATGCGGTCCAGAAGGCCTTCCGGCTGTTCCATTCCTTCACGGAGGAGCTCTGATGGCCTTCGAGCACCTCTTCCTCGCCGCGGCGAAGGTCGTCGTCCTCCTCCTTGGGATGACGATCGCGGCCCTGGCGTTCCTCGCCTACCGGCGAAGCGGGGAGCGCCTGATGCTCGGGCTGAGCGTGGGCTTCGCCCTCATGGCGATCGGCTCCTTCCTGGAGGGCGTCCTCTTCGAAATCCTGTCCTGGGACCTGATGACGGTCCGTTTCATCGAGTCCGTCTTCGTCTTCGCGGGGCTGGGGACGATCGCCTTCCTTCTGCGGCCCAGGAAGGTGAAAGGTTGAACCTCTGGGCCCTCCTGAGCGCCTTCGCCGTCCTGGCAGCGGGGATCCCGCCGATCTACTTCGCGATCCGATTGAGGGGGTCGCGAGCCTCCTTTGTCGTGCTCGTCCTCCTCCTGGCCGCGGCGTTCTTGGTCCACGGAGTCTTCCATTTGCTGCAGGCCCTCTCCGTCCAGGAGGATGCGGTCGAAAGCATGGAAACCCTCTCCGCGGTCCTCATCCTTGCCTTCGCCGTCGCCTATTGGAGCCTCCGAGAGGCGGCCTTGAGCTTGGCCGTGAACGTGGACCTCCACTCCGTCGCGATCGCAAGCCTCGCGGCAACCCTCGCGATCTTCCTCCTTCGGCTCGCAGGACTCGGCCGTGGCCACCGAGGGGAGGCCGTTGACTTCGGCGCGGCCTTCTCTGTCTTCGTGTCGGGCTGGATGGCCACGGAGCTCCTCGAGGTGGTCTCCCCCGCGAGCTGGACCGAGGTGAACGAAGCCCTGCACCTCGCGGTCCTCGCTCTCTTCGCCGTGTGGATGAACGCCCGGTGGCGGTGGGCGCTTCGCCGCGCCCGGGTGGCCCCATGAATGTCCACGACGCCCTCGTGGCCATGCGGCTCGGGGTCGTCGCGGTGGGCGGCCTCGCAAGCCTGTGGAGCCTCCGGCTCGGCCTCCTCTCGCCTCGGAACCGGTGGACCTACCTCCTCCTCGCGTTGGGATTAGGCCTGGTCGCCTTCGGGGCGATCGCGGAGGGGGTCCTCTTCGAGTTTGGCGGGTGGGATCTCTTCGCGGCGCACACCGCGGAGGCCCTCGTGGGCATCGTGGCCTTCTCCGCGATCCTCGTCGCCATCCTGCGGAGCCGCGTCTGAGGCGGTGGCCGTAACCGGGCGGATGGGGAAGCGCGACATCGAAAAGGGTCTTGCCGATGAAGCGGGCTATCCCGCGAAACGGGTTCGATGCGAAGCAAAGGGATTATGGCCCACGGCCTCACTCGAACGACCATGGCGCAGGGCGTACTCCAGCGGGTTTCGGACCGCGTGTCCCGCCTCGAGGACCGCTTCGTGAACCTTTACGTGATCGACGTCGGCAAGGTAGCCCTCGTCGACACGGGGACAAGGCGGGCCGAGCCCTCGTCCGGCAAGGGCTGAGGGAGTTGGGCAAGGAGATGGAGGACATCGGGGCGGTCCTCCTCACCCACGATCACGTGGATCACGTGGGCACCGCGGGTGTATGGCAGCGCGAGTCGCGTGCCCAGGTGGGGATCCACGAGAAGGATTCGCCCGTCGTCGCGGGCGAGGAGCGGCGGCGGGGCAGAGGCGTCGGCGCGCGCGGAAAGCTCATGGTCCTGTTCTCGGGCCTGTTCAGCTGGACGATCGCAACGGACCCGGTCCGGCCGGACCGCACGTTCGGGGACCGCGAGATCCTGGACCTCCTGGGCCTGCGGGTCGAGACGATCGAGGCGTCCGGCCACACCCTGGGGTCCTGCGCGTTCCGCCTGGCAACGGAAGGCGTCCTCTTCGCGGGAGACGCGGTCAAGGGGCGGAGGGGGAAACCCGAACCGCCGATCTTCGTCGAGGACGGAGCCGCGGCCCAGGACTCCTTCCGGAAGCTCGTGACGATGGACTACGAGGTCCTGTGTCCGGGCCACGGGAGCCCCATCCGGCGCACCTGAAGTGGGCCGTCGGGCGCGTCGCCCCGCATCCAACGGGAGAAAGCTCCATTACCGCCCTGGCCTTTGCCGTCGCCGGAGTGACCATGTCCCTCCTGTGTCCGATCGACTTCCGTTACGGGCGAGAGAAGATGAAGTCCGTCTTCGAGGAGACGTCGCGGCTACAACGCCTCCTCGACGTGGAGGCGGCCCTCGCGCGCGCGGAGGCCGGCGTGGGACTCATCCCGGCGGATGCCGCCAAGGGAATCTCGAAGCACGCGACCACGAAGGAGGTCACGGTCGCGCGGGTGGAGGAACTCGAGAAGGAGACGCGCCACGACCTCATGGCCGTGGTCCTCGCCCTGACGGAGGCGAGCGGCGCGGAGGCGGGCAAGTACGTCCACCTCGGCGCGACGAGCAACGACATCTCCGACACGGCAACTGCGCTCCAGCTGCGCGAGGCGATCGCGATCCTCGACTCGAGCCTCGTCGAATTGGCGCAGGCCCTCGCGAAGCTCGCGGAGAAGCACAAGCGGACGGTCATGCTCGGCCGCACCCACGGCCAGGCGGCGGTGCCGATCACGTTCGGGCTCAAGATGGCCGTCTTCGCCGCCGAGG
>Ga0209751_10005773_pt1 | contig 11598 bp, 13 predicted proteins | sample RifCSP13_1_FD_184019 | JGI IMG/M metagenome (GOLD analysis project Ga0209751, IMG submission 184019) | Soil microbial communities from Rifle, Colorado - Rifle CSP2_sed 13_1 (SPAdes) (version 2) | ecosystem: Environmental > Terrestrial > Deep subsurface > Rock core/Sediment | place: Rifle...
CTACCGCGTCGCCGCACGCCAGGGGAGCACGGCCGACAGCTCGACCGGCAACGTCGGCTTCCGCTGCGCCCGGGACGTCTAGCCTAGCTCTGCGCTGGGTTACCCCGGCCGAGGAGGCCCAACGTCAAGCGCCGAAGACGCGCCTGCCGTGCGGCCTCACGGGCGTCAGCCTCCGCGAGCCGCTGCAGCCGCCGCTCGAACAGCTCCTCGAGCTCGCGGCGCTGTGCCTCCATGCGCGCCCACCACTCCGGGTCAATCCGCCTCTTCCTCGGCATCTCCGTTCTCCGCAAGTCGAAGGATGTTCAGCGTCGTCTGATCGATCCGCATCAGGATCACGATGATCCCGTTCATCTCGCCGCGTGTCAGCAGCGGCTCCTTCCGCCGTCTCTGAAACACGCTGCCCATGGTGCCGGTCGCTCACGTGGTAGGCAAGGCGTCTGTTGGGGACATCACTCGCGTGCAGTGTCGGCCGGAGCCCCGTGATCGACGCAGTATGCGACGGCCGCTCGCACAGTCGGGAAGAAGCGCTCCTTGCCGATCGTCTCGGCCACCCCGGCCGCGGCGAGCCGTTCGTGGACGTGCGGCTTCATGCGCGCGACGACCAGGTCTACCCCGTTGCGCCGGAGCCCGGAGGCGAGCTCTCCGAGAGCCTCGAGCCCGGTGGCGTCGAGGTCGGTGACGCCCTCGGCGCTGAAGACGACCCAGCGGACCGCGTCCGGGGCACCTCGCACGGCTTCGTGCACCCTCCCCTTCACGTAGCGGGCGTTGGCGAAGAACAGCCGGTCGTCCAGCCGGTACACGACCACGCCGGGAGTCACACGGGCCGACGGATGCAGCTGGACGTTCCCGTAGCGCCCGAGTCGGTCGACCCAGCCGAGCACTGCGTCGTGCGGCTGCGCGCTGCGCCGGACGACATCGACGATCGAGAGCGCCACGGCGATCGTCAGCGCCCGGAGAACGCCGAAGACGACGACGCCGATCGTCGTCGTCGCCGCGATCCCGACCTCGAACCGGCTCACCATCCGAAGTGCCCGCCACGCCGCGCGATCCACGAGCCCGATCGCCGCCGAGACGATGACCGCGCCGAGCACCGCCTTCGGGAGGTACTGCATCGGCTCGGTGAGGAAGAGGAGCACCAGAGCAACTGCCCCTGCGGCGACGAGGCCGGCGATCTGCGTCCGTGCTCCCATCTGGTCGTTCACGGTCGTGCGCGACCCGCTCGCCCCGAGCGGGAAGCCCTGCGTGATTCCTGCGGCGGCGCTCATCCCGGAGAAGGCGAGCAGCTCCTGGTCCGCGCGGATGTGCTGGTTTCGTTTCCCGGCGAACGTCCTCGCAGTGAGGATCCCGTCCGCGAAGCTGACGAGGAAGATCCCGATCGCAGCCGGCACGAGCTGCAACGTGTCGCCGAGCGGTGGAGTGGGAATCTCGATACTCGGGAGCCCGGGCGGGATCGCGCCGAGCACGGCGACGCCGTGATCGGCGAGGTCGACGGCCCAAGACACGAGGATGGAGGCCACGACGACGACCAGCGCGGCGGGCAGTGCCGGCATGACGAAGCGGGCCGTGAGCAACGCTGCAAGTGCGATGACGCTGACGAGAAGCGTCGTCCAGCTCACCTCCCCGAGCTCTCGGATCACCTCGACGACCTGTCCGATCGGCTCGCGCGCGTCGATGTCGAGTCCGAGGAGCTTCCCGAGCTGGCCGGCGATGAGGAAGACGACCACACCGTGGATGTAGCCGACGAGCACGGGCCTCGAGAAGTAGTCCGCGAGCCACCCCAGCCGGACGACCCAGGCCAGGAGGAAGCAGGCCGCGACGAGGAGGGCGAGCATCGCGCCGAGCTCGGAGGCCTCGCCGCTTCCAGCCACCGCGAGGGAGAGGATGGCTGCGCCGACAAGCGCGGAGATCGAGCCCTCCGGCCCGACGATCAGCTGCCGAGAAGAGCCGAGGAAGGTGTACAGCACCGCCGGCAGGAGCAAGGCGTAGAGCCCGTTGACGGGCGGCACACCCGCGACCTCCGCGTAGGCCATCCCCGCAGGCAGCGCGAGCGCCGCGACCGTCAGGCCCGCAACGAGGTCGCGCCGCGCCGTGTGCGGCCGGTAGGCGGGGATCTGGGCACTCAGCGGCACGGCGCGCTCGAGCAACGGCTCCTGCGGCCGCCGACGGAAAGGAGAGCGATCCGGCCGGTACGCAACCGGCGGCGGGCCCTCCTGGTTCGTCCTCGGAGTGTCCGGCTCGCTCATTCCGATGACGCTAACGTGTCCCAGCCGGTCCCAGTCCGAGAGGAGAGAACGTGAAGTGGGTGACGCGTGAGCGTCCGAAGACCGACCGGATCGCCTGCCCCTGGCTGATCCGGAACTTCATCGACTCGGACGCACAGTTCATCTACGTGCCGGCCGACCAGGTGCTCGCCGTCGCCGAGCGTGACGATGCGATCTCGTACGACGCCCCGGGCGCGCGGTATACGCACCGCGACGGGCTCTGCTCGTTCGAGGTGCTCGTCGAGGAGTACGGAATCGACGACCCGGCGATAGCGTTGCTCGCCCGGATCGTCCACGGCGCGGACGTCGCCGAGGATCGGGACGCTACGCCGCAGTCGCGCGGGCTGCTCGCGGTCGCCGAGGGCTTTCACCTGCTCGGCCTCGACGACCACCGGCAGCTCGAGCTCAGCCTGCCCGTGTACGACGCGCTCTACGCGTGGTGCCGGAACGAGGTCGCCTGACCCGCGACGCTCGCCGTATCCTCGCCGTCCAGGCGCTCCGGGCGTTCGCGTACGGGCTCGGCAGCGTCCTCATCGGCGTCAGCCTCGCCCGGCACGGACTCTCGGGCTTCGAGGTCGGAATCGTCCTCGGCGCGCTGCTCGCCGGCGTCGCGCTCGCCTCGCTCGCGATAGCCCGTACCGGCAACCGCATCGGCCGCCGGCGTTGGTACCTCGGGCTGTTCGTCACGATGGGTATCGCGGGAGCGGCGTTCGCGCTCAGCGGCTCGCTCTGGCTGCTCGTGCTCGCGGCGCTCACGGGAACCGTCTCCACGGAGGTCGTCGAGTCCGGCCCGTTCACCTCGCTCGAGCAGGCGATGCTGCCGAGCGTTGCCGGAGATCGCGACGCGACCTGGCTCTTCGGCACGTACAACACGGTGGCCACGCTTGCGGGCTCGCTCGGTGCGCTGGCAGCCGGCCTGACAGCGTTCCTCGACGTCGAGCCGCAGCGGCTGCTGCTCGTCTACGTGATCGTGGCCGTGCTGGGTGCCCTACTGACGCTCGGGCTCTCGGACGCGGTCGAGATCGCCGAGCGCTCTCCACGTGCGCCGCTCCAACGCTCACGAGGCATCGTCCGCCGCCTCTCGGGGCTGTTCGCGCTCGACTCTTTCGGCAGCGGGTTCGTCACGCAGGCCTTCATCGCCTACTGGTTCACCGAGACGTACGGGACGTCGCCAGAGCTGCTCGGCGTGGCGTTCTTCGCCGTCGGGATACTGCAGGCGCTCTCTTTCCAGGTGGCCGTACGACTGGCCGGGAGGATCGGGCTCGTGAACACAATGGTGTTCACGCACCTCCCTTCGAACGTCCTCCTGGCGCTCATCCCGCTCGCGCCCACCGAGGCGACCGCGTTCGCGCTGCTCTTCGCCCGCTACGCGCTCAGCCAAATGGACGTCCCCACTCGCCAGGCGTACGTCGTCGGCATCGTCGAGCCGGAGGAACGGACCGCTGCCGCCGCGTACACGAACACCGCGCGGTACGTCACTCGTCCTCTGGGCCCGCTTGCGGCGGCACCGATCATGCAGGTGTCGCTCGGCGCCCCGTTCGCGATCGCCGGCGCGCTGAAGAGCGCGTACGACCTGAGCCTGTACGCGCTGTACAGACGGTCCGGCACGATGTGACAATGGAGAGGATCATGTCCCAGATAGTCGGGTCCCTCGACGCAGCTCGGCAGGCGGCAGCACGCCATGCATGGCGCGAGTCGTACGACGCGTACTCGAACGCCGACAGGGTCGACCTGACTCCTGACGACCTGGAGAGCTTCGCCGAGGCGGCCTGGTGGACCGGACGACTCGACGACGCGATCGGTCTTCGCGAGCGCGCACACTCCGGGTACACGGCGTCCGGTGACAAGCGGGGCGCGGCTCGGATGGCGCTCACGCTCGCGTGGGACTACGAAGGCCGCGGCGCGTTCTCCGTCTCGCACGGCTGGTTCGCGACTGCCGAGAGGCTGCTCGAAGGTCTGCCTGAGTCGCCGGAGCACGCCAGGGCGGTGCTGATCACCGCAGTGACCGCCCTCTTCGCAGAAGGTGACCTCGATCGCGCGGAGGCGCTCTTCGAAAGCGCGTTCGAGCTCGCCAAACGGGTGGGCGACCGAGATGTGGAGATACTGGCTCTCTCCGGGAAGGGGCGCACGTATATCAAGGCCGGCCAGGTCGAGCGGGGCCTCACACTGCTCGACGAGGCGACCGCATCCGCGGTGTCCGGCAACCTGAAGCCGCACTCGACCGGTCTCGTCTACTGCCTCACGATCAGCGCCTGCCGCGATCTGGGCGACTACCGGCGTGCGGCCGAGTGGACGGAAGCCGCGAACCGGTGGTGCGACCAACTGGACGTTTCGGGCTTCCCAGGAGCATGTCGCATCCATCGGGCGGAGGTCCTGAGGCTCCGCGGCGACTGGCCGGCAGCGGAAGCGCAGGCACTCGCGGCCTGTGAGGAGCTGCACGACTTCGACCGCAGCATCACCGCCGGCGGGCACTACGAGATCGGGGAGATCCGGCGCCGGCGGGGCGACTTCGCCGGTGCGGAGGAGGCATATCGCACAACGAACGAGCTCGGGGGCGAGCCGCAGCCGGGCCTCGCGCTCCTCCGTCTCGCCGAGGGCAAAGTCGACGCGGCGATCGCCGGCATTACGCGGTTCCTGCACGACGTCCAGGATCCGCTCGTCCGCATTCGCTGCCTCCCGGCGCAGGTGGAGATCGCCCTCGCGGCCGGAGACCTCAAGACGGCGCGCGCCGCAGTGGAGGAGCTCGAGCAGATCGTCGACTCGTACAAGATCGGCGAGCGACGCGCCGCCGCGTTCGACGCCACCATCCACTTTGCCGTCGGCCAGATCAAGCTCGCCGAGAAGGACTGGGACGAGGCCGCAACCGGCCTCCAGCGCGCTCGGGACGAATGGCAGGGCGTCGGCGCGCCGTACGAGACGGCTCAGGCGCGGATGCTGCTCGGCATCGCCGTCAGGCGGCAGGGCGACGAGCACGCCGCGACGGCAGAGCTCGAGGCCGCCCTCGCGGTCTTCGAGCGGCTGGGAGCGAAGCTCGACGAGGAACGTGTGAAGGAGCTCCTCGGCAGGCTCGAGGCGCGCCGCACGTTCCTCTTCACGGACATCGTCGACTCGACTAGGCTGCTCGAGACGCTCGGCGACGAGAAGTGGAAGAAGCTGCTCGCGCGCCACAACGAGCTCGTCCGCGAGCGGATCGTCGAGAGCGGCGGCGACGTCATCAAGCAGACCGGCGACGGCTTCTTCGCTGCGTTCGACAACCCGAAGGCGGCGATCGAGGCCGCCGTCGCGATCCAGCGGGCGCTCGCTGCCGAGATCGTCGCCCCGGACGTCAGGATCGGCGCGCATACGGGAGGCGCCTTCCACACCGGGACCGATTTCACTGACTACGGCGGTCAGGGTGTGCACACCGCCGCGCGTATCGGCGCAGCGGCTGGCGGTGGCGAGATCCTCGTCAGCCGCGAGACGCTCGACGGCGTCGGCACGACGTTCCGGCTGTCGGAGCCTCGCGCGATGGAGCTGAAGGGATTCGAGCAGCCCGTCGACGTCGTCTCCGTCGACTGGCACTAGCAGCGCGGGCTCTAGCTCGATGAGCTCGATCCGGTAGTTGTCCTCGAGAAGGGGTTGACGAAACGCGCGACGTCTAGCGTCTGAAGGTGTCGTGAATCTCGAAGACCTCCGGGGCGCCGGCGAACTCGATTCCGATGTCGGCGAGGATGGGCATCAACGGTTCACCGAATGCCTCGAACTGCTCCCGCGAGTCCCAGATCTCGCTCACCCGCAAGTTCCCTTCCGACCCGAAGAAGACGTGGTAATCGAGGCCGTCCGGAGGCCACGCGCCGGCTTCCTCGAGCCGCCGCACGCTCTCGTTGTATTTCTCTGTTGTGAGGTTTGTAGGGCTGAACCGGACGACGATGCTCATGACGCGATCCTCCATGCTCGGGGTCGAGCAGACCCTATCGGGATCGCCAGGTGAACGCCGTAGCGGCCCCGCCGGCCCCTTTCGGCTCCCCTCGATGGGTTCTATTCGACAGGAATCTAGGCAGCCGCTCGACGCGGTGACGCTGTCGCAGCTTCGACGAGTGCGCTTACGAGCTCGATCGCCTCGGATCGGCCGATGACGTCGCCGACGGTAAGCGAGCGCCACGTCTGGAAATCGAGGGCATGGCGCAGCGCGGCGACGAGGACGTGTCGTCTTCGGCCGCGGACCGACCGACCGACCGCGATGACCAGACATGTTCTACGAAAGGAGCCACGAATGCTGATTGCCAAGACCCGCGAGCTCGAGCTGATGCAGGGCTGGTTCGATAGTGACCCCGAGCACTCCCGCGTCCGGGTGACGTTCCCCATCAACAAATGGGCGGGCTCGCGCGACAGCGCGGCCGTCTACTTCGAAGTCGAACCGGGTGACCGGCTGGCCCGCCACACCGACAGCGCAGAGGAGATCCTCTACGTGGTCGCCGGCGAGGCAGAGGCTGAGGTCGGCGACAAACGCGGACGCCTCGAAGCGGGCGACCTCGCGGTCATCCCCGCGATGGCCCCGCACGGCCTCGTCAACGTCGGAAACGAGACGCTCAAGGTCATGGGCTTCTTCTCCGAGTCCGAGATCATCTCGAGCTTCAATGAGCCGGTGCAGCCGTTCGGCGCGGCGATCCTGAACCAGGGGGCGCGCCCACCCCTGCGCTCGCCTGAGCCGTCGCTTGGACGGCCCGGGATCCCCTCCTGACGTCGCGAACGCGGACGACGTCCCGTACTCATGTCGGGGCGCTGTGCGGCCGGTTCGCTCGAGCGGCTACCCGCTGCGGGCTTCAATGAGCTCGACCCGATACGAATCCGGGTCGCGGACGAAGCAGATGCGAGAGCCTCCGGCGCGCACCTGGTACGGGGGCCGCTCGGGCTCGATGCCGTGCTCCGAGGCGAGGCGGGCGAGCGTGCCGTCGAGATCGTCCACGCCGATCGCGATGTGCCCATAGGCGGTGCCGAGCTCGTAGGTGCGGCCGTCGTGGTTGTAGGTCAGCTCGAGCACGTTCTCCTGATCCCCGATCGAGAAGAAGTAGTTCGTCGCCTCGAGGTCGCCGTCGCGGACGATGTCCATGTCGCGGCTGAAGCGGAAGCCGAGCGCCTCGTAGAACGCGCGGCTGCGCTCGGGGTCCGTGATTCGAACCATCGTGTGCAGGAAGTTCGCCATGCTTGCGAGCCTACCGCGCGAGGCGTCCGTGGGCGTCGAGGAGCTCGAGCACGGCGTCATGTGGGAGCGCACGACCGATTCGGCCTTCGCGTCCCGTCACCTCGGGAGCGGCCCAGAGGGCGTTCAGCACCGATTCCTCCGTTGCGTCCGCGACGGCCTCGAAGACGTCGTTCAGATCGCGATCCGGCACGGGCCGAAGAGGCGCCTCGCCGCGGGGGCGACGGCCGGGCGGTGCGAAGGCGATGAAGATCTCCCCGCTCCCGTGATGGGCTACCGAGCCGCAGCGGGCGAGGCCGAGCCCGGCCCGGCGGGCGATCCGCTCGAGCTGGTGGTGAGAGACGGGAGCGTCGACCGCGACGACGACGATGCAGCTACCGGCTGCCGGGCGCCTCGGCGCCGGCGGCTCGCCGAGCAGGTCGCCGACGTGGACCCCGTCGACGACGAGCACGGGCGGTGGGTAGAAGTTCGAGAGCACGAGCACCCCGACAGCCCCATCGATACTCGGAACGATACGGCTGGAGGTGCCGATGCCGGCTTTGTAGCCCTTCGTCATCATCCCGGTGCCGGCGCCGACGGCGCCCTCGGCGACTGCTCCACCCGAGGCCAGCGAGACGGCGCGCCCGGCGTCCTCTGCCTCGACCTGGACGACGCGCGCCTCCGAGAGCCAGCTGTCGTCGCATTCCCCGACGACCGGGATGACGACGTTGTCGACGCCGACTGTGGGGTCCGCTGCCACAGCCGCACCGACCGCGCCGTCGTAGACGCGCCCGACCGCGTGCGTGGAGGTGAGGTACACGGGCGTCTCGATCCACCCCCATTCGGAGACGACGACGAATCCGGTCAGTTCGCCGGCGCCGTTCAACACCGCCGCTCCGGCAGGTACGGGCTGCGCAAAGAGCGTCTCGGCCGGACCCGGAAGCACTGCCGTCACCCCTGTCCGGGCGATGCCGCGACCTTCAGGGAGCTCCGGCTCGTCGCGCCACACGGTGACGTGGCCGACTGCAACACCGCCGACGTCCGTGATCGCGTTCAACGGGCCGGGCTCGAACCGACCGATCCGCAGGCCGTGCTCGCGCGGCCGCGGACCACGGGGTTCGGGGACGTTCACGAGCGCGAGCGTACAAGCAGCGGTCACGCGTTCGGACGATTCCGTACACCGGCAGATCACCGTGGCGGCGATCCCTCGAACGAGGGGTTGCATTCCGGGTCGGGAATGGCTTAGCGTCAGCAGGCCGTGCTGACGCTCACCTGGGGAGGGGGGCTTCCGTGAGCACCGTGCCCACCCGCACGGTGCGAGTGGAGGTTCTCGCCCGCAGGGACTGCCCGAATCGCGGCATCGCGATCACGCTCGTGGAGCGGGCCGTCCGAGAGACGGGAACTCTTGCGCGGATCGAGGTCGTCGACATGACCACCGAGTCGCAGGCGCAGCGACGGCGCTTTCTCGGGTCGCCGACCGTGCGGGTCGACGGCCGCGACGTGGAGCCGGGCGCGAACGGCCGCGCCGGCTTCACGCTCGCGTGTCGCGTCTACCGCACGGAGCGCGGACTCACCGGCTGGCCGGACGAGCGCTGGGTACGCGAGGCGCTTCTGCTCGCGGCCGCTCAGTCGACGGCCAACGGCGACGCGTCGTCCGCGAGGTCCTCCGCGACGAGCCCGTAGAGGACGCCGTCCACCCACTGCTCGTTCCGCCAGTAGGCCTTTCGTCGCACGCCCTCGCGCACGAAGCCGGACCGCTCGGCATGCCCCATCGCACGCTCGTTGAAGCCGTAGATCTCGAGCTGGAGGCGGTGGAAGCCGAGGTCGTGGACGAGGTGACGCTGGAAGAGCCGGGCTGCCTCATCCGAGACGTTTCGCCCCCGGAAGTCGGGATGGACCGCGAGGCCGCCGAGGTCGGCAATCCTGCTTCGCCGGTTCGCGCGCTCGAAGCGCACCGTCCCTGCCCGAACCCCGTCGACCTCGATCAGGAAGACGCCGAAGGCGTCCGGCTCGGCCTCCGAGCGCTCGATCTCGGCGAGGATCTCTCCCGGCTCCTTCGCACGCACCGCGGCGAGGAACGGCTCGACGTCCTCGTGCGTCACGAGGTCCACGAGGAAGCCCACGTCCTCTGGGGTCGCCCTCCGAATCGTGACCGTCATGCCGGCTCCTCCTGCGCTCTCGTGCCGAGGCTGCGCACGCCCGACCCGAGGGCGACGCCCACGAGGATGAGCACGAGGCCGCCCACGGCCGCGGCGGTGATCGGCTCGTCGAGGAATGCCGCGCCGTAGAAGAGCGCGAAGCCGGGAATGAGGTACGTGACGAGCGACAGGCGGCGCGAGCCGAAGAGGCGCAGCATGCGGAACAGGATCAGCTGGGCGAAGGCCGTCCCGAGGAGCGTCAGCGCGAGAAGCGAGGCGATCGCCTCCGCATCGGGGGCGTGGTCCGGAAGCTGCACGAGCGCGAGGGGCAGCAGGATCAGTCCGCCGGCCAGCATCGATCCCGTCGCCAGCACGGGTCCCGAGACGGTCCGCACGCGGAGCTGGCCGTAGACGCCGCCCACGGCGTAGGAGAGCGACGAGAGGACGACCGCGAGGGTTCCTGCCACCGCCCACCAGCCGCCTCGTGAGTCGAGGCCGGCGAGCACACCGACGCCGATGAACCCCAGCGCGACCCCGACGATCCGTGCTCCCCCGACATGCTCGCCGGGAATCACACGCCAGGCGAGGAGGAAGGTGAAGATCGGAACCGTCGACTGCGCGATCCCGGCCACGCTCGAGTCCACGTGCTTCTCGCCCCAGGCGACGAGCCAGAACGGGATCGCTGCATTGACCGCGCCCAGCACGAGCGCCGGGCGCCAGCTCCTCCGGAGCTCGTCGAGCGCTCGGCTGCGACCCAGTGTGACCACGAGGTACGCGGCCAGGATGGCGCCGGCGACCAGCGTCCGCGTCGCCATCATCGGCGCCGGCTCGATGTCCTCGACCGCCACCTTGATGAAGAGGTACGAGGCACCCCAGATCGCGCCCAGCAAGAACAGCAAAGGCCAGTAGCTCCTCACGCGCGCCCCTCTTCTTTGCGCAGACGCGTGATCCGCAGGAGGGGATCACGCCTCGCGAACACCCGTGGGCCGGCACCGGCTCCCGCCGGGTGTAGGGGCGAGCCATGCCTCGCCCTCGCCGGCAGCGCAGGTCCGGGCGACGCATGCGTCGCCCCTACACGCGCTCGTCGCGGGTCCGTACCTCTACGGACTGTCCCCGCTCGTTGCGGCGTGGAGAAACAGGCCATCGCAGGAGGCTACCCGCGCGAAATGCCGCAGCTCCAACGGGCCTTCCTACCGATGCGCGGCGCCAGCCTCCCGGCGGAGGATGCGGGCATGAGGGACCTCGTCTTGCGGGACGTCCATGCCCAGTCGGCAGCCGAGGTCGCACACGTGCTCGGGACCGACGTCGCGTTCGGCCTATCGAACGACGAGGCAGTGGAACGGCTCGCGTCCTACGGGGCGAACGAGCTTCCTCGTCCGACACGGCCTCCCTACCTCCGCATCGCCGTCCACCAGCTTGCCGACCCGCTCGTCGCGCTCCTGCTGGCCGCGGCGGCTGTCTCGCTGGCGGTCGGTGAAGGTCTCGAGTCTGCCGTGATCGCAGCGATCGTCCTCTTGAACGCGGCCTTCGGCTTCTTTCAGGAGGTGCGCGCCGCTCGCGCGGTCCTCGCGCTCACGGAGGCGGTGGAGCTTCGGGCGGTCGTCGTCCGCGACGGTTCTCCCAGCGAGATCGCGGCACGCGATCTCGTGCCCGGCGACCTCGTTCGTCTTCGGGAGGGCGACCGGGTGCCGGCGGATTCTCGCGTCGCCAGCGGGATCGGTCTCGAAGTGGACGAGTCCGCGCTGACCGGGGAGTCGGTTCCCGTCCCGAAGGGGCCCGACGCGGTTCCAGCGAGCGCGCCACTCGCGGAGCGCGAGTCCATGGTCTACGCCGGGACCGGCGTCACGCGGGGAGCGGGACTCGCCCTCGTCGTCGCCACCGGTGCGCGGACCGAGCAGGGGGCGATCGCCGCCCTGACCGAGCGCGCGACCCCGCCCCCGACCCCGCTCGAGCGCCGATTCGCGCGTCTGGCCACAAGGCTGGTCGGCGTCGGCGGCCTCATCACCGTCGCGCTCGCGGGCGCGATGCTCCTCCAGGGAGA
>Ga0209751_10005774_pt1 | contig 11597 bp, 9 predicted proteins | sample RifCSP13_1_FD_184019 | JGI IMG/M metagenome (GOLD analysis project Ga0209751, IMG submission 184019) | Soil microbial communities from Rifle, Colorado - Rifle CSP2_sed 13_1 (SPAdes) (version 2) | ecosystem: Environmental > Terrestrial > Deep subsurface > Rock core/Sediment | place: Rifle...
GTTTCTTGTGCCAGAAGTTGATCATAACCGTCTTCCCCCTTGCTGGTTTTGGGCCGCCGGGGCGGCCCGGTAAAAGAGTTTAATTGCTCTGGCAGGAAAGAGGTGCAGGTTCGATGCCAGTCGGCCCGGGCCCCTCCTGTCAGCCTCTTGACGGGTTGGAACGCCGGGTCTTTGGCTGAGAATTGGTCTGAACGGCCTGAATCGATTGAAGAAATCTTACCCGGACCAAGCCCCGGTCCCCTGGGGTCCTACCCCGGGGACCGCATAGAAGCAGTTGACGAGGCTTGCTAGGACCGCCCCAGGAGTGTCACTCCTCGGCCGACCCGCCCTTCTTGGCGAGGTTGTGCTTTTGCAGCTTGTAGCGGAACTGCCGAAAGGTCATCCGCAGCAGCTCGGCCGCCTTGGTCTGCACTCCGCGCGTGCGGTCGAGCGCCCGCTTGAGATAGCGGCTCTCGATCTCGTCCAGCGTCGCCTCCAGGTCCATGCCCTCCTCGGGCAGGTCCACCACCTCCAGCGCCTTGGAGGGGCGCTCCCGACGCACCGACTCGGGCAGGGAGTCGACGCCGAGCATGTCGCCCGCGCCGAGGACGATGGCCCGCTCGAGCACGTTCTCCAGCTCGCGGATATTACCCGGCCAGTGGTAGCGCTCGAGCACGGCGAGCGCCTCGGGCGTTACCCCGCGGACCTCCTTGCTCAGGTCCTTGCTGAACTTCTGGAGGAAGTGGGCCACGAGCAGCGGGATGTCCTCGCGGCGCTCCCGCAGCGACGGCAGGTGGATCGGCAGCACGTTGAGGCGGTAGAAGAGGTCTTCCCGCATCACGCCTTCCCGAACGGCGGTCTCGAGATCCCGGTTCGACGCGGCGATCAGCCGCACGTCGGTCTTGAGATCCTTCGTGTCGCCAACCCTGCGGATCTCGCGCACCTGGATCGCCCGCAGCAGCTTGACTTGAAGGAGCGCCGGAATCTCGGTGATCTCGTCCAGGAACAGAGTCCCGCCCTCGGCCGCGGAGAAGAGCCCGACCTTGTTGGCCACGGCCCCGGTGAAGGCGCCCTTGACGTGGCCGAACAGCTCCGACTCCATCAGGCCTTCGGGGATAGCGCCGCAGTTGACGGACACGAAGGGCTTGTCGCGGCGGTGGCTGTTGAAGTGGATGGCGCGGGCCACCAGCTCCTTGCCCGTGCCGCTCTCGCCCGTGATCATCGCCGTGGACGGGCTGTCGGCGATCTTGCGGATGGTGTCGAAGACCTCCACCATCCGCGCGCTCTTGCCGACGATGTTCTCGAAGCGGTGCTGGGTCTCGAGCTGCTTGCGGAGGTACTGGTTCTCGTCGCGGAGGCGCTTGCGCTCCAGCGCGTTCTGGATGATCAGGTTGACTTCGTCGAGCTTGAAGGGCTTGGTGATGTAGTCGTACGCCCCGAGCTTCATGGCTTCGACGGCCGTCTCGGTCGACGCGACCGCGGTGACCATGATCACGGCGGTCTCGGGCGAGAGATCCTTCGCCGAGCGCAGCACCTGCAGGCCGTCCACCTTCGGCATGCGCACGTCCGTGATGATGGCGTCGAACGGATCGCGGCGGATGGCCTCGATGGCGGTCTCGCCCCCGTCGGCCACGGTGACGTCGTACCCCGCCCGCTGCAGGGTGATGGCGAGGAGGTCCCGCATGCTCTTTTCGTCGTCGACGACCAGGACTCGCGCCGGGTTCATGCGTGCCCCGCCAGAGTGCCCCAATGTCCCGTTGAATTCAAGGCGGGATTACCCGCGGGCCCCGCCGTCGGCGGGGGGCAGGGTCAGCGTGACCGTCGTGCCCTCGCTCACGCGGCTTTGCACCTCGATCTGGCCGCCGTGGTCCTCCACAACCCGGTAGACGAGGGCCAGGCCGATGCCGCTGCCCTCGGGCTTGGTGGAGTAGAAGGGCTCGAAGATGTGCGGCAGGTCGGCCTCGGCGATGCCCTGGCCGGTGTCGGCGATCCAGATCTGGAGCCGGCCCCCGCCCGCCCCGGGCACGTGGCGGGCGCCGACGCGCAGGTCCCCGCCGTCGGGCATGGACTGGACCGAGTTGAGGCAGAGGTTCCAGATGGCCTGCCGCATCCGCTGCGGGTCGGCCCGAGTCGGGAGCGTGTCGCCGTACTCGCGCGTCACCTTGAGGCTGGCGGGCAGCGAGCGGTGCTCGATCAGCAGGAGCACCTCGTCGAGGATCTCGGCCATGTTGACCGCCAGCGGTGCCAGCGGCGCCGGGCGCGCATACTCGAGGAAGTCGCCGACGATGTGGTTGAGCCGCTCCGACTCGCGCAGCACGATCTCCACCAGGCGGCCGCGCGCGGCGTCGGGCGGCAGCTCCTTCGCCAGGGCCTCAATGGCGCCCGACATGGAGGCCAACGGATTGCGGATCTCATGGGCCATGTTCGCGGACAGCCGCCCCACGGCCGCGAGGCGGTCGGCCTGACGCATGCGCTGCTCCATCTGCTTGATCGACGATAGGTCCTGACAGACGCCGATGAGCCCGACGACCTCGCCCTGGCCGGAGCGCAGCGACCAGAACGAGATGCCCACCGGCACCTCAAGCCCGTCACGGTGGCGCAGCTGGAACTCGTAGCGCGGCGCATGCGCCCCCTCGTCAGCCACCGCCGCCCGGACGCGGTCCAGGTCCACGCCTCGGCCGAATATCGTTTCCCATGGCTCGCCGAGGGCGTCCTGGGCGCTCACGCCCGTGATGGACTCGGCCGCCCGGTTGAACGCCGTCACGCGCCCCTGGGGATCCACCGCAACGAGCCCCGACCCGACCGACTCGAAGATCTGGTCGCGGAAGGCCTGGAGATCGGAGAGGTGCTTGCGCTGGGCCTCGAGGTGCTGCTGGAGCTGGTGGTAGCGCTCCGAAAGGGAGCCGGTCACGATACCCACCACCATCAGCACGGTGCCGTTGAGGAATACGGTGAGGATTTCGACGGCCGTCGTGTCGGTCGGATCTCCCGAGTAGAGGAACGGCATGATGGTCTTGCCCAGCACCAGCCCGAGATAGAGCAGGCTCGAGAGCGCGGCGATGAGCAGACCGCCCTGGCGGGAGAGCAGGAAGCAGGCGGAGACCACACCGAGCACGTAGAGCGGGATGAAGATGGACTGGGGGCCGCCGCTGGAGGCTACGAGGGCTGTGACCAGCACCGAATCCAGCGTGAGCTGCATCCAGGCGAAGCGTCGCGGCGCGGTGATGGTGTCCTTGGCCACGGGCAGCACCAGGCAGGCCAGCGCCATGCCCAGCACGGCCAGAGCAAAGGGTCCGAAGGGGTGGGGAAAGGCCTCCGCGTACCGGAACAGGACCGCGACCGACAGCACCGTCGCGGCCGTCAGCAGGCGCGCCCGGTTGAGGCCCCACAGCGTGGTCCAGAGCGCCTGCTCGGGCTGAGCCACCCCGCGGTCTCGGGCTATTTGACCAGCGTGACCAGACGGAAGATCGGCAGGTACATGGCGACCACGAGCCCGCCGATGATGACGCCCAGAAAGACGATCATGATGGGTTCCAGCAGCGAGGTCAGGGTCGTGACGGCGGTGTCCACCTCGTCGTCGTAGAAGTCGGCGATCTTGGCCAGCATGGCGTCGAGCGCGCCGGTCTGCTCGCCCACGGAGATCATCTGGATGACCATCGGGGGGAACACACCCGAGCCCCTCAGGGGATCGGCAAGCGTTTTGCCTTCAGTGACCGCCGCGCGGCACTGGAGCACGGCCTTTTCGACCACCTTGTTGCCGGCCGTGCGGGCGGTGATGCGCAGGCCTTCCAGGATGGGCACGCCCGATTGCACGAGGGTACCGAGGGTGCGGGTGAAACGGGCCACGGCGACCTTGCGGATCAGGGTGCCCATAACCGGGACCTTGAGCAGCAGGGCGTCGATGGTGGACCGGCCGGTCTCGGTCCGGGAGTACGAGCGCAGGGCGAAGGCGGCGCCGGCAATCGCCGCGATGATGATCAGGATGTAGGCGCGGACGAAGTCCGACAGCCACACCACGATTTTCGTCGGGAGCGGCAGCTCGGCGCCCAAATCCTTGAACATCGTCGCGAAGGTCGGGATGACGAAGGTCAGCATGAAGACGACGACCATGAAAGCCACGCCGATGATGCTGGCCGGGTACACCATCGCCGACTTGACCTTCCGCTTGAGCGCGGCGGCCTTCTCGATGTAGACCGCCAGCCGCTGCAGCACGATGTCGAGAATACCGCCCGTTTCGCCGACCTCGACCAGGTTGGTGAACAGGTCGTCGAACGTGCGCGGGTGCTTCCGGAGCGCGTCGGCCAGGGTCGCCCCCTGCTCCACGCCGCGGGCCACGCTCGCCGTGACCCCGCGCAGGTTCTTCGACTCGCTCTGCTCCGCCAGCACGTTCAGGCACTGGACCAGCGGCAGGCCCGCGTCGATCATGGTGGAAAACTGCCGCGTGAAGATCGCCATTTCCTTGTCCTTGACCTTGGAGCCGAGCTTCATGGGCGCTCTGCCGCCCGACTTCTCGGCGATCTTGGTCACCAGGATGGCCCGCCTGCGCAGCTCGCCGACTGCGGCCATGCGGTCCGGGGCCTCGATTTCCCCGGTCTGGACTCCCGCGGCGCCTCGTCCCTGATACGTGAAGACCGGCATTGCCCGATTCCTCCTTTGCTATGCGCCTAGCGGCGCCCGAAGGGCGTGCCGGTCGCCGGCGCGGCGCTGGACACGCCCGGTGAAAACGCGCTCAGCAGCTGGGACAGCTCCTCGGGCAGCATGCTGCGGTTGAGCGCCTCCTCCCGGCCGATCTTGCGCTTCATGACCAGGTCCGCCAGCGACTGGTTCATGGTCTGCATGCCGAACTTCTGTCCCGCCTGCATGGCCGAGTAGATCTGGTGGATCTTCTCCTCGCGGATGAGGTTGCGGACGGCGGGGGTGGTGACCATGATCTCCAGAGCCATCACGCGGCCCCGCCCGTCCGAGGTGGGGATCAGCTGCTGGGAGAGGACGCCTTCCAGCACCAGGGACAGCTGAGCGCGCACCTGGCCCTGCTGGCTCGTGGGGAAGACGTCGATGACGCGGTTCATGGTCTGGGCGCACGAGTTGGTGTGCAGCGTGCCGAGCGTCAGGTGGCCCGTCTCCGCGATGGTCAGCGCCGCGGCGATCGTCTCGAGGTCCCGCATCTCGCCCACCAGCACCACGTCCGGGTCCTGGCGGAGGATGTACTTGAGCGCGTTCTTGAACGACTGGGTGTCGGAGAAGACCTCGCGCTGGTTCACCAGGCACTTCTTGTGATGGTGAACGAACTCGATCGGGTCCTCGATGGTCATGATGTGCTCGGTGCGCTCCTGGTTGATCTTGTCCACCATGGCGGCCAGCGTGGTGGACTTGCCCGAGCCGGTAGGGCCGGTGACCAGGATGAGCCCCTTGGGGCGCTCGGCCAGCTGCTCGACGATGGGCGGCAGGCCCAGCTCATTGAAGCCGCGGATTTTGATGGGGATCACGCGGATGGCGGCGGCCACGGCGCCGCGCTGGCGGTAGACGTTGCAGCGGAAGCGCGCCAGGCCCTGGATGCCGAAAGAGAGGTCGAGCTCGTTTTCTTCCTCGAACTTCTGCTTCTGCCCCTCGTTCAGGACGCTGTAGGCCAGCCGCTGGGTGTCCTGGGGCGTGAGCTGCTCGAACTGCGTGAGCGGGGTGAGCTTGCCGTGCAGCCGGATCTGAGGGTAGGTGCCCGTCGTGATGTGCAGATCGGACGCCCCCCGCTCGATCATGATTGTCAGCAGGTCGTGCATCGTCGCGGCCATGGCTTACCTTTCTTCCTCCCGTGGGGTGCCGAGCCCGGCGTCCGGCCCAGCCCGTAGTAGTATGCGCCCGATCCGGAGCCCAGGTGTCATGCTTGATCTGTGCCATTCTAGCCCGAACAAGGCCCCGGGCCGCCTTTTCAGGGTGGAGAGGTGACCGCCCGGCTTCGGGAGGGGTGCCGGCGCAAGGATCGCCGCCGTCGGGTCGACCACGGCACCCCGGCCCCAGGCGCCCGGCGGGGCCGCCCGGCTACTTTACGCCGCCCAGCCTCTTCAGGGCCTCGGTGAAGGCTTTGTAGGCCTCGTCCTGGTAGACGACAAAGAGCACCTTCTGCAGGCTCGATTTGCCATCCTTGATGTGCTCGATCACGGTGGTCAGCATGGCCTCTGCCGACTTCTCGGGCGGCAGCCCGCCGACGCCGCTGCCGAGTGCCGGGAAGGCGATGGAGGCCATCTTGTGCTTCTCGGCGATGGCCAAGGTGGACTTGGTGGCGGCGAGGACCTTCTCCGCGTCGGTCTTGAGGTCCTTGCCCATGGTGGCGGCGTGGATCACGTGGTTGGCGGGCAGGTTGCCGGCCACGGTAAGGACGGCCTCGCCGACCTCGATGGGCCCCTGCCGCATGGCGTCCTCCTCGATCACGGTGCCGCCCTTTCGCTTCATGGCCCCGGCCACGCCGGCGCCCATCCAGAGCTCGGCATTGGCTGCGTTGACGACAGCGTCGACTTCCGCCTCCGTGATGTCGCCGCGCTCGAGGGCGATGGTGGCCTTGCCGATCTTGACCTTCATCGCCCGGGCTCCGTCTCCGTGGGAGCGTGCGGCTCCCGTGCCTTGGCGGCTTCCCACGCCCGATCCAGCTCCTCGGCGGATGCGTCGCTGACCGTCCTGCCACCGGCCCTCATCTCGGCCTCTACCTCCCTGAAGCGTCGGGTGAACTTGTCGGCGGCCCGGCGCAGGCAATCCTCGGCGTCGATGCCCTGCAGCCGGGCCACGTTTACCATGGAGAACAGCAGATCGCCGAGCTCGTCCTCGACCCGCGCCGCGTCGCCGCGGGCCAGGGCCTCGTCCACCTCGGCCATCTCTTCCTGCACCTTCTTCCACGCCTCCTGCCACACCGTCCAATCGAAGCCCACGCGCGCCGCCTTGACCTGGAGCCGCTGGGCCCGCAGCAGGGCCGGCAGGGTCCGGGGCACGCCGTCGAGGACGGAGGCCGCACCGCCGCCGGCGCCTTCGTCGCGCTTGATGCGCTCCCACTGCGCCAGCGCCTCGCGGGCGTCGGCCACGACGCGGTCCCCGAAGACGTGGGGATGGCGGCGGGTCATCTTGTCCGAGAGGCGCTCGAGCACGTCGGCCATCGTGAACTCGCCGCGCTCGCCGGCGATCTGGCAGTGGAACACCACCTGGAACAGCAGGTCGCCCAACTCCTCGACCAGGTGGTCCTGCCCGCCCTCGTCGATGGCCTGGAGGACCTCGTACGCTTCCTCGATGAGGTACGGCTTGAGAGAGTCGCGAGTCTGGGCGCGGTCCCACGGGCAGCCGCCGTCGCCCCGAAGGCGGGCCATGAGCGAGAGCAGGGACTCAAAGCGGGCGCCGGGGGACTCAGCCATGAGGAATCCTGGGCTTGCACGGGCATTATACACAACGGCCCCGGCTCCTTGAAGGTCCTGGGGGCGCGTGCTACGCTCCCGCGCGTAGTTGGAAAGGAGCATCATGCCTGAGGAGGAAACCTTCCGCGTCACCGACCGGCGAGGCGCTCCCCGCGAGGCCGAGCCGCCCGCCGCGCCACCCTCGGCCCCGCCTCCTCCCCCGCCGCCGCGGGCCGAGCCTCCTCGCGTGGCGCCGGCGGCAGGAGGACCGCCCGAAGGGGTCCGCGGAGATGAGGGCGCCGCCGAGCTGAGCGGGCTGTTCATCATGTTGGCCAGCTCGGCCCTCATCAACCTGGGAGAGGCCGCCGATCCCATGACCGGGGCGCGGCACGTGGACCTCGACCAAGCCGAGGACGCCATCGATATGCTGCTGCTTCTCCGAGACAAGACCCGGGGCAACCGCACGGAGCAGGAGAGCCGGCTGCTGGAGGAGATCCTCTACGACTTGCAGCTGCGCTTCGTACGCGCGACGGGTGGAAGCCCGCCTAGCGGGTCCTGATCACCACCTGACCTTCCTCGATGTCGATGCTCTCGACGATCGGGGGCACCTGCCAGCGCAGCAGGTGCGTGCTGGAGGGCCCCATCATGATGGTGAGTAGCCAGCCGCTCACGGGCTGCTTGCCGAGCGAGAACCCGGTCAGCGACACTTTACCGTAGCGCGCGGCACCGCTTCCGATGCTGCTGTCCACACTGAGGCGCCCCCGCAGGGTCACCCACACGGGCCGGTCCAGCCGCTGGTCCGGGATATAGGGCAGGAGCTGGGCGAATGGAGGGCCCTGCAGCAGTTTGCGCAGTGGGGTCCGCCCCTGGACGAGGGCCTCCCCCCGGGAGAAGTGCACGCTGAGCGGGGAGAGGGGCAGCCCGGCGCTCTTCGCGAGGTGGTTTGAGAGGAAGGCGTTCACCTCGCGGTTGCTGAGGACGATGGGGTCCTTGCGGCTCGAGCGCCCGGATTCGCGCTGCAGCACCTCGAAGATCTTCTGCTGGGCCGCGTAGCCGTCGCTGCGGCTGAACGGGGTCTCGACCACATCGGGGACGCCATAGATATTGGCCGAAAGGAACAGGACCCCTGCGGCCGCCAGCAGGACCACCAGGATGAGGATGATCACCAGAAGGCAGCCGATGCATCCCAGCCTCATGAGCCGACCCTAGCACCCCGCCTTTCGCACAGTCAAAGGTATTGGAATTTCGACCCCTTCCTTGAATCTATGGCTATGACTTGACATTACTAGGCTCATAAGATATAAGTTAAGAAGACTCATATCAGGCCTCGACTACGAGACGGCAATACCCAAGGGAGAGCGAGATATGGCGAAGGTGATCGGCATTGACCTCGGTACGACGAACTCCGTGGTGGCCGTAGTGGAGGGGGGCGACCCCACCGTCATTGCCAACCAGGAAGGCAGCCGCCTGACGCCCTCGGTGGTGGCCTTCACGAAGGAGGGCGAGACTCTCGTCGGGCAGGTGGCCAAGCGTCAGGCCATCACCAACGCGGACAACACGGTGTCTTCCATCAAGCGTTTCATGGGGCGCCGCTACGACGAAGTGCTCCAGGAAATGAAGCTGGTTCCCTACAAGGTCATCAAGGCCCAGAACGGCGACGTGCGGGTGGAGATCCGCGGCAAGGTGTACTCGCCGCCCGAGATCTCGGCCCTGGTGCTTCGCAAGCTCAAGGAAGCGGCTGAAGCCTACCTGGGCGAGAAGATCACCCAGGCCGTCATCACGGTCCCGGCCTACTTCAACGACAGCCAGCGCCAGGCCACCAAGGACGCGGGCGCCATCGCCGGCCTCGACGTGCTCCGCATCGTCAACGAGCCCACGGCCGCGGCGCTGGCCTACGGCCTGGACAAGAAGAAGGACGAGACCGTCGCCGTGTACGACTTGGGCGGCGGCACCTTCGACATCTCGATCCTCGAGATCGGTGAGGGCGTGGTCGAGGTCAAAGCCACCAACGGCGACACGCACTTGGGTGGCGACGACTTCGACCAGCGCGTGATGGACTGGATCGCCGACGAGTTCAAGAAGGAGAACGGGATCGACCTCCGCAAGGACCGCATGGCGCTCCAGCGGCTGAAGGAGGCCGCCGAGAAAGCCAAGTGCGAGCTCTCGACGACGGTCCAGACCGAGATCAACCTGCCGTTCATCACGGCCGACGCCACGGGGCCCAAGCATCTCGTGCTGACGCTCACGCGGGCCAAGCTCGAGGTGCTCGTTGCCGAGCTGATCGAGCGGAGCCTGACTCCGTGCCGCGAGGCCATGCGGCAGGCCGGCGTGACGGCCGGTGACATCGACGAGGTGATCCTGGTGGGCGGCCAGACGCGCATGCCCAAGGTCCAGGACGAAGTCAAGAAGCTCTTCGGCAAAGAGCCCAACAAGACCGTGAACCCCGACGAGGTGGTCGCGGTGGGCGCCGCGGTGCAGGCCGCGGTCCTGACCGGTGAGGTGAAGGACCTCCTTCTCCTCGACGTCACGCCGCTGTCGCTGGGTATCGAGACCCTGGGCGGCGTGATGACGCGCCTGATCGAGGCCAACACGACGATCCCGACCAAGAAGGCCGAGGTTTTCACCACGGCGGCCGACAGCCAGCCGTCGGTCGAGGTGCACGTGGTGCAGGGCGAGCGGCCCATGGCGCGCGACAACCGGACGCTGGGACGGTTCCACCTGGACGGGATTCCGGCGGCGCCGCGCGGCGTGCCCCAGATCGAGGTGACGTTCGACATCGACGCCAACGGCATCCTCAACGTGTCGGCGCGCGACAAGGCGACCGGCAAGCAGCAGAACATCACGATCACGGCCTCGTCCGGCCTGACCAAGGACGATATCGATCGGATGAAGAAGGAGGCCGAGGCCCACGCGGCCGAGGACGCCCGGAACCGCGAGGCCATCGAGACCAAGAATCAGTGCGACTCGCTCGTGTACTCCACCGAGCGCACCCTGCGGGAGCACGGCGACAAGATCCCGGCGGACGACAAGCAGGCCATCGAGTCGGCCCTGGGCGAGGCGCGCGAGGCGCTCAAGGCGGACGATTTGGACCGGATCAAGCGGGCCCAGGAGGCGCTGACCCAGGCCGCGCACAAGCTGGCCGAGGTCATGTACCGCGAGGCCCAGGCCAAAGCCCAGCCGGGTTCCGGCCCGAGCGCCGGCGATGGCTCGGCTGGCCAGGCGGCGGGCGGCCCCAAGGGCGACGTGGTCGACGCCGAGTTCGAAGACCTCGGAGAGAAGAAGAAAGAGTAAGGCGCATGCTCCGGACGAGGTAAGCCGTGAGGAGAGATTACTACGCGGTGCTCGGGGTCGAGACGGGCGCGACGGCCGTCCAGATCCGGCGCGCCTACCAGCGCCTGGCCCGGCGCTACTCCCCGGACGTCAACTTCTGGGAGCGCGAGGCCCAGGCGCTGTTCGATGAGATCGCGGGAGCCTACCGGGTCCTGAGCGATCCGACCGCGCGCTCCATCTACGACCGCCAGGGGACGACGGCCGCGCGCGTGCCGGAGCCGGGGGCGCCGGCGCGCCCGCGTGGCGGCCGCCGCGGCGACGACCTCCACGTGCCGGTGGACCTGACCTTCCAGCAAGCAGCGACGGGCCTCGAGGCGAGCCTGGCGCTCGAGCGGCTCTCTCCGTGCGGGCCCTGCGCCGCCACCGGCGCGGCCCGGGGCGCGGCGTCGACTCCGTGCGCGCACTGCGATGGGCTGGGCAGCGTCTGGAGTGGAGCGGGCCTTCTGCGTCCGGAGCCCTGCGCGGCGTGCGGCGGCGCCGGAGCGCGCGTGACCGAGCCGTGTCCGGCCTGCCGCGGGCGCGGGGTACGGCCGTCGCGGGCGACCGTGCGCGTGGGCCTGCCGCCCGGCATGGATACCGGCGGCCAGCTCCGCTTCCCGGGCGAAGGGCACGCGGGGCCCTTCGGCGGTCCGCGCGGCGACCTCATCGTGATCGCCCGCGTTCATGAGGATCCGGTCTTCACCCGCAAGGGCGACAACCTCTACTGCGAAGCGCCGGTGACCATCGTCGAGGCGGTCCTGGGAGCGCGCGTGCGCCTGCTCGGCCTGGACGGCGCCGTCGATCTGGTCGTCCCGCCGGGCACCCAGAGCGGCCGGGTCTTCCGGCTGCGCGGCAAGGGAATGCCGCGCTTGGCCGGCGGCGGCCGCGGGGACCTGTACGTGACGGCGCGGATCGAGATCCCGCGGCCGCCGCCGGCCAAGC
>Ga0209751_10005779_pt1 | contig 11593 bp, 9 predicted proteins | sample RifCSP13_1_FD_184019 | JGI IMG/M metagenome (GOLD analysis project Ga0209751, IMG submission 184019) | Soil microbial communities from Rifle, Colorado - Rifle CSP2_sed 13_1 (SPAdes) (version 2) | ecosystem: Environmental > Terrestrial > Deep subsurface > Rock core/Sediment | place: Rifle...
AAATTACCATAATCCCCCTATCCTCCCTCAAATCCCCCTTTCTCCCCCTTTGGTAAAGGGGGATCGAGGAGGATTTAGGAGAGCGAGGGGGGATTTGATGTCAATTTATTTAATTCCGTCACTATAGGTCTATGGGAAGGGTCCCATGCCCCGCCAGAAGAGACCTCGTAAAAAGAGAGATCACTTTTGACCCATCTTTCTCCCAGGTAATTCAGCCGCCATATCTGCATGTGCACCCGCCTGCTGCTGCGCGGGCAGGTACACGCAGACAGGCTCCAAGGCCGAGGAAGTGTCCATCCCTGCCTGGAATCCAATCTAAGCTGGCCCGTGGTCCAGAGGGCAATTCTAATGTCCTAGGTCGGCATGGCTCAAAAGAAATTTCTATTATGGAGTTTTCGGCTCAAGGTTAGCTGGTCAGTCTTCGCTCTATTCGGCCCCGCGCGCGGGCCAGGAGGAGCATCGAGACGGCGACGATATAGCACAGATCCCAGAGCAGAATAGGAAGGGCCTGGCCGCTGAACGACGCCCGGGCTATGCGTACGGGGTGGAGCAGCGGTAGCAGCTCTGCGACCCACAGCCAGCCACTGGAAAGGCGCTCTTTGAGCGGGAAGAAGACGTCTGAGAAGAGAAAAAGCGGGGTCAGAAAGAGGGTAAAGTAGAAACTGAACAGATCTATGCTCTTGATCTCCAGAGTGAAGGTGATGCCGATGGCGGCAAAAAGCAAGCCCGCCAGGGGGAGGAGCGGAAGAACCAGGAGCGCTGACGGCAAGGGCGCAAGCCCGGCCAGGGCGATCACGAGGAAAAAGCACCCGCCGTAAATGGCCGACCTTGTGACCGCCCACAGGACTTCGCCGGCCAAGACATCGTCGGGTTCGATCGGAGTGGTCAACATGGCGTCGTAAGCCTTTTCGAAAGTCAGCCGGACGTAGATATTGTAGGTCACTTCAAAGCTGGCCCCGTTCATCGCCGCGACACATACCAGCCCCGGGGCGAGAAAGGCGATGTAAGAGGTCCCGCCCATTTCCGAAATGTAAGCCCCTACGCCGATTCCTATCGATACGAGGTAGAGCAGAGGCTCAAAGAAGTTGGGTAGGATATTCGACTTCCAGGTGCGCCGGTACATGGTCGCGTTGCGCCGCCACACAGAGAACGCATGAGGAAGCGAGACGCTCACAAAACCCCCTCCAGGCTGGTGCCGGTCAGAGCCAGGAAAACATCCTCGAGATTGGTCGGGCGCACGATCAAACTCCGCCGCTGTCCCCGATCGAAATCGCGGATGTGCTCGATCAGGGAGGAGGTGTCGTCCATGTAGATCATGAGGCGCCTGCCCACCCGGAGCCGTTGGGGGTGGGGGCTGATGCCGTTCAGCAGGACCGACTCTTCGCCGGGGGAGCAATCGAACTCCACCGTCTCGCGCGCCAGGCCCGCGGCGATCAGGTCAGACGGCGCGCCCTCGTCTATGACCTTTCCGCCGCAGATGATCGCCACAGTATCACAGAGGCGCTGGGCTTCATCCATATAATGGGTGGTCAGAAGGACGGTGGCGCCCTCCGCCTTGAGGTCCCGGATGCGGGACCACAGAGCGAGGCGCAGCGCCGGGTCGAGGCCGGTCGTGGGCTCATCGAGGATGAGAAGTTCCGGGCGGTTCATCAGCGAGAGCGCGATCGCCAGGCGGCGCTGGAAGCCCCCCGAGAGCTGGCGCACCGGTGATCGGCCCTGCGAGCCCAATTCGAAAAAGTCGATCAGCTCGCGCGCGCGCCGAGAGAGTTCAGGCTCGCGGAGCAGGTGGTAACGGCCGAACACGCGCAGGTTCTCTTCGGCGGATAATTCCTCGATCAACGCATTCTGCTGCAGCGTGACCCCGAGGCGCGCACGCACGGCCCTGGGATCCCGGTCAATGTCGATGCCGAAGACGCGGATCATTCCGCTGTCCGGCCGCGTGACGCCGTAAATCATGCGCAGCGTCGTTGTCTTTCCTGCCCCGTTCGGCCCCAGCAGGCCGTAGCACACGCCCGCTGACACTCGCAGGCTCAACTGGTCCACGGCCAAACGGTTGCCGAAGCGCTTTGAAACCGAGGAGGCCTCGACGATGACTGAACTTTCGGTGCGTGGCCCCATCACCAAAGTCATATGCGCCGGTATGGTGATTGATGTCAACCAATGGCAAAAGGCAAACCGGGTGCTGCCGGCTGTTTTTCGCTACACGGCGTCCTGATGGGGTAGGGGTCTGTGGAGTAAGCTGTAGAAGACGGTCGCTATGAGGTAAAGCCCGACCAACGCCCAGAGCATCGGACCGTAGCTCTGGCTTCGATCATAGACAGCGCCGGCCACGACGGGAGCCAGCACCGCGCCCCACATGTAGAAGAAACTCATGGTTCCACGAACCGTTGCGAACGCTCTGCGACCAAAGAAATCCCCCACCGTGGCCCACGTGATGGGAAAAACAGCCTCAACCGTCGTGAAAAGAACCGTGAAGAGCCACATCGACAACTCTCCCTGGCCGTAGATCAGGGTGAGCAGGGCCGTCGTGGCTACCAGCATGGTGGTGGCCATCAGCCGGGGCTTCTGAACGTGGTCGGCGAGCCAGCCCAGAAATAAATGGGCCGGAAGGCCGAAAAGGGCAAGATTGGCGAGGAGAATGGCGGATCTCTGCTCGCTCAGTCCCTTCCACACCATAATGGGAATAAAGTGAACCAGGATCGCGCTCAAGCCGGTAACCCGGAACATCGTCGCCAGGATCAGCATCCAGAAGGCCGTGGTCCGCATCGCTTCGCGCACGGTAAAATCAACTTCAGAGGAGCTGCGGTGGGGCGCTTGGCTGCGAGCGGAAGCAGAAGGAGGTGGCCCGTCAAGGCTGTCTCCGTCCGGCTGAAGGCCCATGCTTTCCGGCGAACGGCGTACCATGGCGGCCATTGGAATGCCTACAACCAGTACGCCAAGACCGCCCAAGAGGGCGGCCGTGCGCCAATCCCATCTTTGGACAGCCAAGGAAAGCAGGGGCGCGACGAAGGCTCCGCCCAATGCCACTGAACCACTGATCATGGTCATGGCCAGGGCGCGCTTGCGAATGAACCAGGTATTGGCCAGTACCATCGGGGAATGCATGAAGCCGGCGCCAAAACCGAGAGAGATCACGCCCAAGTAAACCAGCAGAAACGTCAGGTAGCTGTTCACCAGGGAAAACAGCATGTAGCCTACACCTGTCATGACTACCCCGATCAACATGATCGGCCGGGGCCCGAAGCGGTCGATCATGTATCCTGCAAGGGGACCTTCGATGGCCCCCTCGGCCCGAGCCAGGGAAAATGCGAGCGATGTGGCGGCCCGGCTCAACCCGAGATCGCGACTTAGGGGCAGAAAAAAGACGGTAAAACCGTACATGTGAAGGCCGCCTGCAAGCATGCGGATGGACGCTCCCAGGGCGATCATGCGCCAGCCGTAGTACAAGCGCGCGGGCGCCTTGAGGAGGCCTTTAAGTTGCATGACAGCAGCAAGGCGAGGCTAAGGAGTGTGAGAGGGGAGTTTTAAAAGCCGCCTGGCATTGCCCGACAGGATGGCCTCTTTTTCGGCCTGCGGGCATTGGAGCGCCTCCACTTTTTCGACCGCCATCCAATCTCCGAGCGTGTAGGGATAATCGGTTCCCACCATGATACGGTCGGCGCCGACGATGCGCTTTAAGTAGTCCAGAGTCTCCACCCGGTAGACGAGATTGTCGAAGTAGAGATTTTTCAGATACGCACTCGGGGGTAAGGAAGATTCGGCGGCCCGCGCGCCGTAGCGCACGGCGAAGCCCCGGTCAAACCGGCCCAGGTGGTAGGGGTAAAAGCCGCCGCCATGAAGGACGCAGAGCTTGAGCTCCGGAAACCGGTCAAAGACGCCGCTGTAGGTGAGAAAGCCGAGCGATAGGGCGCTGTCTGCCGGGTTGCCGCAGATCAAACGCAAGCCATAGGGTCCCATCCGCTCGGAGCCGGCTACGTCTTCGGGATGCATGACGATGAGCACGTCAAGCTCTTGAGCTTTTGCCCAAAACGGATCGAAGTCCTTGGTGTTGTAGTATCGGCCGTTCACATTCGAGCCAATGTATGCGCCCGAGAATTTCAGGTCCCGAATCGCGTGGTCCAAAACCGATGCCGCCCGCGGCGGGTCTTGGAGCGGCACCGCCGCAAGCGCGACAAAGCGGTCGGGGCGCTTCTTGACCAGCTCGTGCAGCCCTTCGTTGTAAAGCCGGCACCAGCTCTCGCCGCGCGCCCCGTCGAGGCGATAGCCGAGGCTGGCGGTGTGGGCTTCGAGGACCGCGATGGCGATTTTGCCCTCGTCCATGACGCTGAGCCGCCTGTCGATTTCCGGCAGGTCCGGTTGGATTTGGTATTTCTCGCCTCCCGCAAATGAGAGGCTCGTGTGCCCGTCGCTCGTCTGGGAGATCACGACATCCAGGGAGTTTCCGTGGCGCTTGACCTCATCCAGCAAAACCTGCGGGACGTAGTGGTGATGGATGTCGATGGCACGAAGACTCATCGTTGTTTTACTTCCTTTCCTTGGGTTCCGCGAACGCCCGTCATTAGATGGCACCCTCGGGACGCTCGTACTTCGCTTTGCCTCTTCGCTCTTTTATGGTCGGGTAGGCGATCACGACGACCGTGAGCACAATCAGAACGATGACGCTCGGAAAGAGAAGCCATTTAGCCCCGTAGGCCGCTGTAGAAATCCAGAGGTAGTTTTCGCCTATCTTGCCCAAGATCAAGCCCAGGATCAGCGGTGGCCTCGGCCAGCCGTAGAGCACCATGAAGTAACCCAAGATACCGAAGATGATCGTTGCCACCAAATCGTACAGATGGTTGTTGGAGGTGAATGAGCCGAGGAAGACAAGGAGCAGCAGGAAGGGGATCAAGAGAGAGCCGCGGATGAAGGTGAGGGCAGCCAGATAGTTCAGGACCATGAAGCACACGGCGGCGACAATGATGTTCGAAATGATGAGGATCCAGACCATGGCGAAGGTGACATCCAACTTGGTTTTCAGCATTTCCGGTCCGGGTTGGAGGCCGACGATGAGAAGAGCTCCGAGGAGCAGCGCCATGGCCGCGCTGCCGGGGATGCCGAAGGCGATCGTGGGAATGAGATCGCCGCCTCGGGTGGAGTTGTTGGCGGCCCCCGGCCCAAGGACTCCCTCGACGGCGCCCTTTCCGGCCCGGCTTCGATCTTTCAGGCCTTGGACTGCGTGGCCGTAGGAAACCCATTGGGCGATATTGGCGCCCAAGACGGGAAGAATGCCAAAATAGACGCCAATCAAGCTGCATCGCATGACCAGCCAAAAATGGCGAAAGGTGTCTTTGACTCCTTCCATGACCCCGCTGAGTTTTCCTCGGGGGACCTGCGAGATGCTTGTCCCTCTGACTGCCAGGTCCACAATCTCAGGGATCGCAAATAGGCCAACGACTACAGGAACAATGTCCAAACGGTCCCACAGATAGAGGGAGCCAAAGGTATAGCGCAGCGATCCGGTCTGGGGGTCCACGCCGATCGCTGAGAGCATCAAACCTACCCCGCCTGCTAGCAGTCCTTTGACAAGGGCCGAGCCCGCCAGGGTACCAATAAAAGTGACCGCCATGATCATAATGATAAAAAGCTCCGGCGAGCCAAAGAGAAGGACCAGAGGACGCATGATCGGGATCGAGATGGCCAGGGAGACCGCCCCGATTATCGCCCCAACGACAGAACTCATGATGGCGGCCCCCAGGGCCCTTCCCGCCTCACCTTTTTTCGACATGGGGTAACCATCCAAAATGAGCGCGGCGGAAGCGCCTTCCCCGGGAATACCGAACAAGATCGACGTCAGGTCCCCTGTGGTACCCGTCACGGCAAGCATGCCGAGGAGGAAGCAAAAGGCCTCCACGGGCTGCTTGATCGTGTAGGAAAAAGGCAGCATCAGGGCCAGGGTGGCAAGCCCGCCCAGGCCTGGCAGAAGGCCGACGAAGAAGCCGACTGTTATCCCGATCAAGAGATAGCCAAAGGCCGGCCAGGCAAGCACCTGCCAGAAACCGGATATGAATGCCTGGAGCATCTCCATAGGCTGAACCTCTCCGCGGCAGCGTCTTCTTTTTCTGCCGCTATGCCCCGCCCGGTCCGCAAAGTTCCTGGCGCGTCACCTTGCCAGGGAAGACATCGAAACATCTCCCTCCTTCGACTACCACCTGGCCGTTGACCACCACCGCCTGGATCCCTGGCGGGTGACGCTTGACCTCGTTCGCGTCGACAAGTGCGGGAAGTCGCTCGCTCACCAGGTCCTGAATTTTATCCGGGTCAAAGACCGTGATGTCGGCTGGCTTTCCAACCTTGATCTGCCCGCGATTCAGCCGCAGCTTTTCAGCCGGCAGGCCGGTCACTTTCCGCACCGCTTCCTCCAGGTTAAGGAGCTTCTTTTCACGGCACCAGTAGCCGAGGATGCGCGCCGGGGCGCCGTACCAGAAGAAGCGGTCGAGGTGAGCGCCGGCGTCGGTCCCGATCAATCCCTGCGGGCTCTTGATCATGTCGGCGAGCACGTCGAGATGGCCATTGGCGGATCCCTGGTAGTAACAGCGAGAGCGGAGATTGTCCTGCAGGAGGGTGTCGAAGAACGCGTCGAGTTCCGACTTGCCGCTGGTACGGGCGATCTCCTCAACGCTCTTTCCTTCCAGCGACTTGAGATCCCCGCGCTCCATCCGGTCGAACACGATCCTGCCCCAACCGAACCACTCCGGGAAAGCCGGTTGTCCGGCGCCTCCGACGCGTTCCTGGTCGAGCTTTTGCCGGAGGCTTTTGTCCTTGAGCTTTTCCGCAAGCGTCTCGGCCGGTTTTTTGATCGCCTCCCAAGTGGGAAGTCCGTCGAGGAAGAAACAGCTCTCGACGCCGAAGCGCCAGATGTGCTGGTAGGGGATAACTACCCCGTTGATATCCTTGCCTCTCTTTTTGGCCTCCTCCATATAGGCGATGGCGCGCGGGCCTTCGTCTTTTTCTCCGGGGCGTAGGCGAAACTCGTTGCCGATCATGTAGGTGTTGACCTGATCCACCAAAGCGGGAAGGCCGCTCTCCGGTTTGAGCAGGTTACTGAAGGCATTGAATTGAAAGCAGCCACCATACTCGGCCGCCAGGTTCGCTAGCTCGACGATCTCCTCCTGTGTGGCGAAGGTGCTCGGCGTTCCCTCATGCACCGCCGGGCCGCCGCGCGGGCTGGTTGAGAAACCGATGGCGCCGGCTTCCATGCCCTCGCGCACCACCTTCTTCATCTCGTCGAGCTCCTCGCGCCGGGCCTCCCGCTGGTAAGCCGCTTCCCCCATCACGGCCAGGCGAACCGGCGAGTGCGGCATGAGGGCGGCGGCGTTGATGCCCACCCGTCCTTTCAGATACCCGAGATATTCCGGAAATGTATTCCACTTCCAGTCCTTCTCGTCCACATACTTGTCCAGGACACGGCGGAGGTAGGCCACCAGGACCTTGCGCGGCTCGCTGCCCGAAGGCACCGGGGCGCAGGACGCGCCGCAATCACCGATGACGACCGTGGTCACGCCGAAATTCACCACGGGGTTGCCGTGGGGGTAGAGGACGAGAAAGAGATCCATGTGCGTGTGAGGATCGATGAACCCTGGAGCGACCGCCTTTCCCCCGGCGTCGATCTCTTTTTTGCCCGGTCCGAGGTTCTTTCCGATCGCACAGATCCGTTCCCCTTCAACCGCTACATCCGCCTCAAAGCCGGGCTTTCCTGTTCCATCGATGACCAGTCCATTACGAATCGTTAAGTCGAATGCCATAAGCTTATCCCCCATTCCCGAAATTGGTTTGCTTATCCTATGTTTCTCTGGTTCGCGTCAACCTTTTTATTCGCCCAGAATCTTTTTCATGCGCTCGATGATCTCGGGCGGTTGAGACATCACCTCGTGGGCCAAGGACTGGAGTTCCTCGCCGCTTAGTGGATCCAAAATCCATCTTCGTTTTTTCATCTCTTCGAGCAGATCGGGCTCCTTGAGAGACTCTCTCCACGCCTCGCGAAGGATCTTCAGTCGGTCGGGAGGGACTCCGGGCGGAGCGATCAAGGGCCGGCCAAAGGCGGCCGGGGCGAGGATCACCAATGCCAGGCGCCGGATCGGCTCCGGTGTCTTGTACTGGTCCATCAGTTCGTAGATCGTCGGCACGTCCGGGGCGCGCTTGTCTCTCTTCCGAGAGGTCTGGATGAGAACCCGCACGAAGCCCTTCTTCATCCAGCTCAGAAAGGGCTCCCGGCCGTAGAAAGTACTGATAGTCAAGCTCCGGCAATGGACTTCGCCCCGCTCCACCGCGAGGTCCTGTTCGGCGCCCCCCGGGTAGCCCACGACGACGTTGAACTTGAGCCCGAGGGCTTCGCCGAAGAGCTTGGGCATATAATGGCCCGAGCTGCCGGTGCCGGTGGCGGCACACTTCGGTGGCTCCTTGGCATTGCGGATATCCTCGATGGTTTTGTACGGGGTATCCGCGCGCATGAACAGCAAGAATTCGGTTTGTTCCGGCGTCCCGAGCCAGGTGAACTTCGCCCAATCGAATTGGACTTCCTTGCTCCCCAGGAGCTGATCGAAGTACAGAGCTGGACCGATCGCTCCGAGTGTCAGCCCGTCCGGCTTCGCCACGCTGAACACATAATTCGCTGCGATCCTCGAGCCCGCCCCCGGCATGTTCTGCACTATCACGTTAGGGTTTCCCGGGATGTGCTTGGGCATGTGGCGGGCAAACATGCGCGCCGAAATGTCGTAACCATCGCCGGATAAGTATCCGACCACGATCCTGATTGTTTTGCCCTGATAGAAAGGGGTCTGAGCCTGAAGGTTCGGGCTAGAAACCATCAACAACAAAATAGTAAAGACGATTCGCATCATAGTGTCCTACCTAATTATTCCCCATGATTTTTTTGACCCGCTCGATGACATCGGCAGGTTGATCCATGATTTTTTGCGTGATGGCCTCAAGCTCTTCGCCTGTGGAAGGAGCCATATCCATCTTTCCCTTTTCGGCGTCCGCCACAAGCGCGGGATCTTTCATCGCCTTGGCATGGGCCTCGCGTAGGGTCCGCACGTGTTCTGCCGGTGTGCCAGGAGCAGCGAAAAGCGGGCTGCCAAATTCCGCTACTCCCAGGAGCACCTCTACCACCCGGCGGCTCATTGGTTGTGTCTGGTGTTTGTCCATCAACTCATGGATCGTCGGCACATCGGGCGCCCGCGGATCGCGTGTTCTCCCGGTTTGGACGAGAAGGCGGACGAACGCCTTCTTGCGCCAGGTGTTGAAGGGCTCGCGGCCAAAGAAGGGATCGACGCTCAGGGCCCGGCAAACCACCTCACCTTTTTCCACCGCAAGATCGATTTCAGCGCCACCGGGATAACCCAATACCGAGCCGAATTTGACTCCCAAGGCCTCTTCCATAAGGCGTAGGGTTAGATATCCCTGGCTTGCCGTGCCCGTCTCGCCGCATTTGGGCGGCTCCTTGGCTTTCATGACATCTTCGATGGACTTAAAGGGGGTGTCTGCGCGCATGTAGACGACCTGATGCCTTTTATCTTGCGTGCCGATCCAGTTAAATCTGCGCACATCGAATTTAGCCTCTTTACGGCCGACCAGTTGGTCCATGTAAATGCTGGCGCTCGGCATGCCAAGTGTTAGTCCATCGGGTTTCGCCACACCGTAGACATAGTTAGTCGTGATCGCTGATCCCGCCCCGGGCATGTTTTGGACGATGATCTCAGGGTTTCCCGGGATTTGTTTGCCGAGGTGGCCGGCCACCAGACGGGCCCAGCGGTCGTAAAAGCCGCCCGCGCTAAAGCCGACGACAATTCTCAGGGTCTTCCCTTTATAGTAAGGGTCCTGGGCGTACGCGGGACGGGCGGGCAGAGCGGCTGCCAGGCAAAGGAATGGGAGGAGAAGGATAAAAAAGAGGGAAAGAAAACGGGTTCTCGGCTCCATAAAGAACCTCCACGTCATTTCGTTTACATTCCTAACCACATGAAGAGCTGGGCCTCCGGAAAGGGAAGATGGAGTAACCTGTCAAAGAGCCCCCAAAAGAGAAGCCAACCGGCGACAGTAAGGACGATGGAGAGGGGCCACGGCTCCCGTGACTGAACCTTGAGGTAGAAGAACAGAAGGAGGGCAATAGCCAGGGAAAAGCCCAAGAACCAGATGGCTAGGAAAAACCCCAGGATCCAGGCGAAGATGTTCACGGTTCTGCGGCGCGCAAGTTCGGGATCGACGGGCTTCTCGAACTGAAAATCGACCGGCACATCCCCTGATCTCTTTTCTCGGGACACGCCTTTCAGTTCGAGCCAGATTTGGGCCAGGGCAAGGGCGATCATGGGTATACCGATCGCCCATGGATACAGCCGGGCCTGAAGACGCCATTCGCGAGCTTCCCAGACGAAGTAAACCAGGAAAATCAGTATCGCTAGGCTGAAGAAAAACTGGGGCCTGACTTTCATCCTATGTGAGTCCTTCAACTGCTCCATCCGTAAAGCCGTTTCGCGTTGTCACCAAGAATTTTTTAGGCCCTGGGGCAACTCGACCTTTTGTCGGCTCCCTTACCATGAGGAGAACGCGCGGTCAATGGGGGTATGGCGGCTTTTATATTCTTTCTTCGGATTTGCGGTCGTGATATAGGTCACTCGGGCGCAAGACGATGGCCGGTTGCGCAAAAGGAGGAGCCAAGATGTTTAGCAAAATCTGCTACCTTCTCTTAGGCATGGTCATGGGTTTGTCACTGATCTCGCGCATCGCGCCTGCCTTTGGTCAAGAGCATTTTTATAAGGGAAAAACAGTGCGGCTTCTCGTCAACTTTACGGCAGGCGGGCCTACAGACATTTTTGCCCGGCTTATGGCCCGGCACCTCTCCAGGCATATCCCCGGAACGCCCAGCGTGATCGTGGAAAACATGGGGGGTGCGGGTGGCATTATCGGAGCCAACCACGTTTACGGCACGGCCAGGCCCGATGGCTTAACCGTGGGGGTCTTCTCAGGTTCGCACGTAGCGCAAATTCTGGCTTCCTCGGGTGTCCGCTATGATCTCCGCAACATGCCTATCATCGCGGGGGCGGCTGAGACTTCCGTCGTCGTCATACGAGCAGACACAGGGGTCAAAGCGGCGCCCGATCTTGTAACGCTGCAAAAGCCTATCGTAGTAGGTGGCTTAGGGCGGGAGAGCCCCAAAGACCTGGCGCTGCGGTTGGCCCTGGATCTTTTGGGTGTCGGCCACCGTTATGTTACGGGATACAAGGGAGTTGCCGAAATTCGATTGGCTATCAAGCAGGGCGAAGTCAATTACAGCTCTGAGAGCCTGACCGGTTATACCTCGGCCGTTGTCCCTATGGTTCGTGACGGGGTAGTCGTCCCTTTGTTTCAAGAGGGCGTGCTCAGTCCTGACGGCGAGATCGTGCGTGACTCTCGCTCCGATCTGCCAACTGTGAAAGAGGTCTTCATTAAGGTTAAGGGGAAAGAACCTTCAGGCTCTCTCTGGGAAGCGTATAAGGTCCTTGCCGGGGCAAACAGCATGCTTAGGTTTATCGCAGCTCCTCCTAAGACTCCTGGCGAACCCGTTCAGATTCTGAGAAGCTCG
>Ga0209751_10005781_pt1 | contig 11590 bp, 9 predicted proteins | sample RifCSP13_1_FD_184019 | JGI IMG/M metagenome (GOLD analysis project Ga0209751, IMG submission 184019) | Soil microbial communities from Rifle, Colorado - Rifle CSP2_sed 13_1 (SPAdes) (version 2) | ecosystem: Environmental > Terrestrial > Deep subsurface > Rock core/Sediment | place: Rifle...
CCCGGCATCTTCTGCATCCGCCGCACTCGGACCGATCCGGTCTCTGGAGCGGCGGACATACCATTGTGATAAATCAGTGACAAAATCCTCAATTGTAAGCGAGGCGGTATCCGCCTTATACAGCAGCATATTTTTATCAACTTCTTTTATGACGGAATTCAATCTTGACAGTATCCACCGATCCAGCGGTTGTTGCGGGGAAAACGCACCCGTTTTTGGCGGCTCGAAATTGTCAATATTGGAGTAGGTAACAAAAAAATTATATACATTCCAAAGAATAAGATGGAAACTTCGCCTGGTTTCATCGGCTTTTTTATACCCAAAAAGTATATTCTGTTCCGGATTTTGACTGGAAAACATCCAGCGCATAACATCAACACCGATTTTATCGGCGCCTTCATTGAATTCTATGGCGTTACCCCATGATTTGTGCATCGGCCGGCCGTCTTCACCCAAAACTGAAGCATAGCCGAGAACAGTAGTAAAGGGTTTTTTCTGTTCCAGAACAGTTGACATGACTATCATCGAATAAAACCAGTTTTTGAACTGGCCGGGAAAAGATTCGGTAATGAAATCCGCCGGATACCATTTTTGCCAGTAAGTTTTATCGGTCGTATAACTTAATTTTTTGGTTTGGGGATCAACATAAGTTGAGAAAGGGACTATTCCGGCGTCCAGCCACACATTTCCGACGTCATTAACCCGGATAACAGACCTGCTGCATTGGCCGCACTTTATTTTCACCTCGTCAATATAGGGCTTATGGGGACTTTTGCCCTCAAATTCCTGCCAGCCGGAAACTGCCCTTTTTTTCAGTTCTTCATGGGAACCTATAACATCAAACCAGCCGCAGGAGTTGCACTCAAATACAGGTAAGGCTAGACCCCAATAGCGATTTTTTTTGCTGATCAGCCAGTCGCTTAAATTCTCCAGCCAATCAAGTTCCCTTTCCAAACCAAATTCGGGATGCCAATCAATTGTTTTGGCGACTTTCTTCATCTGTTCCCTGAGGGTGTTATTATTTTTGCCAGATCCGGACCGGGGAGTCTTGTCCATGGCGATGTACCATTCCTCAGCTACTTTCCATACCAGTTCGGTTTTACATCTCCAGCAGGCGGGATAACGGTGGAGGAAATGAAATGTACCCAATAAATACCTGCCTCCTTCTTTTTCTTTCAGATCATTTATTATCAATTCCGGATGTTTTTTGGCGTTTTTACCGGAAAATCCTCCCATACCATCAAGATAGGAAGCATCATCTCCGATTACCGATATGACCGGCAACTTTTCTTTTTTACCCAGATCAAAATCTTCTTTACCGGCACCGGGAGCGACGTGCAAAAGCCCGGTTCCTTCTCCGGCAACGACAATTTCCGATCCATCGACTGTGGTGTGAAAAGTGACCGGGTTTTCTTTTTGAGCCTGCTGAACCCTGGGCAGATCATCATAGGGGGCGTAGTATTTAAGACCGACCAGATCCGATCCTTTAATGACACTAACTTTTTTATAATTCTTTTGGCCGGCTGTTGTAAAAATGTATTCAGAAACTGTGATGTCCTTACCTTTATAGCTGCGTAGGGGAATATTTCCGTTGTCATCTTCTCCTATAAATATTAGCTTTTCGGTCCCGCCAATTTTTTGCCAGACGTCATATTCGTATTTAACGTTGACTCCTACAGCCACGTTAGCCGGAACTGTCCAGGGAGTTGTCGTCCAGATAAGAAGATAAGTATCCGGATACTTTCTATCGGCAAGGGGCAGTTTGATAAAAACAGTCTCATGGGAAAGCTCTTTATAATCTTCCGTCAGCATTTCATGTTGGGAAATGGCCGTCTGGCAGCGGGGACACCAGGGCACGCTGTCAACACCTTTGTATATCCAACCGTTACTGTGACAGGTTTTTAAAAAATGCCAGATCATGTAATTATTCTCATCCGACATGGTGTAATAGGAATTATTCCAGTCCATGAAGTAACCCAGACGCTTGCTCTGTTCAGTCTGGATGCGGCTGTATTTTAAAACCCTTTTTTTACAAAGCTCGACAAACTTGGCAATGCTTTTCTTTTTGTCACCGGGAATAAGATTTTCGATCTCTTTTTTGTTTGTTAAGTTCAAGTCTTTTTCAACTTCTACTTCCACCCATAATCCCTGGCAGTCAAAGCCGTTCTGAAATCTCTGGGCAAAGCCTTTCATATTAAAATATCTCTGCCACAAGTCCTTATAAGTCCTGCCCCAGGCATGATGGACGCCCATGGGATTGTTGGCGGTTATCGGACCGTCAAGAAAAGAAAAACGCTTTTTCGAATTTTTGTTCCTGAATAAATATTTTTCAACGATTTTATTTTTTTCCCAATAGGAGAGAATCTCGCGTTCTTTCGCGGCAAAATCCACTTTTATATCAACCGGCTTAAACATATATCGGGATTTAATTAATAAGTCTATATTTTACCTGAAATCATCGGGAATGGAAAATATATCAGCAGATATTATGAATTACTAGTTACTGTTCAGGTTGAAGTAATTGGGGATTTCTGATTTCTTCAACAGCAAATTGACGGACTTGACCCCATTCAACACGCCTATCTTTCATTTTTTGGTCAACAGAATGAACTATTTCACCTGCCTTTTGCATTACATCAACTAATCCTTTATCATATGTTCCGGTTCTTTCAACTGTAAATGAATAATATGAATCGTTTTTGGTAATTAAAGAGCCAAATCCTCTGGGTGACGGTTCCGTCTGTTCATCAACCCATTGGCCTTCTTTCCTGACCCGTCTTATTTGTGTTGAAGGTAAAGTATCAACCAACCAGTCCCTCATATGGTGTGCAACCATTGCTGGCGCCCCGTTCTCCATAACTCCACCTGTATAGGCCATTATATAAGGTACTCTTGCTTCACCGTCGGGAATTCTGTGTTTACTAAAAAATTCTTCAAGCTGAAATGAGCCAATTGCATAATAACCGACATCACTAAAATTTATATTTCCCGCGCCTGACTTGCCTTTTCTTCTTGCTGCAAAGTCCCATGGTCCGCCAGAGCCAATAAGTTTAGTAATATCCATTCCCTGTTGGACAGCTTCAGTCAAGACCCTTTGGTCAACTTTCAAACCATGCGCGTCGGTATAATCAATGGCAGACTCATGAAATGTTGTTAACATGCGGATTGACGCATCAACATTTTCTCCTGTATATTTCCATTCTTTACCAATCCTATCTCTTAAAGATGTAAACACTTCAAGAGGTAGCATTTTATCGGCAGGTACTTCTATGCCTTTCTCTTGATAATATTTAATTTCTTGTTGGATTAAGTCTTGGCGGTGCAAGGCGGTAATCATTTCATGGCTTGCTCTCAATGGTCCACGTCTTGAGTTTGCGTCAATTAACATTGCGATTCTTTGCGGATCAGACTCTTTTTGTAAATATTCTTTCGTGAACATACTAGCGGCTGTATAATCGTCTTCTGAACTAAGCCTCACTTCAATGGCTCTTTTCGTCTTTTCTTCCGCTTCACCTACCTGCTCTGCTCTTTCTGCTTCTGTCCTCCCACCTTGCAGATCTCTGACTATTTTCAGTTTATTTAATCCTGATTCTCCCACAACATTATCAGTTCTTAAAGCTTCTGTCAGTTTAGTTTGTGCCATCTCCTCCGCTTGATTTGCTGCTTCTATTCTGCCTTTTACTTCTTCCGGTGTTGGTTGGGTCACAACAAACTGACTTAACCCTTCCCTTTGTTTGTATTTGTCTTCAACAGCTTTCAATTTATTGAGAGCCTGATAGGTTGTTGCTGCTCCCTGGGCTGCCGGTGCTTCCGCAGGAGGAATTTGATCCTTAAATACGGGTTGTGTTTGCGGACTTTCGGTCATAATTTATTATGCTATAAAAAATTTCGGAAAGTCAAGATTATGTATTTATTACTATAAGATTCCTGAGTTAAGTTACGCAGATTGGTAGCGGTTTCAATCGTGGCACCCAGTACTTTTATTGCGACTTCTTGCGGCAGATTGAAGATTTCAGTAACTTCAACAGAAGGAAACAATTCGGACTCCAATAATTGGATACTTAGTGTTTCCCCTGTCTTAGGAATGCGGGGATGTCCCATTCGTCGTCTTCTTCGGGGTTTTCCTGGATATCGGTGATGTTATTGGCAGCGACGGCATCACTTTTGGACATTGAAGTTATATCCGGCTTGGCGGAAAGCTCTTTTAATTTTTTCCTGGTTTCGTCAAAACCGGTAGCGACAACGGTTATTTTTACCTGATCAACCATCTGTTCATCTATGGTGGCACCAAAAATTATATTGGCATCGGAATCGACTGCCGCCGCGATCAATTTGGCAGCCTCATCGACCTCATTCATGGTCAGATCAGATCCGCCGGTAATATTGAAAAGTATACCTTTGGCACCGTCTATTGATATTTCCAGAAGCGGCGATGAGATGGCCATACGGGCTGCGGCGGCGGCCCGGTTTTCCCCGACCCCGGTTCCAATACCCATGAGAGCCGAACCGGCATCGCGCATGATCGTCCTGACATCGGCAAAATCAACATTTATAAGACCGGGAAGCGTAATCAGATCGGAAATTCCGGTAACGCCCTGACCCAGAACGGAATCAACTATTTTGAATGCGTCAACAAGTGTCATTTTTTTATCAACCACATCGAGGATTCTCTGGTTAGGTATGACAATTAACGTATCCACTTTTTCCTTGAGATTGAGTATTCCTTCCTCAGCCGCCAGCATTCTTCTGGTACCTTCAAATGAAAAGGGTTTGGTTACAACGGATACGGTCAAAGAATTAATCTCCTTGGCAATTTCAGCTATGATCGGTGAAGCGCCTGTTCCGGTGCCGCCGCCTTCTCCGCAGGTTAAAAAGACCATGTCCGAATCCATAAGAGCTTGCTTGATTTTTTCACGGCTTTCCTCGGCCGCCAAGCGGCCTATTTCCGGATCACCGCCGGCTCCTAAACCTTTAGTCATATCCTCACCGATCTGGATTTTAACCGGAGCGGAACAAGTCAGGAGCGCCTGGGCATCAGTATTCACGCCGATAAAATCCACTCCCTGAACTTGGGTCGCAGTGATCATGGAATTTATGGCATTGCAGCCTCCGCCGCCTATACCGACAACTTTAATTTTGGCAAATCTTGCGATATCAGGCTTAATCAGCATATGATTCGCTCCTTTCCGGGCAGTGAAAGACTTAAGGGAGAAATGATTTTACCAGATCTACTACTTTTTTGACAACACCCTGAACAGGCATGGCATCGACATATTTACTTAATTTTCCGATAGAAAATTTTTCTTTACCGGACACGTCGGATTTTACTCCGTACAGAACCAATCCGGCAGCTGTTGAGTAGGCGGGGTGGCCAATCTCGTCTATAAGACCACTTAAATTGGAGGGTCTACCCAAACGCACCTGCATGGCCAGATTTCTTTTGGCTGCTTCCAAAATACCCATGGTTTCGGCCCCGCCTCCGCAAACGACAATACCGGCCGGAGTCAGCCCGCCGAAACCGCTCTTTTTTATTTCCAGGCCTACCATGGTAAATATTTCATTAAGCCGGGGTTTAATTATTCCTTCAACTAAAGTTTTTCGGGATACTTTATATACTCCTTCGGGTAAACTCAGAGAGGAAATATCTATATCGTCATCGGATGTTTCTTTAGGCTTTTCTTTTTTAGTAGTTAAAAGATGCTCAAACTGGTTTTTTTCCGGAAGTGCCGGTTTATTATTTTTCTGATTTAACATAAGTTTGATTTTTTCGGCGCTTTCAAGTGAAACACGCAATCCGATGGCCAGATCATTGGTAATGTTTCTGGCACCGATCGGCAGTACTGAAGAATAAGCAAGAGCGCCGTCTATAAAAATACAGATATCCATTGTACCGGCACCCAAGTCTACCAGGACTACTCCCAGCTCTTTTTCAGTTTCCGTCAATACGGATGAGGCTGAGGCTAAACCGTTAAAAACAAACCCGTCAACGTCAATGCCGACCAATGAAGCGCATTTTTCCAGATTTTTAAGGGCTGTCGAACCGGCGGTTATCAAATGCGTATTCACTTCCAAACGGACACCTGTCATACCGACCGGATCTTTAATTCCTTCCTGGCTGTCAACTATAAATTCACGTGGCACCACATGCAGTATTTCCCGGGTTGAAGCCAATGAGACCGCCCTGGCGGCATCAACCGCCCGGCTGACATCTTCGGGAGTGATTTCTTTGTTGGGTTCGGCAACGGCAACAACGCCATGGGAATTTTGCGATGAAATATGGGCGCCTCCTATTGATAAAAACGCTGAAGAAATAGAATAACCGGCCATTCTTTCGGCTGCTTCGAGACTTTTGACAACACTTTGAGTGGCGTCTTCAATATCAACGATTTGACCTTTTCTTATTCCTCGGCTGTTATTCGTAGCAACACCCATGACATTGGTTAAACCGGTTTCGGGGACGGAAGCAATTATGGTTGTTACTTTGGAACTGCCAATATCAATTCCGGCAATAATTCTTTTATTCATCTGCAATCAAGTGTAATCAAGTAATTGTAAATATTTTTTATTCATTTTTAAGAATTACTACCGGTTTATCGAATCGGAAATCAACTTTAGCAATAAAATTCCCCTCTATTCTAAACCTAGAGATTATTGTTTGTAAAGAGGCGCTGAGATAAGAAGGGTCAGCAGTGACGGGCATAAATACTTCAACACTGTCATCAACAACTGCCCTGATATGCGCCGATGAACTGGAAAAACCGACACTATCGACCCCGATCTCCTTTTTATTGAGTTCATTTATTAAAGATACCGCTTTAATAACACGCCAATCGGCTTTGTTTTTATTAAAGACCGCCCGGGTGACTTCAATTTGAGGCAAAAATTCTAAATCCGGGTCCGGGGGCGGTTTGGCCGGAAAACCTTCAGAATCAATATATAATGGCGTAGACGAATTAATTATACGGGCAACCGGAATCCGCCAGACAGTATCCATTTGAATTTGCCCGGGATATATTTTTTTAAGTGTCAGGTCTTTGAGATATATATTGCCGGCAAGAAGCTTTTCCTTAATTTCAGCCGTATCAATTAACAACAGGTTTTTCCCGTTAAATACAGACAGACCACTGATATTTGTGTCAGCTGAGATAATATTTATTTTTTTCACCTGAAGGGATTGCCACAGGAAAGAGATTACAAGAATAAAAAATCCAAAAAAAAGGAATAGCACAATAATTCTTAATAATTTACCCGATAAGATACCAATTAAGCGTCGGGATAAAACGGCATTAATTTTTTTCATTAATCAGAATCCAATTAATTCCATTATTTTGCCGGTTAAAACGGAGGCAGCCTGCAATTCTAATCCGGAAGAATTTTTTAGTGTTACGGTTTTCTTTTTAAATTTTTCGATTTTCCGAACTGCTTCCAAAAGCGTTGTATTATTAAAATCATTCTGGTCAATTACTACCGCCAGTCCCGCTTCTTTTAATATTTGGGCATTTTTCTGCTGTTCATAATCCCCTGCCCAGGGCAATGGAATCAATATGGCATATTTGCCGAAATAGAGCAGTTCGGCGATTGAGTTAGCCCCTGACCGGCTGATGACCAATCGGGCTTTTTTCAGTACATCTCCGACATTTTTATAATCAAGATAGTCCAACAGCTTATAATTTTCCCGCTGTTTTGTTTCAAGCCGGCTCCGGTATTGTGACAGTCGCTTGTAGTAAAAACAGTCATCGGCCGTGCCGGTAACATGAAGCAGGCGGTAATTTTTCAACAATTCCGGCAAACTATTTAATACTACCTTATTAATTGATGATGAACCGGCACTGCCGCCGGTTATATAAATGAGAGGTTTCCGGGGATCACCAAAACCGGTTATCGATGACGGCCGGGGTTTTATGATTGATTCTCTTAAAGGAAGTCCTGTCACTTCAGTTTTAGCGCTCCTGGGCACTTTTTCGGTACTTCCGTATGTCAGACAGGTGAGACGGGCAAAACGGCTGATAATTCTGTTAGTCAATCCCAATACTTTTGTCTGCTCATGAGTAATTACCGGAACAGCCGTAATTTTTGCCGCGACCGCCACCGGAAGGGCAATATAACCGCCGAATGAAACGACCAGGACGGGACGGTATTTGATAATATAAAAAAGGCTTTGTAGAAATCCGAAGGGAATTTTTAACAAAGATAAAGCTGAGGACAGGGAAACAATCCGTGACAATCTGCCGGAAATTATAGGCAAGAAAGTGATCGGAGAATCCCTTAAATGCCGGTACTCTATTGAAAGGCTGTTATCGCCTTCGAAAGAGAATCGGCGTCCGATATAAATAAGTCTTAAACCGGCTACTTCCTTTTGTAATTTTTCAATTACGGCAATTGCCGGCGCATAATGACCACCGCAGATAAAAATGGTATACGACGACATATTTATTTGGTTTTGACCCGAAATTTGCTGATATTAAGAAGTATGCCTACGGAAAATAAAGTCACGATAAGATTGGAACCGCCATAAGAGAAAAAAGGCAAGGGAACACCCGTTAAGGGAAATATGGCAACCATGGCACCGAGATTAATGATAATTTGAAAGGCCATCAGCGACAATATCCCTGATGAAAGAAGCCGGGCGTAATTATCAGGAGAATGTTTCACTATCAGATAAATGCGGTATAGAAAGACGATAAATAATAAAATAATGAAAGATGTTCCCAGGAATCCCGCCTCCTCGCCGATTATGGCGAATATAGAATCTGTTGTTGCTTCCGGAAGATATTGATATTTTTGGCGGGATGCGCCAAGTCCCAATCCGATGAATCCTCCGGAGCCCAAAGAGATTAATATCTGTCTGATATGATATGAAGCTCCAAGAGGATCCCGGTTGGGATCAAAAAACGTCATCAGTCTTTGGTAACGGTAAGGAGAAATAAGAGCCAGAAAAATTACGGATAAAATCGCCCCGGGCAATAAAATGAGAAAATGAAAAAGAGGCGCATTGGAGATAAAATAAACAGCCAGAAATATGGCAGTTAAAATTACTGCCGTACCTAAATCCGGCTGAAGAATAACCAGACCGACAATCAGACCCGTCAGAAATAAAAAGTGAAAAAACCTGCCTTTTTCCTTATTGGTAAACCAGGCAGATAAATACAGAATCAGACTGATTTTTGCCAATTCCGAGGGTTGAAAGGAAAAAAAGCTCAGATTTATCCAGCGCCTGGCACCCAGAGCTTTTATTCCGATGCCGGGAATCAGCACAGCGATAAGGGCAATAATAGTAACTGTCAGCATGGGGACAGCCATAACGAAAAGCTTCCGGTAATGGATTTTGGAAAATATTATCAAAAGAATAAAACCCAGGACTGCCCAAAGAAATTGGTCTTTAACAAAATGAAATTTATCATTGAAAGATACAAATGCGGCCACATTGGATGCTTCAAATATCATAAGAATTCCAAAAAACGTAAAAGCGAAAGTCAGAAGCAATAACCAGAAATCAGATTTTTTTTTCTGCGTAAGGTAAGTCAGATTTTTGGATTTTTTCATGAGTACAGAAAAACTGGAACATTTTACGTCAGCTTATAAAAGCCAGCCACAATCCGAATACGGCCAATGCAATCGTGGCCAACCATCCCCGAAAGACAATCGTAGTTTCGTGCCAACCTTTATGCTGCAGGTAAAGATGAAGAGGCGCTACTTTCATGATTTTTTTACCGGTGTATTTTTTGCTTAAAAGCTGAATAAGGGACGTGAAAATTTCCGCTACAAAAACACCTCCAATTATAAGCAGTAAAAAGGACTTTCCGAGAATAAGGGCGATAACAGCTAAGGTCGCCCCAAATGATAAAGCGCCGACATCACCCAAGAAAATTCTGGCAGGATATATATTAAAGTAGAGGAAAGCCAAAAGTCCACCTAACCATATGGCAATAAACAGTGTCAAGGGAGTATCAAGAATTGAACTTGATATTACCCAAAAAGCAATAAGGGATATCATTAATACCCCCGAGGCTAATCCGTCCAATCCGTCGGTGATATTGAAAGCATTGGAAAATGAGATTATGACAAATGATGAAAAGAGAACAAAAAAAACACCCATATCGATAACACCCAGAAATGGAACGTTGATAATATTAATCTTCAGCTCTGAGTAAAGCCAATATGAGATTAATAGGGAAAGAATTATTTCAAGGACTAGTTTATGTCTTAATCTTAAGCCGAAAAATTTTTCCCTTTTACCGAAAAAGATCTTTTTAATATCGTCAAAAAGCCCTATCAGACCGAAAGATATAAAAGTCGTCAGCAGAATTTTGAGCTCCGATTGGATATTGGAATAAACAGAAGTAAACGGAATCCAAAAAAAATACATAACGGGAAACGTAAACAGGAAAATCAGGGTTGTTGACAATATCAAAAGAAACCCCGCGCCTATGGGAATGCCGGCTTTTTTACGGTGGTACATATCAAATATTGGAGTAGGCTTATCCCAAGCATCAACCGTTGTCTGGTTCTGGCGTCTGAACTTATAACGGTACAGAAGATTTATAAACGGAATAATTGAAAGAGAATTCAATATAAATGACAGCAGTAAAATACCCAGAATAAATCCCATATCAGAAGAAATCGGGCAGAATTAATAACAGTTTCGGAATAAAAATAATAAGTCCGATAATTAATGTACCCACGGCAATAATCAGCATCATGCCGGCCGAAACATCCTTGACAATTTTAGCCTCTTTTTTCCAATCGGTTGTTATTAAATTACACATGGCTTCAATTGATGTGTTAATCATCTCCGCTCCCAATCCAAAAACTATGGAAAGGATAATAATTAACCATTCTATTTTTGAAATCCCAAGTACGATCCCCAGAAATACTGCGGTTATTGAAAAAATGAGATGGATCATAAAATTGGGTTGGCTGGTAAAAGACCAATGGACTCCGGACCAGGCGTTTTTGAATGAAATATGATGTTTTTTCAAGCGCTCCATACTGATTGTATTGCCATTATAGCTTATTTCCGCTTCTTTTAACGTTACTTCAGTAACCTTTCAGAAGTTTTCTTCCATAATCCAATAAATAAGATTTCGTATAGCCCAAAATGTTCACAGGCAGATCCTGGGCATGAATATATTCAACCGTTCTTCCGCCAAAACCTTTTTTGAAAATAGTGAGATTGGTCCAGGGATGGCGGGGATTTTCATCCGGGGCTATTCCCCAAAAATTATATATTTTCATGTTTCTTTTTTTGGCTTCCAGAATAACATGCCACTGGAGGAGGTAATTAACAGGTATCTTTTGTTCGATTGAAGCGCTGTGATGATAGATTGCCTGATGGTTATAAAAAATTATAACGGCGGCGGATTTAATTTCCCCTTCAAATTCCCCTAAAAACAGCAAAGCTCTTTTTTCTTTGACAAACTTTTCAAACTCCCATTTGACTTCCCTGTGCCTGACAAAACCGTGCCTTTTAGCTGTAATTTCATATAATTTATTAAAAATGGCCATGTCGCCCGGACTTTCCGACCGACGGATGATAACGCCCATATTTGTTGCTTTTTTTATCAAATATCTGGTAGTTTTACGCATATTT
>Ga0209751_10005782_pt1 | contig 11590 bp, 9 predicted proteins | sample RifCSP13_1_FD_184019 | JGI IMG/M metagenome (GOLD analysis project Ga0209751, IMG submission 184019) | Soil microbial communities from Rifle, Colorado - Rifle CSP2_sed 13_1 (SPAdes) (version 2) | ecosystem: Environmental > Terrestrial > Deep subsurface > Rock core/Sediment | place: Rifle...
GTCCACGCTGACGATGGTGTTGCTTAACAGGCGCGCGTTGGTGGTATAGGCGACATTGCGCGTGCCGTGGAAGGTGCCACCCCGCCGGTCGACGCTGCCCCGCGAAGCGTGGACGCGGAAGCGCATCCCAATCGGGCCGGGCGGCAACGAGAAGAACAGCGTCTCGGCGTCGCAGAAACACATGCGCACCGGGCCGGCGGGCGTGTTGAAGGTGACTTTGTGCGGATACGTCGTCACCTCGAACGGCAGCGGGTTGCCGTTGGCGTCGATGAAGACGAGGTTGTCGACGACGGGGCGGCGGGTTCGGTAGTGGCCGACCTGGGGTTCCTGCTTCTCCCAGCGTTCGGCCAGGCGGATGGTGAAGAAGTCGGCGGGCGGCTCGCCGGGCGCGGGAGGTGTGCCCCCGCGAAAGAACATGATGCGCGCGCTGCGGTCGCTGAACGGAATGCGCGACAGGTCGATGCGGTCTTTCAGGATGGCGGAGAAGTCCAAATCCGACCTCCATTGGCGAGCCTGGGCTTGCGAGTGTGGAGTGGTTATACCCACTTTCGGCTGTCAGGTCAACAGTAGAGCCACGTGCTCAAGGCGCGTCGATGCGGTACGCCACGAAGACGCGCTCATCGCAGTCGTATACGAAGTCCCATTCGCCGCCGGGAACCGATTGGGCCAGCGCCTCGAGATCGGCTGCGCGCGCTTCGACGGCGGCGAACACCGTCGGCCCGGTCACCTCGAACGCGTCCGCTGTGACCGGCCCTTCGACGTTTTCGACCGGCTTCTGTCCGCCGAGAAAATCGAGCGAAGGGTGCGAGCCTGCGGCCACCCGGCCGTCGGTGATCAGAAAGGCGCGTGTGCCCGGTTCGAGCGTGCCGAGATACTGCCCCAGCCGCGCCGACAGCCGCGTGGGCGTGTCGCCGCCGTACTGGCACGACGGCAGGTAGCCGAGGAAGTATGTGTTGAGGTTGAGGAGGGCCGCGCCGGTCAAGACGACGGCCGCCAGCGGCGTCGCGGCGCGCGGCGACATGCGTGCTAGGTCGATGAAGCGATCGAGCCCGATGCCCATCAGCACGCACACGACGGGAAAGACGAACAGCAGATGGTAGCCCGCGCCGTACTCATCGATAGTGAAGGCGGCGATTGCGGCGGCGGCGGCCCACAGCCACACGTTGAGGATCAGCGACTCGGGCCGGCGCAGGCGCGCCAGCGTGTAAGCCAGCCCCAGCGTGAACAAGACTGAGCCGAGGGCGTCGAGGGCGGGCGGGCCGCCGGAGAAATAGTCGAGCACGGGCAGCGCCGTGATCGTCATCACCATTTGCAGGCCGGTGTCGGCGACGAGCTGCGCGGCCGTCTTGCCGGTGTCGGCCATGCGCTCTTCGAGAATGCCTTCGCCGAGCAAACCGGCGGCGAAACGCGCGCCGAAGTCGTCGGGATGGCGCGCCGCCCACGCCCACATCGGCGCGGCGACGATGACGAAGACGATTGCAAGCAGCCCGAGCCGCACGAGATTGCGAACGATCAGCGCGCGATCGACGACCGCCAGCGCGAACAGCATCAGGACCGCAATGCCGATCATCATCCTCGCGTCGAGGTACAGCAGGAAATACATACCGATCACCCAGCCGGCCAGCATCAGGCGCGACGCGCTGCCGCGACGCAATCCGCTGACCAGCAGGTAAAGTGCCAGCGCATTGAAGAATGTGCCCTGCGTGTAGGTGACCGAGACGATGCGGCTGAAATGAATGTGATACTGCGACACCGTCATCAGCACGGCGGCGGCAAACCCCGCGCGTCGGCCGGCCAGCTCGCGGCCGAGCCCATACACCGACGGAATCGCCAGACTGCCGCCGATCGACGTGATCGCTCGCACGCCCATCACATCCGCGCCGAGCAACCGCATCAGTCCGGCAATGAGGTGCATGTACAGCGTGCCGGCGCCGTGATAGGTAGCGAACGGGTTGAAGAACTGCCCGTCGAGCACCGCCAGCCCAGCCATTCCGAACAATCCCTCGTCGCCGTCGATGATGCTCGGCGCATCGCCCAGCCAGGTGAAGCGTAGCAGGGCGGCGAGGGCGGTGAGCACGAGTACGATGATGACATCGGCGCGATGCCGGCTCAGCCATTCGCTCAGCGACGCCGGCCGTCGCACGGCGGCCCCGAGCAGCAGGCCCACGCCTGTGAGCCAGATCCAGAACACGTCGTCGTAATGGATCGCGCCTGCATCTTCTTTCTCGATGATTCGACCGACGACCCACGCCGAGCACGCCGCGGCGATGACGAGCAACGCGATCCGGCCAGGCGTGAGGGGACTGGATCGCGAGTCGGAGGTCGGGGATGCCGTTTCTTCGCGCCGGACGATCTGCCGCTCGCGGCGCACGACGAAGGCGGCGAAGCACGCCAGCGACAGCAGCCACCAGGGCGTGACCCGCGCCAGTGCGCCGGGCGTGGCGGTGTCCTGCGCGCGGCCGATGAGAACGGCCAGCATACCGGCGAACAAGAAGCCGAAACACGGCAAGTCGAAACCGAGGCGCGCGTCGAGTCGAAGCATCGGGGTGCAGGTCACGGCTGGCGATGGCGATGAAGTGTGAAATGCGAGAGACATCCTACACCGCCCGACTCATCCCGGCAAGTGGTGTACAATGTCGACATGGCGGCGGGCATCATCCTCGCGGGCGGGCAGAGCCGCCGCATGGGAACCGACAAGGCCTTCGTTCTGTTTGAGGGCCGTATACTGATCGAGCGCGTGATCGAACCGCTGCGCGCGGTGTGCGAGGGCATCGTCATCGTCGCCAACGACCGCGAACCTTATGCGCGTTTCCGCGTGCCCATCGTCGCCGATACCGTTCCCGACTTTGGGCCGCTGGCCGGCCTGCACGCCGGGCTGACGGCCGCGCAAGCCGAACTGAGCCTGGTCGTCGCCGTCGATATGCCCTTCCTCAACCTCGCATTGCTGCGCGCGCTGATCGACGCCGCCGACGGCTGGGACGCCGTGATTCCGGCGCTGGCCATCGGCGTGCGCGCCGACGACGTGAAGCGCAACCGCGCCAAAGACCTCGACATGCACCCGCTGCACGCCGTGTACCGCCGCACATGCCTGCCCGCCATACAGGCAGCCATGGATCGCGGCGACCGGCGGCTCAACGCCTTCCTGCCCGACGTCCGCGTGCGCTTTTTCAGCGCGGACGAGATGCGACCTTACGATCCGGACCTGCGGTCGCTGGCCAACGTCAATACGCCCGAAGAATTGAGGCAGGCTCATCGTCCGGCCAGATGACGTTTATCACGCTCGGCGTACTACTATTCGTCGGTTGATCTGTCTCTCCGGGCCGCATATAATTGACCCCGGTTGACCCGGTAGGATGCCGGTCAGCAAATTCACATCTGGAAAGACATATGGCTGCAACAACTGTAACCCCGGCCAAGGAAGGGCACTCGGCTGTGACGCACAGCAGCATGCTGGCGACGGCCGTCGCTCATCTCGATTCGGCCTTCACGCATCTGGAGCTGCCCGATGGGTTGCGCGCGATCCTTCGCCAGCCCGAGCGCGAGTTGACCGTCGCCGTGCCTATCCGGCTCGATGACGGCAAGTTCGCCGTGTTCATCGGCTATCGCGTCCAGCACTCGTCGGCGCGCGGGCCGTGCAAGGGCGGCATCCGCTTCCATCCCGGCGTGGATATGGCCGAGGTGCGCGCGCTGGCGACGCTGATGACGCTCAAGTGCGCCGTCGCCAACCTGCCGTTTGGCGGCGCCAAGGGCGGCGTATCGGTGGATCCCGCTCAACTCTCGCCGAGCGAGCTGGAGCGCCTGACGCGTCGCTATGCTTACGGGATTCTGCCGTTAATTGGCGGCAAGCGCGATGTGCCCGCGCCCGACGTGAACACCAGCGAGCAGACCATGGCCTGGTTCATGGACACCATCACGATGCTGCAGGGCAGCCAGGCCACCGAGGTCACCACGGGCAAACCACTCGCGTTGGGCGGGTCGGCCGGTCGGGCCGAAGCCACCGGGCGCGGCGCCGTCATCGCCATGACCGAGGCGCTGCGCCGGCAAGGACGCGATCCGAAAGACATGCGCGTCGCCGTGCAGGGATTCGGCAACGTCGGCCAGTTTGCGGCCAGCATCCTCGCGTCGGAATACGGCAGCCAGGTGGTCGCCGTCAGCGACGTGAGCGGCGGCGTGTACAACCCGAACGGGCTGAATATCCCGGCGCTGCTCGAATACGTCCGGGCCGGCCGGGGCCAATTCCTGGCCGATTATCACGAGCCGGGCGAGGTCGATCACATTTCCAATGCCGATTTGCTGACCCTGGACGTGGACGTGTTGATCCCGGCGGCGATGGAGAATCAGATCACGCCCGCCAACGCCGACCGCATTCACGCCAAGTTGATCATCGAAGGCGCGAACGGGCCGACCACGTTCGAAGCCGACCACGTTCTGCGCGATCGCGGCGTCATCGTCGTGCCGGACATCCTGGCCAACGCCGGCGGTGTGATCGTGTCGTACTTCGAATGGGTGCAGAATCTGCAGTCGTTCTCCTGGGAGGTGGGCGAAGTGCGGCAGCAGTTGATGCGCGCGATGAGCCGCGCCTTCGATGAAGTGTGGTCGCTGGCCGACCGGGAGCACATCGACATGCGCTCGGCGGCGTACCTGCTGTCTGTCGATCGCGTGGTCAGCGCCTTCTACATGCGCGGCCTGTGGCCGTAGTCGTCGCGCATCTTATTAACCACCAAGGCACCAAGACACGAAGGAACACCAAGAAAACTTGGTGTGTCTTGGTGCCTTGGTGTCTTGGTGGTGAGTTCTAAGCTGGAGGCTGAAGCGGAGGTCCACTCGTGTCCGTCACACCTGTCCGCGACCTCGAGCGCCTGACGCGCGAGCTGCACGCCCTGATCGAGGTCGCCAAAACGCTCACCGCGCCGCTGGACCTGCCAGCCTTGCTCGGAGCGGTGATGGACAAGCTGTACAAGGTTGTGGAGCCGGCCGATCTTGGCGCCATCATGCTGTGGGACGAGTCGGCCGGCGTGTTTCGCCCCGAAGCAACCTTCGGCTACGACCTGGCGGCGATGCGCGAGATGGGCCTGCGTGCGGGCGAATCCATCACTGGGAAAGTGCACGACCAGGGCAGCCCGCGCCTGCTGGCGACGCCCGAACAAGTCGCCGAGGCGATGACGGACATGCGCGAAGCCAACCGCGCGGTCATGTCCCGCGCGCTCGGCTCCGAAGCGCTCCCGCGCAGCGCGCTGGCCGCGCCGTTGCGCGTCGGCGATCACAGGTTCGGCGTGCTGGTGCTCGAAACGCTGCACGGCCCGGCCGAGTTCTCCGAGAGCGACTTGCCCTTTGTGCAGACGCTGGCCGACCTGATCGCGCTGTCGATCGATCGCGTGCGGCTGGAGGACGAAGCCGATGCCATTCGCGACGCGCAACAGGCCGACCGTCTCCGCTCGGAAGTGATGGCGACGCTCTCGCACGAGCTGCGCACGCCGCTCGGAGCCATCAAAGGTTTCGCGACGGCGCTGCTGCTGGACGAGGTCGCCTGGCCCGACGAGAAGCGTCGCGAGTTCCTGCGCCTGATCGACGAGGAGTGCGACAACCTGCAGGCCATGATCAGCGACATCCTGGATTCTTCGCTGTTCGACGTCGGCCAGCTCGTCATCGAGCGCCAGCCGATACGCCTGGAACGGCTCACCCGCGAGATCGCCAGCGACATGCAGCGCCGCACCGACCAGCATCGGTTCATGGTGGACTTCCCGGCGGGCTTCCCCATCGTCGACGCCGACCCGCGACGGGTCAAGCAGGTGATACGCAACATCCTCGACAACGCGATCAAGTATTCGCCGAACGGCGGGTTGATCCTGCTGCGGGGTGAGGTGCGCGCCAGAGATGTCGTCGTCAGCGTCTCCGATCAGGGCGTCGGCATCTCGCCCGAAGATCTGATCCCCCTGTTTGAGAAATATTTCCGCGTCAAAGCGCCGACGGGGTATCACGTGCCGGGGACCGGCCTGGGTCTGCCGGTGGCGCGCGCCATCGTCGAAGCGCACGGCGGGCGCATCTGGGCGGAGAGCCGAGTCGGCCAGGGAACGACGCTGTACTTTTCGTTGCCGCGCGCCGATCTGACTGAGGACACGGACGCATGAGCGAGGCACGCATCCTGGTGGTCGATGATGAGCCGAAGCTCGTCCGGCTGGTGCGCGAAGTGCTGACCGCCACCGGTTTCAGCGTGCTCACCGCGGCCAGCGGAGAGGCGGCGATCGACATGGCTGCCCGCGAGCAGCCGGAGTTGATCCTGCTGGACATCGTCCTGGCCGACGCGATCGACGGCTACGCGGTGGCCCGGCGCGTGCGCGAGTTCTCCGACGTGCCGATCATCATGCTCACGGCCAAGGCGCGCGAGTCGGACCTGCTGCGCGGCTTCGACGCCGGCGCGGACGATTACCTCACCAAGCCGTTCAGCTCCAAGGAATTGCTGGCGCGTGTGCGGGCCGTGCTCAAGCGCGCGCGTCACGAGACGGCCACGCCCGCCGAATCGGAGATCGCTTGCGGCGACCTGCGCATCGATCTGGCCCGCCGCCGTGTGCTGCTGGGTGATCGCGAAGTGCACCTGACGCGCACCGAATACAACCTGCTGCACGAACTGGCGACGCATCGAAACCAGGTCTTGCTGCACGGGCAACTCCTGACGTCCGTGTGGGGCGCGGAATACCGCGATGATCTGGAGTACCTGCGAGCGTACATCCGCTACCTGCGCCAGAAACTCGAGACCGACCCGGCCCGGCCCAAGTTGATTGTGACGAGCGCGGGGGTCGGGTACATGCTGGCGTGCCCCGACCCTCCACAAGCATAAGAAAGTGTCTTCACACCCCTCGACAACGGTCATTCTGAGGCGCGGCCGGCTGGCGAAGCCATCCGCAGCGCCGAAGAATCTCTCCGCACGGGCCGAAAAGCGAGATGCTTCGCTTCCCCTTCCCCTTCACTGCGTTCAGGGTCAGGGTCGCTCAGAATGACGGATGAGTAGCCTTTGAAGACACTCTCTAACGGCATCGTCGTGCGCTTCACAGATTGGCGGGGCCAGTCTCGAACTGGCCCGCTTTTTCACGCCGTTTTTATGCGGCACCGGAAGTTTTGTATGCGTTTTTCGGGCGGTCGATGATAGGATACAACCGAGTGGAACAGCCGATAATGTCACGGAGGTTGAACATGACAATCCAAACTCTGACACCCGTTGGTGTCGTTGAAGAAGCCGGGACCCAGGTTCCGTCGCTGGACGAAGTCGCCGAGACGATCCGCGACGATGCGCTGGCGTCGGCCCGCGTCAAACTCTGGGCGCCCGAGCGCGGCTCGGAGCTTGCCCGTCTGCTGGCCCGCCCGGATTTCCTGGATTACTTCAAGTATGGACTGGCGCTGGGCGTGTCCAACGCGCTATCCGCCGGCGATCAAAAGGTGCGAGCGATCTACGTCTACGATCCCTCGAGCAACGCAGACAGCGAGGCGGGCGAAGAGATGCCGCAGGACGTAACCGTGCATATGCTGGTGTGGGTCGATGCACCGTCGGCGGCGCTGGAAGCCTTCATCGGCGCTGTGGACCGGGCCTTGACGGCGAGCCTGAAGCAGCTCCCCTCGCCCCGGTTTGCGCAGCGCGGGTCCATCCTCGACGTGAACCTTGTCACCGACGACGACATCCGGCGCGGCGTGAACTACGCCGGATTGCTATCGGGCGTCTTCGCGCTGCCTCTCAAAGTCTGGTCGCGCGCGTAGTCGTTTCTCCTCAAGCTGAGGCGGCGGGGTGGTTCCCCTCCGCCTCTTGCGTTTTGGCTCACCCGCTCTGTCACGCCATCACCTTCGCAACATGTGGTTTGTCACTATTCGGAGTATACTTTTGATCTAGAATGAAGCTGGTGCATTAGGTCATCCCATCGAAAGGAGGTGCATCTCCGAAGGATCTTCGACAGGGGTGAGCCAACGGCCCCGTTTGTCCCCTCGTGAGGATCTCCTCCTGAATCCTGATATTCGCTTTGCCCTAAGTTGTGAACGTGCGGTTCGATTCAATTCACTCACGAAGGAGAAGCGATCTATGCGGACAGCACACGAGGACCTCACCAGCCTCGAAGCGGCGAAGTATCATGCCGTCGGTATATCCTCGACCGACTCCAGCCTCAACCCGTTCATGATCGCGCAGCGCCAGCTCGACGAAGCGGCGCGCATCTTGGAATTGGATAAAGCCACGCACCAGATGCTGCGCTGGCCGATGCGCGAATTGCACGTGACACTGCCGGTCAAGATGGACGACGGCTCGTTCAAGGTGTTCCACGGCTTCCGTGTGCAGTACAATGACGCGCGCGGACCGTGCAAGGGCGGCATTCGCTTCCACCCCGACGAGACCGTCGACACCGTGCGCGCGCTGGCGGCGTGGATGACGTGGAAGACTTCGGTCGTGGACATTCCGCTGGGCGGCGGCAAGGGCGGCGTCGTCTGCAACCCGAAAGAGCTGTCGGCCGGCGAACTGGAGCGGTTGAGCCGCGCCTACATTCGCCAGGTGGGGCGCATCATCGGCCTAGACAAGGATGTGCCCGCCCCCGACGTGTACACCACGCCGCAGATCATGGCCTGGATGATGGACGAGTACTCGTTCATCAAAGGCTACAACGAGTTCGGCGTGATCACCGGCAAGCCGCTGCCGCTGGGCGGCTCGGCGGGGCGAAGCGATGCCACGGCGCGCGGCGGCATGTACACGACGCGCGAGGCAGCCAAGGTGCTGGGCCTCAATCTCACGGGCGCGCCCGTAGCGATTCAAGGCTTTGGAAACGCCGGGCAATTCGCGGCCACCTTGTCCCGGGAACTGCTGGGGTGCAGCATCGTGGCGGCCTCCGACTCGCGCGGCGGGGTGTACAAAGCCGACGGGATGGATCCTGACGTGCTGATCGAGTACAAAGAAAAGACTGGCTCAGTGGTCAACTTCCCCGGCGCCAGGAGCATCACGAATGAAGAGCTGCTCGAACTCGACGTGACCGTGCTGTTCCCCTCGGCGCTGGAAAATCAGATCACGGCGGCCAACGCCGGCCGGATCAAGGCCAAGATCGTCGCCGAGCTGGCCAACGGCCCGACGACGCCCGAGGCCGACGAGCTCCTACACGAGAAGGGCGTGTATGTCATCCCCGATTTCCTGTGCAACGCCGGCGGGGTGACCGTGTCGTACTTCGAGATGGTGCAGAACTCCTACGGCTACTACTGGGATGTCGATCTCGTCCACGAGCGGCTGGATAAGAAGATGACGACGGCGTTCCACGCCGTGCACCGCGCCGCCGAGGAGCACAAGGTGCACAACCGCCTGGCGGCTTATCTGGTTTCGGTCAGTCGCGTGGCCGAGGCGATGAGGCTGCGCGGATGGGTGTAGGCAGCGGGTTAGGGAACGGATGATCGTATGCGGGCCTCCGATACCGGCGGCCCGCGCTTTATGATGAACGGATACGCGTATCGTATCCGTTCATTCGTTCGGTTCCTCCGCTTTTTTCTTCCAGTAGCGCACCAGCCCGTCGACCGCCATGAACAGCGGGTTGGTCGCCTCGTAATGGTGGAACACCTCGTCCGGGATGTTGAGGGCGTCGGCGCGCCGGCGGTTCCACGCAGTATACTGCCCCACCAGCGCGTCGCGCTCGACGCCGGCCTGCAGCCGTTGGCGCACGAATTCTGCCGACTCATGCAGCAGCGTGTTGAAGGCCTTGAGATGCGCGTTCGCGTCGTCGATGCGGCCGAAGTGCGTCGGGTAGATGGCGGCAAAGTTCTCGCCCAGCAGGCGCGCCAGCGTGTGCTGCCACGCCTCCAGGTCGAACTCGGGCGGCGGCGTCGGCGCGAAGACCAGCGGGCTGCCCGGCAGGCGGATGCCGGCCGCGTCGCCGGCGAAGGCCACATCGCCGAGTCGATACACGTGATGGTGGCGGGCATGCCCCGGCGTGTCGAGCGCGGTGAACGCCAGGCCGCACACGCGGACTGGCTCGTCATCGTAAAGCGGCGTCACGCGCTCGACCGGGGACGGCAGCACCTCGCCCCACAGCCTGTCCAGCATGTCGCCGTAGATGCGCTGGGCGCTGGCGAGCAGCTTCGACGGATCGATCAGGTGCGGCGCGCCGACGTGATGCACGTACACTTGCGCGCCCTGCCGCGCCCACCAGCCCGCCGCGCCCGCGTGGTCGAGGTGGATGTGCGTGACCAAGACGTGCCGGATGTCGCCGGGCGCGAAGCCGTGCTCGGCCAGCCGTGCCGTGAGCGTGCCCAGCGTCGAGCCGGGCCCCGTCTCGACGAGCACCGGCCCTTCCGGGCCGACGACGAGGTAAGACGCAATCACGCGCGGGATGTCCAGGAAGTTCAGGTCAAGCGTGTAAATGTCCAAATGCGTCTCCCGGGTCACTACGGATGCTTCCACGTCGCCGCGAAGCGCCGGATGCGCCAGCGAATATGCCACGCGTCGGGCCGGGCGATGGCGCGCCGGTCGCGGATCAGCCGTATCGCGTCGTCGGCCGACAGGCCCTGCGCGATCAGAATCGCGGCGCCCATCGCCGCGGAGCGATGCCGGCCGACAGCGCAGTGCGCGTACACCTTGCCGCCTTGCGCCATCGTTTTCAGCGCCGCATCGGCGCCGCGCCGCAGCGCGCTGAGGGGAATCGGCAGGAAAGGGTTGTCGAACGTCCGCAGCCACACAATCGTCATCGGCGGCGTGCCGGAGTCGGGCAGCAGACGGTGCTCGGCGCGCATGTTCAGGATCAGCCTCACCCCCAGCCCGCGCAGCCTGTCGTAATCGTCTGCCTCCGGCGTTGTGCCGATGAAGAGCGACTCGGTGATAGGCGAGAAGTCCACGCGGCAAGTCTAGCACAGTTTGCGCCGTGGCTTAACTTGCCTATAATGCAACTCGCCCATCATCATATTCGCGGCCATAGCCCGAGGAGCCTGCATGCGCCTATCGGCGCTCGAAATACATGACCGCGTGTCGAACGCGATCACGCGCCTTCAAGATGACGGCGGCGCGTTTCGGCGCTTCACCGACAAGTACAAGCTCGACCGGCTGGGATTCTGGCTGGCGACCCGTTTTCGCTACTTCCCCGGCAGCGCCACGCCCCAGGACTTTCTCACCTTCGGCCCGTACGCGTCGGTGTCCAAGTATCAGACCGCGCTGGAGACGCTGGTCGAGAAGAAGATGGCCGAACGTGCGGGCGAGGGCCGTTACAAGCTCGTCGATTCCGCGCGCAAGGCCGTGAACGACACGTACAACGAGTTCTTCTCGCGGCTGGCGCGGCTGAACGGCCTGCCCGACGATGACGCCGAGGCCCTGCTGGGATGGGTCGATCGCGTGTACAGCGCCGCGCTGCGCCAGAGCGACGTGCCCGCGCCAATTCTCAACGCCGCGCACAGCGTGCTGCCCGATGTCGACGCGGTGTGGGTGCAGGTGGAGCGGCGTCTGGTCGGGCTGTCCATCTTCCGCGACGACGCGCACGTCGCCGCCTGGCGCGAGGCCGGCTACACCGGCCCGCGCATCGAGTTGAGCACGCTGCTGTTCCGGGCCGGCGACGGGCTGTCGCACGACGACCTGCGCGCCAGCGCCGATCGGCTC
>Ga0209751_10005783_pt1 | contig 11587 bp, 8 predicted proteins | sample RifCSP13_1_FD_184019 | JGI IMG/M metagenome (GOLD analysis project Ga0209751, IMG submission 184019) | Soil microbial communities from Rifle, Colorado - Rifle CSP2_sed 13_1 (SPAdes) (version 2) | ecosystem: Environmental > Terrestrial > Deep subsurface > Rock core/Sediment | place: Rifle...
AGCTCGGCCACCCGCCGCGCCCCGACGCTGTCCGGCAGCCGATGGCGCGCCAGCTGTTCCGCTGCAACCGGGAGGACGCGCGCGGCGAGCGCGCCCGCGTCGGCGACCGATGAGTAGTCACGCCGGGCGCGGCCGCGCTCGGCGGCCACCGCGCACGCCTCGAGCACAGTCGCGGCCGCGCTGGCCAGCTGTAGTGGATCATCAGTCTCGAGGACGCGCGCCCAGCCGCCCTCCGCGGCCGCGACGGCGTCAGCGATCTCACCGCGCCAAAGCGCCAGGCTGACCGCGCTGCGCGTCACCAGCGCCGACCACTGGCCCGCCGGCACTGCCTCTACCTCGAGCAGCGTCTGGCCGACCAGCTGTGCGGCCTCTTCGTCGGCGCGCGACTCGACCAGCACCAGGCCCAGGTACAGGATGGGGCTGAACCACGGCACGCCGGCCGGCGGGAACTCCAGTGCCGCGCGGCACTCCGCCTCCGACTCCGCCCAGCGGCCGAGCTGGAACAGGATGTCCGCCGCGTTGCCGCGCAGGAACGCGCCGTAGGTGAGCGGCAGGCCGCCGCGCACGGCCTCGGCGATGCCCTCCTTGACCACCGCCAGCGCCTCCTCGCGGCGCGAGTCGAGATCGAGCAGCGTGGTCTTGTTCGCGTAGCAGCGCATCAGCTCATCAAGGCGGCCGGCGCGGCGCGCGGCATCGAGCGCCTCGTCCAGCAGCGCCAGCGCCCGGTCGATCTCGCCCCGCCCAAAGCCCAGGTCTACTGCGAGGGTGTCGGTCGCATGGGCGAGATCGGCCAGCGCGTCCTCGCCCGCGCTGCTCGCCGCCTGCCGCGCTTCCTCTGCGCGCGCGGCGCTGTCCTCGAAACGGCCTTCGAGCATCAGGTCCTGCGCCAGCGAGGCAAGGACTCGCGCCCGCGTCGCCGCTGGAGAACCGGCAGCCAACTCGAGAGCCTGCTCGATCGCCGCGCGGCCCCCTACGCTGTCGCCGCTAGAACGACGGTAGCGGCCCAGCTCCTCGCTCAGCAATGCCGCCCGGTCGCGCGCGTCGGGCGCAGCGCGCGACGTCAGCAGCCGTTCGGCGCGGCCGCCAGCGAGGCGCTCGATGGCCTGTTCGGCAAGCGTCGCCGCGTGGCGAAAGGCACCGGCTGCGTCGGCAGACGCGGCGGCACGGGCGACGGTCTCCGCGGAAGCCTCGCCCTCGAGGTCGAGCTCCAGCGCGGCGCTGTAGTCGGCCAGGGCAGTCGGGCCGGGCTCGATCTCTTCAGCCAGCGCGGCCGCAGCAAGGTAAGCGTCGCGCGCCCGCGCCGGCTGGAGCGCGCGTGACCAGTGCCACGCGGCGACGGCCGGAATCGCGGAGCTTGCCTCCGCCAGAGCAGCGTGCAGGGCATGCAGCTCACCGGGCAGCGTGGAGTGGTCGATCGCCTCCCCGACCAGCCGGTGGATGGATAGCCCGCCGCCGGCGCCATCTGTGATCGCCAGCCCGCTTGCTTCCAGTTCGGTCATCGCCGTCCGCGCCAGGTGACCATCGGGCAGTTTGATGCGTGCCAGCTGATCGATGCCCATGGGCTGTCTGGCGGCTGCCAGCAGGCGCACCGCGCGCAGGGTCGGGCGATCGAGCTGCGCCAATCGGGCGTGGATTATCTCCTCGAGCGGGTCTGACAGGCGGATGCCCGCCTGGCGTTGGTTTGCCTCGACCAGTTGCGACGCGACGAGCGGGTTGCCGCCCGATCCCTGCCGGACGGCGGCCATGAAGCTCAGCGTTGGCCGCTCCCCGCTGAGCGCCTCGACCAGCGCCAGCAGCTCCTCCGCCGAGAGCGGCTCCAGCGGGACGCGATCCACTTCAGGGTTGGCGTCGATCTCGTCGCGCAGAGCGGCAGCAGGATGGCCGCGCCCGATCTCGTCCGGGTGATAGGCCACGATCAACGTCAGCGCGACGCGGCGGCGCAGCCGCAGCAGCATCCGCACCAGCTCGCGCGTGCCCGGGTCCGAGTGCTCGAGATCCTCCACGATCAGGCACAGCTGTCCGCTTGCAGCCCTCGCCTCGAGCAGTCGCAGCAGTGCCTCGCGCACCCGCGCGCCGCGCTGGTCGGGCGCGTCGAGCGCCGGCTTGTCCGAAATGGCCGCATCGAACCCTTCACCCAGCGCCGCCCGCAGGCCCGCGTACGCGACACCAGCCTCTGGCTCGAGACTGCGCGCGCGGCACACGACCACGCGCGCCAGGTCGGATGCTTTGTCGATGCGCTTCTCAAGCTCGTCGAGCAGCCGGGTAGTGCCGATCCCAAGGGGACCGGTTATGGCGACGCGGGTCAGCTCACGCTGTGAACTGCGCTGCAGGGCCGCCCCCAGCACGGCCAGCTCGCGTTCACGGCCGATGAACGCCATGGGCCGAAGGATAGCGGTGGTCTTGTGGATACTTGGGCCGTGGAGAGCGGTTCGGTGAGGTCGGAGCCCAAGGCTGCGGTGCATCCCGACAACGCGCTCAACGAGCTTTCCGGCGAGGAGTGGCTGTACTTCACCAAGTCGCTCTGGACGACGGCCTACCCGTCAGAGCTGGGCCACGCGCTGCGCAAGGCGCACGGCGCGAACAAGCCACCGCGGCTGATGGCGCGGCTGATCGAGTTCTTCACCAAGCCCGGCGAGCTGGTCCTGGATCCGTTCGCGGGCGTGGGCGGGACGCTGCTCGGTGCGGCGATGTGCCGCTCACCTCGGCGCGCCCTGGGCTTCGAGATCGATCAACGCTGGGCGGACGTATACGACTCCGTTCTCGCCTCGCTGCCCGCAGATACCCAACTCTCCGACCTCGGACCTTCTGACCCCGGTGGCCCGCGTTCGTTCGATGCTTCTGGCTGCCAGCTGGTGGTCGGTGACGCAGTCGCATTGCTGGCCGACCTGGCCGATGGATCGGTCGACTTCGTCGCCACCGACCCGCCCTACAACCCCCAGCTCAAGCTGACCATGGCCGGCGGCGCGCTGGCGGAGAAGTTCACCAACCGGCGCACCGACTACGCGATGGTCACCGATTCACCGGCCGACCTGGCCAACTCCGCTTCGTACCCGGAGTACCTCGACCGCATGGAGGGCGTGCTAAGGGCTCTGCGCCGCGTGCTGCGCGACGGGCGCTACGCAACGATCATCGTCCGTGACGCGTACCAGGACGGCCGCTACCGCTTCACCGGCGCGGACCTCGCCACCCGCGCGGAGCGCGTCGGCTTCGTCACCAAGGGTGACCTGATCTGGTACCAGGCTGGCACCCGCCTGCGGCCCTACGGCTATCCGCGCAGCTTCGTGCCGAACATCGTCCACCAGCACATCCTGGTAATCCGCAGGGGCTAGCCGCCGCGGCGTTCCGGCGGGGGCAGGCCCAGCACGCGGGCGGCCCACATCAGGACCGGCTCCGCCTGCAGGCGTTGGAGAACGCGCAGCTTGGGCAACTCCGGTGGCGCCGGTCGGCCGGCCCGGGCACAGAAGAACCCGGCGAGCACGGCCGCGAATGCTGCGCCCTCACTGTCCGGGAGAAGCTGTTCGGGCGGTGGTCCGCCTTCGCCGGCGAGGCTCGGTAGCCAAGCCGCCAGGTCGAACAGTGGGTTGCCCACCGAGGCCCAGTTCCAGTCGACGAAGAGCGCCTGCCCGTCGCGCAAGCACAGGTTGTCGCTCCTGATATCGGCGTGCACAAGCGCTTCGCCCCCAAACTCCGCCGATGCTGCCGCTGCCTCCAGGTCCGGCAACGCGGCGTCGAGCCAGGCAGGGCTGCAGAGGCCCAGCGAGAGGAAAAGTTGCGGATCATCTCTCACCGCCGGCCAGCCGGAGTCGATAAGGTCCGCGGCCAGGTTCTCCAACGGCGGCAGGCCGGGCGGCGGCGTGACGCGCGCGAGCTCGTCGAGTGCCACCTGGACCGCCGCGATGCCGTCCGAGCTCCACGGCGGCGGCCAGGCCGCTTGACTGAGGTCTTCCAGCACGAGCACTTCGCCATCCCACGCGAGGAGTCGCGGCATGAACGACCCCGCGACCGATTGGTAGACCAAGGCCTCCCTGCGCAGCCACTCCGCACTGTCGTCGTGGTACGGCGCCTTTACAAAGGCCGAGCGTCCGTCGGCGAGCCGGAACAGCCACCGCCCACGGTCATTGCCGATGCGTGAGCTGACCGCACTCCAACTTGTCGCGACGCCGCCCAGCGCTACCTCCCCCCTGGCAACCGGCTCGGGCTTGGACTTCACTCTCGGTGGGTAAGCGCGGATCGAACCTGATTGTCCAGTGCGGCGTCGATCGCGGTCCAGGCAAGGGCCAGCGCGCCGTCTAGGATGGCTTGGTCGCCGGCCGGCGTGACGGTCGCGGCCGCGAACTCGGGCTGGTGATTTGTGGCCTCTCCTGAGCCGATGTCCAGGATCGGGTGGATCGCCGGCACCGCGTACGAGACGTTGCCCTGGTCGGTCGAGAAGCGGTTGAAGTCGATCGCCGCGCCGAAGGTGTGGCCGAGCGCCTCCAGGTTGGCGCGGTAGAGCGCGGTCAGGTCGTGGTCGTGGCGCATGTCGGCGTAGACCGCGTGCTCCTTGATCTCGAGCGTCGCACCGCTGGCCAGCGCGCCGGCCTCGAAGCAGCGGCGCACCTTGGCGCGAACCTCCTCGAGCCGCGCGACGGTTGCGGCGCGGATCATCCAGATCGCCTCCGTCCGGCCCGGGATGATGTTCATCGCCTCGCCACCGACCTTGACGATGCCGTGGACGCGGTCGGTCGGCAGCAGCGACTGGCGCAGCAGCCCTAGGGCGACCTGGGCGACGACCAGCGCATCTGCGGCGTTGACGCCGCGCTCCGGCGCCGCCCCGGCGTGCGACGGCACGCCCGTGTAGACGATCTCCAGCGATTGCGCGGCGAGCACCTCCGGCTCGAGCACGTCGCCTGGTCCCGGATGGATCATCAGCGCGGCGTGAACGCCGTTGAAGATTCCCGCGTCGAGCAGCTCGACCTTGCCCGCGCCGCCCTCCTCCGCCGGGGTGCCGATGACGAGCACGGCGACGTCGGCTTGCTCAGCGACAGCCGCCAAGCCGACAGCCGCGCCGACAGCTGTCGTGGCAATGATGTTGTGGCCGCACGCGTGACCGACTTCCGGCAGCGCGTCGTACTCGGCAATGAACGCCACACACAGAGAGCCGTTGCCGTACGTCGCACGGAACGCGGTCGGCAGCCCACCGACGCCCCGTTCGACCGTGAAGCCCGACTCCTCCAGCACGTCCGACAGCCAGCCCGAGGCCCGCACTTCCTGGTAACCCAGCTCGGGGTTGGCGTGGATGCGATGGCTGAGGTCAACCAGCGCCGGATGGGCCCGCTCGATCCAGTCGCGCGCCACCTGCTTGAGGGGGGCCGGGTCGGGGTCAGTCACGCGGTGATGGTAGGGGAGCCTGGATTCGAACCAGGGACCGGACGGATATAAGCCGTCTGCTCTAACCGCTGAGCTACTCCCCCACTCGGAATCGTACACGCCGCAACGCTTCCGTCGGCCTCACCGGACCGGGCGATTCGGCTACCGGCATGCCGGCGACGTCAGCGGCACGTCGGCGATCACTTGAGTGAGCAACGCCAGTTCGTGGACGCCGTCGCTCAGGGCCGTCTGGCGGGTCCGCTCTCGTAGGTTCGTCAGGCGAGCCACTCATAGCCGTGGATCATAGAACCGCGGGAATGCACGGACGTCTAGCCCAGCAGTGGCTTGACGACCTGGAAGAGCAGCACAAGCACGAGGTAGACGATCGGGATCGCCGCGAATAGGCCCAGCACACCTGCCCAGGCCGAGCGCCGCTTCTCGCCCGACGCACCGCTCGGCAGCTCGACCCACAGGTATGTCAGCACGCTGCCGGCAACTATCACGAGAACGACGTACAACGCGATCAGGGGCGCCATCTGAGCACCCGGCGCGAGCAGGTCGTAGGCCAGCAGCGCCACTCCGGCAACGAGCGCGACGGCGAGGTTGGCCAGGACGGCCCGAAGCACCGGCGGCGGCGGGTTGCGCAGCTGGCGCCAACGGACTTCCAGCCACGAACGTTCGCGCGGAGGCTCGCTCACAGCACTTCCAGCGTCCTGCGGCGCGGCATTGTTTCCGGCGTGTAGCGGGCGATTTCCGCGACGGCCGACGCGAAACGACCGATTTCCTCCTCCGTGTTGAACCAGGCCACGCTTACCCGGATCGACCGACCATCCGGGGTGGCTCCGACGATGGCGAAGGCACGCCGGCGGAGCTCGGTCAGCAGGTCCTCGGTCGGCCAGGCGGGCAGTCGGAAGCAGACAACCGCCGCCATGGCATCCGGGGGCTGCAGGTCGACCTGCTCGACCGCGGCCAGCCCGCTTCGCAACCGAGCGAGCAAAGCGGCGGTGCGCGTGTAGATCCAGGGCAGGCCGACGTACATCTCCAGCCAGCCGACGCTCCGGGCCAGACCAAGCACCTGGGTACGGCCGAGCGCCACCTCCGGCACCTCCACGTCCGCAGCCCGTGGCCGCGGTCCGACCCAGATCGCTCCGGTCGCCTCAGGGCCCATCAGCCAGCGATCGCCCGGCACGATCGCAAAATCGGAGTCCAAGCTGGCGACATCGAACTGGATCGCTCCTGCTGTGAGCGTGGCATCCAGGGCACGCCAGTTCTGGGCGATCGTGGCCGGTAGGTTCAAAGCAAGCCGGATGTCGTCCGGGTCGGCGCCAATGAGAGCAGCGATGACGGCCCGCGCTTCCGCGCGGCGCTGGTCGAAGTCCTCCTCGCGCCCCTCCGTCGCGCGACCGACGCGCAGCTCCCAGTCATCCGCGTCGCGCATGGCCGCGGCCGTTTCTGCGGGGAGCGGCCCGCGGTACGCGGTGTCGAGGTAGATCCCGGCGGACGTGGCCGGGATCTGCTCGCGCAGCCGCGCGACTTTGGCTTCGTCGCTTTCGTTAGTGCCGTTCACCGGCGCCGATCTTATCGGCGCGGGTCAGCCGGCCTCGTCGAGCCGATATCCCTCGGGCAGCGCGGCGCGCAGGTGCGAAACCGCCTCGCCCGCATCACCGCCCACCGGGATCGTCAGCGCCAGCATGTGCACCCGTGCCGCCACGGCTTGTGCCTCAGGCAGCTCGGTGGCGGGTACCGGTGAGACCAGGGCGACGACGCGATGATCGCGCCGCAGCCACCAGTAGTGGAGGCCGGCGACGAGGATCGCGGCGATCACGACGCCGGTCGGCGTGCTCAGCTCAGAGGTCAGGCTGCCCGTGACGCGCGCGCCGATGAGCGAGCCGATGAACCTGTTCAGGATCACGACCAGGGCACCAGTGGCCCCCAGCAGTGAACCGCCGATGGCCAGCAGCAGGTATGCGCGCCGGGCAGTCGAGTGCGCCTCCGCCTGCTGGTCTAGCGACCGCCAGCGCTGGACCTGCCGTATGCCGAGCAGCCAGATCACGGCGGCCACGATTGCGTACGACAGGAACGTGGCGAGCTCGAGCTGCCAGCCCGAAGAGACAGTGAGCGTCCGCCCGCCACGGCCCAGGACGTCGAGCGCCAGCCCAATCAGCCACGCGATGGCCGGGCCAAGGGAAGACAACGCGACCAGGGTCACGGCATAGGCGTCGACGCGGCGCGCGTGCATCTGTGCTTCCGCGCCCAGACGTCGGCGCTCGTTGATGAGCGCGAGGCGGTGCACCCACCACACGCCGGCGAAGACGAGGCCGATGATGACCGTGCCGATGACGCTGCGCAGGACCGCATCCGCCGTCTGGTCAACAGACTTGTCGAGCACGAGCCTCAACACGGTCGCCAGCGCGGACGAAAGCTGCGCGATGAAGGCGCTGACCCCGACGAGGATGAGGATCACGAAGTACCCGGCGCGGGTGCGCGACGTGCGCTCGGCGCGACCACGCCAGTCGCGCGCCTCGATCAGCCGGACCGAGTAGGCCCAATGCCCCAGCCAGACCACGAAGCCGACGACGATGCTCTGGTACACCCCTACCAGAGCCATTGGCCGCGCCCCACTGCCGGAGAGGACACCTACGCCGGTCAGCTCCAGGGCGTCGCCCGCGAGTCCTACGAGTTGGAATATGCCGTACAGCAGCGTGAACAGGCCGATCAGCATCGCCAGGTAGCGGTAAGCACGCGGCAGCCAAGCGGCGGCGCCGGTCATCTCCGTCCGCAGGTCGCGCAACCGGACCCACGCGTGGTACAGCCAGAAACCGCCGGCCACGACGAACGCGCCGACTGGCGCCAGCGCTTCGATCGTGCCCGGAAGCGCGCCGCCGAGCAGCGCGGCGAGCACATAGGCAACGATCTGGGTGCCGCTCCCGATGAGGACGCCCAGCAGTCCGAGCAGGATGATCGTCAGGTACAGCGCCCGCACGGCCGAACGGCGTTCGGGGCTGTCCACAGCCGAGCCGAGTGACCGTTCGGCGATCGACCAGTGGAGCGCCCAGACCGGCAGCGCCACCGCGATCGTGGCCAGGACCAGGCTCAACTGGCTGCGCACAGACGAGTCTGGGCTTCCGAACAGCGAGTCGCCGCGGCCGAAAGCCATCTGGAGGGCGAGGTTGATCAGCGTGATCAGGGCCCATATGAGCATCGCCAGCGTGATGCCGGCGACGGCGTACAGGTACAGACGGCGGGCTATAGCCATCGACGTTTAGTACGGGTAGCCGTAGTAGGGCTCGAGGCCGACCAACGGCTGGCTGATCTTCCAGCCGTCAGGCTCGAGCACCATGCTCACCTGAACGTCGTGGGCGTATCCGCCGCCACCGTATTCAGGCCCGTAGAAGTCCTCGACCTGCAGGTACAGCGTGCGCGAGTCGCCGGTGCCGGTGGTTCGGTCGAGCGTGACAGTCTGATTCTCGGGACCGTATGCGTAACCCGCCTCCGTGCGGAAGTCGGACAGCGGCATCTGCGAGCTGGCGACGGTCGAGAAGAACCCGTATGCCGTGTCGTAGTCATCGTCGTACCACGCGGTGAGATAGCCCTGCAGGGCCGCCTCAGGCGAATCGGCCGGATAGCTGGCCTGCGCCTGGTTGCCTGCGAGGAGCACGATCACCGTCGCCACGAAAACGACCGCGGTGATGCCCAGCGCGATCCATGCCGTCGACCCCAGGCGCGGCATCCGCATTGACCGAGTGGGAGGCCCGGTCGGGGTCTCTACCGGCGGCGGCGTCGGCCCAACCGTGTCTTCCATCTAGCTCACCCTCTTCTGACTACCTGGCCCCGATGGACCCTATGGCCGCTGATCCACGCCAGTCAAGGGCCGGTCGGACCAGCCACGTCTCCTTCGCCGCTCACGCCGGCGGCGCCGCCCCGGCCCTTGTCTGGACGCTGAACCGGCGACCGGATTCGAGCCGCCTGTAGAGCGTCTCGACGTTGGACAGCGTGTCGATCTCGCGCGCGTCCTTGTCGTCGCGCAGCCGGAAGATGCGCGGGAAGCGCAGCGCGAAGCCGGAGTCGTGGCGGTTGGAGCGGTGGATGACGTCGAACGCGATCTCGACCACGACCGTGGGCTCGACCACGTGGAAGCGGCCGATCTTCTGGATCGTGTGCGCCTCGAACCAGACCGTCATGTCGGCGATCTCCTTGTCCGTCAAGCCGGAGTAGGCCTTGCCGATGGTCACCAGTCGGCCCTCCGCGCCGAGTCGGTCGTCCAGAACCGCGAAGGTGTAGTCAGACAGGACGCCGTGGCGCTTGCCATGGCCGACCTCCACGCCGACAACCACGCAGTCGAGGGTCGCCAGCGGGCGCTTGAGCTTCAGCCAGCCGTAGCCTCGCCGGCCGGGACTGTAGGTCGAGTCGGGATCCTTGGTCATCAGGCCCTCGTTGCCGCGCTCCTGGGCGGCGTCGAAGATCGTGCTGAGCTCCTCCGCGGTGGCAGCGGTGAGCAGGTTGGCCGTGGCCATGCCCGGGACGTTGGGCAGGTTGAGAGCGTCCAGTCGGGCGCGACGCTCGCGCAGGCCCAGCCGCAGGAGCGGCTCGACCTTCCTGGCGCGGCCCGTGCGCAGAGCCAACGCGTCGAAGGCGACGTAGATCACCGGGATGTCGCGCTGCATCTGCTCCGACGGGTTCTTGCGGCCCAGGCGCGCCTGGAGCTGCAGGAACGGCAGCGCCATGCGGTCGCGGAAGGCGAGCACCTCGCCGTCAAGGATGCCGTCCCACGGCACCGTCGCGGCCGATGCGACGACTTCCGGATACGAGTCGCTCACGTCGTGCAGGTCGCGGCTGTAGAGGCGCACCTCGCGGCCCATCTTGTGCAGCTGGGCGCGGATGCCGTCGTACTTGTCCTCCACCCAGACCGGCGAGCCCAGCCGCTGCAGCACCTCAGTCTCGTCAGCGACGGGCGAGGCGAGCATCGACTTGAGCGGCCGGAAGAGCGTCAGCTCCGCCTCGCCCAGCCGGTCCTCGCGGGCGAGCAACGCGGTCGCGCCCAGGTCGCCGGTGAGCATGCCCGTCCACTGGACGTCCTCAAGCGGCCGATCGAAAGCCCTGGCGATGGCCGCCTCCAGGTGGCCTTCACGCAACCCGATGCGCAGGTCGCCGCTGAACGCCTTGACGACGTACTTGGCGCTGTCAGCGTCGCATCGAGCGAGCAGGTCGCGCAACGGCGTGGCCTTGGCCTGGCCGCGCGCGGCTGCGATCGCGGAGAAAGCGGCATCAACGTCGGGGAGCGTCGGCGGTGCGCCGCGCGGCGCATGACCGTGGCTTGCCAATAGGTCGCCCACCGCCTGGCCCAGGTCGCTCGACTGGTTGTATGACGCTCCCAGGGCACCCCGTTGCGCGTCGACGAGCGCCTCCACGACCGCGGCGATCGCGGCCCAGCCGATCCCCGTGGTGCGCGGGTCGCGCTCCGGGAACGGCCGGCCGGTCATGTATGTAACTGCGATCGGCAGCTCGGCCGGCGTCAGGGAGCGCAGGTAGTCGGCCAGCGCGGCGACCTTCTCTGAAGTGCGCGTCGTGGCCGCGATTCGGGCGGCGGTTTCGCTCCAGCGACGCATGGTCGACAGATGGTAGCCGTGGTCTACCATCGCGCCCGTGGCCCAGCAGGTGAGCTCCGCGGCGCTTTCTGACCGCGACCTGTGGCACCCGCCGCAGATCGGTGGCCAGCTGGTCGCGCTGCGCCGGCCGGTCGCGACCGACCTGCCGTCAGTCGTGCACTGGTACCGCGACCCGGAGATCGCGCGGCTGACGCGCTACCAGACGCGCCAGATGAGCCAGGCGGAGATCGAGCGCTTCTTCCAGGTGCGCATGCTCGCGCCCGACGCGCTGGCCTATTCGATCGTCGAGCAGCCGACGTGGCGGCTCATCGGCTTCACCACCTTTTCGGCGCTCGACGGCGACAACGGATCGGTCATGTTCCACATCACGATCGGCGAGCGCGACGCGTGGGGCCGCGGGCTGGGCACGGAGGCGACGCAGCTGATGCTGGGCCACGCCTTCGAGCGACTGGGTTTGCACCGTGTCGGGCTGACCGTCTTCTCGTACAACACGCGCGCCATCCGCGCCTACGAGAAGGCCGGCTTCCGGTTCGAGGGCCGGCTGCGCGAGGCGATCCAGCGCGACCAGCGCTATTTCGATGAGGTCCAGATGGGCATCCTGGCAGAGGAGTGGCTCGCGGCGCGCTACGGTG
>Ga0209751_10005787_pt1 | contig 11582 bp, 8 predicted proteins | sample RifCSP13_1_FD_184019 | JGI IMG/M metagenome (GOLD analysis project Ga0209751, IMG submission 184019) | Soil microbial communities from Rifle, Colorado - Rifle CSP2_sed 13_1 (SPAdes) (version 2) | ecosystem: Environmental > Terrestrial > Deep subsurface > Rock core/Sediment | place: Rifle...
CCCTAACGGTGACAAACACTTATCCCAAGATAGACGTTGGGATGAGGCGGCCCATGCCGTATACTGTGGGTATCGTTTCCGTAACCACAACACCATCTGCTTTCACCTAAGGTAGGCCGGATGTTCGAGCGGTACACCGAAAGGGCTAGGAGAGTTCTCTTCTTCGCCCGTTACGAGGCGAGTCAGCTCGGAAGCATTTCCATTGAGACCGAGCACCTGCTGCTCGGCCTGATTCGCGAGGGCAAAGGGCTGACCAGCCGCATTTTTGCCCGCTCGCGCCTTTCACTCGAAAACATCCGGAAGGAAATCGAAGGCCGGACGGTCTTCCGCGAGAAGGTCTCGACCTCGGTCGAGCTGCCGTTCAGCGCCGAAACCAAGCGCGTGCTGCAGTTTGCGGCCGAGGAGGCCGACCGGCTGCTGCACAACTACATCGGCACCGAACATCTCCTGCTCGGGATCCTGCGCGAAGAGCGCTCCGTGGCGGCGTCCATCCTGCTCGAAAAGGGGATGCGCCTCAACACCGTGCGCGAAGACATCGTGTCGCTCCTGAATGAGAAGACGACGCTGACGCGGGTGAAGGAGACGCCGCTGCTGGCCGAGTTCAGCCGCGACCTCACGGAGTCGGCGATGAAGAACCAGCTCGATCCGCTCGTCGGCCGCGAGCACGAGCTCGAACGCGTGCAGCAGGTGCTCTGCCGCCGGACCAAGAACAATGCGGTCCTCATCGGCGAGCCGGGTGTCGGCAAGACGGCGATTGTCGAAGGGCTGGCGCAGAAAATCGTCTACGGCGACGTGCCGCACTTCCTGGCGGACAAGCGGATCCTCGCGCTCGACATCTCGTTGATCGTCGCCGGCACGAAGTACCGCGGTCAGTTCGAAGAGCGCCTGAAGGCGATCATGAAGGAACTGACCGACAACCCGAACATCATCGTCTTCATCGACGAGCTGCATACGCTGGTCGGCGCGGGATCGGCCGAAGGGTCGCTCGACGCGGCGAACATCCTCAAGCCAGCGCTCAGCCGCGGGGAGATTCGCTGCATCGGCGCGACGACCCCCGCGGAGTACCGAAAATACATCGAGAAGGATCGCTCGCTCGAGCGCCGCTTCCAGGCGATCAAGGTGGATCCGCCCGCCGAGAGCGAGACGATTGAAATTCTCCTGGGCGTGAAGGATCGCTACGAGAGCTTCCATCACGTCGAGTACACGCGCGAGGCGCTCGAGGCGGCGGTCTACCAGTCGAGCCGGTACATCACGGACCGGTTCCTGCCGGACAAGGCGATCGACCTCGTCGACGAAGCGGGCGCGCGCGCCAAGCTGCGTGAAGCGGGCTACAGCGAAGAGTTTGGCGAAATCAACAAGAGCATCCGCGTGGCCGTCGAGCAGATGGAAAGCGCGGTCTCGCAGAAGGATTTCGAGAAGGCGCAGTTCTACCGCGAGCAGGAAGTCACCGCGCGCGAGAACCTCCAGTTCGTGCGCGAGAAGTTCGATGTCAAGTCGTCAGCCCGCAAGGTGATCGTCGGCAAGCAGGAAATCGACGAGGTCGTGTCCAAATGGACCGGCGTCCCGATGACGTCGATCAATCAGGACGAGGGCGACAAGCTGCTGCGGATGGAGGTGGAGCTCCACAAGCGCGTCGTGAGCCAGGAGAAGGCGATCTCGGCGATCGCACGCGCGATTCGGCGATCGCGCGCGGGCCTCAAGAACCCGAACCGGCCGGTCGGCAGCTTTGTGTTCCTCGGGCCCACCGGCGTCGGCAAGACCGAGCTCGCGCGGGCGCTGGCCAACTTCCTCTTCGGCAGCGATCACGCGCTGGTTCGATTCGACATGTCCGAGTACATGGAGAAGCACTCGGTCTCCAAGCTGATCGGATCGCCTCCCGGCTACGTCGGTCACGAAGAGGGCGGCCAGCTGACGGAAAAGGTCAAGCGCAACCCGTACTCGGTCATCCTGCTCGACGAGATCGAGAAGGCGCACCCGGACATCTTCAACATCCTGCTGCAGGTGTTCGAGGACGGGCACCTCACCGACGGCCTCGGCAATCGCGTGAACTTCAAGAACGCGATCATCATCATGACGTCGAACATCGGGGCGCGCTTCATTCAGAAGAAAAGCTCGATGGGTTTCCAGTCGTCGGACATGGGCGAGATCCACAAGAGCGTGACCGACATGGTGCTCGGCGAAGTACGGCGCACGTTCAACCCCGAGTTCATCAACCGCATCGATGAGATCATCGTCTTCGAGGCGCTGACCGACGACGACCTGCGGCGAATCATGGCGCTGCTCGTGACGCAGTTGAACACGAACCTCGTCGACCGCCGGCTCAAGATCGCGCTGACGACCGAAGCGGTCGACTGGATTATCGACATCACCTGCAAGGACCGTTCGTATGGCGCGCGCCCGCTCCGGCGCGCAATCCAGCGGTACGTCGAGGATCCGCTGTCCGAAGAGCTGATTCGCGGCCACCTGAGCGGTGGCGACATCGAGGTGTACCTCGACGCCGGCCAGCTCGCATACCGGCCGGCAGGGGAGCTCGAAACCGGGCGTAGACTCGCGTAGACCGGCCGAAAACCCCGCCTGAACGTCTAAAATTCGGTAAAATAACTGGTTTAGCGTCTGAAGGACGATCCCTTGACACCCACGCGTTTGCGTCTTGTCGCGCTTTGGCTGGCGATGATCGCGGCCCCGGTGACGACGGCCGCGCAACAGGCAGCCGTCGTGCCGCCGGGGCAACCTGCCCTGCCCGCGGTGACCGTCTGCGGCCAGCAGCGCGCGCCATTGGCCCAGCCCCCGGCGGATTCGCCCCCCGTGGTGCTGTTCATCGCGCCGTGCTTTGCCGCCCAGGGCGGAACCTCGGTCATCGATCCGCAGACCTACGTGTTTTACATCCAGCTGAAGAGCAGTCAGCCGTCGCAAGGTATCTGGATCCCGTACGACGACAGCAGCGAGAAGATCCTTCACGACGATTTCAACCGCCTGTTGGGCACGAACTTCCTCGACAACCTGTCAATCGAGCTGGCGCCCGATTACGTCTTCCCCAACGGCACGATCGGGAAGATCGTCCTCTACAACATGGAGGAGCGGCAGCGCATCAAGATCGGCCCCGACTTTGTCGGGAGCAAGAAGCTCGAGTTGTCGAAGATCGACGAAGCGCTCAAAGCGCAGAACGCCGAAATTCGGCTCGATACGTTCATCGACCCCGGGCTGGTGCGCAAGGTCGAGGGCATCGTCCGCGACATGATGAAGGAGAAGGGGTTCACCGACGCCGAGGTGACACACAACATCGAGGCGGTCTCCGGCGGCCCTAAGCTCGTGCGCCTCACCTTCAACATCAACGAAGGCCCGAGCGTCAAGATTCGCAAGATTGACTTCACCGGCAACGCCGCGATCAGCGACGGCGCGCTGAAGCGTCAGATGAAGGCCACCAAGCAGGAGTGGTTCCTGTCCTTTGTGGGCGGCCGCGGCAAGTATCAGGAAACCAAGTTCGACGACGACGCGGTGAGAGTCGTCGAGTTCTACCAGAACCGCGGGTACATCAAGGCGAACGTCGGCGCTCCCGAAGCGAAAGTGGTCGCCGAGTCGGAGGACAAGAAGACGCGATGGATCGAGCTGCGGATTCCAGTGACGGAAGGGCCGCGCTACAAGGTGGGCACCTTCGACTTCTCGGGCAACACGGTCGTGAAGACCGAAGTGCTGAAGCCGTTCTTCGACTTGAAAGAGGGCGACTACTACAGCCTGTCCGCCGTGCGCAAGGGGCTCGAGAAGGCGCGCGAAGGGTACGGCGCCGGCGGGTACTTCGAATTCACCGGTTTCCCCGACTACAAATTTCGGGACGAGCCGGATCCTGCCGACGCGGCGGTGCCAGATGCGCTCAAGGCCGCATCATCGACGCCCGGGGCGCCCGGCGCGGCTGGCCCGCCGATCGTTGATGTCACGATGCGGCTTGTCGAGGGACAGCAGTACTTCATCAACCGCATCACGTTCGTCGGCAACACCACGACGCGCGACAGCGTCATCCGCCGCGAACTGCGGCTTTTCGAAAACGGGGTCTTCAATACCGAAGCGCTGAAGTCCAGCGTCCGGCGGCTCAATCAGCTCGGATACTTCAAGCCGCTCGAGGCCGGCAGGGACATCACCGTCGACAAGGCGCCGGACGCGGCGAACAAGGTCGACGTCAAGGTGAAGCTCGAGGAGCAGAACCGCAACCAGGTCACCTTTGGCGCGGGCGTCTCCGAGTTTGAGGGGTTTTTCGGGCAGGCGTCATTTCAGACGTCCAACTTCCTCGGCCGCGGCGAAAGTCTGACGGTGTCGCTCTCGGCCGGCTCGCGCGCGCACAACTACACGCTGGCTTTCACCGAGCCGTTCCTGTTCGACCGGAACATGACCGGCAGCGTCAATCTGTACAAGAACGATGTCCGCTACATCGGACAGTTCACCCAGCGGTCGGCCGGCGGCGTCGTCGGATTCGGCTATCCGCTGGGTGGCTTTACCCGGCTGTTCACCAACTACAGCTACGAGCGGGTCCACGTGACGGAGATCAACCAGCTTTACACCGATCCGCTGGTCCTCGCACGCAACCCGTTTCTGCGCGATTCGCTGCTTATCGGCGCCAACGGCGAGCGCATCATCAGCAAGTTCACGCCGAGCTTCGTGCACAACACGATCGATCAGCCGATCTTCCCGAGCCAGGGCCAGCGCTACACCGCAGCCATCGACCTGGCCGGACCGGGCGGCAACACCAGCTTCTACAAGCCGACGCTCGAGGGGATCTGGTACTGGCGTCAGAGCCCGCGCCTGTCGCTCGGCCTGCGCTTGATGGGCGAGTACATCCATTCGTTCAAGGGCTCCAGGGATCTGCCGATCTTCCAGAAGATATTCCTCGGCGGCGAGTATTCCATCCGTGGGTACGACATCCGGAGCATCGGTCCCCATGATCCGGAAACGGGCCTGGTGCTCGGCGGAAACAAGGATCTGCTGTTCAACATCGAGCAGAACTTCAACATCATGGGCCAGCTGCGCGTCATCCTGTTCTACGACGCCGGGCAGGTGCGCGACGCGGGGCAGAGGTTCTCGATGAAGGAAACGCTGACGCGGCGCGTCCCGCCGCCGGATCCGGCGCCTGGGCTGGTCGACCCGTTCGCCAACACGGCGCTGACGCCCATCGGCGAGCTCGTCAGCACGCGTGTGAGCGCGTTCAAGACATCGACCGGCCTCGAGGTGCGGTTCTTCATGCCGGTGATCAACGTGCCGTTCCGGCTTATTTTCGCCTATAACCCGCAGCGCTCGGGTGTGCTGTCATCCAGAACCCTGCTGCCGCAGAAGGCATTCCAATTCCGATTCGCGGTCGGCACGACGTTCTGACGTTGGCCTAGGGACACTCATGCATCGATTCACCTCCCGGTTCCTTCTATTCGTTGCGCTGGCGGTCGTCGCGGCCGGCTGCGGCAAGGCCGACGACAGTTCCGTCAACACTCCGACGACGCCTGCGCCGACCACGGTCACTGACTCCTTCGCGGGCATCCTGACCCTCAACGGCGCGGCGACGTATCCGTTCACGGTGACCACAGCCGGCGGGATCAGCGCCCAGCTGACCGAGTTGAAACCCGGCGACAGCGGGCCTGTTGGCCTCAGTCTGGGGACCTGGAACAACAGCATCTGCACGGTTGGCCAGGGCATGTTCAACGACAAATCGATCCAGGGATCCGTGCTGGTCGGCCAGGCGCAGGCGGCCGGCAACTTCTGCGTACGGATCTACGATGCCGCTGGTACGGTGGCAAATCCGGAGACGTACGTCATCGAGGTGTCGCACCTGTAGCCATCGGATCGATCTGGTGTAAAATCGACCGCTTTGCGGTATTCGATGCCTCTACGAAAGGATTGCCCATAATGAGAAGCGTTGTCATGGTCCGGCCGGCCCAGTTGATGTTGTTGGTGTTGTTGCTCGCCTTTGTGTTGAGCGCCGTCCCGGCCTTTGCGCAGGCGGCGGCCCAGCAGCCGGCCGCGCAGCCGCAGGCGCAAACGGCCCCGGCGCCACAGCCGCCGGCTGTGTTCCCGCAAGGCGGGAAGATCGGCGTCGTGAACCTGCAGCAGATCGCGCAGCTCTCCGCCGACGGCAAGGCGTCGACGGCGAAGGTTCAGGCGCTCATCGCCAAGAAACAGGCCGAGGTCGCGGCGAAGGCCAAGCAGATGCAGGAGAATCAGAACAAGCTGCAGCAGAGCGGCGCGCTCATGAATGAGACCGCCCGCGCGCAGCTCGAAAAGGAGATCGAGCGCCAACGTGTGGAGCAGCAGCGCTTCGAGCAGGACGCGCAGGCCGAAGTGACCGAGCTGCAGACCCAGCTTCAGGGCGCCTTCCAGGAGAGGCTGTTCCCGATTCTCAACCAGATGGTCCAGGAAAAGGGGCTGCACGTGCTCTTCAGCGGGTTGGATGCCGGCATCATTTCCGTCGATCCGGGCCTGGATCTGACGCTCGAAGCGATCAGGCGGTTCGATGCGGCTACGGCGTCCCAGGCGGCCAAGCCCGCCGCCCCGCCCGCAGCGCCTGCCGCTCCGGCGGCGCCAGCGCCCAAACCGTAGAGGGCGTGATCAACATCCCCATTCTCCTGGACCGGCTGTGCTACCGGTATCCGTCGATGCTTGTCGACGCGATTACCGAGCACGAGCCGGGCCGCCGCCTCGTTGCCGTCAAGAACGTCACCGTCAACGAAGAATTCTTTCAGGGGCACTTTCCGGGCGCACCGACGCTGCCCGGCGTGCTGATGCTCGAATCGCTGTCCCAGGTGGCGGCGATTCTGCTGCTGCAGCGCGATGGGGCGCCGCCTGACACGCGCATCTACCTGCGCGGCGTGAACGGCGCGAAATTCCGCCGGCAGGTCGTGCCGGGCGACCGGCTGCGGCTGGAGATCTCGCTCGGCCGCCGGCGCGCCTCGCTCGCCCGCGCGAAGGCGGTCGCGTACGTCGGCGACCAGATTGTGGCCGAAGCCGAGCTGCTGCTCGGGCTGGTCCCGGACCGCACCGACATCGATCCGGCGGCCATCGTCCATCCCCAGGCGCACATCGGCGCGGGGACGAAGATCGGTCCGCTCGCCGTGATCGGCGCCAACGTCCGCCTCGGCGCGAACTGCCGGGTGGGTGCGTCGGCGGTCGTCGACGGCTGGACCGACATCGGCGACGGCACGGAGATTTTTTCCTTCGCATCGATCGGCCTCATTCCGCAGGATCTCAAGTTCAAAGGCGAGGAGACGCGGCTGGTCATCGGACGCGGCAACATCTTCCGCGAGTTCGTGACCATCCATCGCGGCACGCGCGGCGGGGGCGGCGTGACGACGATCGGCGACCGGAACGTCTTCATGGCCTACGTGCACGTCGCGCACGACTGCCACGTCGGGAACGATACGATCTTCGGCAACATGGCGACGCTCGGCGGCCACGTGACGGTGGAGGACTTCGCCAACGTCAGCGCGGGATCGGGTGTCCACCAGTTCTGCCGCGTGGGGCGTCACGCGTTCATCGGCGGCTACTCGGTGGTGACCAAGGATGCGCTGCCTTTCGCACGGACGGTCGGCAGCCGGCCGGCGCGGATCTTCGGCGCGAACACGATCGGCCTGATGCGCCGCGGCGTGCCGCCCGACGTGATCGAAAAACTGAAGGGGTCGTTCCGGTATCTCCTGCAGTCGAAGCTCAACACGACGAAGGCGATGCAGCAGATCCGGCGCGACCGCACGCTGTCCTGTCCGGAAGTGGAGTACCTCCTGGATTTCATCGGCACCTCTCAACGCGGCGTCATCCTGCGCCGCGCCACCCGACGCGCCGAAGTGTTGGCTGACGAATGAGCTTCTTCCGCCGCTTGCTTATCACGAAGACAGTACCTTCGTGTCCTTCGTGACTTCGTGATATGCAATCGATGAAACTCGGACTGATCGCCGGCAACGGCCGTTTTCCTTTCCTGGTCCTCGAGGCCGCCAGGGCTCAGGGGCACGACGTCACCATCATCGCCGCCAGGGAAGAGACCTTCCCCGAACTGAACGAGGCGGCCGCGCGGCTGAAGAGCGACATCCACTGGATCTCGCTCGGGCAGCTCGGCACGTGCATCAAGCTGCTGCAACAGGCCGGCGTGACGCAGGCCGTCATGGCCGGGCAGGTGAAGCACGCGAAGATCTTTTCGTCGGGCATCATCCCGGACACGACGCTCCTTTCCGTTCTGACGAAGCTCCGGTGGCGGAATACAGACGGTCTCATCGGCGCGATCGCGGCCGTGCTGCGCGACCACGGGATCGAGCTCATCGATTCCACGGGGTTCATCACGCCGCTGCTCGCCAAACCCGGCGTGCTGACGACACGATCGCCCACCGAGGAGGAGCAGAAGGATTTCGAGTTCGGCTATCGCATGGCGGACGCCATTGCGGCCCTCGACATCGGGCAGACGATCGCCGTGAAGCATCAGGCCGTTGTCGCCGTCGAAGCGATGGAAGGCACCGACGAAGTGATCGGGCGCGCCGGCTCTCTGGCCGGCCCGGGCGTACGCATCGTCAAGGTCGCGAAGCCGAAACAGGACATGCGGTTCGACGTGCCCGTCGTCGGCATGGCCACGATTCGCGCGATGCGCGTGGCGGGCGCCTCGGCGCTGTCGGTGGATGCGGGGAAGACGCTCGTGCTCGACGGGGACGCGGTCCGTGCGTCAGCGGATGAGGCGGGCATCTGCGTCGTCGGCCGCAATCCCAGTCAGTAACATGGCGACGAAAACACGAAAACACGAAGAAAACCAGACGGATTTATGAGCGTCCGGATCGCTGTGGTCGGCGTGGGGTATCTCGGCCGCCATCACGCGCGGATTCTGTCCTCGCTGCCTGGCGCTCGGCTCACGGCCGTCGTCGACACCAACGCCGCGCGTGCCCACGACGTGGCGGCTGCGAGCGGGACGCGTCCCCTCACGGACTTCCGGGACCTCTTGGGAAACGTTGACGCCGTGACGCTCGCGGTTCCGACCGACCTGCATCGTGAGATCGCGCTGCCGTTTCTCACTGCCGGCGTGCACGTGCTGGTCGAAAAGCCCATGGCGCGCAGTCTGGCCGAAGCGGACGACATGATTCAGACGGCCGCGAAGACGGGCGCGATTCTCGCCGTCGGCCAGACCGAGCGGTTCAATCCGGCCGTGATCGCGGCTCGTCCGGTCTTGAGCGATCCGCGTTTCATCGAGGTCCATCGTCTGGGCACGTTCCCCGAACGGAGCCTCGATATCGACGTCGTCTTCGATCTGATGATTCACGACGTTGACATCGTCCTGTCGCTCGTCAACGCGGAAGTCGAGGCGATCGAGGCGGTCGGGGTGCCGGTGTTGACCGGACGCGTCGATATCGCGAATGCGCGCCTCACGTTCAGCAACGGCTGCATCGCGAACCTCACCGCGAGCCGCATCAGCCGCGACCGTGTGCGGAAGATCCGATTCTTTCAGCCGATGGCTTACGTATCGATCGACTACTCGGCCCAGAAGCTGGAAGTGTTCCGGCTGGTCAAAGGGGAGGGACCCGTGCCTGCGATCGAAGGCGGCGAGGTGACGGTCGAGAACGAAGAGCCGCTCAAGCGCGAGCTTGCCGACTTCGTCGAGGCAATCAGGATGCGCCGCCCGCCCACGGTGACCGGCCAGGACGGCCGCCGCGCCCTCGCGCTGGCCCAGCGAATCGCTGATAAAATGACGGCCTGAATTTGTATTCCGACCTGAACGACTTTCTCGCTGATCTCGAACGCCGCAAGCTGCTGGCGCGCGTGGCCGAGCCCGTCAGCCCGCACCTCGAGATCGCGGCCGTGATCGACCGTGCGTGCAAGTCGCCGGGCGGCGGTCCCGCGCTCCTCTTTGAAAAGCCAGCCGGCTTCGACATGCCCGTCGCGGCGAACGTCTACGGATCGATGGAGCGCGTGTGCCTCGCGCTCGGCGTGAAGACGCTTGACGATCTCGCCACAGAGATCGACGGCCTGATGACACCCCACATGCCCGAAGGGATCATGGATGCGTTGAAGATGCTGCCCATGGTCGGGCGGCTCCGCGATCTCATGCCCAAGACGGTGAAGGACGCGCCGTGCCAGGAGATCGTGCAGCGTGACGGCACGCTCGACGAGCTGCCGATCCTGACCTGCTGGCCCGAAGACGGCGGTCCCTTCATCACGTTTCCGCTCGTGTTCACAAAGGATCCGGAGACCGGCGTGCGCAACGTCGGCGCCTATCGCATGCAGGTGTTCGACGGACGGACGACGGGGATGCACTGGCAGCGGCACAAGGATGGCGCGCAGCATTACCGTGTGGCGGAGCGGCTCGGCAAGCGGCTCGAAGTCGCCGTGGCTCTCGGCCCCGAGCCGGTGATGCCGTACTGCGCGACCGCGCCGATGCCCGAAGGGCTCGACGAACTGCTGCTCGCCGGATTTCTGGCGCGGCGCCGAATCGAGCTCGTGGCGTGCGTGACGGTCGATCTCGAAGTGCCGGCCAGCTCGCACATCGTGCTCGAAGGGTATGTGGAGCCGGGGGAGCGCCGTCGCGAGGGTCCGTTTGGCGACCACACCGGTTTGTATTCGCAACCGGATGACTACCCGGTGTTTCATCTCACCTGCGTCACCCGACGCAAGCGCCCGACGTACCTGACGACGGTCGTGGGCGTGCCGCCGATGGAGGACTATTACCTCGGCCTCGCGAGCGAGCGGATCTTCCTGCCGATCATCCGCAAGACGCTGCCGGAGATCGTCGACATGCATTTCCCGGCCGAAGGCATCTTCCACAATCTGGTGATCGTGTCGATCGACAAGCGGTTTCCCGGGCACGCGCGCAAGATCATGAACGCGTTCTGGGGGCTCGGCCAGCTCATGTTCTCCAAGACCATCATCGTCGTCGACAAGGACGTGAACGTGCAGGACGTGCGTGAAGTGGCGTGGATCGTCGGCACGCACATGGACCCGCTGCGCGACGTCCAGATGACACGCGGTCCCGTGGACGATCTGGATGATGCCGCGGACCTTCCGGCGTATGGCGGCAAAATGGGCATCGATGCCACACGCAAGTGGGCGTCGGAAGGGTATATGCGAACGTGGCCGGCGAGGGTCAAGACGACGGAAGCCGCCGGAGCCCGCGCCGCAGAAATCTGGTCCCGCCTGAAGGAAGGGCATCGGCTTTCCGAATGACCGCCACCACCGCGACCAACAGCTTCCTCCAGCGGCTCATCGGTGCGGCTGCTCTCGACACGGCCATCTATGAAGAGGTCGAGGCGGATCCCAATGCGGGCGTCCAGGCCGCGGCTGTCGTCCTGCTGTCGAGCCTGGCGGCCGGCATCGGCGCCCGCGGCTTCTCGCAGAACAGCGTGTCGAACATCGCGTTGATCAGCATCGTCTCGCTGATGGCGTGGGCGTGTTGGGCGCTGGTGACGTACGAGATCGGCGCGCGGGTGCTATCTGAGCCTCAGACGTCGGTCGACATCGGTCAGTTGATGCGCACGATCGGCGCGTCGCGCCGCGACGAGAGTCGGTGCAGCGCCTCCGCCACCAGCTCCTTGCCCGTTCCCGTCTCGCCCGTGATCAGGACCGTCGTCGGGGCGTCGGCCACCCGC
>Ga0209751_10005788_pt1 | contig 11580 bp, 7 predicted proteins | sample RifCSP13_1_FD_184019 | JGI IMG/M metagenome (GOLD analysis project Ga0209751, IMG submission 184019) | Soil microbial communities from Rifle, Colorado - Rifle CSP2_sed 13_1 (SPAdes) (version 2) | ecosystem: Environmental > Terrestrial > Deep subsurface > Rock core/Sediment | place: Rifle...
TTTTATGTTCCGAAGGCGTGCTCCATCACTCTGGAAATAAGTATTTTTGGATGGCCGATCGCTACCCTTCTGAAAGCATCTCCTTGCGGAGTGCATCGCCAGAACGAATATTGCTCCAGATCCCCGAAGAGAATAACTGGATAACCATCGGCGAAGTAGACTTCGCCAGTGCCGCATGGATGGTCCATCCTCAGGCTATTTATCTCCATGAGGCGCAAACATATTTGGTGGATGACTTAGACCTTACTCAAAAGATCGCACATCTCCATCCTTCTGAGGTAGATTACTATACCGAACCAAGAACCGATACCTCGGTGCAGCTCATGGAACTACACGATCAATCCCAGACAAAAGGAGGGATGAAACAGCATGGTGAAATCATGGTTACAACTCAGGTAACCGGATTTCGGAAAGTTAAATTGCTCACTCATGAACAACTAGGATTGGGAGATCTTAGTCTTCCACCTACCCAGCTCCAGACTACCGCATACTGGCTGGCGTTAAGTGACGACACTGTCGAGCGGTTACGCGCCCAAGGCTTATGGAAAAACGATCCTAACCAGTATGGGCCAACATGGGCAGTTCAACGTGACCGTGCCCGCACTCGCGATGGGTATCAGTGCCAGGTGTGTGGCATCGCAGAACAAGGACGAGCCCATGACGTTCATCATAAAATTCCCTTCCGTGTATTCTCGACTCCATATGAAGCCAATCAGCTCATCAATCTAATCACACTCTGCCCAGCCTGCCATCATAGGGTCGAGAGTGCGGTACGAATGCGTAGTGGTTTAGCAGGGCTAGCTTTTGTCTTAGGAAATCTGGCACCGTTGTACTTGATGTGTGACACACGCGATTTGGGGATCCATTCTGATCCTCAATCGCCTCTTGCCGAAGGGAGACCAACAGTGGTGGTATACGATAAAGTTCCAGAGGGGATTGGCTTCAGCGAGCACTTATATGAGCTTCATGATGAGCTATTAACCCGCGCATATGAGTTAATAAAAACCTGTGAGTGCTTAGATGGCTGTCCGTCCTGTGTAGGCCCGGCAGGTGAGAACGGGATCGGCGGGAAAATTGAGACCCTGGGGTTATTGACTGAAATGGTTTAGCCTTATAATTACCGCTCATATCAACCAAGGATTGATAATCAATTTCCCTTGGTCTTTCATCTTACGTCCCAAACCAAAAATCTGCAGGATTCCTGAATGCCTTCACTTTCCGATAAACTCAAATCTCTGGGCGTACAAATCGGTATAAAAGACATCCCGCCACGGAAAGAACGGGAGAAATACCCGATTGAACAGGTAATGGACGGTCGTTTCCTAGAGACTCCTTACGGCCAATCCTTTGTTGTGGAGAGCCTCTATCACCAAGATCATCTTCAAGGACAGACTGCCCTAAATTTATCTGCACCATTGCATACCATAGCCACCTGGATTGGCGATCCTCGTCTGGTAAACATGAGTCCCCAATCCATCGTTTTTCTGGACTCCGAGACATCCGGGTTGGCTGGTGGATCGGGTACTTATACCTTTTTAATCGGCGTAGGGCGTTTTCAATCCGATGGCTTTTACCTGGCGCAGTTCTTCATGCGTGACCCTATCGAAGAACTTTCTCATTTAACCGCCCTTTTAGGTTTTCTTGGAACCTTCGAAGGTCTGGTAACTTTCAACGGAAAAGCGTTTGATATTCCCTTGTTAAACACTCGTTTCATCACCAATGGTGAAGTTCCCCCCTTTAATTCTGCTGTACATATCGATTTACTTCCGTTAGCTCGCCGTCTCTGGAGGGATCGCCTTCCCAGCCGTACGCTTGGCTCCCTCGAAGAAAACATCCTGGGCGCAAGGCGGACGCTTGAAGACATTCCCGGTTGGTTAATTCCATCCCTTTACTTTGATTATTTACGCAGCGGGGATGCCCGTCCTTTAAAGAATGTCTTTTATCATAACGCTATGGACGTCCTCTCGATGGCGGCTCTGTTAAATCACATCGCTAACGTCCTCTCACACCCACATCCAGATACAGTATCGCACGGAGTTGATTTAATTGCCATCGGTAAGCTGTTCGAGGAATTGGGTGACCTCGACGTTGCCGTGCAATGCTACGCTCACGGATTGTCTTGCGAGATACCCGAGCGGGCGCGTACAGAAGCTGTGATGCGATGGTCACTCTTGGAAAAACGTCGCCAAAACCTATCGACGGCGATTGATATGTGGCTTGAAGCGGCCGGACGGTATGAAATTTACGCTTATATTGAACTCGCAAAATTATACGAGCATCGAATGCGAGATTACCAAGCGGCGCGCCTTTGGACGCAGGCCGCACTCGAGTTGTTCAATTCACCTGAAATATTAAGCATCGAATACGAAACACTGCAACCTGAATTGGAACACCGTCTTCAGCGCTTGCTAAAGAAAATAAACCGATGAATATCAGGACGCCATAACCAGGTGCTGAGCCCATAAGGTATATCGTGAGACAATTCCCCTGGACTTTCGCGCCTTCAGACTCTCTGCCACAACAAAGGAAAAACTTTGTTAATGTTCAGATCGATGCGATCGGAATTGGGCTTGCCAACGCGGCTGCCCAATTCCTGCCGATTTTTCTTACTCGGTCGGGAGCGACAAATCTTCAAATTGGTCTGCTGACCGCCATGCCAGCATTTACCGGATTATTTCTAGCCATCCCAATCGGCCGTTTTCTACAGACGCGCCGCCAGATCGTCCCATGGTTCAGCGGTTCACGCTTGCTAGCGATCTCAGCTTATGCTTTGACTGGCTTGGTACCGTTCATTGTCCCAGATCGGCTCATCATCCCGGTTGTACTTTTGATCTGGATGGCAGCCACCCTGCCCCAAATAATCTTGAATGTTGCATTTTCTGTTGTCATGAACGCTGTAGCCGGACCAACAAGACGTTACGATTTGATGAGCCGGCGATGGTCACTCCTCGGTCTGACCACTGCCATCACTGTCGCCATAACCGGCCAAACCCTGGACAGGATTAATTTCCCAATTAACTACCAACTGGTCTTTATCACCCTTTCAGCTGGAGGCTTGATCAGCTATTATTTCTCAAACCATATTCGGCTCCCTGATGCTGAAACTCCACGAGACTCTGCGAGTAAGTCGCTCAAAGAGAGGATTTCAAGTTATTGGGCATTAATCACCGAAGAAAAACCGTTCATCTCCTTCATATCCAAACGGTTTGTTTTCTTGTTCGGGCAAACGCTCGCCACACCCCTTCTACCTATCTACTACGTACGAAACGTTCAAGCCTCGGACAGCTGGATTGGGATCATCACTACGGTTCAGACCTCCGTTCTACTGATCGGTTACTTTGTATGGACACGCCAATCCAAACGTCGTGGTTCTCGTTTTGTCTTGTTATGGGTTACCTTCGGATTGGCATGTTACCCCGCCCTGGTCGCTACTACTCATCAAGTTGTATTGATCGCTATACTTGCTGGCTTGGCTGGTGTATTCCAGGCAGGGATTGATCTGGTATTCTTCGATGAATTGATGAAAACCGTCCCAACGAATTACAGCGCAACTTTTGTTTCATTTTCACAAAGTACCCAGTATATTTCGGCCGTAGCAGCACCGCTGCTTGGAACCCTGCTGGCAACAGGCATAGGTATTGAGGGTGCACTGCTGACCAGTGCGGCAATTAGATTTATTGGATTCGCCCTGTTCATATTGGGCAAAAAAGTAAGAATATCCTGAATGACGGTAAATTCTCACATTGATAGAATAACCGGTCGAGGTAGCACAATGGACAAGATGAGTTCTCCAAAAAGGCTTGGGGTACTGACGAGCGGAGGGGATGCCCAGGGAATGAACGCTGCGGTGCGCTCAATCGTTCGCACCGCCTTAAGTCGGGGTCTTGAAGTTTTTTCCATCTACGAAGGATTTCAGGGGATGGTGGATGGTGGAACCTACATCCGCCAGATGAACTGGGACTCTGTCGGTGGGATTCTCCACCTGGGCGGTACTATACTTGGCACCTCTCGTTCTGAAGAATTCCGAACTCGTGCCGGCCGATTGAAAGCCGCCCAGAATCTACTGGACCATGGAATTGACAGTCTGGTGGTTATCGGTGGGGATGGCAGCTTGACCGGGGCATTCATCTTCTATCAGGAATGGCCTGGGCTGGTAAAAGAGTTGCTCGATCAGAAGCTAATCAATCTTGGGCTGGCGGAACAACACCCCAAGCTCACTATTGTGGGACTTCCCGGTTCTATCGACAATGATTTAATTGGAACGGATATGTCCATCGGAACCGACACCGCGCTCCACCGCATCACAGAAGCCATCGATGCCATCAATAGCACCGCAGCCAGTCACCAACGCACATTTGTCGTCGAAATCATGGGGCGGCACTGCGGATATCTTGCCTTAATGAGCGCTATTGCTACAGGCGCAGATTGGGTGTTAATCCCTGAAAGCCCGCCCAACATCGACAATTGGGAAGATACGATGTGTAAATACCTGAAGGCTGGTCGGAAAGCCGGCAGGCGGGATACATTTGTAGTCGTCGCAGAAGGCGCGCAGGATCGGCATGGCAATCCGATTACCAGCGATTATGTTAGGAAAATTTTACAAGAGAAATTGGGGGAAGAAGTACGTATAACCATTCTCGGCCACGTCCAGAGAGGGGGTGCACCGAGCGCCTTCGATCGTAATCTTGGGACACTCCTCGGTCATGCCGCAGTTGAACAAGTCATCTCAGCAGAAGCGGCTAAGGAACCTCGCTTGATTGGATTGCGCGGAAACCGGATCACGGACACCCCGCTGGCTGATTGTCTCGAAAAAAACCGCGCCATCTCCGACGCGGTCACCGCACAGGATTTCAACCAGGTTATTGCATTACGGGGCGATCATTTCCAGGAAGCTTTTCGAACTTTCCGCACTCTGCTGCGCGCCCTACCACATCCTCCCGAACCTGGCCAAAAACGATTTCGCCTGGCGGTCATGCACGCTGGGGCGCTCTCTCCGGGGATGAACACTGCCGTTCGGGTGGCAGTGAGATATGGTCTTGATCTCGGCCATATTCTGCTCGGGGTGCGGAATGGATTCCTGGGATTCGCGATGGGGGAAATAGAAGAAATGAACTGGATGTCTGTCAACGGTTGGGCACCCCGTGGAGGTGCAGAATTAGGAACCAATCGGACGATTCCTGGCGATAGCGACTATTACACCATTGCCCGTAAGATCGAAGAGTATAAAATTGATGGCCTCCTCATTATTGGAGGGTGGAACGCTTACTATTCTGCGTACCGGCTGTTAACCGAACGACCACACTTTCCAGCTTTCAATATTCCAATCGTTTGTCTTCCCGCCTCCATCGATAATAACCTGTCAGGGACTGAGCTAAGTGTTGGTGCAGATACAGCCTTAAACAATATTGTTTCAGCTGTAGATAAGATCAAGCAGTCCGCGGTCGCTCAAGAGCGGTGCTTTATTGTCGAGGTAATGGGACGATACTGCGGTTACCTCGCTTTAATGAGCGGTCTGGCGACAGGAGCCGAGCGGGTTTACATGCACGAAGAAGGAATTTCGTTGAGCGATCTTCAAGTTGACCTGGAAAACCTGATCACCGGGTTTCAGCATGGCAAACGTTTGGGACTGATCATACGCAATGAAAATGCTCATCCAATATACACCACCGATTTCATTCGTTCCCTCTTAGAAGTAGAAGGGGGAGGGCTCTTCGATGTCCGCCAGGCCATATTGGGTCATCTGCAGCAAGGTGGAAATCCCTCACCATTTGACCGGAGTTTCGCCACCCGCTTGGCGACAAAATGCATCGATTATCTCATTCAGCAGACCAGTTTAAATTCGAATAAAAGCGCATTTATTGGATTACAGGGCAAAGAGATAAAATTTCATGATCTGGAAGAATTCATTCGTATGTCCGATGAACCGAACCAGCGCCCCAAGGATTTGTGGTGGTTGAGTTTGCGCCCTGTCGCCGACGCCCTTGCTCAACCAAAACTAGCGTCTCTCCCAAGCGATCTCTGATTGAACCCAGGCAATCAGATCTATAGGACACTCTGCATGGGAATACAGTCACCCCAACGACGTTCACTTAAAGTAGCAATTGGTAAAGCGATAGGGATCTTAATCGACAAATATGATAGACGGGTAGGCCATTGGCAGCCGGATGTGGGTAGCATCGAAATTTCCGATGTGCACCTACACTTGCCCAGGCTCGCCCCGGAGTTCGAAGGGTATCGACTGGTCCAAATCAGCGACATCCACCTTGGGACCTGGATGAATAAGGCTAGTTTAGATATTGTTGTAGATAAAGTAAACCAGCTAACGCCGGATCTGATTGCCATCACCGGAGATTTTGTCAGCTTCGCGGCTGAAGATTTTACCAATGATCTGGTAGGAGCATTGCGCAAGTTAGCTCCGAAGGACGCTAGTGTCGCGATTTTAGGAAATCACGACTATTGGACGAATCCACACATCATCCGTTGGGGGTTAAAGGAAAGCGCAATTATCGACCTGAGCAATGACATATTTTCTGTACAACGTCAGGAAGCATTCCTTCATCTCGTCGGTATCGATGATTTTCTAATCAATCTAGATAAATTGGGACAGGTACTCGATCAATTGCCAGAAGATGGAGCGGCGATATTATTGGCCCATGAACCAGATTTTGCAGATGTCAGCGCAGCCAGCCGCCGGTTTGACTTACAACTATCCGGCCATACCCATGGTGGACAGATTGTTTTACCAGTTTTAGGCAGGCTTATCCTGCCGTCACGTGGGCAAAAATATCCCTCGGGGCGCTATCTTATCAACGGGATGATCCTCTACACCAACCGCGGCTTAGGAACTACCTGGCTCCGATTCAGGTACAACTGTCCACCAGAGATCTCGCTCTTCACGCTGCACTCAAGATAAATTATTAATATCCTCGTTGCTGGTGACTTTCGCTTGAGTTAGTCCGCTAAACCTTTATCGGTGCTGAGTGAAGTGATAAGTAGGTTCTGCACGGGTGTATGTTCCAGTTTTTGGGGCTGGATTGAAGGAAGATTGAAGGTGCGAGTTTTGAGGGACAGCCCGTGTCGGTCGGGGGGTATTGATGGCAGGAGGATTAGTCCACAGCCCCTTGGAGCGTCCTGTGAGAGTCGGCTGAACAGGACTTGCCTGTGTAAAAAGTCTTTCACCAGCTAATGAGAATGTGCCAATGATCAACACTCGGATTAGCCACACCATGATCGCAACAAAGATAGGCACCACGCGTAGCATAGTCTCTCGCTCGACGATAGCATTTCCTAGTGTCTCGTGATTCAACACGGCGAGAGAAACCCCCCACCAGGTAAGCATGGCGTTCATCGTCGCGGCGAGCAACCAGGCCCCAAACAAATACCATACTTCCGTGGGTTCATCGGAACCTTGCTCAGGGGTAAAAAGGCGGGCAATTCCGGCAAAGTCGATCCCGCAAAACGCGATGGCCAGGATCGTCGCCCAATGAATTCCTAAGAATTCGAGATCTCCTAAAAGATCACGCAAAGCATAATCAGTAGTTGTATAGTTAAAGGCTTCAAAAGCCAGTAACGCACCGAGGATCATCATGCCAAACATCAGCCCACGACGCAAGCTGATCCGTTGCAGGAATATGTCAATCACGTTAGCGAACATCTTCGGCCTCCTTTACTCACTAATCAGGATTGCAGCCAAATCGAGTTTTACCATCCGATATAATATAGAACAATTGTTCTATATTGTCAAGGGTGTTTTTTTTCTTTAAGGCAGTTCATGTGTCGATAGATCTCCGTAATTACACGTCAGACAAAGTATAATTTCCCCCTCTAAAGGAGTACTTTATGATCCATGGAAGTGGTTGGTGGTCCTTTTTGAGCGCAGATGGGTCGCAGGGAAAAGTTCAATTCGACCGGCAGCTTTTAAGACGAGTACTATCTTACGCTAGACCGTATTGGCTCCTCGTTTTAATCGTCCTGGTGGTGATCGTAATCACCTCACTGATCGAACTCATCCCACCCCTGCTCTACCGGGACTTAATCGACAATGTCATCCCCACGCGCAACTTTGGCCGGTTAAATTTACTGGCACTCGGGATGATAGGCATCCCGTTGTTGAGTGGGCTAATCGGCGTTGCGGAGCGTTATTTTAGTGCGCGTGCAGGCGAGGGGATTATCTTTGATTTGCGCCAGGAAATGTACGTTCATCTACAGCGTATGTCACTTCGATTCTTTACAAATACGCGCTCGGGAGAGATCATTTCTCGCTTTAACAACGACGTGGTTGGCGCGCAAAGTGCAATCACTGGCACCTTGCCGAACATTGTTACCAACCTGGTCACCCTGGTATCGACATTGGTAGTGATGATCTCCATCGAGTGGCGTTTAGCGATCTTGTCGATCTCAGTCCTACCCCTCTTCTTACTCCCAGCCCGGCGGGTTGCGCGTGTCTTGCGCGCTATCCGTCGTCAGGCGATGGACTATAATGCTGATCTGAGCAGCCAGATCAACGAGACTCTCAGCATAAACGGGGCCTTGCTGGTTAAAACTTTTGGCCGCCAACGCCAGGATACTGCTCGCTTTCAGGATATCAACCGCAAAGTGCGCGATATTGGAGTACGCCGGGCTCTGGTAGGCCGCTGGTTCTTCCTGGGCTTGGGTATCTCTGGAGCTATCGGAACTGCCTTGATTTACTGGTCTGGAGGCTATCTCGTACTTAAGGATGCCATCAGCGTAGGTACCATCGTCGCCTTCGCAGCCTATCTGGTGCGGTTGTATGGACCAATCTCATCCTTGACCAACGTGCAGGTGGAATTTGCCACCTCGATGGTCAGTTTTGAGCGTGTTTTCGAATACCTGGACTTGCCGATCGAGATTAAAGACAACCCAGGCGCATTTGAATTGAAACACGTTGCCGGGCGGGTATGTTTCGAGAACGTATCCTTTAGCTACTTGACCCAAGACCAGCCAGGTATCTTGGATGGCGATGGGCGTAAAGCGATCGAAACGGAACTCGAAAAAGAAACGGACCACCCGCCAATACCCTCCCGTCGCTGGGCGTTGCGTAATCTGTCATTCGAGGTCGAACCGGGTCAGCTGGTCGCCCTGGTAGGTCAATCTGGAGCTGGCAAGACAACGGTAACTTACCTGCTGCCCCGGTTATATGACCCCACCGAAGGCAGCATCACCCTGGATGGATTCGATTTACGCTCAGTGACTCTTGAATCCCTTGAGCAGCAGATCGGAGTAGTCACCCAGGAGACTTATTTATTCCATGACACGGTGCGTGCGAACTTGCTCTATGCCCGTCCTGACGCCACTCAGCTTGAATTGGAGACAGCCTGCCGGGCGGCTTACATTCACGACTTCATTACCGATTTGCCAAACGGTTACGAGACGGTTGTCGGTGAGCGTGGATACCGCTTGAGCGGTGGAGAGAAACAACGCCTGGCGATCGCGCGGGTCATCCTCAAGGATCCGCGCATATTAATCCTTGACGAGGCCACTTCTCATCTTGACTCGCAAAACGAAGCTTTGATCCAGGCAGCCCTCGGGCCGTTGTTCACCGGGCGGACGAGTTTTGTTATCGCCCACCGCCTCTCCACAATTTTGGCTGCGGATAAAATCATCGTCCTCGATCAGGGCCAGCTCGCCGAACAAGGCACCCATGCTGAACTCCTCAACCAGGGTGGCCTATACGCACAGCTGTATGAAAGACAATTCAGGCAAGAAATAACCTGACGCCAAGAGTGTTTACAATGCTCTAGTCAGTATTTCCTCCATCTCTCCCGGGGTGAGTTCGATCGGATTGCCCTTCGTGCTGCTGGCAACGGCGGATTTTGCCACGATCTCCGGGAAGTCGGCTGGATTTACTCCATAGGTAGAGAGAGGCGGGATTTGCAACGCTTCTCCCAATTCCTGAATCCACGCCATCCCATCTTCTGGAGCGGCGTCTTCCCGCCCGGTCAGGATGCGCGCCAGCGTCTCGTACTTCTGGAGAGGTTGTTGGTCCGTCCCTCGCTCCTTTAATGCGCGAACGTTTACAGCCATCACAGGCGGCAGCAGGCGCGCGCAAATGGCTCCATGCGGGCCGGCATACATGCCCCCCAATACGCTGGCAAATCCATGCACCGCACCTAATTTTGCATTAGCCAAAGCTAAGCCGCTGTAGAGACTGGCCAGCGCCATATCCTGGCGAGACTCTTTATCCTCACCATCTCGGTAAACCCGCAATAATGACCGGGTGGCTCTGGTTATCCCGTCCAGGCATAGCGCGTCGGTCAGGGGATTGGCTTTGTTGGATACGAACGGCTCGATCAGCTGCGTCAGGGCGTCCATCCCGGTGCTCGCCGTGACTTCTGGCGGCATGCCATACGTCAATTCAGGGTCCACCAGGGCCAGGCGGGCGGCCATGAAATTGCTTCGCAGGCTGACTTTAACCCGCTGTTCTGGCGCTCCGATCACCGCGTTGCGCGTGACTTCAGCTCCGGTTCCGGCCGTGGTTGGGATCGTGATCAAAGGGATGGATGGTTTAGTGAAGGTTTTTCCTCGCCCAATGACTTCCAGATAATCGTAAATATCCCCCTCATTGGAGGTCAGGATGGCGATAGCTTTGCTGGCATCCAGGACGCTTCCCCCACCGCAGCCGATCACCAGGTCGCAGTCTTGCTGGCGGGCTAAATCCGACCCTGACCGCACCATTTCGACTGTCGGTTCGGCGTGGATTGGATAATAATTGCATTCCAGCCCATGATTAGCCAGGATATCCAAAAGTGGCTCGATCCGCTCTTGGGTGCCCCCGCCCACGACCAAAGCCCGGCGACCCAATTCAGCTGCCATTTGGCCAACTTCGCGCGTCGCGCCTTCTCCAAAGACGATCCGCAGCGCAGTCGCAAATTCAAAACGCATAGGCTTATCGATCTCCATTGTTATTAAGTGAACGTTCGTAAACTCAACTTGCCGGTGTAAAAGTTGCCGATCTAGAGACTGCCATCCACGAATTCGGACACGAATACACGAATATCCATGTCATTCGCGTATTCGTGGGGCATTCGCGGACGGCCTCTGTCAGCCTAGTTGTCATTTTATCAGATGCAAAGGGCTCTTAAAAAGTGCAGACGTCTACTAACCTTGGCGAGCGATTTTCCAGATATTATTCCAGGCCCGTTGTCAAAAAGAGGAAATTGTTGTATAGTCATCTTGCAGATGGAGGATTGGCGGGTTGCACATAACGTACTGCTCTTGGTTATTAAACAGCAATGCAGAATATAGCCTGCCAGATCCGGATGTTATGTGTATATTTGAGTTGTATCATACTCTACGTGGGTGTTATATAGCAACGTTGCGCAGATTTAATGGTTGGTCAGCGCGGTAATAGAACCTTGTATATAGTATCAATATGTGATATTATTCTTTCGTGGATAACAAACACCGCAAAACTTTGGAAGCCATCTTCGAGAAGCCAGAGCGTGCAAACATCGCCTGGCGAGATATTGAAGCCCTTTTCGTGGCATTAGGTGCCGAGATCTCCGAAGGCAGCGGGTCAAGAGTACGTGTTGCTCTCAATAATGTGCGCGCTGTCTTTCA
>Ga0209751_10005789_pt1 | contig 11579 bp, 10 predicted proteins | sample RifCSP13_1_FD_184019 | JGI IMG/M metagenome (GOLD analysis project Ga0209751, IMG submission 184019) | Soil microbial communities from Rifle, Colorado - Rifle CSP2_sed 13_1 (SPAdes) (version 2) | ecosystem: Environmental > Terrestrial > Deep subsurface > Rock core/Sediment | place: Rifle...
CTAGCTCGAGGTGGTGGATGGGCGCAACTCACACTGCCGCAATGGTTAAGAGCGATCCCTCCCGGAATGCTCACGAGGGAAGGCGGCTGGGTGGAGTTCGCTCGCGCTGGTTCAGAATGAGCCATGGGAAGTACTCCCCCACGGGCGTCCAGCTCCACGGCGCACTCGCCAGTCTCGCCGAAGCGATTGAGGCCAAGGACCCCTACACCATGGGGCACTCCAGCCGGGTTCGCAGGCATGCCGAGGCGATCGCCCGTTGCCTGGGGTTGGCGGAGGCGGAAGTGGCTGAGATCGGGATCGCAGCGGCGCTGCACGACATCGGGAAGATCGGGGTTCCGGATGAGTTACTTCACCGGACGGGCCCCCTGACCGCCGAGGAGCGCCAGCGGATCCTCGAGCACACGGTGATCGGCGAGCGCATTCTCGCGCCGCTTCTGCAGGGGCACCCTGTGGGGCTGGCGGTCGCTCGGTGGCATCATGAGCGGGTGGACGGCGGGGGGTACCCGGACGGCTTGCGGGGAGATGAGATCCCGCTCGCGGCGCGGATTGTCGCGGTGGCCGACGCCTTCGACGCCATGATCAGCAACCGGCCGTATCGCGCAGCCCTGATGGTGGGCGCGGCGCTGCGTGAGCTGGTGAAGTGCAGAGGCACGCAGTTCGACATGCAGTGCGTCGCCGCACTGCTCTGGACTATTCGACGGCCCGACCGTGCGGTGTGCCCGCCGCCTCGTACGGGTCGGCAGGGGAGGGCAGTTTGCACGTCGGGACGCTCGCCCAACGATGCCCCTCCTCTGCCGCGCCCGGTTCACCCCGGTGCCGCTCGCGAACCTCGGGCACCGCCCGAGGGCGCGCCGGCTGTGGTGGGCTGGGGCCTTTGCCAGGCAAGGACCTGATGGTCAGGCACTCGGTGGTGGAGAAGGCTCGCCAGTTCCTCTTCGAACACTTCGAGAAGGTGCTCGTGGTGCTCTTGGTGGTGTCACTACTCGTGATTCACCGGGCGGTGGATTACAAGCTCGCGTTCCTGAGCTTCTACTACTTGCCGATCATCGTGGCTGGGTTCCTGGTGGGCCGGAAGACCGCCGTGTGGGCCGCGGTGCTCATCGTGAACCTGGTGCTGTTCTTCCAGCTGGTGCAGGGACTGCAAGGCGAGCCGGGCTTCAGCCTCTCTATCACGTTGACGCTGGTGCCCTGGGCTGGGTTCCTGATCCTCACCGCGTATGTGGTGGGGATGCTGGCGGAGCAGCGGCAGGCACGGCTGGAGGACGTCAAGGGCTCCTATGTCACCATGCTCGAGCTGCTGACGTTCAGCCTCGAGGCGACGGAGCACGAGCACCGCGGGCACAGTCACCGGGTGGCGGAGCTGGCAGCGCGGCTGGCCCGCGGGTTGGGCCTGCGGGAGCCGGAGGTGGAGAACCTGCGGGTCGCGGCGCTGCTTCACGAGGTCGGCCCCGAGAACCCCCGCTTGCTGGCCTTGATGGCGCAGTTCCCCGGCGCGATCAAGGGCCTGCCGGTGGCGGGGGCGTTGCGCGGCGCCACCACGGTGCTCACCGAATACTCGCGGTATTACGAGCTGGTGGGGGACGCCTGGCCGGTGGATCAGCTGCCGATCAGCAGCGGCGCCAAGATCCTGGCGGTGGCGGACGCCTACGAGACCCTCCAGCTGGAGAGCCCGCTGCGGCCGGCCTTGGCGCCGTGGACCGCAATGGCCGAGATTGAGAAGGGCGCCGGCCGGGTGTTCGCGAGCGAGGTGGTGCAGGTGCTACGCCGCGTCGCGGGGCTGCCGGTCCATGCCGACCGGGAGGTTCGGTTCGAGGGTCTCGCCGTCCAGCGGAACTAGGGGGATATCGAAGAGAGAACAGAGAAGTCTGAAGGTCGAGGGGGCACCTTTGACCTGCGACATTTCCTGTTCGACATTTGATATCCCACATTCCCAAGGGGTCGGACCCGCCATGCCACGCCTCGCCACCGGCAGTTCGCTGTGCCTCGCGCTCGTGAGCGCAACCGTCGCCGCGCCGCTCGTCTCCCAGGACGCCCGTTACGATGCCGACCTCCGCCGCCTGGCGGAGCGGCCCGAAGTTCGCGAGGCGCTTCGGATCATCGAGCAGATCGATCCCGCCAGCCGCGACGACTTGATCAGGCTTACGCAGATCCCCGCGCCACCCTTCAAGGAGGGACCGCGCGCCCAGCAGTTCGCCCAGATGCTGCGCGCCGCGGGCGCTGACTCGGTGTGGATCGATCCGGTGGGCAACGTCATCGCGCTCCGGCGCGGCCGGGGCGGGGCGCAGAAAGTCGTGGCGCTGGACGGGCATCTCGACACGGTCTTCCCGGAAGGGACCGACGTGACGGTGCGGGTCCGGGGCGACACCCTGTTCGCTCCGGGGATTGGGGACGACACGCGCGGGTTGGTGGTCGTGCTGAACGTGCTGCGCGCGATGAACCAGGCGAAGGTGGCGACCCAGGCCGACGTGCTGTTCGTGGGCACGGTGGGAGAGGAAGGGCTGGGTGATCTCCGGGGGGTGAAGCACCTCTTCGGGCCGGCGGGCCCACGCATCGATTCGTGGATCGCGGTGGACGGGGGGGCGCCGGACCGGATCGTGCACCGGGGGCTCGGCTCGCACCGCTACCGCGTGACGTTCAACGGCCCCGGCGGGCATTCCTGGGGCGCGTTCGGGTTGGCGAACCCGCACCACGCGCTGGGTCGCGCGATCTACTACTTCGTCGAAGCGGCGGACCCGTACACCCGCCAGGGACCCCGCACCAGCTACAACGTGGGGATCATCGACGGCGGCACCTCGGTGAACGCCATTCCCTTTGAAGCGATGATGGAAGTGGACATGCGATCGGGCAACCCGCAACGCTTGGCAGGCATCGACTCGCTGTTCCAGCACGCCATGCGACGGGCCCTGGACGAGCAGAACGCCATGCGGCGCGCCGGTCCTCAGCTCACCCTGGACGTGAAGCTGGTGGGTGACCGCCCGTCAGGGGTGCTCGATCCCGCAACGCCCATCGTCCAGCGCGCCCAGGCCGCGGTTCGCTACCTCGGGCTCGAGCCCGCGTTGGAGGATGGCTCCACCGACTCGAACATCCCCATATCCAAAGGCCTCCCCGCCATCACCATCGGCCGCGGTGGGGCGAGCCAGGGCGCGCACGCGCCGGGAGAGTGGTGGCTGGACCGGAATGGCGCCCTGGCGGTGAAGAACGCGCTGCTGATCCTGCTCGCCGAGGCCGGCGTGCCACTCACGCCCTAGTGGTGTCGCGGAAGTTCGTTGGGTCCGACAGGAGCTCATGGGTCCCGGGGGGGCCATGAGCTCTGTGGGACCTAACGAACTACGACGACGTGCAGCGCTGCGTCTTGGGGACCGTGCGGTCGCACTGGATCGACTGCGCCATGTCGAACGCGAGCATCGCGCAGGCCGCGGTCTGGGCCGCCTGCCGGGCCTCTTCATCGGTGGCGCCGGCGCCGCTCCGGCACACGGTCTGCCCGTTGAACTCGACGCATAGCTCGCATTGGCGCTCTACCCGCGCCATGCTGCCGTAGATGACGTACCCGACCAAACCGACGACGCCCGCGATGACGGCCCATCGTGTGGTGCGTTTCATGGAGGTCCTCCGGAGATTGGGCAAAGGTAGGGCGCGGGCGGTGGCCGCGGCAGGGTTGCTGCTGGCAGCGGTGGCTTGTCAGCCGCGGGCCCCGGGGGTCACCGCCGGCGTCTCGCGGGAGCTGGCCCGGCATCGCGCCCGGACGCTGGAAGACATCCGGTATGACCTGCGGCTGGTGGTGCCGGCCGAGCGGGACGCGCCCATCCGCGGCGTGGTATCGGTGCGGGTGGCGGTGGGAGATGCGTCGTTTCCGTTGGTCCTCGACTTCGCCGCGCCCCCGTCCAGCCTGCTGGCGTTGCGCGTGGGCGGGCGCGAGGTCAGGCCGGACCTGCGCGCCGGGCACGTGGTGGTGCCCGCGGAGGCCCTGGCCGCCGGCGAGAACGTGGTGGAGATCGAGTTCTCAGCGGGCGACCTGTCCCTCAACCGCAACCCCGACTTCCTCTACACCTTATTGGTTCCGGACCGCGCCTCCACCGCCTTTCCCTGCTTCGATCAGCCCGACCTCAAGGCCCGGTTCACGCTGGCGCTGGACCTGCCGGCGCCGTGGGTGGCGGTGGCGAACGGAGCGCCGCGGCCGGCGGAGCGCTCCGGGGAGCGCGTGGTGTATCGCTTCGCGGAGACGGAGCCCATCAGCACCTATCTCTTCGCCTTTGCCGCGGGGGCGTTCCAGGTGGACTCCGCGGCGCGCGGCGGACGCTGGTTCCGCATGTACCACCGCGAGACCGACGCAGCCAAAGTGGAGCGCAACCGCGCGGCCATTCTGGACCTGCACCAGCAAGCGCTCCAGTGGCTGGAGGCGTACACCGGCATCCCGTATCCCTTCGGGAAATTCGACTTCGTCCTGGTCCCGGCGTTCCAGTACGGCGGGATGGAACACCCGGGCGCCATTTTCTACCGGGCCGACGGCCTCCTGCTCGACGAATCCGCCACCCAGAACCAGATCCTGGGCCGCGCCAGCGTGATTGCCCACGAGACGGCGCACATGTGGTTCGGCGATCTGGTCACGATGCGCTGGTTCGACGACGTATGGATGAAGGAAGTCTTCGCCAACTTCATGGCGGCGAAGATCGTCAATCCCTCGTTCCCCGAGATCAACCACGACCTGCGGTTCTTCCTGGCGCACTACCCCGCGGCGTACGACGTGGATCGCACCGAGGGCGCCACCCCCATCCGCCAGCCGCTCGACAATCTTCGCGAGGCGGGGACGCTGTATGGGCCGGTCATCTACGACAAGGCGCCCATCGTGATGCGGCAGCTCGAGCTGCTGGTCGGCCAGGAGACCTTTCGCGAGGGACTCCGGGAGTACCTCGATCGCTTCCGATTCGGCAACGCCGCGTGGGACGATCTCGTGGCCATCCTGGATCGCCGCTCGCGGGAGGACGTGACCGCCTGGAGCCGTACCTGGGTGGACGAACCCGGGCGGCCGGCGGTGCGGGCGCGGGTGGCTCGGTCGGGTGAGCGGATCGCCTCGCTGGCCCTGGAGCAGTCGGATCCCATGGGCCGTGGCCGGGTGTGGAACCAGCAGCTTGGCGTCATGCTGCTTCTGCCGGACTCCGCGCGGCAGCACGCCGTCCGTTTGGCGACGCGCGCGGCGACGGTGCACCGCGCCCGCGGGCTCCCCATGCCACAGGCCGTCTTCCCCGGCGCGGACGGCGTCGGGTACGCCCGGTTCGATCTCGACTCGACCAGTCTGGCCGGGCTGATCGCCGCGCTCCCCGACCTCACGGATCCGCTGGTGCGCGGCGTGGGCTGGGTGACGGTGTGGGACGCAATGCTCGAGGGGCGCGTGCTGCCCGGCACGGTGCTGGGCAGGCTGCTCGACGGTTTCCCCAACGAGCTCGACGAGCTCAACACCCAGCGGATGCTGGGCTATCTGGCCGACGCCTACTGGCGCTACCTCCCGGACGATGCGCGCCGGTCCTGGGCGCCGCGGGTGGAAGAGGTGCTGTGGCAGGGGATCCAGCGGGCCGAGCTTCGCACCCTCAAGGCGGCGTACTACCGAGCGTTCGTCTCCACCGCGCTCACGGAGGGCGCGGTGGTACGGCTCCGCCGGCTCTGGGTGGGACGTGACAGTATCGAGGGGCTCCGGTTGTCGGAGAACGACCTGACCCGTCTGTCCCTGGAGCTGGCGGTGCGGGGCGCAGCCGACTGGGAGCGCCTGCTGGATAGCCAGCGGACCCGGATTGGGAACCCGGATCGCCGGGCCCAGTTCGACTTCGTGCGGCCGTCTCTGTCTCCGGTGGAAGCAGTGCGGGATTCCCTCTTCGCCAGCTTCCGGCGCCCCGCGAACCGCGAGCACGAGCCGTGGGTGCTGGAGGCGCTGTCGTACCTTCACCACCCGCTGCGGGCGCGCCACGCCGAGCGGTACATCTTGCCCAGCCTCGAGCTGTTGGAGGAGATCCAGCGCACGGGCGACATCTTCTTCCCCGCGCGCTGGCTGGACGCGACCCTGGGCGGCCACAACACGCCGGCGGCCGCGAGCATCGTGCGTGGCTTTTTGGATCGGCGGCGCGATTATCCGGCGCGGCTCCGGGCCAAGATCCTCCAGTCAGCCGATCCGCTGTTCCGGGCCGCCGCGATGCTCCAACATGATCGAGCTGGAGCCGGGGCGCGGTGACCTAGCCCCGGCCAGGGTTACGGTGAGCAATTAACCGCGATCTCTGCGGTGAATTCTTGGTGGGTGGTGGTGAGGTCGTCGTAGACCGGGCGGCGCCACTCGGCTACGATTCCTGCGGTGAATCAGCAGCTCCTTAGCTTATTCGTGATTGGTTTGGCCGCGGGCGGATTCGGCGCCCTGCTGGGCGTGGGCGGCGGACTGATCATCGTGCCGGCGCTGTCGTTGCTGGCGGGACTGTCGCTGCACGCCGCCATCGGGACCAGCCTGGTGTGCATCTGCGCCTCGTCGGCGGCCAGCGCGGCCGTCTATCTGCGGCGGGGGCGGGTGGAGCTGCCGGTGGCGGTCGAGCTGCAGTTCTTCTCGGTGACCGGAGCGGTCGTCGCGGGGCTCACCGCGGGCTTCATTCCCTCCACGCCGCTCTACTTCGTGTTCGCCATCCTGCTCACCGTCGTCGCGGCGCAGATGTGGCCCGCGGCAAAGGCGGGGTGGCTGGAGCGGCGCCTGGCGCTGGTCTCCGCGCGGGACGCGGTGGCGCGTGGCGCCTCCGTGGGAGCGGGGCTGCTCTCGGGGCTGTTGGGTGTGGGCGGGGGGATCCTCAATACGCCCGTCTTGCACCTGGTGCTGGGCATGCGCTTTGAGCGGGCGGCCGCGACCAGCTCGTACATGATCGGCATGACCGCGGCCGCCGGCGCGCTGGTGTACCTGGTCCGCGGGGACATCCGGCCCGGGCTGGTGACCGCGGCCATGGTGGGCACCCTGGTCGGGGCCGTGCCGGCCGCCCTGGGTGGTCATCGGCTGAGCGCCCGCTGGCTGCGCCTGGCGTTCGCGGTGCTCCTGCTGTTCGTCGCCTATCAGATGATCCGCCGTGGCTTCACCGAGCTCTGAGCCGGGCCCGCTGGAGCGGCGCGCCGGAACGCTGCTTGGGGTGATGGCCGGCGCGGCGCTCGCCTGTGTGGGGGTGGGGCTCGCGGTGCTCGGGTTGGCATCGGCGGCACACGCCGCGCTGGGGGAGCGCCTCCTCGCGCTGGCGACCAGCTTGGTGGTGCTGGCGCCGCTGGTCTCGCTGGGCGGTGTCACCCTGGGGGCCATGAAGAGCCGGCGCCGGCTCGCGCTGGTGGCGCTGGCGACGTTGGTGGTGACGCTGGTCGGGATGGGCTTGGCCCGATGAAGCGGACGTGCAACGTGCAACGTACATCGTGCAACGGACGCGGTTCCGCCCGCACCGTTGCGCGTCTGTGGTGGTTCTATGCGGCCTGAGTCCTTAGGTGTCATTGGTCTCGGCGCCCTGGGCGGCTCCATCGCCTGGCGCGCGGCGCAGGCCGGGGTGCCGCGGATCATCGGCTACTCTCCGGTGCCGGCCGAGGCGGTCGCCGCGCTCAAGGCCGGCGCCATCACCGAGATCGCGGACCGGCCGGACCGCGCCGTGGGGCCGGCGGATCTGGTGGTGCTGGCGGCGCCGCCGGGGGCGACGCTCAATCTGCTCCGGGACCTGCGGGGGCAGCTTCAGGCGCGGCCGGTGCTGTGCACGGACGTCACCAGTGTCAAACGTCCCATCATGGACCTGGCGGAGCACCTCGCGCTGACAGAACGCTTTGCCGGGTCGCACCCGCTGGCCGGCACCCATGAGTCGGGCTTCGACGCGGCCAGGCCGTCGCGCCTGGACGGTGCACTGGTGTACGTGACGCCCCTGCCGAACGGCGAGCGGGCCGCTCGGGAGATCGCGGACTTCTGGGCCGGCGTCTGCGGCGCCTCACCGGTCCTGTGCAATGCCGCGGAGCACGATCGCGTCGTCGCCTGGACCAGTCACCTGCCGCAGGCGGTGGCGTCGGCGCTGGCCGGAGCGTTGCGGCGCGCGGGTCCCAAGGGTGTGACCTACGGCCCCGGGGCGCGCGATACCACGCGCCTGGCGGCCAGCAATCCGGCGCTGTGGCACGACGTGCTGCTCCTCAACCGGGAAGCCTTGCTCGAGGGATTGGATGCCATGGAGGGCGAGCTCGGCCGTCTCCGCCGCGCCCTGAACACCGGGAATGGCGACGAGTTGCTCGCCTGGCTCGAGGCCGCGCGCATCTGGCGGCGCCAGGTGGACTCGTGAGCGCGATCCGGGTGCGGCCGCCCGGGGACAAGAGCGTCACGCATCGTGCGCTGGTCCTGGCTGCCCTGGCGGAAGGCCGGAGTCTGCTCGAACGGCCGCTCGCTTCGCTGGACGCACGTTCCATGGCCGGCGCGCTGCGGGCATTGGGCGTCGAGATCTCGCCGCTTCGTGAGGGCGCTGCCGTGGTCGTGCGAGGCCGGGGACTCGGGGGACTTCGGGCCCCGCGGCACTGGCTCCGCTGCGGCAATTCCGGCACCACGGCCCGCTTCCTCCTGGGGGTCCTGGCCGGGTTCCCGTTTGCGGTGCGGCTCACCGGCGACGCCTCGCTGCGGCGGCGGCCCATGCGCCGGGTGACCGTTCCCCTCTCCATGATGGGGGCCCGGTTCGAAGAGCTGGCGGGCGACGGCCTGCCGCTGATCGTACACGGCGGGTCGCTCCGGCCGCTCACGTACGACCTGCCCGTCGCGGCTGCTCAAGTGAAGAGCGCGCTGCTCCTGGCCGGGCTGGTCGGGCGCGTCCCGGTGCGCCTCACCGAGCCCGCCCCGTCGCGCGACCACACCGAACGGATGCTGGCGGCGCTCGGCGTCCCGTTGGAACGGAACGGCCGCTCCCTGGCGCTCTCGCCGGCGGAGCGGATCCCCTCGTTCCAGGTACGGGTTCCCGGTGACATCTCGTCCGCCGCGTTCATGGTGGGCGCCGCCCTGCTGAGGAGCGGTGGCGCGGTCGTCCTCGAGGAGGTCGGCGTCAATCCCACCCGCGCGGGGGTCCTGCGCGTGCTCGAGCGCATGGGCGCGGGCATCACCGTCCAGCCTCGCGGAGAGACGCTCGGTGAGCCCCTGGGCGACCTGGTGATCCGGCCCTCGGCCCTGGTGGCGTGTGAGGTGACCGCGGAAGAGGTCCCCTCCTTGATTGACGAGATCCCGGTGCTCGCGGTTCTGGCCAGTCGTGCCCGGGGGCAGTCGGTGTTTCGCGGGGTCGCCGAGCTCAGGGTCAAAGAGTCCAACCGCCTGGAACTCATCGCCCGGAATCTGCGGAGCGTGGGCGTGACCGCAGAGGCGAGTGCCGACACGCTCTGGGTCGAAGGGACCGCCCGCCCGCCAGGTGGTCGCGTGGAGACCGCGCAGGATCACCGGCTGGCGATGGGGTTCGCCGTGCTCGGGACCGTGCCGGGCGCGCGAGTCCGGCTCTCTGAGACGGCATCCGTCGCCGTGAGCTACCCGGCCTTCTTCGACGACCTCAAACGGGTGACGGCGGCATGACGCCTCCGCGGGTGATCGCGATCGACGGCCCGGCCGGGTCCGGCAAGACGACCACCGCGCGCGCCGTGGCCCAGGCGTTGGGCTTCGCCCACCTCGACTCGGGCGCCCTCTACCGTGCGGTGACCCTGGCGGCGCTGGACCTGGGCGCCGATGCCGGCGCCGCGCGGGTGTTGGCCGCCGTGGAGCAGACCCGTGCCGGTCTGGTGCGGGTGGGAGGCGGGTTCCGCCCGGAAGTGGGCGGAGTGGACGTCTCCCAGGCGATTCGCTCGGACCGGATCACGCAACGGGTGTCAGCCATCTCGGCCCTTCCGGCGGTGCGCGATTGGGTCAATCGGGAGCTCCGGGCCGCGGCCGCGGCCCATCCGGTGGGCGTGGTCCTGGACGGACGAGACATCGGGACCGTGGTGTTTCCCGACGCGCCGCTCAAGGTGTTTCTTACCGCGACCCCGGAGGAGCGCGCCAAGCGGCGCCTGACGCAGGAAGGGCGCACAGTGGACCGGGAGAGCCTAGATCGAGCCTCCCGACAGCTTCAGTCGCGGGACTCGGCCGACAGCAGCCGCGCCGTGGCACCGCTCAGGCCCGCGCCGGATGCGGTGGTGCTGGACACCACGTCATTGAGCTTCGCCGAGCAGGCGGATCAGGTCGTGCAGCACGCGCGGAAGGTGTTCACGCAGCTTGACATAGCTCAGAGGCCGGGCTAGCATGAAAGGCTTGCCGCTCCCTCTGGTGGGGAGCGGCGTTCACCTTCAACCCGGTCAATGAGACGCAGTCGTCGCGCATGGCAGAATCGTCCCCCGAAACCCTTGCCCTTTCCGCACCCGGCTCCTCGCTCAGGGTGCGCCCCGATCTCTACGACGAACGCTACTCGGACGAGCAGTACGAGGAGATGCTGCGTCTCTATGAGGGCACCCTCCAGAGCATCGCCGAAGGCGAGATCGTCCGTTCCAAAGTCCTGCGCGTCACCGAGACCCACGTGATCCTCGACGTAGGCTTCAAGTCCGAGGGCGCGGTGCCCATCGAGGAATTCAAAGACCCGCAGGGCGTGAAGCCGGGTGACGAGGTGGAGGTGTTCCTCGAGGACTTGGAGAACCAGGACGGCGCCGTAGTGCTCTCCAAGAAGAAGGCGGATTTCATGCGCGTATGGGAGCGCATCCGCCAGGCCTACGAGAGCGACCAGCCGGTGCAGGGCACGCTGGCGAAGAAGATCAAGGGTGGGGTGGTGGTGGACCTGATGGGCGTAGACGCGTTCCTTCCCGGCAGTCAGATCGCGCTGCGCCGCGTCCCCAACATCGACGAGCTGCTCGGCCAATCCTACCAGTTCAAGATCATCAAGCTCAACAAACGTCGCCGCAACATCGTGGTCTCCCGCCGCGTGATCCTGGAAGCGGAGCGGGCCCACAAGCGCGAGTACCTGATGAAGGAGCTGGCCGTCAACCAGCTGCGCAAAGGCGTGGTCAAGAACATCACGGACTTCGGCGCGTTCATTGACCTCGGTGGGGTGGACGGGCTGCTCCACATCACGGACATGAGTTATGGCCGCGTGTCCCATCCGTCAGAGGTGGTGCAGTTGGGGCAAGAGGTCGAGGTCAAGGTGCTGGACATTGACTGGGAGCGCGAGCGCATCTCGCTGGGGTTGAAGCAGCTCCATCCCTACCCGTGGGAGAACGTCATCGAGAAGTACCCGGTCGGCCAGCGGGTGCAGGGCAAGGTGGTCAGCATCACGAATTACGGGGCGTTCGTCGAGCTGGAGCCCGGGATCGAAGGCTTGGTGCACATCAGCGAGATGAGCTGGACCCGCAACGTGCGCCATCCGTCCAAGGTCGTCTCGATCGGCGAAACCATCGAAGCCGTGGTGCTCAAGGTGGACCCGGGCGAAGAGAAGATTTCCCTGGGGATGAAGCAGACCGAGCAGGATCCCTGGATGGTGCTGCCCATGAAGTATCCGGTCGGCACGCGGGTGTCCGGCAAGGTGCGGAACCTCACCTCCTTCGGGGGGTTCGTGGAGATCGAG
>Ga0209751_10005791_pt1 | contig 11577 bp, 14 predicted proteins | sample RifCSP13_1_FD_184019 | JGI IMG/M metagenome (GOLD analysis project Ga0209751, IMG submission 184019) | Soil microbial communities from Rifle, Colorado - Rifle CSP2_sed 13_1 (SPAdes) (version 2) | ecosystem: Environmental > Terrestrial > Deep subsurface > Rock core/Sediment | place: Rifle...
GAGATGACGAGGAAATAATATGAAACAGATATTGCAGATAATTATCACAGCGTTGTTGCTTTTCCCTTCTTCCGGCTTTGCAGTGGGCAAAGAAATAGTTGTCGAAGAGAATTACAACAAGGTCGCGGCGGATGTGCTGGTTGAAAAGGGCTTTCAGTATGCACTTAACGGCGAGTTTGATGACGCAATAGAGGCTTATACCGCTGCCATTGCCTTAGACCAGAATTACGCAATGGCATACAACTATCGCGGGCATATATATTATTTGCAAAGGAAATATGAAGAGGCCATAGAGGATTTCAATAAGGCCGTTACCATTGACCCTGATGACTCCTCACATTATATCAGCCGTGGAGAGGCTTATACAGACAAACGCCAGTATGACAAGGCAATCGAAGACTTTAATAAGGCGATATCTTTAGACCCAAAGAACGCCCAAACCTACATTGACCGCGGTTATGTCTACGACAAAAAAGGGGAGCAAGACTCGGCAATAGAGGACTTCAATAAAGCGGCATCCATTGACCCGGACATTGCCTCGATATACACGAACCGCGGCACTGCCTATTTCAATAAAGCGGATATGATGCATGCCGCTACTGATTTCCAGAAGGCCTGTAAAATGAAGATCAATTCGGCATGTAATATGTTAAAGGGTTTAGACCAGCGATAATCCTGTCGCAGCATGGAGATAATTTGAAACGTATCCTGCCGGTAATCAGATGATTAAAGAAGCCATTGCAAAGACAGTAGAGAGAAAGAACCTTACTGAAGACGAGATGGTATCTGTCATGCGGGAGATCATGGAAGGTGAGGCGACACCGGCCCAGATTGCAGCGTTTATCACTGCCCTGAGAATGAAGGGGGAAACTGTTGACGAGATAACCGGGGCTGCCAGGGTAATGAGAGAGAAGGCCCTGAAGGTAAAGACCAGGGCTTCTGTGGTAGTTGACACCTGCGGGACAGGAGGGGATGAGTCTTTTACATTTAATATCTCTACTGCGGCGGCCTTTGTGGCTGCTGGCGCAGGGCTGACTGTTGCAAAGCACGGGAACAGGTCGATATCAAGCAAGTCTGGCAGTGCGGATGTCCTGAAATCTCTCGGAGTAAATATAGAGGCCGAAGTCCAGAGGGTCGAAGAGTGTCTTGATAACATAGGTATAGGGTTTCTCTTTGCGCCGATGATGCACGGTGCGATGAAACATGCAGCCCCTGTCAGAAGAGAGATCGGCATTAGAACCATCTTCAACATACTGGGTCCCCTTACAAACCCGGCGGGGGCACAGTATCAGGTGCTGGGGGTCTACAGGAGCGAACTTACCGAGGTACTGGCCAATGTCCTGAAAAACCTTGGTTCCACCAGGGCATTTGTAGTAAGTGGAAACGACGGACTTGATGAGATGACCCTGACATCTGAGACTAAAGTATCTGAATTGAAGGACGGCAAGGTCAATACCTATTCTATAAAACCTGAGGAGTTCGGGATGACCCGTTGCAAGCTGTTTGAGCTTCAAGGCGGCGAACCTGACGATAACGCAAGGATAATCAGTGCAATATTGAAAGGAGATAAGGGACCAAAGAGGGACGTGGTTGTGCTGAACGCAGCTGCGGCGATAGTCGCTTCCGGCATGGCAAAGGACATTAAAGAAGGCATCAAACTTGCGGAAGAGGCCATAGACAGTGGGAAGGCGCTGGAGAAGCTGGAAAAATTGATTGAAATAACTAATAAGGTATAAAATGATCCTTGATGAAATAATACGTTATAAAAGAAAGGAATTAGAGGTCAGGAAGGCAGACATCCCCCTGAAGATATTAACAACAGCCATCTGGTCTCTGCCTCTTCCCTTGAGCTTTAAAGATGCCCTCCTTCCTGCGCAAGACGGCAGAACAAGGGTCATTGCAGAGATAAAAAAGGCCTCCCCGTCCAAAGGTGTTATAAGGGAGGATTTTGACTACCTGGAGATAGCCAGGATATACGAGCAGAACGGCGCATCGGCGTTATCTGTACTTACCGACAGAAACTTCTTTCAGGGGAGTATAGATTATCTCTCAGAGATAAGGCATCATGTTTCTATTCCGCTGCTCAGAAAGGACTTTGTCTTTGACGAATACCAGATATTCGAGGCAAGAGGGTATGGGGCCGATGCAGTCTTGTTGATTGCGGCGGTACTGAATGAAAAGGAGCTGCATGATTTTGTAGAGCTTGCCTTTAATCTTGGAATGGCGCCTCTGGTGGAGGTCCACGACGAAGCAGAACTGGAAAGGACCTTAAAGACCAAGGCGGAACTTATCGGGATAAACAACAGGAACCTCCAGACATTTAAAACGGATTTGAATACTACTGTAAGGCTGATAGATAGAATCCCTGATGACAAGATTGTCATAAGTGAGAGCGGGATAAATAGTATAAAGGATATAAATCTTCTCAAGGATGCCGGAGTGGACGCCTTTCTGATAGGTGAGGCATTGATGAGAGCGGCTGACATAGGAAAGAAGCTTAGAGAGCTATTGCATGGTTAAGGTAAAAATCTGCGGTATTACGGATCTCAATGATGCCCTGGAAGCATCCGAATATGGGGCAGACGCCCTAGGTTTTATATTTTATGAAAAAAGTTCAAGGTACATAACCCCTGCATCTGCGGCATCTATTATAAACGAGCTTCCGCCGTTTGTTTCCAAGGTCGGGGTCTTTGTCAACGAGACTATTGAAAAGATTGTACAGATAAAGCGCTTGACCGGTATTGATACAGTTCAGCTTCATGGCGACGAGACCCCGGAGATGTGCGAGACAATTGGGAATAAGGTTATAAAAGCGTTTTGGGTTGGTAGGGGCGGGGTCACCCCGCCCCTACATAATTACAATGTCAGCGCTTATCTCCTTGATACGCACCGTGAGGGTCTTCCAGGAGGAACCGGAGAGACCTTCGACTGGGATGTGGCAATTGCTGCAAAGAGGTATGGCAGGATTATTCTTGCTGGGGGGCTCACCCCTGAGAATGTCTCTGAGGCAGTCAGGAAGGTGAGGCCTTATGCAGTTGACGTGGCAAGCGGAGTGGAAGAAAGACCCGGTAAAAAGAATATAAAGAAGGTGAAGGAGTTTATAGAAAGGGCGAAGGGAGTATATTCAGTTCAGAATTATTGCCCTGGCCTCCCCGACGGTAAAAAGAGAGCCTGAAATAACTATCAAATCACTGTTTCTGGCCTTTGATCTTGCATAACCTATTGCCTCCCTCAAATCCTCAAATGCAACAGAATTGATGTTATGCTTCATTGCAACCGGTAACAACCCCTCAGCCGAAGAGGCCCTTTCATATCTCGGCCTTGAGAGTATTACTTCATGGGCCAGAGGGGCAAGTGGAGATATTATGGCGCCTATTTCCTTATCAGCCATTATGCCCATAATCAAAAATAGTCTGTCAAATTTAAGATCATCTGAGATAGCCCTGGCCAGAACCTCTGCCCCTGCAGGGTTGTGGGCACCATCAAGGATAATCCACGGGTCTTTAGAAACAGTCTCGAGCCTTCCTGGCCATGAAACATTTCTAAGGCCATTGTATATTGCATCCTTGTGAATGGAAAATCCCCTTTCCCTTAACAACTCTGTAACAGCGAGGACCAGAGACGCATTGTAAAACTGATGACTCCCTATGAGGTTGAGCCTGAGGTCATCCAGGCTCTCCTTAATGCCTTTGTAAGAAAATATGCCTGTCCCTTTCTTATGAAATGAAAAATCCGTCCCTAATATATAGAGCGGGGCCTCTTTCTCCTTACATATATTTTCAATAACCTGTAATGCAGAGGGCTGCTCCACTCCTGTCACAATAGGTATCTTGTCTTTTATGATCCCGCCCTTTTCATATGCTATTGCCTCCAGGGTATCTCCAAGAAACTCCCTGTGTTCAATTGATACGTTGGTAATAACGGAAACAAGCGGCTTTATTACGTTTGTAGCATCAAGCCTGCCTCCCATGCCAGTTTCTATCACAGCTATATCCACACCCTCCTCTGCAAAATAGAGGAGCGCCATTGCTGTCGTAAATTCAAAGAAGGTTATTTTACTCAGCTCTTCGCTGAACCTTGAATCTTGAATCTTTAACCTTAATTTTTCAGTAAGTTGAACTACCCGCTCCTCATCTATCTCTGCACCGTTGATCTTTATCCTTTCGTTGAAGTTAATAAGGTGGGGAGAGGTGTAGAGGCCGACTCTGTATCCAGCTTCCTGAATTATTGATGCCAGTGTAACAGATGTAGAACCCTTTCCATTTGTGCCTGCGATATGGACTGTCTTCAAGGCTATATGCGGGTTGCCAAAAAGCTCTAAGAGATGGGTAATATTGGAGAGGCCGAACTTGATTCCGAATTTTTGCAGACCAAAGAGGTAAGATAAAGTTTCCTGGTATGACATATCTTTTATGAAGATAAGGATGAGGGGTGAGGGATGAAGGATGAATCAAGTATACTTATGTTTAAATTCATCCCTCATCCTTTATCCTTCATCCTTTAATTTGTGGCGCATTCCGAAGGATCTCCTTTTATCTTTTCCACTGCGTGGGAGATTGCCGGGAGAATGGCAGAGAGGTTTTCCCTTACTCCCTTGGGGCTGCCGGGAAGGTTTATTATCAGAGTGCGGCCCCGGAGTCCGACAACCGCCCTTGATATCATGGCCCTCGGGGTTTTCTTCAGGCTCTCAAACCTCATTACCTCTGCCATCCCAGGTATCTCCTTGTCTATTACTTCAAGGGTGGCGTCTGGGGTAACATCCCTCGGGCTCACGCCTGTACCGCCTGTAGTTATTATAACATCGAGCCCCAATTCATCCGCATATTCAATGAGCTTGTCCTTTATGAGGAACTTCTCGTCAGGTATGACCTCATACGCCTTTACCTCAGCAGGAATATCGGCCACAAGCCTCTTTATCTCTACCCCGCTCAGGTCTTCCCTTTCCCCCCTGGCCCCTTTGTCGCTCAAGGTAAGGATACCTACAGTTATCATTTATTTTTCTTTCTCCTCTTCAACCTCTATGGTCAAATCATCTTCAACCGGCTTTTTCACAGCACCCTCTTCCTTCAACCACTCTTCAACCAAACGCCCTTCCTCAAACTCCTCATTGGTCAGGGGACCCAATCCAGACTTATCTTCCTCACTCTTTGCTTTATGGTGGACCTCTTCAGTTTTTTGGGGAAGGAGTTCTTCCACCTTTATCGAGATATTTACAGAAAACTCCCTGTCCAGATCCTTCAGCCTGAAATGGAGCGGTATCCTGTAAAGGTTGTTAGTTATCCTCTCTGCATCACCAGCTTTCAGGGTTCCAAGCTCCCCTTCAACATCCGGTGAACTGGGGGGAGGTGACACCGCCAGATCAAAACCGGCCTCTTTTGCAGCCTCAATGCCTGCTTCAGGGGCGATAACACCGGAAGGGATCTGTTCCGGTTTCTCCCTGAGATTCCTGAGAACCATCTTAGCCGCAGCAGAAAGGGTCTCCAGTACCCCTTTCCCTTCCGTTGCCACGACCTCAAAATAGGGCGCATTGAATCTGTTCAGCTTTTTATACATCTCCTCCAAAGGGACAGCATTTGAGAGGTCTCTCTTGTTGAACTGGATCACATGGGGTATCGTCTCCAGTGTCTTGCCATATGCATTCAGGTTCTCCTCAAGATTCTTCAGGCTCTCGATGTTGGCATCCATCATCTGCCTCTGAGAATCGGCAACAAATACCACACCGTCAGTCCCCTTTAGCACCATCTTTCGTGTGGCATTATAAAATACCTGTCCAGGAACGGTATATAAGTGAAACCTCGTCTTAAAACCCTTAACCTCGCCAAGCTCTATTGGCAGAAAGTCGAAGAACAAGGTTCTGTCAGTCTGGGTGGCAAGGCTCACAAGCTTGCCCTTCTGCTCCGGCTTCAGCTTTTTATAGATGCAATCGATGTTGGTCGTCTTCCCTGAAAGGCCCGGACCGTAATAGACTATCTTTGCATTCACTTCCCTGTTGGAGTAGTTAAGTAGTGCCATTTTAGTGTTTTTGTCCTTTCTTCTCCAGCTTATGGGCCTTCGCCATTAGTGTCCTCCTGGCAGCGGCTGAAATGGCCCCGGGTATCCCCTTGGCCTTTGCAAGGTCAGCCATCTCTTTATCGTTAAGCTTTTGCATTAACTGCATGCTTATTCCAACCGGAGTCCTGGGGTTATTCACAAGGGCCACTAGTATTTCATGGCTCCTCATCCAAGTCTTGTTCATTGATATAAGCCGTAAGACCTCATCACTGACATTCCTTGATTTTGCGTAGGTAAGAGCTTCGGCATCATTGAGCTTTGGGCTCTTCATGACCGCTGAGCAAACGAGCTTATTTGGGTCCTTGACAAGGATGCTCCTCGCCTCCTTGTTCCCTTTGAGCGCAAGCTGCACCTTAGCGGATATCCCCATAGTGAGTATCAGCTGGTAAATGCTTTTGTGTTTCTCCACCGGGGCCTGCTCTTCTTCTTCCTCCACAAGCTCCTTGGGGAAAGTAACTTCTTCCCCCTCAACCTTTATTTCTGCTGTTTCTTCACTCATTGCCTTCTCTTCATCCATCAACGGCTCCTTCGTTTTCAAGCGGCTACTGTCATGCCCGAAAGTTTTTATCGGGCATCCATATCCTCTTTAAACCCTGGATTCCCGCTTAAGTACTGCGGGAATGACAATCTTATTTTTATTATTTGTTCATCTCCGGTTTGAACCCCAGCTTCGTAAGCACTCCAGACAAGGCCTTTGCATCTTCCTCACTCTTTGACCCTGCAATCACCTGATAGACCTTAACTCTGACTTCTCTCTTTTCAACCACTGGGGTATAACCGAGCTTTTCAAGGTCGGCCTTGTTGGCATTGGATATCTTCTCATTCAGGTTCGAAACGGCGTAGACCTTGTAAACATCTTTCTTCCGTACCACAAAAGGATCATAACCATTCTCTTTAAGCCCGGCAACGATATTATTGGCCTCATCCTTATCTTTCACCTCTTTGGCAAGAATCCTGTTCATCATGAGTTTCTTCTTCATCTCTTTTACTTCATGAGGTATACCTTTCAGCTTCTCACGGGCTGTCTCAACCTCATACATGGCGGCGTATGTCCCGATGATTACAACAAGCCCTTCTTTAGCCCCGGTTTCAGGCTTTACCTCAGCCTTGGCCTCAACCATGGGTTTAGCCTTCACCTCTTCCACAGCTGTAACAGGGGCCTCTTTTATCGGGATTCTCACCGGAGCCGGCGGAACAGCCGGTTCCTCTTCCTTCAGCAGAAAGAAGTTGGCAGCAAGCGCCACAATAATCAGCAGGAGGCCGCCAAGCAGAAGATTTTTATTGCTCTTCTTGGGCGCCTCCGGCGTCTCCTCAAAACCCTCAAACTCATCCCCAGTTGACTTCCCTTCCTCTTCGTCAAACAATCCCTTCTGGTCCATCTCATCCTCCTTAGATATTTAAGGTTACAAGCTTTAGACTAGTTCAAGCAATCTAATATCACACTTTTTCCTCATTATTCAAGCTTTTAATAGAAGGTCACATCTTTGGCAGAATTACCTTCTTCCAAAAAAGTCTTTGGGCTATAATAGCAGCCATGTTAGATATCGCCAAGCTGTTTTCTGTCCTTGCCCTTATTTCCTATCTTTTAAGAAAAAAGTTCCGCATCGGGAACGTCCTTCTTGCTGCATCCGCATTACTTGCCCTGCTGTACTTTATGTCACCCCATAAGATTGCTACAGCAATTAAGGCCGCTGCGACGAACCAGGTCACCATAAAACTAACCCTTTCATTGACCTTAATAAGGGTCATTGAGCTTTTGCTTCGCGAAAATAACGTCTTGAGCGAAATGATGCAGGCATCCAAGTCCCTCTTCAGGAACCGGAAACTTATAATAATCTCCATGCCCCTTCTCATAGGGATGTTGCCCTCTCTTGGCGGCGCTTACTTTTCTGCCCCAATGGTGGAAGAGTCCACAAAGGGGTTGAAGATGTCCAAAGAGGAAAAGGGGTTTATCAACTTCTGGTTCAGGCATCCCTGGGAGTTTACGCTTCCCCTGTATCCAGGTATACTCCTTGCCTCAGCCGTCTCCGGAATGGAGTTAAGGGCCTTAATCCTAGCAAATCTCATCTATGCCGTTACAATGTTGGTAACCGGATTCATCTTCAGCATGAAAGGCAGAAATGAGACGATTGATACAGCAAGGGTTTCCAGAGAAGGCCTGCTTAGCTTCCTGCCCATTACATCAATAATCCTGCTCGTGATTCTTTTCGATGTGGAGCTGCAGATGGCCCTTTTATTGCTCTCATTCGCTCTCTTCCTGTATTACAGATATTCAGTTTCCAGAATTTTCAGTGCAATAAGGCATGGACTGTCACTTGATGTGGTATTGCTGATCCTGGGTGTGATGCTTTTCAAGGAATTGATGGAGATGACAGGGGCAGTGAACAATATAGGTGAGCTTCTTTTATCCTGGGGGATCCCTCTTATGCCGCTGCTGGTCATACTCCCTTTTATCAGCGGCCTTCTTACGGGCGTGACAGTGGGGTTTGTAAGCAGCACCTTCCCTCTCTTGATGCACCTTATGCCCGGCTTCCCAATAGGGGCAGTATCATTAGCCTTTGCGTCAGGCTTTATAGGCGTCCTTCTGTCTCCTGTCCATGTCTGCCTTGTACTTACGAGGGAATACTTCGGTGCAGACATGTGGGGGATTTACAGGAAGATGTTGCCCGCATGCGCCATTCTGTTTGGTGTCTCAGTAATAGAATACATTATCTTGAGATGAGACCAAAAAGGGGACAGATGTTCATGCTCACTGTTTTTTATTCCTCTTGTCCACCTCAACAAAGGCATATGCGCTGTGGTTGTGGATGCTCTCCATGTTTTCACATCCCACCTGAAACCATGTGATGTTGCGATCCTTGCTAAGCCGGGACGCCACCTCCCTGACTATATCCTCAACAAACATAGGTTTTTCGTAGGCCTGCTCTGTCACAAACTTTTCATCCGGCCTTTTTAAAAGGGAATATACCTCGGAACTCCCCGAATCCTCAACTATCCTTATTATATCCTCCATCCAGATAAACTTCTTGAACCTGACGGACACGGAAACAATGCTCCTCTGGTTATGAGCCCCATGAAGACTTATCTCCTTTGAGCAGGGACATACGCTTGTAACAGGGACAACTATCCCTACATAGAAATCCTTTTCATCATCGCTGGCCGACCCTGAGAACCTGCATATGTAATCCATCAGGCTCTTTGCCTTCGACACCGGGGCCTCTTTTTCAATGAAATAGGGGTATTCTATCTCCATATGGGCAGACTTGGCATTCAGCTTCTTCCTGATCTCTGCAAGGATATCAAAGAAGTTCTTTATGCTTATCTCTCGCCGATATTCATTTAGCACCTCAACGAACCTGCTCATATGGGTCCCCTTGAAATGATGAGGGAGGTCCACATACATGTTTATGCTGGCTATAGTGTGCTGAGTGCCATTGACCTTGTCAAGGACCACTATAGGGTATTTGATGTCCTTTACCCCAACCTTGTCTATCTGGATATTCCTTGTATCAGGAAGGCTCTGGATATCCTTCATTGGAAGATGAAGAGGCGAAATGCTCTCTTTTTTTACACTCTTACTCTTCATAGTACGAGGCACAGGCATTCTCCGACTCCCAGACAGTGACCTTGCTTACCTTTACAGGATAATGGATTAACCCCTCAGAAAGGCGCTTAAACAGGTACCTTGCCATATTCTCCGAGGAGGGATTGATCTCTGTAAAGGGTTCAATCTCATTGAGATACTTATGATCAAGCTCATCTATTATACCCCTTGTCTTTTCCTTCAGTATCTTGAAGTCAAGTGCAAGGCCTATGGAATCTAAGCTATCGGCCTTTACAAATACGTCAACCCTCCAGTTATGTCCGTGCAACCTTTCACATGCGCCCTCATAATCCCTAAGATTGTGGGCTGATGCAAAAGATGTCTTTATCATCAATTCATACATGGTAAACTCCTTGTAACCACCCCGCACTTCGTGCTCCCCTCCTTAGGCAAGGAGGGGAATCAAAGGGGTGGTTGCTCCTATTCATTACCCATTATTTTAATATCAGCCTTTTTCTTCGCCTCACTCAGCCACTTATCATACCTGCCTGCTGACGCCCCTTCCTTTTGCTCCCTGACTTTATAAACAGCAATTGAAGAGGCGAACTTCCTGGACAGATCATTAAGATCCAGTTCATAACCCTCTAAAAACAGGTTAAACTCGCTCCTGGACGGGAATGTTTCTTCAAAGCGTACTATCTCCTTAGTCACATCATCCATGGTTATGGTCAGACCGAGCCTGCCGAGCTCATCAGAGACTATCTCTCTTTCTATTAAATAGTTAAGGACTTCAGCCTTATCAGCACTAACCCCAAACTGCCTTCTTATGGCCATCTCCTCTTTCAGGTCGCTCATGGTTATCACATTGTCATTGACAACGGCGACAATCCTTTCCACAACCTCTGCATCGACTACCACAGAAAGAGATGCGGCTAAAATAAGTATAAGAAGTGTACGTATGAGCATATTCAAGGATGCGTAAAATTAACACATTACCGTTTTCATTGTCAAATTCAATATCTCTGGCAAAATCCTTTTCACTTGCACCTAAAAACTCCAACCCTATTAACCACGGGGGACATGGGGACTGCAAAACCCAATCTTTTCAGAATAATAAAGCTCACTTAATTAGTGTACTGTTTTTTACAAAAGGCTTTTATCTAAAGGTTTTCCCCGCGTTCCCTGTGGTTCGATTGCAGGATTTAGGTTGCATTATTTATTGAATGGTTTAAAATTCCGCTATGTTCAATAAGAGAATACAGCTCCTTCTGACAGCCGCGTCGATCCTCTTCCTCTCCACTATAGGTAATGCTGAGGGAAGACAGGTACGCGTCATAAAGGTACAGGCCGCCATAAATCCTACCATAGCAGAATTCGTCACAAGTTCCATAAAAAAAGCGGCAGTGTCGGGAGATGAGGCAATCGTAATCGAGCTGGACACCCCCGGCGGGCTCGATACGTCCATGAGAGATATAATCAAAGAGCTTCTCTCCCCTCCCCTTCCTGTAATAGTTTACGTACATCCAGGAGGTGGAAGGGCGGCATCTGCCGGGGCAGTGATAACCATGGCGGCCAATATTGCAGCCATGACACCAGGAACCAACATAGGAGCCGCACACCCTGTGAATATGGGCGGTGGCGAGGTAAGCAAGGAGATGAACGAGAAGATTACTAATGATGCCGTCGCCTATATCAGGGGACTGGCGGAAAAGCGCGGAAGAAATGCAGAGTGGGCTGTAAAGGCCGTAAAGGAGAGCGCTTCTATCCCTGCTGAAGAGGCCCTGAAGATCAATGTAATCGATATTATTGCCGGAGACCTGGATGACCTCCTGAATCAGACAGACGGCAGGAAGGTCCTAACCGCCAAGGGAGAAACAATTCTTCATACAAAGGGTATAAAGATAGTAAGGGAAGAGATGGGATTTGGTCAAAGGATTCTTAATGTTATCAGCGACCCGAATGTTGCATACATCCTGATGATG
>Ga0209751_10005792_pt1 | contig 11576 bp, 15 predicted proteins | sample RifCSP13_1_FD_184019 | JGI IMG/M metagenome (GOLD analysis project Ga0209751, IMG submission 184019) | Soil microbial communities from Rifle, Colorado - Rifle CSP2_sed 13_1 (SPAdes) (version 2) | ecosystem: Environmental > Terrestrial > Deep subsurface > Rock core/Sediment | place: Rifle...
CGCCGATGCGGCCTGGCTTCATCGGAGCAGTCGCGGCACACCGAGCGAGTGACGCGCACCGCGGGCTCATGGGTGTCGGCGGTGCGCGCGGGATTCGTGTCCACGCTGCACCTGCTGGATCGCGCCGAATTGGAGGCCGGCCTGTCGGCCTTCACCGCTGCGCACCCCGAGGCGGAGGCACCCGTGAGCTACGACCTGGCATTCTGCCGGGTGTCGGCGACCCGGCCGTCGCTACCCTCCTGATCGTGGAAGGAACCGTCCGCACCTCGGAGGCGAGCGCACCGCCGGAGACCGTCTTCGCCGTGGCCGCCGACCTGGCCGCCTACCCGCAGTGGGCAACCGGCGTCGCGACGGTGGAGGTCCTCGAGACCGATTCGGAAGGTCGGGCGGCGCGGGCCCGGTTCGAGGTCGACGGCTTCATCAAACGGATCACCTACGAGCTCGTCTACGACTACGACGCCCCCCGCCGGATCTCGTGGCGGGCGGTTCCGGGCGACGACATCAGGGACATGGAGGGGTGCTACGAGTTTCGCCCCCGCGACGGAGGCACCGAGATCGTGTACGCCCTGCGGGTAGAGCCGGCCTTCGTGATCCCCGGGTTCCTGCGTCGGCAGGCGGAGAAACAGATCGTGCAAGCGGCGCTGCGGGGTTTGCGGCGCCGCGCCGAGGAGCAGGCCGGATCCGGATGAGGGTCCTGCTGATCACCGGGAAGGGCGGGGTGGGCAAGACCACGGTCTCCGCCGCGACCGCACTGCGCGCCGCCGATCTCGGCCATCGCACCCTCGTGATGTCGACCGACCCGGCGCACAGCCTCGCCGACGCATTCGGAGTGCCGCTGGGCGACGAACCGGTCGAGGTGGTCCCCGGATTGCTCGGTCAGCAGATCGACGCCCAGCTGCGCCTCGAGCACCAATGGGGAACCGTGCGGGACTACCTCGCTGAGTTGTTCGACTGGGGTGGCGCCCACGGCATCGCCGCCGAGGAACTCGTGGTGTTCCCCGGCATGGACGAGCTGTTCGCCCTCGCCGAGGTCCAGGACCACGTGAGCTCGGGCTCGTTCGACACGATCGTCGTGGATTGCGCTCCGACCGCCGAGACGCTTCGGCTGCTCAGCCTTCCCGACGCCCTCGGCTGGTACATGGAGAAGCTCTTTCCCCTCGAGCGCCGTGTCGCCAGGGTGATTCGCCCTGTGCTGTCGCGGGTCATGTCGATGCCGATTCCCGGTGACGACGTGTTCCAGGCGGGGGAGGGCTTTTACGACAGGATCGAGGGGATCCGGCGCGTGCTCTCATCCCCCGAGGTCACCAGCGCCCGGCTGGTGATGAACCTGGAGAAGATGGTGGTGGCCGAGGCGCGTCGTACCTACACCTACCTCGGGCTGTTCGGCTATGCGGTGGACGCCGCCATCGTGAACCGGATCATCCCCGAGGAGGTCACCGACCCCTATTTCAAGCGGTGGCGTGAGGTGCAAGCCGAGCACCTCGCCACGGTCGAGGACGCCTTCGCCGACCTGGCACTGTTGCGGTTGCGCCTGTTCGATGAGGAGATGGTGGGGATCGACAAGCTGCGCATGGTGGGCGACGAGCTCTACGGTGATCGAGACCCGACGGCCCGACTGGCGGTGAACGCCCCCTTCCGGGTGTTCGAACAGGAGGACGAGGTGGTGCTGGCGCTGCGACTGCCTCTCGCCGAGCGGGGCGAGGTCGACGTGGTGCGCCACCACGACGATGTGTATGTCACCGTCGGTCCCTACCGCCGTTCGTTGATGCTTCCGGACTCGCTGCGGCGGCGCGAGGTGATCGGGGCCAGGCTCACGGGCGGCGAGCTCTGGGTGCGGTTCGGGGTGCGCAGTGGATGAGCACCCCGAGCTCCACGAGCTCAGCGATGCGGCGAGGCGCGGACTGCAGCGGGCAGGCGTGCACCTGATGAAGGCGGTGATCGAGGTCGTAGCCGGTCTCAGCGCCTTCCTCGAGGAGATGAACGTCTCGGGCTCGGAGCGGCCGGATTCCGATGACGGGCCCGAGCGCATCGAGGTCGAGTAGACGCGACTACGGACCGCCGGTCGCAGTCCGATGGTGGTTCGGGAGCCGATGCGGTGACTTTCACCTCGACCGGCCGAATAAACCTGAGAGATCACCACTCATATTTCCGTATCGTGGGAATGAGGGATCGGACGCCGGGTTAGCCTGGATTCCCATGAGGGTGATCGCGGTCGACTGCGGGGGGTCCAACGTCCGCACCGCCGCGGCCGACGGCACAGGGGTCCTCGGACGCATCGCCAAGGCGGGGACGCCGGACGACCTCGGCGACCTCGCCGCGGTGATCGCCGGCTTGGTGGGCGATCCGTACCCCGCGACCGCACTGGGTGTGGGGGTAGCCGGGCTGGTCGACGTCGCCTCCCGCACGCTGCGGTGGATGCCGCACCGGCCGGGGCACGACATCCCACTCGGCGCCCAGCTCGAAGGCCGGCTGGGGCTTCCGGTGGTCGTCGACAACGACGCCAACCTGGCGGCGCTCGCCGAGGCCACCCGGGGCGCGGGAGTCGGCCACCGGATGGTCCTCGTGGTGACGGTCGGCACCGGTATCGGGGGCGGCCTGGTCATCGACGGGAGGATCGAGCGGGGCCGTTGTCACCTCGGAGAGATCGGGCACATGACCGTCGATCCGGCCGGTCCGCAATGCGCCTGCGGCCGCCGCGGGTGCTGGGAGGCGCTCGCCTCCGGGACGGCGCTCGATCGCGCCGCCCGCCGCCTGGCGGTCTCCGACCCGCGGGGAGCACTGGCAGGGGTGGCGGCCACCGAAGACGTCGATGGTGCCACCCTGGTCGCGATGGCGAGTGCCGGCGACCGATCCGCCCGGGAGGCACTCGACGCGGCGGCCGGCGCCCTCGGCCGCGGCCTCGCCTCGCTCGTGGCGATTCTCGACCCGGACGTCATCGTGGTGGGGGGAGGGGTAGGAGCGATCGGGGAGGCGATCCTGGAACCGGCGAGACGCGCGATGATGGCGGCTACGCCTGGCCGGGAACACCGGCGGGATACCCCGCTCGTGGCGGCCCGGTTCGGTGTGGATGCCGGTCTCGTTGGAGCCGCGCTGGCGGCGGGAGGTGGCGCGTGAGCGAACGGCCGCAGTGGAAGTTGGCGCTCGACGCCGTGGTGCCCTCGGGGAAACTGCTGTATCGGCTCGCCGGTGACGATCGGGTGCCGCGGCCGACCAGGGTGCTGGCGCTCGCCGCGCTCGCTTACGCGGTGCTCCCGATCGATCTGATCCCGGACTCGATTCCGGTCCTGGGCAAGGTCGACGATTTCGGCCTGGCCGCCTTCGCGCTGGTGCGGCTGGTGAACGACGCAGGGCCCGAACTGGTGCAAGAGCACTGGGACGGTGACGCCGACACCCTCGAGGCGTTCCTCGGTGCGGTCTCCCTGCTCGACTCCCTGATCCCGGCGCGGGTGCGGCGTCTCGTGTCCCTGTTGGACCGATGAACGCCGGCCGCCTCCTCTTCGGAAGCCTCGTCGCGGCTCTCGGTGTCGTGTTCATGCTCGATTCGGCCGGGGTGGTTTCGGCCGGCGACGTCATCGGGTCGTGGTGGCCGGTGTCGATCGTGGCGCTCGGCCTATTCCACGTCGCCGGAGCCCGCGGCCCCCGGGCCAGCTCCGCGGTGCTCGTACTGGTCGGGCTCGGCCTGCTCGCGGTCACCACCGGGGTGTTCGGCTCCGACGCCTGGCACTACGTGTGGCCGTCGGCGCTGGTCCTCATCGGTCTGTGGATCCTCCTCGGGTGGGGCAAGCGATACGGCATCCGGCCGTCCGACGACGAAGAGGTCGACGGGATCGCGGTGCTCGGGTCGGCGCGGCTCGCCACCCGCTCCCAGAGCTTTCGCCGGGCGTCGGTCACGTCGATCCTGGGTGGGATCACCCTCGATCTCACCGAGGCGCTTCCGGTGGCGGGCGGCGCGAACGTCTCGATCACCACGCTGTTGGGGGGCGTTTCGGTCCTCGTCCCCCGGGGTTGGCTGGTCGAGATCCGCGGGCTACCCCTCATGGGGAGCTGGGACGACACCACCGATCGCACTGCGGTCGGCCCGGGTGCACCCCGGTTGGAGATCCAAGTGCTCGTCGCCCTCGGCGGGGTCGAGGTCAAGCACGCCGGGCGCTGGCGCTGAGCGGGTTCGGCGCGGTCGCAATCCGTACACTCCTTTCCCCGGGGCGAGGAGGAGGAGCTCGGGTATGAACCACGCCGTGCTGTTCCCCGGTCAGGGGAGCCAGTTCGTGGGGATGGGCGCCGACCTGTTCGACGCCATGCCCGATCTCCTCGGCGCCGCCGATGACACTCTGGGCTGGTCGCTGCGCCGTCTCTGCCTCGACGGGCCTGAAGAGGCGCTGACGAGGACCGAGCACGCCCAGCCGGCGCTCTTCGCGGTTTCGTACGCATTGTGGATGGCCCTGGCGGTCCGTATCGCCCGGCCGGCAGGCGCCGCCGGGCACTCGCTCGGCGAGTACACCGCCCTCGCCGCCGCCGGGTCGTTCGGGTTCTTGGACGGGCTGCGGCTGGTGGCGGCGCGGGGGCGGGCGATGGCGGCCGCCGCAGACGCCGATCTCTCGGGAATGGCGGCACTCATCGGAGGCGACTTCGCCGCCGCCGAAGCGCTGGCGGCGGCGCGGCGGGCTGCCGGCGGGCGGCTCTGGGTGGCGAATCTGAACGCCCCCGGCCAGGTGGTGGTGGCGGGCGGGGTCGCGGATCTGTTGTGGGCCGGGGAGCACGCCGCAGAGCACGGCCTCCGCCGCGTGGTCGCCCTCAACGTGGCGGGGGCGTTCCACTCCCCGATCATGGCGCCGGCCGCCGCATCTCTCGGGGCGGCGGTCGAGGCGACGCCGATGGGAGCGCCGGCCTTTCCGGTGTGGGCCAACGCCACGGCGCGGCCCCATGAGGGGGACATCGGCAGCACCCTGCTCGCCCAATTGACATCGCCGGTGCGCTTCGCCGAGTCGCTCACCGCGATGGCGGCGTCGGGGATCGATGCGTTCGTGCACGTCGGGCCCGGTGATGTAACCGCCGGCCTGGCGCGGAGGTCGGTAGAGGGTACGGAGGCGATCGCCGTGTCCTCCCTCGAAGACATCGGGGCGGCGGCCGACCGGTTCGGGGTCGGAGCATGACGGAGAGAGAGCACGCGATGCGCAGCGCCATCATCACCGGGTGGGGGAAGTGCGTCCCTCCGGCGGTCCTCAGCAATGCCGACCTCGAGACCATCGCCGACACCACCGACGAATGGATCACCAGCCGTACCGGGATCAAGGAGCGGCGCATCAGCCACGTCGAGACCTCCGACCTGTCGGCGGTGGCGGCACGGCGGGCGCTGGCGGTCGCCGGGCTCGAACCCGGCGACGTCGACCTGCTCATCGTGGCCACCTGCAGCCCCGACCGGATGATCCCCAGTGCCGCCACGATGGTGCAGGCGAAGATCGGGGCGACCGCGGCGGCGGCGATGGACCTCAACGCCGCTTGCAGCGGGTTCCTGTTCGCGCTGAGCATCGCAGACCAGATGATCCGCGCCGGCGGCGTTCGCCGGGCCCTGATCATCGGTGCGGAGAAGCTGTCCTTCTGGCTCGACTTCAGTAATCGCGCCACGTGCGTGCTCTTCGGCGACGGGGCGGGCGCGGTCGTGCTCGAAGCCTCCGACGAACCGGCCGGACTGCTCGCCTTCGAACTCGGCTCCGACGGCACTGCCGGCGACCTGCTCTGCGTGCCCGCCAGCGGCACCGAGGGCAGTCCGATGCGCACGATCCTCCCCACGATCCTCATGGAGGGGCCCGAGGTGTTTCGCCGCGCGGTCACCGCCATGGGGGACTCTTCGGCGCGTGTGATGGCCCGCGCCGGGCTGGAGGTCGGCGACGTCGACCTGCTCATCCCGCACCAGGCCAATGTCCGCATCATCGACGCCACCGCTCGCCGGCTGTCACTGGACCCCGCCAAGGTGTTCGTGAACATCGCCTCGTACGGGAACACGTCGGCGGCGACGATCCCCATCGCCATCACCGAGGCGCTGGAGGAGGGGCGGATCACGCCCGGGAGCAATATCGTCTTCACCGCATTCGGCGGCGGCTTCACCTGGGCCGCCGCGATGTACCGGTGGGGTTCCCGGGTCACGCCGCTGGGGACGAGCGACGCCGAGCTTCCGCCGAGCACCGCGACGGCACTCGAACTGCTGGCACCGAACATCGCCCTCCACGGGAAAGGGATCTGATGGCCTCGCGGGTGGCGCTCGTCACCGGAGGGTCGCGGGGGATCGGGCGGGCGATCGCCGAGCGACTTGCTGCAGACGGCCACCGGGTCGCGGTCAATTTCCATACGCGGGGCGACGCCGCCGATGAGGTCGTCGCCGGCATCCGCGCCCGGGGGGGAGAGGCGATCGCCGTCGGGGGCGACGTCGGAGACGGTGGCGCCGTCACTGCGATGTTCGCTGTGGTCGAGGAGGCGTTGGGACCGGTGGAGATCCTCGTGAACAACGCCGGCATCACCGCCGACGGTCTCCTCCTCCGGATGAAGCCCGAGGCCTGGGAGGCGGTGATCCGGACCAACCTCGACTCGGTCTACCACTGCACCAGAGCGGCCCTGCGCGGCATGCTCAAGGCGCGCTGGGGCCGGGTGGTGAACGTCGCCTCGGTGGCCGGCATCGTCGGCAATCCGGGACAGGCCAACTACGCCGCCGCCAAGGCAGGCGTGATCGGCTTTACGAGATCCGTCGCCAAGGAGGTCGGCTCGCGGGGGATCACGGTGAATGCCGTGGCCCCTGGTTTCGTGGAGACGGACATGACCGACGCGCTCGGCGACGGCGTTCGGGTTGCGGTGCTTCCCTCGATCGCCATCGGGCGTTTCGGGACGCCGCCGGAGATCGCGTCCGCGGTGGGCTATCTTGCCTCGGACGATGCCGCCTACGTAACCGGCCAGGTGCTGGTCGTCGATGGTGGCCTCAGTTTCTGAGGCCACCCAGAACAAGGAGCCAACACATGGACAGGGCCACAGTCGAAGCCAAGATGACCGACCTGCTCGTCGACGAGCTCGGGCTCGATCGCGACAAGATCACGATGAGCGCCAAGTTCGAGGAGGACCTCGAGGTCGATTCCCTCGGCGTGGTCGAGCTGCTCATGGCGCTCGAGGACACGTTTGGTGTCTCCATCCCCGACGAGGAGGCCGAGTCCATCGCCACGGTCGGCCAGGCGGTCGACGTGGTGATGCAGAAGCTCGCGGGCTGAAGACCGTGGCGCGACGAGTCGTCGTCACCGGCCTGGGAACGGTCAATCCGATCGGGAAGGATGTCGGAACGTTCTGGAGTGCGGCGCGCGCCGGCACATCCGGCGTCGGCCAGATCACCGCCTTCGACGCCTCGGGGCTGAAGGTGACGATCGCCGCCGAGGTGCACGACTTCGATCCCGAGCAGTACATCGAGCGTCGCGAGGCGCGGCGTCTCGACCGGTACGACCAGTTCTTTTGGGCCTCCACACACCAGGCGCTCGAGGATGCCGGGATCTCGTATGAGCCGGACGATCCGGCAGCGCTGCGTGCCGGTGTGGTCGTCGGCTCCGGCATCGGGGGAATGATCTCCTTCCAGGAGGGGATCGACACGATGCGACAGCGGGGGCACGATCGGGTGAGCCCGCTGGCGATCACCCAGATCATCTCCAACATGGCTGCAGGCCTGGTGTCGATCCGGTACAACCTCTTCGGTCCGAACACCTGCACCGTGACCGCCTGCGCGGCATCGGCCAATGCCATCGGTGATGCCGCCGAGATCATCAAGCGCGGCGCCGCCGACGTGATGGTGGCCGGTGGGGGGGAGGCACCGGTGTGCGAGTTCGCCGTCGCCGGGTTCAGCCAGGCGCGGGCGCTCTCTACCCGCAACGACGATCCCGCTCACGCCAGTCGTCCGTTCGACGCCGGGCGCGATGGTTTCGTCATGGGTGAGGGCGCCGCCACGCTGATCCTCGAAGAGCGGGAACACGCCATCGCCCGCCAGGCGAAGATCTACGCCGAGATCATCGGATACGGCATGTCGGCCGACGGCTACCACATCACCCTGCCCCGCCCCGGCGGGGGCGGGGCCGCCCGGGCGATGCAGTCCGCCCTGGACGACGCCGGGATTACCGCGGCCGACATCGACTACATCAACGCCCACGGCACCTCGACGCAGGCGAACGACTCCACGGAGACCGCGGCGATCAAGACCGTGTTCGGTGATCACGCCCACTCGGTCCCGATTTCTTCGACCAAGTCGATGACCGGGCATCTGTTGGGCGGGGCCGGCGCGCTGGAGTCACTGGTCTGCATCCTGGCGATCCGCGACGGGGTCGTACCTCCGACGATCAACTACGAGGTCCCCGACCCCGAGTGCGACCTCGACTACGTGCCCAACGTCGCCCGGGAGGTGCGGGTGCGCACCGCGATGACGAACTCGTTCGGGTTCGGTGGACACAACGTGTCGCTCGTGTTCCGGGCACATTGATGGGCTTGCTGCCGCGCGGAGCAACGGCGGCAAGAAGTCCCCAGTCCACCGTCTGCCGAACGCGCGATCACCTTCGTTGACCATTGACGATTGACTCCCCTCATCCCCGCGGCAGGAGCGCCAGTTGTCGCGACTGAGCCACGAGGCGACCCCCCGAGTCCCACACCTCGCCGTCCTCCTCGAGGAATCCCCCGGTGATGAAGCGCGTGGTGAATGCGCATCGCAACCATCCGGCGGCGGGACGGGCTCGCACGTGGGCGGTGAGCTCCATGGTGGGCACCCACGCCACGGGGAGATCGGTGAAGAAGATGGTCGGGGGGAAGGCGTCCACGGCTACGAGGAGGGCGATCGTGTCGATCGGCTCCCCGTCACGGAGGCGGAACCACCCCTCCACCCGCGGCGCCCCGGAGCCGCCCCACGCCGAGGCCCGCTCCGGGGGAAGGCGCAACTCGACCCGGCCCATGAACGGGGGCGGGAAGGTGTCCGTCGGTTCGATCGGAATGCAGTCCGCGACCGGGGGGAGGGCGGGGGGCCCCGCCTCCAGCCGCTCGGCGCCCGCGGACTCTTCGAGGTCCCCGAAGGAGCCGAGGATCCGGACCAGGGGATGCGCCGCGTCGGAGAGGGTGGCGCTCACCGTGGTGAACCGCTTTCCGGCCTTGACGACTTCGGTGTCCACGGTGACCGGGCCGGGCGCGCCCGGGGCCAGGTAGTGGGCGGTGACCGTCACCGGATCGGGCCGGCCGGAGGCGAGGGCCGCGGCCCGCGCCGCCATCGCCAGCAGATACCCCCCGTTGGCGGCACCGACGATGTCCCAGCCGGGGGCGATCCCTCCCGCCCAGCGTCCGGCACCAACCGGCGACATCGCCGATGCCGCGGCCAGGCTCACGGAGAATCCTCACCGGACGGTGACCGATCGCTCGCATCGTCCTTGGCGACGAGCACGTCGCGGTCCGACTGTATCCGCCACTCGGCGAAGGAGCGTACCGCGAGGACGACCACCACCCCGACTCCGGCGGCGGCGCACAGCGCCACGACCAGGGCGACGGTGACCGCAGCGACCGGGCACGAGCCCGGGGCGCACGAGGCATCCGTCACGAAGTACCCGACCCCGCCACCGGCGATACCGCCGAGGACGATCGGAACTGCGATCCGGGGGTTGGGAAGTCTCACTGCGGCTCCCGTCGCCCCAACTCGTCGGCTCCGGCCTCTTCGAGCACCCGAGGCGGAGCGAGTTCCGGGGGGAGCCGCAACACCCCGGGACGCGGCGAAACGATCGGGGCGATGGCGATCGCAAGGTCCCGCCGCCAGCAGAGCGCGGCCACGATCACGGCCGAGACCAGCATGGGGATCGCCGTCGGCATGCCGACGGCGAGGGCCGCCGCGATCGCGGCCGCAGGGTGGACGAGCCGCGCCGCCGAGAGCGACCCGGGTGTGGTGCGAGCCAATGCGAGAGCGAGGATCGCCGACCATGCCGAGAAGGCCCACGAAGCCGGGGCGACGCCTCCGGGACCGGCGACGGCGATCGCCGCCGGGGTGAGCACCAGGGAGAGCAGTGCGACGACGGCGGCGGGAGGTGTCGCGTCGGCGGAGGGGAGGCGGCGCAGCCACCGGCCCAGCCACGGCCCGAGGTTGGCCGCCAGGGCCCCAGCCCCGATGACGACGGCTGCATACCCCCACCGGGTGTCGACGATCGTGCCGACCACGATCCAGGTTCCCGCCACCAGCGAGCCGAGGTGGCGGGCCCACCTGCCCCGGGCGAGCAGGGTGCCCGAGACCGCGACGACGGTGACGACGGCGAATCCCGCGGTGAACAACCCCGCCGCCGACGTGGCGAACGGCGACGGAGCCAGAGCCAGGGTCACCGATCCGACGGCAGAGGCGGTGACGATCAGCAGCGCGACGATGAACGGTGCGGCAGGCACGGCCCGCATTATTGCGACCCATGGGGAGATTCCTCCCCATCAGGCGGTGTGGAGATCCTTCTCCCCAGTTTCTTCTCAGCGACTCGGCCGGGTGTCGACCTGACCGGGGATGCGCTGGTTGCCGAGGTAGGCGTTGTAGCGGTAGACGTCCGGCGGAAGGGCGCTGAAGTCGACCTGGAAGCTGTCGCCGGGAACGAGCACCTCGCTCTGGAACAGCGGGGTGCCGTCAGCGTTCTTGTCCCGGGAGAGGATCTGGTACTCCCGCGGCGGATCCTCGTTGCGCCACTCCACGGCCCACACTGTGGTGAGGTCGAGTGAGACGCCTTGTGGGGTGAAGCGCCCGTTGTCGATGATGACGAGCGCCACGCCCTCGGGCGGGGGCTGGGTGGTCGTGGTCGTCCTTGGCAGCTCGTCGCGCTCCAGGGCGGCCGGCGACGGGCCGCTCGCACAGGCCGTCAGCGACAGCGCGGTCAGGGTCACCAGGCCGATCACACGCCGCACCGTCGCTGCTCCTCTCGCAAAGGTGGCGGGATTCTAGGTCGTACCCGGCAGAGGCAGCGGAGGGAACGCCGGGCTCGCCATATCCGGGTACCAGGACCCGATCTCGCGCCAAGCACCCGAGAATGGTTCGAGCGTGATCACCGTGGCGTGGCCCGGCTTGTCCGAATGAAAGTCTGCGAACCCATCGCAGCAGAGCGCTCGGCGCAGCGCCTGGATGGGATCCTGGTGTGACACCGCCACGACGACGGCGCCGGGATGAAGCCTCTCCACCCGGGTCACCACCGCATGGGTGCGGTCGGCGAGCGCAGCCAGGCTCTCCGGGGAGAAGGGCAGCGTGGCCGGGTCGGCGGCGTACGCCGCCAACTCTCCGGGGAAACGGCGGTCGAGGTCGGTCCATGCCGTGCCCGCCCATCTCGTCGCGAGCCCCCACTCGGTCAGTCCGGCGTCGACCACGGGTTCGATGCCGAGGCGTCGGGCGACGAATTCCGCGGTCTCCTGCGCCCGATCGAGGGGTGAGGTGACGAGTACGGTGACCCCCGAGTCGGCGAGGTACTCGGCGGCGGCAGCGGCCTGAGCCCGGCCCAGGGTCGAGAGTGAGAAACCGGGAAGACCGGCGTACACCACCCCGCCCGGGTTGTGGACCTCCCCGTGACGCACGA
>Ga0209751_10005793_pt1 | contig 11575 bp, 8 predicted proteins | sample RifCSP13_1_FD_184019 | JGI IMG/M metagenome (GOLD analysis project Ga0209751, IMG submission 184019) | Soil microbial communities from Rifle, Colorado - Rifle CSP2_sed 13_1 (SPAdes) (version 2) | ecosystem: Environmental > Terrestrial > Deep subsurface > Rock core/Sediment | place: Rifle...
CTGCTCGACCGTCGCCTCCCCGCCGCCGCCCGTGTCCTCTCCGACGAGGAGCTGGACCGGCTCGGGCACGACTTCGTCCGCGCGGCCCGTCTCGCCGAGCGCGCGGGTTTTCACTTCGTGGACGTGAAGACCTGCCACGGTTACCTCGGCCACGAGCTGCTCGGGGCCCGCGAGCGCCCCGGACGCTACGGTGGCAGCTTCGAGAACCGAACGCGCTTCCTGCGCACGGTCGTGCAGGGGATCCGGGCCGAGGCGCCGGGCCTGCGCCTCGCCGTCCGCTTCTCGGCCTTCGACACCGTGCCCTATCGCAAGGACGCCGACGGCCGCGGCGTCCCCGAGTGCGCCGCCGAGGGCTACCGCCAGGCCTTCGGGCTGCTCGAGGGCGAGGACCTTGAGGCCGCCCTCGAGGAGAGTCGCGATCTGCTGCGACTCCTGCGGGCTCTCGGCGTGCGCTGGGTTTGCGTGACCGCGGGCAGCCCCTACTACAACCCGCACATCCAGCGCCCGGCGCTCTTCCCCCCGAGCGACGGCTATCTCCCTCCCGAGGACCCGCTCGCCGGCGTGGCGCGGCAGATCCGGGCCACCGCCTGCCTGAAGTCGGGGTTTCCGGACCTCGTGTTCGTGGGATCGGCCTACAGCTACCTGCAGGAGTGGCTGCCCCACGTGGCCCAGCGCGTCCTTCGCGAGGGTGGCGCCGACTTCGTGGGCCTCGGCCGCCTGATCCTCGCCTACCCGGACCTTCCGGCGGACCTGCTCGCGGGCCGGCCGCTCGACCGGCGGCGTCTGTGCCGGACGTTCAGCGACTGCACGACCGCGCCCCGGAACGGCCTCCCCTCAGGCTGTTACCCGCTCGATCCCTTCTTCGCGGCCCGGCCGGAGGCGGAGCGGCTCCGAGCGGTCAAGGCACGCCTTCGCGCATGACGGCGCCGGCCCTCCGCCGCGGGCAGGGCCTCGCCGTCGCCACCGCCTTCCTCGCCCTCTTCTCGATCGTGGGCTTCGCCCTCTATGGGCTGCCGTTCTTCTACGACTTCTTCGTCCGCGAGCTGGGCTGGACGCGCCAGCAGGTCACGTCCGGGAACGCGCTCAGCAAGCTGATGGTGGGACCCCTCTTCGGCTTCTTCGCCGGTGTCCTCGTCGACCGCTTCGGGCCACGGCGCCTCATGCTCGTCGGCATCCTGATCGCGGGGCTGGCCCTGGTCGGCCTCGGCGGCACGACGACCCTCGCCACCTTCTACGCCTTCTACCTGCTGAATGCGCTCGGCTACGTCTGCGGGGGTCCCTTGCCGAACCAGGTGCTGCTGTCGCGCTGGTTCGACGCCGGGCGCGGCAAGGCCATGGGCATCGCCTATCTCGGGATCGGCGTGGGCGGAGCACTGGTGCCGCTCGTCGCCCACGCGCTCACCGAGGCCCTGGGCTGGCGCTCCGCCCTCCGTGTCCTCGGAGTGCTCATGGTGCTCGTCGCCTTCCCGGCGGCCTTCCTCGTCCGCGAGCCCGGCGCCGTCGGCGCGGGGGCGGGCGAACGGGACACCGGCTCGATCCTCGACGTGCTCCGTCGGCCCGCCTTCTACCTCCTCGCCCTCGGCAGCATGTGCTCGATCGGGGCGGTGGGAGGCACCATGCAGAACCTGAAGCTCTACCTCGCGCTCGACCGCGGAATGGCCCAGGCGCGTATGGCAGAGGTGCTGTCGCTGGTCCTGACGGGGAGCCTCGTTGGCCGCATCCTGATGGGCTGGCTCGCCGACCGGTGGCCGAAGAAGCGGGTGATGCTCCTCATCTACCTGATCGTGGCGGCTTCGATCCCACTGCTCGCCGCCTCGCCGACCGCAGGCTCCCTGCGCGGGGCCGCGATCGTGTTCGGGATCGGCCTCGGCGGCGACTACATGATCATCCCGCTGATGGCGGCCGAGCTCTTCGGCTTGCGGCTCATGGGCCGCGTCATGGGGATCGTCCTGACTGCCGACGGCATCGCCGAGGCGGCGGCGCCGATGGCGGTCGCCACCATCCGCGACCGCGCGGGCAGCTACGGCCCCGGCTTTCTGCTCCTCGTGGCGCTCGCCGTCGCCGGCGCGGTGGCGGTCGGCTTCCTGCCGCGGGGCGGGCGCCGGGCCTGACGCCCGAGGGGCGGATCGAGTGAGGGACGGCGAGCGCGACGCGCCGACCGCCACGTCCTGCGACTACGGCCGAAACGCTCGGCGCCCGCGGACGGGGGTCACGGCAAGGCTCATCACCACGATCGGCATCAGCAAGCCGACGGAGCTCCGCGTATCGACGCTGGCGCCGGCAGCGCTCGCCAGTGCGGTGTGCCGCTCCGACGGCTCCCCTATCGCATTCGCCTCGGCAGACTCGCCTCCCCAGTGCTTTTCAAACCCGAAGGCGACGGCGTAGGGCAACAGTCTCTCAAACTCGCCGGGGATCTCGCGCAGACGGGCGAGCCGGTCGGTTTCGTGGCGCTCGATGAGACGGGCCAGCAGGCGCTCCCGGAAGAGCTTCATGATCGCGTCAGCGTCCCATGTCTCTAGCGGGTGAAAAGTGCCGTCGTCCGAGAAGGCGCCGTCGGTCACGAGAATGTGACCGTGCGGATGCCACTGTAAGAGATCACAGGCGCTGGCAACGGAGACGACGATGCCCGGCCGCGTGTCGACTCGCAGGCCCGGTTATCATAAACCGTAAGGCCGCGCGAAGGGGGAGCTTCGAGGTTCAGGATTTCACTTAGATAAAACTTTTCCAGGCGGTAGCTCGTATGGACACCATGAACAAGATGAGAAACGTCAAAGGGTGGTTTGTGCGCTTGAAGCGGTGGCAGAAGATCGTCCTGGGGGCGGGTCTGCTGCTGGTGGTCGGGATCGGCGTCCTGGTCGTGGTGCAGAAGCGAAAGGCCGGCATCGTGCCCGTGCAGGCGGGGAAGGTGACGCGGCAGACGCTGGCGCAAGTGGTGACGGCGTCCGGGGAAGTCCGCCCGCGGAATTACGTCAACATCAACTCGCAATCGTTCGGGAAGATCGTTGAAATCCGCGTGGCGGAAGGGCAGCGCGTCCGGCGGGGCGACGTGCTCCTGCGGCTGGAAGCGGTGCAGCCCTCGGCCGATGTGGATGCGTCGCGCGCGGGCGTGAAGTCCTCCGAAGCCGGCCTCACCGGGGCGCAAGCGAGCCTGCGCGCCGCGCAAGCCGACTACCAGCGCAGCCTGGCCGAATTCGATCGCATCTCGGCCAACTGGGACCGGGCGCAGAATCTCCACAAAGAGGGATTGATCTCGCAGCAGGAATACGATGCGCGCGCGGCGGAATTCCGCAGCGCCAAGGCGACGGCGGACCTGGCGACCGAGCGCGTAGGCCAGAACCAGGCCGAACTCGACCGCGCCCAATCCGGCCTCGCGCAGGGCCGCGCCCTGCTGACCCGCGCCTCGGACGTCTTGCAGAAAACCACTTATACCTCGCCCATTGATGGCATGGTGACCAACCTTCCCGTGCACGAGGGGGAGCAGACCGTCCCGGGCATCCAGAACTCTCCGGGGAGCTTCCTGATGACCGTGGCGGACATGTCGGAAGTAACCGCCGAGGTCAAGGTGGACGAGACCGACATTGTGAACGTCCAGCTGGGCCAGTCCGCCGAAGTGACCATCGACGCTTTCCCCAACAAGACCTACAAGGGGACGGTGACCCAGATCGGGACCACGGCCCTGGTGCGCTCGACCGGGCGGTCCACCGCCGAGCTCCAGACCGGCACGCAGGAAGCGAAAGACTTCAAGGTGATCATCACGCTGGGTGAGCCCCCGGCGACGGTCCGCCCGGGGCTTTCCACCACCGCCAAGGTCACCACCGCGACGCGCGAAAACGTGGTGAGCGTTCCCCTCCAGGCGCTGACCATCCGCCGTCAGGGCGACATCGAAGCCGCGGAAAAGAAAGCCCGCGGGGAGAAAACCGCCGCGGCGGCTTCCCTGGCCGCCGCGCCGCCGACGGCGGAAGAGAAGAAAGAGCTCCAGGGCGTCTTCCTGATCAAGGACGGCAAGGCGCACTTCCAGACGGTCGAGACCGGAATCACCGGCGTCACCGAAATCGAAATCCTGAGCGGGCTCGACGAAGGCCAGGAGATCATCACCGGAACCTACAAAGTCCTCCGCGAGCTGCGCCACCTGGCGAAAGTTCGCATCGAGTCGCCCGAAGAGGCGAAGGCCGAGGAGCGCCGCTAGCGCGCGGTTCGAGTCCCGTCATGTCGGACAACAACCATTTCGTCATCAAGACCGAAGAGCTTACCAAGACCTACGACATGGGCGAGGCGGTGAGCGTGCAGGCCCTGCGCGGGGTGTCGCTTGAAATTCCTCACGGGGAATACGCCGCCGTCATGGGGCCGTCGGGCTCCGGCAAGTCCACGCTGATGAACCTGATCGGCTGCCTCGACACGCCCTCGAGCGGGAACTACTGGCTGAACGGGCAGCTGGTGAGCGAGCTGGACGACGACCAGCTGGCCTTCATCCGCAACAAGGAAATCGGCTTCGTCTTCCAGACCTTCAACCTGCTGCCGCGGGCGACGGCGCTCCACAACGTCGAGCTGCCGCTGATTTACAAGGGCACACCGTCCGAGGAGCGCCGGGAGCGCGCCGCGGAAACCCTGGCCTCCGTGGACATGGCCGACCGGATGCACCACCGCCCGAACGAGCTTTCCGGGGGGGAGCGCCAGCGCGTGGCCATCGCCCGGGCGCTGGTGAACAAACCCTCGCTCTTGCTGGCCGACGAGCCCACCGGGAACCTCGACTCGCAGACCTCGGCCGAAATCATGGCGCTCTTCGACCGCCTGGTGCGCGAAGGCAATTGCGTCCTGCTCGTTACGCACGAAAAAGACATCGCCGCCCACGCCCAGCGCATCATCCACATCCGCGACGGCCGCGTCGAATCCGACGAGCGCACACGCTGAGGAGCCCAAGGCTCGCGGCCCGTGTTCCGCGACCGGCAGCGGGTCTGCCCAGTGCAACCTTCCAGGGAGTTTCTCGTCCAAAATAGAAGGCAGCCAGGGGAGAGTTGGAACGCGGAAGTCCTTTTATCCGTACAACCTTCGAGGAGGGCTTCGGCCGGGGCCATGGGTAAGCGGCGGTTTATCATCAAGGAGCCGGTGCTGATCGCGCTGGAGACGCTTCGGTCGCATAAGATGCGTTCCTTCCTGACCCTGCTGGGCGTCATCATTTCGGTGACGACGCTCATCGGGGTGATTTCCATCGTCGAGGGACTGAATTTCTACGTGGCCGACCGTTTGGGGAACTTCGGGACGAACACCTTCTATGTCACCCGGTGGCCGTTCACCAGCAACTTTGAGGAATTCCTCAATAACCTCCGCCACAACAAGAAAATGACCCTGGAGGACTACGAGTTCCTCTCGGAGCACCTAACCCTGGCCTCGGCCGTGGGCGTGCAGGAACGGCGGGAGATGGACGTGCGCGCCGGCAACGAGAGCATCGAAGATGCCGACATCCGCGGGGTTACGTCCAATATGGGGGAAATTGATACGACCAAGGTGGCCACCGGACGCTACTTCACCGAGATTGACTACCGGCGGGGCGGGCAGGTGGGCATCATCGGCACGGATCTCGTCGAGCGTTTTTTCTCCAGCGTGGACCCGCTCGGGAAGACAGTGATCGTGGACGGCCTCCCCGTCACAGTGATAGGCGTCGCCGAGAAAGTCGGCTCCGTCTTCGGCCAGAGCCAGGACAACTTCGTCTACATTCCTCTCACCACCCTGCACAAACACTGGGGCGAAGGTCCGGCGAACGACATGGGCCCATGGGTGGGAATCAAGTCATCGTCGCCGGCGGTGATGAACCAGGCGATGGACCAGGCGCGGGCGATGATGCGCATCCGCCGGCAGCTTAAGTTCGAGGAGAAGGACCGTTTTGGCATCGTCCAGAGCGAATCGATCACCGGCCTCTGGAATCAGATTTTCGGCGGCCTGGCGGCGATGGCGGTTGGAATCACTTCGGTCTTCCTCCTCGTCGGCGGGATCGTGATTATGAACATCATGCTAGCGTCGGTGACGGAGCGCACGCGGGAGATCGGCATCCGCAAGTCCCTGGGCGCGCGGCGACGGGACATTCTCTTGCAATTCGTGGTGGAAGCGTCGGTGATGGCGGCGTCGGGAGGCGTCATCGGCGTGCTCGCCGCGCTCGGGATCACGCAACTGGTGAAGGCAGCCACGCCGGTGCCGGTGCACACGCCGCTGAGCGCGGTGGTCCTGGCGGTGACGGTGTCCACGGCAGTCGGGCTCTTCTTTGGGATCTATCCGGCGATGAAGGCGGCGCGGCTCGACCCGGTGGTCGCGCTGCGCTCGGAGTAAGGCGATGACGGCCCTGGCCCTGGTCCATGCGATCCGCTGGCACTGGCGGCGGGAGTTCAGTGAGAACGTGGGGATGGCGCTCGACACCCTGCGGGCGCACAAGGTGCGCTCCGGGCTGACGGTTTTCGGAATCATCGTGGCGGTGGTGATCGTGATCGTGGTGGTGGCGCTGCTGATGGGCTTCGACCGCAACTTCCAGCTCGCCATCCAGAGCTACGGGACTAACACGGCTTTCTTTTTCCATCAGAACCAGGGGATTCGCTTCAGCCGGCCGTCGAAGGAAGAGCGGACGCGCAAGCGGCTCGACTTCAACGACCTGGTGGCCATTCAGGAAGCTTGCGCGTCCTGCGTGAGCGCGACGATTTCCGTCTATTTGAACGAAGGCGTGCCGCGAGTGCGCTACAAGGGCGAGGAAATCGTCGGGCTGGACTTCCGCGGCGTCACGGACGATTTCTTTTCCGTGTACGCCAACGCGGTGGTGAAGCGCGGCCGGCCGTTCACTGCGGCGGAAGACCTCCATCGCGCCGACGTGGCCGTGATCGGCGAAGACGTGGCCAAGGGGTTGTTCGGCGAGATCGAGCCGCTCGAAAAAGAAGTCATCGCCAACGGCCACGCTTTCCGCGTCATCGGCGTGCTGGAAAAGCCCAAGGGGGGGCTCGGCCCGGGCGGAGACGAAGACCGCCGGCTGGTCGTCCCTTACTGGACCTTCCGCAAGGCCTACCCGCAGGAGCTCGACCACGGCATCCGCATCGAAGCCCACGCGGGCAAGCTGCCCGAAGCGATTGACCAGGCAAGCGTGGCGCTGCGCATTAGCCGCAAAGTCCCGCTGGGGAGCCCGGACAACTTCGGCTATCAGACCGCCGATTCCATCATTCAGAACTGGCACGCGGTGGTGGGCATGATCGCGCTGGTCACCGCCGTGCTGGCTTCGGTGGGGCTGATGATCGGCGGGGTGGGCGTGATGAACATCATGCTGGTGAGCGTGACGGAGCGCACGCGCGAGATCGGAGTCCGCAAGGCCATCGGCGCGCGGCGGCGCGACATCATCTGGCAGTTCTTGACCGAGGCCACGACTCTGACCGGCGCCGGCGGCGTCATCGGCGTTCTCCTCGGCGGCCTCATCAGCGCCCTCATCCGCACCTTCTCCCCGAGCCTCCAAACCTTTGTGCCCTTGTGGGCAGTGCTTCTCGCCGTGACTGTAGCCGCCAGCATCGGGCTTTTCTTCGGGATGTACCCCGCGGTCAAGGCCGCGCGGTTGGACCCGGTGGTGGCGCTCCGGTACGAATAGGACCGCGGCTCGCGGCTCGCTCGCGACCCGTGTCCCGTCTTTCTTTCCCTTACAGGCTCACGAGCAACTCGCGGCCTCTGTCGCCATTCCCCGCCGCCGAAGCCGGAGAGTCGCGGGACTCCGCCGGGATCCTTTAGCGGCGGCGAATCCTGCCCGCTGGGAGGCGTCGCCGGCCTCTCCCGCTTTTCGTGCCGATCCCGAAACTTCGGGATCCGGGATTGGCTGCTCGCTTTTCCCTCTTGTCTGTGTTCATCCGAGTTCATCTGTGGTTTCATACGGGCCATGAGCGAACTCTTCCTGGACGAGGCGGGGCGCTTCCGGGGGGCGCATTGTTCCGTGGCCGACCCGGGGGCGGACCTCGGCGGGGCCTGGGGCGAAGGGGCCGGTGGGCGGGGGCCCCATCAGACGTTGTAGGTGGACGACGACACGCGGCCCCCCCGCCCCGTCCAGTTGAAGTGGAAGAACCGGCCGCGCGGCTCGTCGACGCGCTCGTAGGTGTGGGCACCGAAGTAGTCCCGCTGGGCCTGGAGGAGGTTGGCGGGCAGCCAGGCGCGGCGGTAACCGTCGTAGAAGGCCAGGGCGGACGACATCGCCGGCAGCGGGATGCCCATCTCCGCCGCGCGGGAGACGACCCGCCGCCAGCCCGGCTGGCACTCCTCGATGACCTTGCGGAAGAAGCCGTCGAGCAGCAGGTTGCGGAGCCTCGGATCCGCGGCGAAGGCGTCGCGGATCTTGCCGAGGAAGCGGCTGCGGATGATGCAGCCACCCCGCCACATGAGCGCGATGCCTCCGTAATTGAGGTTCCAGCCGTGCTCCTTCGCCGCCTCCGCCATGAGCATGTAGCCCTGGGCGTAGGACGCGATCTTCGAGGCGTACATCGCGCGGCGGATGTCCTCGACGAAGGCCCCCTTGTCGCCCTCGAACGCCGGCCTCGGCCCCGGGAGCAGCGTCGAGGCCGCCACGCGCTCGTCCTTGCGGGCGGAGAGGGCGCGGCCGAAGACGGCCTCCGCCACCAGGGTGACCGGCACGCCGAGGTCGGACGCGGAGACGACCGCCCACTTCCCCGTCCCCTTCTGGCCGGCGGTGTCGAGGATGAGGTCGAGGACGTAACGGCCCTCCGCGTCCTTCGTATCCAGGATGTCGCGTGTGATCTCGATCAGGTAGGAGTCGAGCTCGCCCTCGTTCCAGCCGGCGAAGATCCGATGCATGGCCTCGTTCGACAGGCCGAGGCCTTCCTTCATGAGGTGGTAGGACTCGGCGATGAGCTGCATGTCGCCGTACTCGATGCCGTTGTGCACCATCTTGACGTAGTGGCCGGCGCCGTTCTCGCCCACCCAGTCGCAGCACGGCTCGCCTTCCGGGGTTCTCGCGCAGATCGACTGGAAGATGGGCTTGACGTGGGGCCAGGCCGCGGGCGAGCCCCCGGGCATCAGCGAGGGCCCTCGCCGCGCGCCCTCCTCGCCGCCGGAGACGCCGGTGCCGATGTAGAGAAGTCCCTTCGACTCGACGTGGGCGGCGCGCCGGATGGTGTCCGGGAAGTGAGAGTTGCCGCCATCGATGATGATGTCGCCTTTTTCGAGGAGCGGCAGCAGCGCCTCGATGAATTCGTCCACGGGCGCCCCCGCCTTGACGAGGAGGAACACCCGCCGCGGCTTCTTCAGGGCGGCGACGAGCTCCGCGAGAGAGTGCGTCCCTATCACCTTCGTCCCCTTCGCCTCGTTGGCGAGGAAGTCGTCGACCTTGGAGACCGTGCGGTTGAAGACGGCCACGGTGTAGCCGTGGTCGTTCATGTTCAGGACGAGGTTCTGGCCCATCACGGCGAGGCCGATGAGGCCGATGTCCGCTTTGCCGTTCGACATCTCCGTCTCCTTGAGGATCGTTGACCCGCCTCAGCGCTGGATACGCGGGGAGCCGCCGCTCGCGAAGGCTCGGACCTGCTCGACGGTGGCCATGGTCGTGTCGCCGGGGAAGGTCATGAGGAGCGCGCCATGGGCCCAGCCGAGCTTCACCGCCTCCTCCGGCGTCTCGCCGGCGAGGAGCCCGTAGAAGAGGCCGGATGCGAACCCGTCCCCGCCGCCCACACGATCGAGGACATCCAGCTCGCAGGTCGGGGCGACGATCGTCTGCCCATCGACCCACACCACGGCGCCCCAGCGGTGCCGGTTCGTCGAGTGCACCTCGCGCAGTGTGGTGGCCACGACCCGGAGCTGGGGGTGCTGGGCGACGGCCCGGTCGATCATGCCGACGAAACTCGTGGGGTCGAGGCTCGAGGTGGCGCCGACCTCGGGACCGGGGATTCCGAGGCCCTTCTGCAGGTCTTCCTCGTTCCCGACCAGGACGTCCACGCTCCTCACGATGCGCCTCAGGACCTCGACCGCCCACGGCGCGCCCCCGGAGGCCTTCCAGAGCTTCTCTCGGTAGTTGAGGTCGAAGGAGACGATCGCGCGCGCCGCCTTCGCCGCCCGCATGGCTTCGATCACCAGCTCCGCCGTGGTCTCGGAGAGCGCCGCGAAGATGCCGCCGCTGTGGAACCAGCGCACCCCCGCGCCGAAGATCGCGCCCCAGTCGAAGTCCCCGGGCTTGAGGAGCGCAGCGGCCTCATTGGCGCGATTGTAGAAGACGACGGGCGCTCGCACCCCCTGCCCGCGGTCGCAGTACACGGTGGCCATGTTCGGCCCCCGCACCCCGTCGTGCTGGAAGCGCCGGTAGAAGGGCTTCACCCCCATCGCCCGAACCCGCTCCGCGATCAGCTCGCCGATCGGGTAGTCCACCATGGCGGTGGCGATGCCCGTCTGCAGCCGGAAGCAGTCCGACAGGTTGGCGGCGACATTGAACTCGCCGCCGCTCACGTGGATCTGGCACTCGCCCGCCTTGCGGAAGGGGACGATCCCGGGGTCCAGGCGGTGGACGAGGGCGCCGAGGGACAGGAAGTCCAGCGCGCCCTTCCGTGGCATGTCGAGACGCGGGCTCATGCGGTCGCCTCCGGGAGGGGGTCGTCTTCGGGCGGGCGGCCGACCCGGTAGAGCTGCTCGCCCGCGCGCGGGACGACGAGGACGTCGTCGTCGGCCTGCGCCTGAAGCGCGACGGGATCGACGGTCGCGGGATCGAGGTAGTCGAGGTTGATGCGCGCGCAGCGCTCCCTCGCGATCCCGGTGGCGAGGGTCACGCGGATGCGGGGCGTCTCGACCCCGGTCGTCACGTCGTAGTCTCCGAGGCCCTTGACGTGGGTGGAGTGGGCGAGGATCCCTCCCGGATAGCCCTTGAAGCGGTCCCACTGCTTGAGGAAGTAGTCCCGGCAGTGGTAGCCCACCTCCTCGAGCAGGTGTCCGTGGGTGTAGCTTACCGCGGTGACGTGCGGGGCGTGGATCACGATCTCCCCCCCGTCCGCGACCGCCGGCTCCACCTTGTACATGCCCTTGCCGGCCGTCCACAGGTCGGCGTACATCGCCGGCATCACCGACACCGCGCGGCGGAAGGGCTTCTCCACCCAGACCACGTGGCGGCGGGCCGAGAGCGCGGCCGCCGCCGTCCAGGCCTCGCGGACGGCCCCGCAGAAAAGACCGGCAACGCCGCCGTGGGTCACGACGAGGGCGAGGAGGGAGAGCGGCCGGTCCACGAAGCGGGCGGCGCGATCGATGACCGCGCGCACCGGGGTGTCGCGCTGCCCGATCACCTCGTAGTTCGTGATCAGCGCGCCGAGCCAGTGGGTGAAGTGGATGATGTCGGCCCCGGCGATCCCCGGGAACAGGTACTTCGTGCCGCCGGAGAAGCCCACGACCTCGTGGGGGAACACCGGCCCGCAGATGAGGACGTGATCGCACTCGAGGATCCGGCGGTTCAGGGCGACGGGCACGTCCTGGCTCAGCCGTCCCCCCGTGAGCTCGGCGACCTCGCGGGCGGGAATCGTCCCCAGGATCACGAAGGTGTCGGGATCGTCCCAGCGGTGGTTGAAGATCCGGCTGCGCCCCG
>Ga0209751_10005794_pt1 | contig 11574 bp, 13 predicted proteins | sample RifCSP13_1_FD_184019 | JGI IMG/M metagenome (GOLD analysis project Ga0209751, IMG submission 184019) | Soil microbial communities from Rifle, Colorado - Rifle CSP2_sed 13_1 (SPAdes) (version 2) | ecosystem: Environmental > Terrestrial > Deep subsurface > Rock core/Sediment | place: Rifle...
GCGAGGGGCTCGACGAGGTCGAGGACGAGGACGTGCGGGCCGCCCTGCGCCAGTACATCTTCGGGATCGCGAGGGCCATGAAGGTGTGAGCGACCTCAACACTCGGATTCACCGCCTCCTCCTCCGCCGCGCCGTCGAGCGGACGCGCTACGAGAACGGGACGCTGAAGCGCCTCGCCCTCTCATGGCGCGAGGTCGAGGCCGCGCTCCTCTACCTCGTCGAGGGGAGCGCGCTCTTCGGTGGGGCGAGGGTGGGATTTGGCTTTGCCGTTAACCGGGACGGCCTCGCCGCGCTCATCGTTGATATGGCAGGGGTCGTCGGGAGCGGGCTCTCCGTCCAGCTCGAGACGCTCCTGGTCGACCTCCGGGACCTCGCCGAACTCGAGCTCCTGGAACTCCCGAACGTCCTCTCGGCTGAGATGAGTACACCCGAGGCGAACGCGAGTAGCGCTGCGATCCCCGGGACGGAGATCTTCCAGTCGTTCCCGGGGGGTCAGGTCTCGGAGCTCCTGAGCAGCCCGCTCGGAGGGGCGCGGTTCGCGCAGTCGTTCGCGGACCTCTCGGCGGCGATGGTCGCGCGGCTCCGGAACGCGCTCGTCAACGCGCTCTCGCAGGGGATGAGCGCCGCGCAGGCAGGGCGGGCGGTACGTGGGGTGATACGGACAAGCTGGATGCAGGCCGAGGTGATCGTGCGGAGCGAGTTCGTCCGGGTCGCGAGTCAGGCGGCGCTGGCGGTCTTCGATCAGAACCAGAGCCTCCTGAGCGGCGTCCAGTGGTCCTCTGTTTTAGACCGAAGGCGTAGGACGTGCTTACAGTGCGGTATCCTCGACGGACGGGTCTGGAAGAAGGCGAGCGAGGCGCTAGTCCCGGTCGTCAATACTCATTTGCTCTGCTCTTGTACCCTTATCCCTGTCGTCCGCGGCGCTCCGGCGTCTGAGACGATCTCCTACAGGGACTGGTTCAGGGGACAGGACGCGAGCATGCAGCGGGAGATCCTCGGGCCCATGCGCTATAAGCTCTATAGGGGAGGCGGCTATAAGCTCCCGGACTTCGCGTCGGCGCGCGGCGTCCGCTCTCTGAGCGCGGTCCTCAGGAAGGCGCGCGCGGCGTGAATCGGAAGCGTCCGATGGTGAAGACGGTGACGCCGCCGATCGTCGCGCGGTGGCTCGAGGTCCAGCACCTCACCGTCCTCCGGTGGATTCGGAGCCGTCAGCTTCCGGCGCTCGATATCGGGACGGGGAACAAAATCCACCGATACGTGATCTTCCGGAAGGACCTCGCGGTCTTTCTGCTCCGCCGCGGGATGACGGAGGAGCGCATCCGCGATATGCTCGGCTGAACCTGCAGCGACTTTGTAGATATAACCTGACGTAGTCCGATATATCCTACCCCTGAACAAACCTAGAATCTCCCGCTGCACTCATGTCACCTCCCTTACAGTAGCAAGCTAGGAGGAGGGCCCGGTCTCTATGGCGATGAAGACTGAAGGTGGAATGAGTTTTTCGAGCTCGGCCTACCTCGTAGTTGGTGACCCTAATAAGACCTCGACGTGGAAGCTCCGCATCGAGGAGACCCCGGGGAAGGTGACGAAGGCGCAGCTCGGGCGAGCGGCGGCGGCGCTCGGGAAGGGCTTCCGTGGGAACCGCGTTCAGCTCTCGAGCGAGGAGCGCGCGAGCGCCCTCCGGAAGCTCCGGGGTAAGTACCGGGGTATGGGCGTGATGGCGGCCGACATGCCGAGCGTCATGCAGCAGAGCCTCCAGGACGTGGCCTTCGCGGATCTCCGGAGGACGGCCTCCGTACTCCTGGAGAGCGGGGCGATCCCCGAGGAGCAGCGGGAGGGGGTGAAGGATACCCTCGATCTCCTCGCGGAGAGCATGTACCTCGGTGGACTCTCGGCGATGCAGAACGGAACGCTCTCCTTCGAGGCGATCTGCGCCGCCATAAGTAACGCGCTCCGCGAGTACCAGAAGGACCCGGAGACGGAGATGGCCGAGTACCCGTCGTGTACGGTCGTCGCGACGTTTCCGGGAACGGTCGTCTACGAGCACGACGCGAAGCTCTACCAGATCGGCTATCGCATCGAGGGGACAAACGCCGTCCTCGAGGGCGAGGCCGTCGAGGTTAGTGCGGAGTTCGCCCCGGTAAAGCTAGAGGCGATGCAGCAGGAGGGGCTCGCCCTCATCGAGTCGTGGCCGAGCGGGGTCATCAAGCACGCGAGCATCAATCGCGCGCAGTCGGTTATAGAGGGGACGACGCTCATCACGGGGACGTCGCAGAACGGGAAGAAGGGGAAGCGACGCTACCCCGAGTCCGTCCTCCGGAAGATCGCCGGGATGGCCGAGGGCCTCCCGGCGTACCTGAACCACACGCCGCCGGAGATGGCGTTCAAGACCCGCCCGGTGCAGGACCTTATCGGGCGGCACCGGAACGTCCGGTACGACGCCGCGACCGAGTCCGTGAAGTCGGACCTGCACGTCGCGGCGCATCAGGCGCCGCTCGTCTTCAGCCTCGCGGAGAAGTTCGGGGACCACATAGGGAATAGCCTCGTCTCCCGGGGGCAGATCGCTATGGAGGGCGACGTCGAGGTCGTCCAGGACGTCCTTACCCTCCGCTCCGCCGACCTCGTCTCGGACCCGGCGAGCACGAAGGGGCTCTTCGAGTCGAAGGAGGACGGAGATCCGGTCGGCGCCTTCTCGACGCTGATCGAGGAGATCCGGAAGTCCATTACCCAACCACCCGAGCAAGGAGGAGAGACCGTGGATCTAGTGACTACGATCGCGTACCTGAAGGAGAAGCCCGCAGATCAGAAGCTCCTGGCCGAACACTTCGGCTTCGTGACGAAGGACGAGGCCGCGAGGCTCACCGAGCCCGCCGCGAAGCTCGGCGAGTCGGTCGCCGCGCTGACCAAGGAGCGCGACGCGCTCCTGACGGACGTCGCCGCGAAGGCGAAGCTGATCGAGGCGAAGGACGTCGAGCTGAAGGCGGCGACCGCGAAGGTCGACGAGCACGCGGCGAAGGACGCCGTCGCCGCGAAGAAGGTGAAGCTCGAGGAGGCTATCGGCGCGCACGACCTCGGGAAGAAGTTCGGGAAGGTCGAGGGCGTGATCAGCGAGACGTTCAGGGGGATGCTCATGGAGGCCGCCGAGGACTCCTGGACGAAGATCCTCGACGATCGGCTCTCTGGCGTGACGAAGGTCGCCGGCGTGAAGCTCCCGCTCTCGGAGGGGAAGGTGGTCGAGAGCGGTGGCGCGATCCCTGCGGGAATTCACGAGAAGCTCGCGGCGGCCTTCTAGGCGTCCAGTCTGTACGCTCATTGACGAAACTGCTGGATTGCTCTTACCAGCGGCGAGTAGCGGGACGGTCTCCCGCGAAACCGACTGAGTGAAAGGATAGAAGAAATGACCAGTGCGCATCGTGGTGCGTGGGGCGACAAGAACCCGAAGCAGTTCGCCGTCGACTCGACGCTGGCCGTCGAGATCGGCGATCTGATGTGGTGGGACCGAGTTAATCGGGTCGCGCGCTCGGCGGGCGGGGCCGCCGCGTGGACCGGGACGACGGAGGGGTCGCAGGGGAAGGTGGCGGAGAACTTCATCGGGATCGCGAGGTCTGCGTTCGCCGTCGGTGATATGCACGCCCTCGTCCGCATCGAGGGGCGCGGCGTGCACCGCATTCCGGTGACGACGGCGGCGACGTTCGAGGTCGGCGACCTCGTCTCGGCGTCGAAGGACCCTGGAGGGAACGTGCTCTTCGCGCAGCAGGTCGACAAGGTCGCGGAGGGCGCCCCCGGTGAGCCGACGATCGCGGGTCGCCTCCTGGCGATCGGCCGCGCGGCGAAGCGGTATACGGGAGCGACGAATATGCTCGAGGTCGAGATCCTCGGAACCCGCGAGGCAGGTGGGTCGGTGCGGAACTACCTCACGAGCTAACGGAGAGAAGAAGAGAGAGAACTTTAACCTGTTCCCCAGCCCCCTTGGCTGCGGCAATTCTAACAGAGGAGAGGAAGACGATGCGAGCGAATGATATCCGGGACATCTACCGGGCGGTCGGGGCTCGGGGGTTCGCGACGGTGGTGGCGGATCTTCTCGAGGGGAAGGACCAGAGCGGGAGGACCGTCCCGAAGAAGCGCGCCGAGGACTTCTCGATGCGTACCCTCTGGGAAGGGCTCGTCGGACCCGTCGGCGAGACGCTCCCGAACTACTCGGGGGGGTCGGGGAGGTTCAACTACATCGAGCTTCAGGAGCAGGTCGACTCGACGATGTTCCCCAACGTCATGGGGGTGTTGATCTCCTCGAAGGTCATCGACGGGTACAACATGAACGCGATGATCGGCGATCAGCTCTGCACGACGATGACCTCGAAGCTCCGCTCCGAGAGGCTGGTCGGCTTCACCTCCCTCGAGGGACCCCTCGAGGTTCCCGAGGCGATGCCCTACGAGGAGTCGACGTTCGGTGAGAAGTTCGTCACCACCGACACGGCGAAGAAGGGGCGCATTCTGGAGATCACCGAGGAGGCGATCTTCTTCGATCAGACCGGACAGCTGCTGATGCGGGCCTCCCGCCTCGGCGAGATGGCGCGCGAGGAGCGCGAGCTGGTGATCCTCTCCGGCGTCCTCGACGTCGGCTCCGGGGCGGCGGGCTACAAGGACGTCTACCGCCCGGGGGGCGTCGCGACGGCGCTCTACTCGACGGCCAATCAGAACCTGGTCGCCGGGAACAACCCCCTCGTGGACTGGACCGACATCGACGCGGCCCTCCTCTGGCAGTCCCTGAACGTCACCGACGACCGCGTCGTCGCCGCCGACCGCCTCCCAATCCCGATGATCCCGCGCGTCGTCCTGGTCGGGCGCGGCCTCATCGGTACGCTCTCGCGGGTCCTCAGCGCGACGGAGCACCGCTCGGCCTCGGGTACCGAGACGCTGATAACCGGGAACCCACTCACGAGCATCGCCCCGGGGCTCGTCCCGCTCACCTCGCCGTTCATCAACACCCTCGCGGCGGTGGCGGGCTCGCGGTACAACGACGCGAACGACTGGTTCATCGGCGACCCGAAGCGGCAGTTCATCTGGCAGGAGATCTGGCCCCTGCAGACACTCCGGGCGATGCAGAACGACGAGGCGCAGTTCCGCCGGGACATCATGGCCCGGTTCAAGGTTCGGTACTTCGGCGGCTTCGCCGCCATCGACACCAAGTACTGGCTCAAGGTCAACGCGGCGTAGCAGATCCAGGAGACTCGTTACCTGGTGGTCGCGGGGGGCATCCTCTAGCGGTGGCGGGGCCGATCTTGTACGGGGGCTCTAGGAGCCGACGCCAAGTGGTCCCGCGACCACCAGTTTTCTCTTTCTAGCGGAGGCTCGATTCTATGCGCGGGACGATCGGCATCCTGACCGGGAGGGGTCCCGCCTGCGACCCCCTGCAGGACTGGCTCGACACCCTCCCGTCGGACGTCCGGAGGCACCGGATAGCCGGGAATCAGATCGCGTGGCAGCGGAACGAGGTGATCCGTGCCCGCGAGGGCGAGTGGGTCCTCTTCGTCGACGCGGACTGCATCCCGAGCCTCCACGCGCTCGACGAGCTCCTGGAGCACGACCTCCCTCTCGTGAGCGGGACGGTCCTCGAGCGTGTCTTCCCGTTCGACGTCTGCGCCGTGAAGTCCGTCGAGCCCTACGAGCGGTACCGCTGCACGGAACTCCCCCGCTCCGTCTTCCCGGTCGTCGCGGTGGGGACCGGGTTCCTCCTCATCCGAGAGGGCGTGATTCGGGGGGTCGGCGACCCATGGTTCCGCTGCGGGCAGATCTCCCCGGAGCTCCTCGCGGAGGACTTCGACTTCAGTCTTCGCGCGGCCGAAGCCGGGTTCCCCCCGTACCTGGACCCGAACGTAGGTGTAGGGCACGAGACCCGCGTGATCCTCTGGCCGGGGGAGGAGGGGATCGCGGTGCAGTGGCCGGATCAGACCGGGTGGCTGAAGTACCGCGAGGCCCTCCGCCCGTGAGCTTCACCTACACCCAGCCCTGGGCCTCGACGCGCGACTACGTCAGGTTCCTCGTCGGCGACACGAACGCCGCGAACGCGGTCTTCGACGACGAGGAGCTCGACAGCCTCGTCGCGACCTGGAGCGGGGACGCCCGCCTCGCCGCAGCCGAGGCGCTCGACGCGCTCGCCGCGCTGTACGCGCGGGGGGCGATTATGTACCAGATCACCGGGTCGTCCGCGAGCGGCGGCTTCCAGATGGACCGGCGGAAGGTCGCCGACGCCCTCGAGAGGCGCGCGGCGAGCCTCCGGAAGGCCGCGGCGACGGTCCCGTTCGAGTTCGAGTCGGTCCTGGACGAGCACGTCGACTCGGCGGGGCTCGACTGGAGTAACTACACGATGGGCTTCGAGGCCGCCCCGTGATCCAGCGCACCGAGTTCCTCTCCCCGTTCGAGCTGGCGCTCATCATAGACGACGCCGCCGGTCTGGTGAACGACATGGAGATCGGCGTCCCGGCGACCTTCGGGAAGTTCGTGAGCAGGACGTTCACGCCGAGCACGGGCGCCTCGACGTCGACATACGTCGACTACCCCGTCCGCGTCGTCGAGAGCTACCTGACGACGAGCGAGGTCCGGGCGTCGGACGGGCTCTTCCAGACCGGGGACGTCCGCCTGGCGATCCCGCGCTCGATCCTCCCGGTCTCGCCGAACGACGGGGACCGGATCGTCTACAGGGGAGAGACGTACGAGCTGATACACTGGAACACCGACCCGCTCAGTATCTTCTGGCGTATCGTCTCGCGGAAGGCCACGTGAGCCCCGTCGCCGGGGTCGTCGCCGTCCTCCACCGCGGGGACGTGGGGTCCGAGCTCCTGCACTGGGTCCGCCGCCTCCCTCCCGACGTGAAGCTCGCGCTCCCGAGGGGGAATCAGATCGCGCGGCAGCGGAACGCCGCCGTCATGGAGTACGGCATCCCTCCGTGGACGCTCTTCGTCGACTCCGACTCCGTCCCGCCCCCGGACGCGCTCGCGCGGATCGTGGCCGTGCGGGAGCCGATCGTCTCCGGGGTGGTCCTGGAGCGGATGTACCCCCACCGTGTATCGGCGGTGAAGAGCCTCGACCCCCCGGAGCGCTGGGCCCTCGCCGACCTCCCCCGCTCCGGCCTCGTCCCCTGCCCCGCCTTCGGCGCCGGGTTCATGCTCGTGAGGGGGGAAGTCTTCGAGGCGCTGGACTTTCCCTGGTTCCGGTGCGGGCAGATCACCCCGGATCTCCTCCACGAGGATATGGAGTTCTGCCTCCGAGCGGGTAAGGCGGGGTTCCAGCCCGTCCTCGACGCCGGGATAAGAGTGGGGCACACGACGAGCGCCGTCCTCTGGCCCGGGCTCGACGGGCGGCCCTGGGTGGAGTGGTCTGGCCCTATGGAACACCGAGAGCACTTGGACGATATTCGATCTGCTTACGCGGAGGTACTTAATGCCGGGGGATGAAGCCTTCGTGTTCTGGAACGGGAAGGGAATCGGTGCGCGCGGGGTGGGGGTGTTGATAATCCTGGCGGTACTGGTGATTTCGGGCACCAATCTGTGGGCAGGCCGGATGGTCGAAAATACGATGATACGCGAATACGCGAAGATCACGGAGCTGCTCATCGAATCCCGAAAGGCCCAGCGCGCCGAGCACGATCTCCTGCGGGCGACGCAGGAGCGTGTAGTCTGCATCACCACCATGACGCCGGAGGATCGCGTGAAGTTTCGTAATGGGTACAGGGACGGGGACTTCAAGCGCTGGTGTTTGTGGGTGACTGAATGAAGCAGTATAAGAGGGAGATCTAACATGGACAGCGCGAAGGTGGGGATGGGCGGCTACCCGCCCGCCGTTGAGATTGGAACCGGAAACCCCGAGGCGGAGAAGTACGGGAAGATGTGGGAGCGCCCCGAGTACCGAAAGGTCTCACCGGGGGAGGGGCTCGCGCAGGTCTTCCTGGCGCAGGCACGTCCGAAGCCGGGGGCCGAGGTCCTCGACTTCGGGTGCGGGACCGGGCGCGGTGCCCTGATGCTCGCGATCCTCGGGGGCCTCCGGGTGACGATGATCGACTTCGTCCGGAACTCCCTGGACCCGGAGATCAGGGAGGCCCTCTCGACCCAGGCGCACACCCTGAAGTTCGTCAAGGCCGACCTGGAGCAGCCGATCCCGGTGGTCGCCGAGTACGGCTTCTGCTGCGATGTCATGGAGCACATCCCCCCCGAGCGGGTCGACCGCGTCCTCGACAACGTCCTGAAGGCGGCCCGTCACGTCTTCTTCTCGATCTCGACGATCCCGGACAAGTGCGGGGACCTGATCGGGGAGGATCTCCACATGACGGTGCAGCCCTATGGCTGGTGGCTCCGGAAGCTCTGCGACCGGGACGCCGTCGTCCACTGGTCCCGGGAGGAGGACGGGGCGTCCCTCTTCTACGTCTCGGCGTGGCGCTCCGGCCGCGACGTCGTGAAGTCCGGGGTCCTCAACGCGGAGGAGGAGCGGATACGGGAGAACGTCAAGCACAACATCGCGCAGGGGTGGAAGCAGGTCCACCCGGCCCCGACGAACGACCTCGAGTGCATGATCGTCGGCGGCGGCCCCTCGCTCCCCGAGTTCGAGGACGAGATCCGGGCGAAGCGCGCGGAGGGGGTCAAGCTCGTCACCCTCAACGGGGCCTACAACTGGGCCCTGGAGCGCGGCCTGGTGCCGAGCGCCCAGGTCATCGTCGACGCGCGGGCGTTCAACGCGCGGTTCACGAAGCCGGTGGTCGAGGGGTTCAAGGTCGAGGAGCTCGACGGGGCGGTGGAGGGGACGCTCTACCTGCTGGCGTCGCAGTGCCACCCCTCGGTCTTCGAGGGGCTCCCCCGGGACCGGACGTACCTCTTCCACACGATGTCGGGGCTCGTCCGGGACCTCCTCGACGCGGAGTACGGGGGGGAGTGGCACTCCATCCCCGGGGGGTCGACGGTCCTCCTCCGGGCGATCCCGCTCCTCCGGATGCTCGGGTACGCGCGGTTTCACCTCTACGGGTGCGACAGCTGCCTCCTGCCCCTCTCTCCGGTCGAGCCCCTGACGAAGGCCCTCCTCGGGCGCATGCCGGTGACGCTCGCCGAGCACGCGATGGGGCATCACGCGTACGCGCAGCCGGAGAACGACAAGGGCGTGGTCCTCCCCGTGATGACGAGCCCGGGCGGGCGGGTCTTCTACTGTCACGGCTGGATGATCTCGCAGGCCCAGGAACTCATAGATATGATCCGGACGCTCGGCGACGTCATCGAGCTGGAGATCCACGGCGACGGGCTCCTGGCGTACATCCTGAAGACCGGTGCGGAGCTGGAGTGGAGCGAGGCCGATCCCGCGATCTCCGAACCCGCCGAGCGGAAGCCCGGCGTGCTTCTGACGCTGAAGGCTCGAGGGCAATAGTGAGATGCCCTTCGTGAAGGGCTACCGCCCGTCGCTGGAGACAAGGGAGAAGCTCCGGCTCGCCGCGACGGGGTATCGTGCCTCACGTAGGACGCGGGCGAAGATGCGTGCGTCGTCCCTCGGGAGACCGAAGACCGCCGAGCACGCGGCGAATATCTCCAGGGCGAGGATGGGAATAGAGTTCTCGGCGGAGACCCGGGCGAAGATGAGCGCGGCGAAGCTGGGGCGTCCGTCATGGAACTCCGGGAAGAGGATGTCGGCGGAGGCGTGTCGGAAGAACTCGGAGGGGCATATAGGGCAGAGGGCGTGGAATAAGGGGATGAAGACCGGACTCGCCCCGTGGAGGGGGAAGAAAAGGGGGCCACAGTCAGTTCTTCAGAGATTTAGGATTTCTGTTACTAATAGGAAGCCGAAGACGCCGGAGCATATCTCACATATTCTCGGTGCTCGGTGGCATGGGCCGCGCCCGGAATATAACGGTACGTACTTTCGCTCCTCGTACGAAGTACGCTTCGCGAAGATTTGTGATACTGTAGGTATAGCATGGGAGTACGAACCGAGGCGATTCTACCTCGGGACATGTAGCTACTTGCCAGACTTCTACCTCCTGACTCTCGGGATCTTTATTGAGCTCAAAGGCTACTTTAGTGAGGAGGGCAAGCAGAAGATAGCACTCTTTAGAAAACTCCACCCCGAGTTTCCCCTTGGGGTGGTATTGAAGTGCACCCTAGAAAAGCTGGAGGTGTTACATGGCCGCACAGGCGTGGAAGATCAGCTAAACGGTCTCGTCGCGCAGCAATGCGCGATTGCAACGGCGTGAATTGTCGGGAACCCTAACCGCCGAGAGGCGTACGGGAATCCGCAGCCAAGCCGCGTAGGAATACGCGGAAGGTTCAGAGACTAGGGGAAGTAGGCCAGAACGGTCGAAACCCCCACGAGCGCGCCGCATCCCTCGGGAAAAGAGGGATGAAGAGATAGTCCCACCCTCCGTGGAAACGCGGAGTGCCCGGATAAAGAGCCGGGTGATGGCAAGACGAGCTACGCTGCAGCAAAGAAAAAGATCGGGAACGGCTCGCTCACGCTCCACACGGGCGTCTTCAAGATGTCGCTCCACCGGAACTCGGCGTCCGGGACGATCACGTCCCTCTCGACGATCTCCATCTTCTCGTCGATCGTCGCCGAGATCAGCGCCGTCGGCGGATACGCCGCCGGGGGGCGGTCGGTCCCGACCGTCGCGTGGACGCTGGGGGTCACGAACCTCCAGTACAAGTTCACGTACGCGGCGGGCGGCGTCATCTTCACCGCCTCCGGGGCGACGCTCGGGAACATCCGCTACGCCCTCATCCGGAAGTCCTCTGGGTCGACGACCTCGGGCTTCCCCCTCTGCTACTGTTCCCTCTCCTCGGCGAACTTCTCGATCACCTCGCCGAACACGCTCACGATCCTCCCGGCGGCGACGGGCGTCTTCACGATGGCGTAAGGGAGGACTCTGCTGCTCTAAGCATAGAGAAGGAGGACCGCTTCTATGATCGTCCTTAGCGCGGTTGCGGTGGCTCCGGATAGGATCAACCTGTCTTGGACCGACGACTACGCCGCCGGGCCAGGCTACGTGCTGGATCGGGCGCAAGTCGCCCCGTCGGTGGTGGGTCCATGGATCACGGTCACGGAACTCGGGGGAGCCGCGAGGGCCTACAGCGACGCCGGCGTCACGCCCTCGACGAGCTACGCCTATCGGCTGTCTCGTGTCGCGGAAGCGGTGACGGCGAACGCCACGACGCCGAGCGGCGTCACGCTCCCCGCTGTCCCGAGCAATCTCTCGGCGGTGGCGGTGTCGGCCAGCCAGATCGACCTGGCGTGGACCGATGAATCGACGAACGAGCTGGGCTTCAAGATCGACCGCTGGAACGGGTCCGTCTGGATCGAGATCGCTGCCGTTGCCGCCGGCGTCACCGGGTACGCGGATACGGGCCTGCTCGCCGGGACGCTCTATTACTACCAAGTGCGCGCGTACAACACCACCGGGAGTTCCGCGGCGACACCGTATCAGAGTGCGACGACGCTGCCTGTCGTAGTACCGGCAGGTCTGACGCTCGTCGGATGGCGGATGGATCTCGGCACGCCGCAGGATGTAAAAGTTATTGACGGTGCGCTCTATCTCGCGTCGAGAGAATT